>ENA-OBIO01000146-OBIO01000146.1-metagenomes-genome-assembly--contig:-NODE-146-length-43645-cov-4.73783_pt1 | contig 43645 bp, 37 predicted proteins | sample MGYA00153383_OBIO01 | MGnify analysis MGYA00153383 | reverse complement strand
CCGCGTAGTTTGCTGGCGCTGCTCAAATTAAACGAACGACTGTATTGGGACGCTTTTCGGCAAAGTCGGCTATGGGCCGCAAACAGTCCTTTATGAAGTGTCAAGATTTGATCAAATCTGACAGCTACCAACGGATCAAGTCTGGTTTACTACCGTTTATAAGCACGACACTACGCCGCCTCTTCCAATGCTTCGCACTGCTCACTCGAATCGGTTGAATCGCCTTCACGTTTATAGTCGAATATCGTGGGCAATATCGGATAACACTTTGCCTTCCAAATCGTAGGCAAACGCGCAAAAGTTGCAGCCCTCCCATAAAGGCAACCAACAAACACTCCACAGCGGGGACAAATCTACTGGATAGCGTCCGCTAAAATCCGCGCGAGGGTGCTTGTCACCCCGAAACTACGCCGCGACTGCCCGCACTTCAGCCGAATCATTTGAATCGCTCGAATCACCTTCACGTTCATAGTCGAATATCGCGGGCAATATCAGATAACACTTTGTCTTCCCGATCATCGGCAAACGCGCAGAAAGTTGCAGAGCTCCCGGATTGGTTTTGATGAATCCGTGGCGTTTCAACGCCCTCGCAACCTCGCGGTAATCATAACCCTTACACACGTCGTTCTTAAACGCCTCTGCCAAAACCAAATATTCCAGAGAGGCGCTTTCATCCTCGCTAGTGAACCGTTTGAAGCCAGCTCGATTAACGGTGTTCGGCATATGATCGTCCGCTTTTTCTGCCCGCGCGTAATGCGTGAACCGACTATCACCATTGCTTTCGAGGAAGGCAATGACTTGCCGAATCATGCTGCGCTCTTCCGCGTTGCCAGTGCCACCACGCGCGTTTAACCAAGCGTGGAAACATCGCTCCGCCGCCTGTAACGCCGCACCTTCAGGCCATCCGGTAAGCCCCCAATGCGACGCAAGTTCGCCCGCTGCACCAACCTGTGCAAAGCGCGAGGCTACACGCTGCGCTTGTCCTTCTGCACCGCGCTCGCGCAATCGTTCCATGAATGATTTCATCTTGGCTTTGATGAATCCGCTTGCGGTGTCACGCTCACTTGCCAGCCGCTCGATAAACATGCGCCCCACCACGCCATACGCGCGAGCCGCATTTGCATTTAACGTATTCGCAAATCGTGCGCCGTCCGAAACGCCGTGCAGGTCTTCAAACAAGCCCATATTTTTACCCGCGTCCGCTGGTATCTCGGCGAGACGAATGTCCTGACCGGCACGCGTGCGCTTGCCTACCTCTGCCATGTGATCCGCGAGTCCTACTTCCCCCGCAGACAAATAAAACAAAAGCCATTTGAGCGACTGACGCGGCGTGCCCGTACGACCCATGCGGGCTTTGCCTGCACCATTTGAAAGCAGATAAGCACATTCGCCCACTACTTTCGGATCGACTTGTGCAATCTCATCAAGGATCAAAACAGTATCCGAATGCTGCGCGGCTAACCCTTCAAGCGCGTTATCGGTCGCACGCCACCGCTCCATAAAATCCTTTCCTCCATACACAGACGCCGCCACTCGCAACGCCGTTGTTTTACCGCTACTGCTACCGCCACGAAAATGAAAGCCGCCTGATTCCATCCCCGTAAAATAAAGCGTCGGCCCGGCAAGCGCCACACTCACGGCGAACAACAAACGCGAATTACCCACACACGGCGCGCCCACCTTTACTTTCCAATCGTCATGCGTACCCGCTTCACGAAACGCATTTGCCGCCGCACCGCTCGATTGAAAAATCACCCGCTCGTTTGATTCTCCCAAGGTGCGATCAGGCATCACAAAAATATCGCCATGCCATCCGGCACGATCCGTGCAGCGAGCCAAGTCTTCGGGGTTGCGCGTTTGAATGTAATAAGTCAGGCGCTCGCGTGATACTTGCGACGTGCCGATACGTAGACCAAGAGACAACAAATGTTTACGATATTCGTTGCCATCGCCCGATAGCATACTAGCGGGCATTGCCCACACTTTTGGTTTGCCTTCCGGATCATCAAATTCAAGCAGATAGCCCCAGTCAGTGTTTTCACTATCGCGCGTTCGCGCGGTCACACGCAATGGCGCACATATCCAAATTGGCGCGGTTGCCTTGCCATCCTTATCAGTGCCGTGGTACCACACACCTTGATCGTTCACTTCGAATCGCGGTAAGCGAGCGTTATAGCTCGCTAAGGCACCGATGGTTTTATCAGACGTTCTGGCAATACGCGTTTGCTTGCGGTTAGTTGATACATGAAGCACGGTAGCAAGCTGCGCTTTCACTTCACCAATGCCCATCGCTGCCGCAAGGTCGTTAAAGTCCGTCGCCCCTTCGGGCAGACCAATCGGCTTAATCCATTCGCATTTGAGCTGCGTTGCTGCGTCCTCCGCACTTTTCACGCCCGGATTCATCCCACGCTTTGCCGCTGTTTTTGCATCATCGTCTGCACAGATAATCAACTGTGCTTTCGGGTAACGTTTGCGAAGTGCTTCACCAACAGGTAAAAGATTGTGGCAGTTCATCGCACAGGCAACCGTCGCACCCGTCGCCTCATGCACCGTTGCGCCGGTCGCATAGCCTTCCACAATCAACAACGGCGCTCCGTCCTTCAGTTCCCCCAGCAAGTGAAAACATCCCGTGATGCGACCGCCCGTGTGAAAGCGCTTCGCACCATCCGGCGCAATGCGCTGAAAGCTCCACAGGGCATTATTAATATCGCGGAGCGGCACCACTATGGAATCACCATCAAAGCGGAAGCCTAACGCGTTTACGGCCTTCCGTTTCAGGTATGGCGAATCACCTTTGGGAGAGAGTTTGTCCCAAACTTCAGTGGCTTTCTTTGCCGCAGTCGCTTGGTCGCTTTCGCGCTGTTCAATCGCTCGTTTGCGCGCTTCATTTATTGCCGCAAGTTCAGCTTTTGTGGGCGGTGTCGAATCAATACCATCACACCAACTATCTCCGTCTAGTCCATCGTCCCAGCGACCGAATGCTCCGTATGCACGCGACTTACCCGGCGCATTGAAAACGTACCAACCGGGGCGCTCACTTTTAGCGCGGCCATCCACCGGGACGCGGTGAATTTTGCCGTCTGTGATGACGCGATCAAGGATGAGGCCGCGCGATTGTGCGACGGCTATAAACTCCGCGCTCATACTAGGCCTTCCGCCGGAATATCAAGTCTTTGCACGCATTCCCGGAAAGCGCGCGCAACAAACGAGCTTCGATTACTTCATCGGTGAAGGTATCTAGCAAAGCAAGAAGCATCGCATCTTTCCCAGGATCGCCGCGCGCGGTTACGGCATGGTTTAGCGCATCTTCAATCACACCAAAAAATCCGTCGTAAACCTCATCACAGATTTCATCTCCGCGTAACGCATCGGCGCGAACTAGGCGTATGAATTTCGCAAACGGTATCGGTGCCCATAGTTCAATCACTTCATCAAGTTCGCCGGGACTATCTTGCATGTAAAACCGTCGGTACGAAGCGAGCACAGCCAACGCCAGCTCTCGCCCGTATGCCACCTCACGTTCGCGATTTTCTGCGAATTTCCAGAGGCGGAATGGAACGATGAAGGCAGACACCGACCTTCCCGTGAGCACCGCACGAGGGATTCCAAGGTTCGCGAACGGATTTGAAAAATCAAATCGCAACTTAGACAAGTCAGGATTTTCACCAGGCCGGGCACTCATTGCGCACCCACTTTCGGGCGAGCCATCTGCACCCGCGCTGCAACCCAAGCGTCAACGGCGTTGCTATCCCAACCAACCGCGCGGCCTTCATCTGTTAGTCGAACCGGGGCTGGAAATTTGCCTTTTGCTACCTCTGAATAGATCGTGGATCGGCTTAAACCCGTGACGGTTTTGACTTTGGGCAGTCGGTAGATCGTTGCGTCTGACATTTGTATCTCCTAGAAAACTGCGGAAGTGCAGATTCCAATACAATACGAAATGCGCTAATAAAATTCTCTAAAGACAAAACGCGACTCAAAAAGTTATGAGTGACACTAACTTTTCGAGTCGCGCTTTTTCACGCCGTTAACTGTCTTTTTGGGCTTTCGTTTTGCGGCTGAATTAGCTGCAAGAGGGATGAAACGATAGTCTTTTGCAACAAGCTCCTCCGCACGCTTAACCCAAGTTGAAATCTTGGTGCTTGCACCGTATCCGTTCGCAGTATTATTTTCATCATTGGGACGTAAAACTTTCGCTACCTCAGAGGGCTTTACACCTTTTAGGTTTGCGTCGTATGCCCTGAGATATTGAGCGTAGAGCCCCACTTGATATTGCTGCTGTTCTATTGGACTAATCTCATTTTCTTTTGCCATGTGTTTTCTAGTCGCTTTCAGCAAACTTAACGCGCCCCGCACCTGTTCATCGAGTGGCATTGTCAGGTCAAATGTTATTGTTTCTAACTGAGGTTTGCCTAGTCGCTCGCCCATGTCGTTTAGCAAATCCGTAGCGGCTTCGCCGCGTTTTTCTTTAGGCAAGAGCCTCAAAAAATCTCTTTTATCTATATTTGGCATAAAAAAGCCAGAACCCAGTTTCTTTGAGAAGTTTGCACCAAAAAATCCAACCGTGTCGCTTTGTGGCGGGTGAATATCTTTAAGCCCCCACGTTTTGCCAAGCGCAGAGGCCATCGGGCACCGACTGCATTTCGATACCCCTTCAATCAATAATCGAGCCCGATACTCCTTGTAGGTCTCGCTTTTATTTCGAGGTGGTGTGAATACATTTAATGCGTTCTCTCGGTCATCAAAAATCGAGCTGTAGGAATCGTTAATGTACGCTGAGTAGGATTCGTCAGTTTTGAAACGAGTGCGTAACTTTGCGTGCGCTTCGGGCGCACGCGTAAGATACCAGTCAACATATGATTTGGTCTCAGGATGCTTGTCAGCTGTCTCTTGAACCAGCGCAGCGAAATAATCCCAATCAGCTTGGTAAGATTGATTGCGGCGCAAAAACTCCCAAGCCCATCGCGAAGGTGTTGCTTTTTTCGGATCAGGATATTGCTTTGCTTCCCGCCAATCGGGTACGATAAATTGTCCGAGCATGTGCCCCCACACATCCCCTCAAAATAAGTTGCCAAGCCACCCGTGAGAGTGCGGAATTTGGGCCGTCGCCCTAGGCTTGGTAATTCGTCAAAGCGCAGAAAGCTTAGTTGCGCTTGCTGTAATGGCATGGCGAAGGTGAAGCATCCCCGCGCCGCAAAATCCAGAATAACAGTCCGCGAGCATCCGCACACTTCTGTTTGTCCCCACTAATCCCACGCTAAAAAGCGATTTTATAAAAGTGGGGACGTTCAAACTCCAATACTAGCGCGGCGTTCGAGGCGGTGTCCCCGCTGTCCCCACTGTTCCCAGCAAAAAACAGGTACAGTGTAGTTAGAGCGCTTCAGAACCAGCCCTTTCAGGCAGTATCTTTCAACAGCCGAAAGACTGCCTTCAATCTTTAATGTCACTTTCCCGTTACGGCTTTAGCCTCGCTTTTACAGCTAATTGGATTCGGATACATGTAGGTGCAGAAATGATCCACGCCGCGACAGGTGGCGGTGAAATTGTGTACGCCGCTGCTAACTGTTTCGTTCGATATTGTTATTTCATCGACTGGACAGCCTACCGTGCCCGAAGCTAACGACCTAGATATTTTCGCGGATGTGCAACCCGTCAATAAAACACAGACCACTAAGATCAATGGCTTCATCATTTTGATACCTCGATTGTTGTTATGGAAGAGAGTTATCCAAAGGAGTATAGCGAATCGGCTATTCACAGTTCACAAGTGTGTGCGGTAAACACGACACCAAATATCTGCTCGGGTTTATCACGCCGCTTTCTTTCCAAACTTTACTGCCACAACCGTACCGCCCGCTGAAACCTCATCAATGTAATCCGCCCACCATTGCATCATTTTCTTACGGTCATCCGTATAAGTTGAGCGGTGATAAGCCGCGCGAATTTTGTTGCGTTCCATGTGCGCTAACTGTCGTTCAATGGCATCAGGCTTCCATCCCGCCTCATTCGCTACCGTGGAAAACAACGCGCGAAACCCGTGTGCCGTGGCAATGCCTTTATACCCCATGCGGGCTAAAGCGCTGTTGAAGGTGTTCTCGGACAGGCTCTTTGTTGGATAGTACGGGCTGGGGAATACGAGGCCATTAACGCCCGCGAGCGGCTTTACCGCTGCCAACACATCAAGCGCTTGCCTCGACAGCGGCACGACGTGTTCCGTGCCCATCTTCATGCGGTGTGCAGGGATGCGCCATGTTGCGGCGTCCATGTCAACTTCGTCCCATCGCGCACCGCGCAATTCGCCCGGACGTACCGCCGTTAACATCAACAAGCGCAAGCCAAATGAAGTACACGGGTCGCCCGCAAATGCCGCGAGCTTTTTTAAGAAGCCGGGTAACTCCTTTTCCGGTAACGCGGCGCGCGGCGTGACCGTGCGAGCTTTCAGCACTTCGCTGGGCAATAGATCAACGAGCGGGTTTGATGTGATGCGTTCATGCACCATCGCGAAACGGAACACGGCGCGAATGCGCATCATTGTCCGCGAAGCGAGTTCACCCGCGCCGCGTGATTCGACTTGTTGAATGATCGCTTTCACATCGCGTGCGGAAATGCTCGCGATGGATTGTGACCCCAACGCGGGAAATACATCGGACTTAAAGTTTGCGAGCGTCCGCGCCTCATGACCCACCGACCATTTACCGCGAGCGTGTTCAATCCAATCAAGTGCGACGCGCTCGAAAGTGTTTACCGCATTTTGTTTATTTTGCGTCTTTTGCGCTTGCTTCACCGCGCCCGGATCGCCGCCATTTTCCAAAATCTTGCGGGCTTCTTCGCGGCGAATTCGCGCGTCCTTCAATGTCACTTCCGGATAGACCCCGAAAGCGAGGCGTTTTTCTTTACCAGCAAATCGATATTTCAGCCGCCAATAACGCCCACCGGCTTTCGTGATTTCCAAGTAAAGCCCGCCACCGTCAAAGTGTTTACCGGGGCTATTGAGCGTTCGTAGCTTGCTGTCTGTGAATGGCATTTCAGCACCTCATTAGGAGGAAGAATCAACAATGTGCCCCCAAGTTATGCCCCCAATCGAGTGGATTTTGAGCGTACTTTGCGGACTTTTTGGGGGCATAATTTTCTGCGCCACCAAGATATGCCCCCAATTGTGCCCCCATATGCCCCCGGATTGCAACAAACGCTATTGAACGTTATAAAACAAAAAACCCGCAATCTCATAGGAGAAATACGGGTTTCAAGTACGTTACTGAACTACGTAAAACATAACTATGGTGCCGGAAGCCGGAATCGAACCGGCACGATGTTGCCACCGCGGGATTTTGAGTCCCGTGCGTCTACCAGTTCCGCCATCCCGGCACGGTTTGTTGCTTTGGTAGAACTTTTAGCGAATCAAATTATAGCGTAGTCTTGCTGATTTTCCGAGCCCTGTCGTTGGGTCACTCTTCTCTAAGGCAAGTTCTGAACAATGAAACTGAGCGATTTTGACTACCACCTCCCCAACGAATTGATTGCGCAGCACCCTGCTGCCTTGCGCACCGCGAGCCGTTTGCTGCATCTTGATGGCATGACAGGCAACATTCAGGATCGACAATTTAGCGATATTGTCAGCTTGCTGCGATCAGACGACGTGCTGGTATTCAACAACACCAAAGTAATGAAAGCGCGCCTGCAAGGACACAAGGAAACAGGCGGATCGGCGGAGGTTTTGGTTGAACGGCTATTGGATAACAATTCGATCAAAACGAATAAAGCGCTTGCGCATATTCGCGCCAGTAAATCGCCGAAGCCAGGCTCGAAGATCATTTTTGCGGGCAACATCAAGGCAACGATGGTGAAACGCGTTGACGACCTGTTTGAGTTGCATTTTGACGATGATCAAAGCGTTTACGACGTGCTAAATCAACACGGTGAAGTCCCGCTCCCCCCTTACATCACCCATTTGCCTGACGCAGCCGATGAATCGCGTTACCAAACAGTCTATGCAAAACATATTGGTTCAGTCGCAGCGCCGACCGCGGGACTACATTTTGATGAATCTTTATTGAATCAAATTCAAGCGGTCGGCGTAACCTTCGCTTACGTGACCTTGCATGTTGGGGCGGGCACTTTTCAGCCGGTTCGTGATGACGATATCTCAAAACACATCATGCACCGTGAACGCTACCATGTGCCACAGGAAACAGTGGACGCTATTAACACTGCGAAGGCTTGTGGCGGGCGCGTCATTGCGGTGGGCACTACCAGTATGCGCACGTTGGAAGCCGCATCGAGCAGTGGCGTTTTGTATGCGCAGCAGGCGGAGACGCAAATCTTTATCAAGCCCGGCTACGCATTCAAAACGGTTGATCGGCTCATCACTAATTTTCATTTGCCAAAATCAACGCTCATGATGCTGGTGGCGGCCTTCGCGGGGCTTGACAATATGGCCAATGCATACCGCCACGCGGTAGGGGATCGCTACCGGTTTTTCAGCTACGGGGATGCCATGCTGATCGAGAAAAGCGGCTAGCGAACTGCCGTCTTTTAAATGACGTCAAACGCTACCATCCTCCAACCTCGCCCTTGGCAACGTACTCGCCCAAGCCGGATTTGAAAAATACCGCCACTCGTTTCGCCACCGAAACGCATCGTCAATCGCGGTGACGATTTAGGGATGGCGTCGCTGAGCACCAGTGAGTCGGCACTTCTGTAAGCAGAGTGACCCGATAATGAAATTGCATTTATCGCCATATTTTGCGGAGCAATACCTGCATTTTTAGCCGATGGATGCTGAAGATGGAGGCGCGCTAGCAGCAGGCACCGAGACAAAAAGTTAACATCGATAACCTTTGAATTACGCTCGGCCCCGGCTTTTGCAATCGTCTTTCGGACGATAACACCGAGAGACAGCGGATAGTGCGCACCGAGACGCACCGCAACGAGATCATTGACGCTGACATCTGCCGCGGCGACCGCAGGCACTACAAAACCGACACCAGTTTCACTAACATCCAGCACGCTCAGATGAAGGGCCCCAAGCTCCGCATCCAGCGCGGAATTTGCGATATCGGCGCTATCCTGAGTTTCACAACCAGCCCTGCCCATTAGCGCTGGATTATGGGCACGGGAAACAGAAGGCGCACTCTGCGCGCCGATTTTATTTAACTCAAATTTGGCGGGCTGGCGGCTCTGCCCAACCGACGTGATAACGCCAAGTCTAAATAAACGTCTGCCGCTACCTCACTTTGCGGCGAAAAGCGCTTACTTTTGACGATAATTTTTTGCTCCAGCATCATCAATTCGCGCTCAAGAAAATCGATCACACCCACGTGCTCGTCAACTCGGAACGCCATACCAATACCCCAGCTTTGGAAAAGTACGCCACAGTGGAAGCTCTGGATGGCGCGTTCCAGTTGGTATTGCTGGGGCGCCAGCGCCAGGTAGAAATCAGCATTGTCACCGACCTCGTAGCGCGTCAGGCCATGCATCTCGCTGTTGATATTAATCGACAACAATAACGTAGCGTCGCTGGCAGAGGGGTTGGTTGACAACCACAATGCGCTCATCTAGGTAATGAGCCAGCTATCCAGTATTTCGAGGCCCGGTGGGAAAGATTGTCGCTGGCAAAACGCTCCAGCAAGAGTGTTCTCGCGTAGAGCGATTCCAAGGTCGTTTCGCTTCGCTGTCCCTCCATTCTGACTTCAAGAATGTGCTCTGATATTTTTTATTCCAACGCGCTTTTAAAAACCTGATGAAAAATGCCAAGTGGTGCGATCGTTCGTTGGCCCGCAATTCGCCGCCACTTACTCGCATGGCCGCGCAGCAAAATGCTGAACGAGCGCCAGCAGCAGCGCGCGCTGCGACTGATCTTCCTCGATCGCAATGCGTATTAACTCGATCGCACGACGCGGCTGCTCGTCGTTAAATAATTCGCGTGCATATCTGATCACCCTATCGCTATCACGCAAATCGTTGCGCGGATCCGAGAATGCTGAAAAGCGGCTGGCCACATATTGATCATATAAAGGCCGACAAATGGGGTATTCACTAAGTTGATTCGCACCGCCCAGATTAGGTGCGAATACCGCCTGGAAACTCGAATACGAGCCTGGTTCATCGAAGGGCTTTCCCGTTTTCCTGTATTGCGAAATATTTTTGCCGGGTCAGGTCGGCTAATAATAAAACTAGTCGGGTAAGTGGACGCGGCTGTGCGCCGCCACATGTTGCTTTAAAAACTCCATCTGATCGACCAGAATGCGGCGATTGGCAAGGATTAAAAATTCCGCACGGTTCGGGATGTAGGGCGCATAAACCAGCTGCATTTGCGCTTCTTCCGGCAGGCGCGAGCCCTTTCGTTCATTACACGCTCGGCAGGCAGTGACCACGTTCATCCAGGTATCTTGTCCGCGCTTCGCATAAGGAATGATGTGGTCGCGAGTAAGCTTGGAGTGCGAGAAAAGACCTGCGCAGTAGCCGCACATATGCCGGTCGCGATGAAAAAGCTCGCGATTATTTAGCGGCGGTACTTGGTTAAAGCCTTTCATGGCCATCGCTTTGCCGCGAATCGCGATGATTGAGGCCGCCGTTACAGTGGAAACTTCGCCGGTATCGCGAGATTTGCCGCCACAGACAGTGAAGGCTTCAGAGCCCAGCTCCCAGGCGATACGAGACTTTGCGTAATACCAAACGGCGTGCTGCCAAGTAATCCAGCGATGTGGAATACCGTTTTGATCAAGCGTGAGGATCAATGGAAAACGCTTTGCCTCGGCAGAGAAAAGTGAAAACGCGGGTTCGATAGCACCTTTGCCCACACTTTCGACATGTGCGGGAGGGGTCGCAATCGCGCCGCGTCCCACACGAATTTTCGCATTTTTCAAGTTTTGTCCGGCTTGCTTCCTTTGATGCACGTATCCTCCAATCGTCCGCGCTTGGCGGTTTCATGTTGAACAGCGATAATGACCGTTGTTGTACCGAAGCTTCGATGGTGTATCCAAGCTTCGTTGCTGCATAAAACCTTTATAGCATCTAATAATGTAAATCTTATTCAGCTTCGAGATTCATGAATGGTAGCCGCTGCCAATGTTTTTTCTGGTTTAATTATGGAACCAGCATCAACCCAAAACTATCAGCCATGCCTAGAGGCTAATCCAATTTCCCTAGCTTGAGAAGCCCCTTATGAATTTAGATCGAGTCGATTCCGGCACAGACGTGCCAAATAACGTAAATGTTGTCATCGAAATCCCGATGAATGGCGACCCTATCAAATATGAGCTGAACAAAGAAACGGGCGCACTGTTCGTTGACCGTTTCATGTCAACCGCCATGCACTATCCATGCAACTACGGCTACATTCCGCATACGCTTTCAGACGATGGCGACCCAGTAGATGTGCTGGTGGTGACGCCGTTTGCGTTGGTCCCTGGCGTGGTCGTGCGCTGCCGCCCTATCGGCATGTTAAAAATGACCGATGAAGCTGGCGGCGACGAAAAACTTCTCGCCGTGCCCATCGACAAGCTCACCGCTATCTATCGCAATGTTAAAACCGTGAATGATTTGCCCGAAATCATGCTCGATCAGATTACCCATTTTTTCCAGCATTACAAAGATCTTGAGCCGGGAAAATGGGTAAAAGTGGATGGGTGGCTGGGCCCCGATGATGCAAAAAAAGCCATCCTGGATGGTGTCGAGAAATTCAACTCAACCAAACAAAAACCATATTATTAAAAAGCGATCGCGTCGGCGATTGCGCTGCATCCAAAATTGACGTGGGCCGTAGAACCATAAGTTGCCGTGTATAAATTATGTGCTCTAGGTCAATTTTGGAGATCGCCGTGAACCGAGTTTTTATAGTTGTCACCTTCTGGTTGATCACCTCGTCGATTATTTTGGCTGGCCTGTCTTTCGGCGTAAACGCGGCAACCTGCGATCAACGCATCCACGCGGATAGCGGCGTCAAAACAGTTTCAATTGCAGAGCTTTACACCTCGGAAGGTTGTGACAGCTGCCCGCCCGCAGACAAATGGTTTTCAACACTCTCATTTGAGAAAAACGGCGTCGTGCCGCTAGCATTTCATGTGGATTATTGGGATTACATAGGCTGGAAAGATCGCTTCGGAAAGCCAGGCTTTGCGGAGCGTCAGCGCAAAGTGGTTGGGCTTCAGGGCAGCCGCACTGTCTACACGCCGCAAGTTATGCTTGACGGTAAAGACGTACGCAATGCGGTGGACTACTACGTATCAAATTTGGGATCTCCTGATTCTCAATTAGATGCGAGCATTCGCGATTTAGCCGCAAAACCAGCCCAGGTCAGTTTGAAGCTTCGCGCACAACCGGCGTTGAATGCAATTGATGTTGCTGTGGCAGTCGGCCTAAGCGATGGATTGTTGCGAAAAGCCGGCGCTTCGTCATTGTCCTTGTATTTTGTGTTGACTGAAAATAACCTTGTCAGTCGCGTTACGGCGGGAGAAAACAAAGGCGCGTTGTTAAAACATAATCACGTGGTGCGGGAATTAAGTGGCCCAATTCAAATTCCGGTCGACGCAGGTTCATCTACCGACAATGCGAATAGTGCGGGTGAAATCAAAACAACGATTAGCCTTCCAAAGGATTGGAAGCGAGAGGATCTGAACCTGGTGGCGTTCGTGCAAAATAACCGTTCTGGGCAAGTGCTACAGGCCGTAAGCGTGCCGTTTTGCGCGCCTTTATAAGCTTGCGCTAGAGATCAAATTCAGCAGTTTTGGTTCAAGGCGCTCGCGCGAGGATCTACGCAGATTAGGCACAATCAGGTAGCTTTGATAGTTGTAACAATTTGTACGACAGCCTTCTTTTCTAGAGTTGCAATTTTTTCGTGAACAATTGTTGCAGAAAAACAATTTCGTTTGGCGAACAATGTAAGATCTAGCTCAACGATAATTTTACATTTCTGACACATGTGTACTGCAACTCCCTTCACGGTTTCTCTGGTTGATTGGCAACATCATGGCGAGGCACTTTCTCAAATCCGTTTCACGGTGTTTGTCCGTGAACAGGGGGTACCGCCTGAGATTGAGCTGGATACGCTTGACGCCAATAATGCACTTTGTATTCATGCTGCTGCCTGCGATTTAGATGGCAATACCATCGGCACGGGAAGACTGATTTTGGATGAACCGATTCCCCGCATTGGTCGCATGGCAGTATTGCGGGCCTGGCGGCGTAAAGGGGTCGGCACCGAAATTCTTGAAAAACTTTGCGACGAAGCGAAACGCCGAGACTACAGCCAGGTGCTATTGCATTCGCAGACTCACGCGACAGCGTTTTATTTTCATCATGGCTTTCTTTCGCACGGGATGGAATTTACCGAGGCCGGCATCCCGCATCAGGAAATGCGACGCGCTCTTTAGCCGCAACTAAAAAAAATTCTCAAGGAAAAGTCACTTCATATGGCAGCGGCTGTACTCGTAATGCTGCGCCTTCAAGACTTTTAAGACGCAGTGAGCCCGCTTTAATGCTTTCAATTTGCGCCACCACCAGTGCATCAAAGCCGCCCTCTGGAGCGGGCGCAAGGTTGGCAATATGTCCTGCTGCTTGCTCACCAAACTCTGGCGCATAAACACTTTCGCCCGGCTTGGGGTAATCATTGATTTGACTGTGCACACGTACCAAGCGGCGTTTCAAAATACCGCGATATTGCGTACGCGCAACAATTTCCTGACCAGGGTAGCAACCCTTCTTGAAATTCACGCCCCCGATCAGTTCAAAATTGGCCGCTTGTGGAACGAATTGGTCCTGCGTTTCTGGCAGCACTTGAATTATCCCGTCGCGAATAGCAAGTAAATCCCACACACCTGCGCCGACCTTGACGGCGTACGGCGTCAGCTTGTTCCAGATTTCAATTGCATTGACGGGGCTCGCCACAATTTCAAACCGCGTTGGCGAAACGCGAATAACTCTGCCCAAATCCGTATGAATGCTGCTCAAAACTCTCGTCGGAGCTGCCGCAAACACCGCGTGAATACTGGCTTCCAGGGCATCGCCTGCGATAGTATCCGTGCCTCCCACACCAATTTTCACCCACTCGGCGCTTAAATCTTCCAGCTTTACCTTTGAGCGCAACACAAACATTTGCAATCTTTTTTGAATCGCGCCTTGCAGTGTTCGGGGCATTTGCAGAAAGATGCCCTGCCTGCCTTTCCACAGCAGCGGCGTTACCAACATACGGCCTTTGGGTGAACACCAGCTGGTGACTTGCGCGTCACCCTCTGCCAGCGCAAGCACGTCATTGCTCAATTGCCCTTGTAAAAATGCCGCCGCATCCTCGCCAGAAACAAGCAACAATCCTTCATGCGAAAGATCGCACATGACGATTTGACCGGCGATCGATTGCAGCTCGGCATTTGCGTTGCCGTAGCTGGAGACGCGACCATCGAAAAACAAGGCGCCTGCGCGTTGCAGCAAATCAGTCCAGAGAGGATTCATCAAGTAATAATGGAGTTTATCAAGTAACCATTTTACGTTTGTTCTGATGACCAATATAAATAAAACACCGCCGTGGCGGGATGACCCTCGCTGGATATCCGTCAGCGTATCGAAAATCGGCATCACCATGGCATCCGCGGCCGGGGTAGCCGCGCTGATGGCTGTGCTTACTTTGCCGTTGGCAATGTGGGTCATTGTTGGTTTGGGCCTGGCGCTGTGTATCGGCATCGCCTTCGAGATCACCCAACTCCTGCTGATACGCGCAGATTCAGTCGTGGCGTTTTACCTGCTTGACCTAGACGCGGAAAGCTTTCCGCCAGATCAGCAGAAAAAGGCTGGCCCGCGCAGCGTACTCGGCATTCGACTACACCACCGCAATGGCCGACAAAGCGAGGGCCGCATTAGCGATGGCGCTTTCGTGATGCCGTGGTTTATCAGCATCCCGTACGTCACCACAGCAGAGCAACCGGGAAAAATCGCGCATTGCTTGATAAACAGAGTTTGGAACAGACTTCGGCCTTTCCGTTCAGCAACGTTGCCGCTATGGCGCGATTCAATCGCGCTCGACGATGGCAGGCGCACACGGGTAAGACTGCGCTGGGTTTAGTGCGATGGCCGACGGTGTAAGGATTGAACTAGGCATGCACTGGCATCACCACCGTGAACGCTTTAGACGTGACATTAGGGGTGCCTAGCGCAATCGTGCGTCCGGTATAATTTGCGCTCAAATGCATCGCTTCTCGCACTAATTCCCAAAGAGTCCTCATGCCTCGTGTCACTTCCCCCACCTCCTCCAGTTTCTTGCCGATCCTTACGCTCGGCGGGCCCGTCGCCATGTCGGACTTCAGGCTAAAAAAACTGTTGTCACCATTGCAAGAAAAATATCCAGCAATTCGCTCAATTCACGCCGAGTTCGTGCATTTTGTGCAGGCAACTTCGGCGCTGGATGAAAACGAGACGAAGATTTTACAGGCTCTTATTACATATGGCTCTCCAGCCACAAATGCTCCAGAAGGCACGCTGGTGCTCGTCCTACCTCGCGTCGGTACAATCTCTTCATGGGCTTCAAAAGCAACCGATATTGCGCATAACTGCGGTTTGGGAAAGGTCAAACGAATTGAGCGTGCCACTGCGTTTTACGTGCTGGCAGAGACCGAGCTGAGCGTCGACGCACATTCAGCGGTACTACATGCCATTCATGACCCGATGACCGAAACCGTGCGCACATCGCTTGATGATGCCGCCGAGCTTTTTGTGACGCAAGCGCCAACTCCGCTCGTAACGATTTCCACCACACGCGATGGTAAATCGGCATTAATGCACGCCAATACCGAGCTCGGTTTAGCATTATCCGCTGACGAGGTTGATTATCTTTTCGACTATTACGCGACTATCAAACGCGATCCTACCGACGTCGAGCTGATGATGTTTGCGCAGGCTAATTCAGAACATTGTCGCCACAAAATTTTCAACGCGTCATGGACTATTGACGGCGAAACGCAGGATAAAAGCCTGTTCGCAATGATTCGCAATACTCATCAAATCACGCCAACAGGCACCATCGTTGCCTATTCGGATAATTCAGCCGTTATGCAGGGCGCAGCGATTGAACGATTTTTCCCATCAAACGGGAAATACGATTTCCATAATGATCTGACTCACGTCGTGATGAAAGTTGAAACGCATAATCATCCGACTGCGATTGCGCCGTGGCCCGGTGCTGCGACCGGTGCCGGCGGCGAGATTCGCGATGAGGGCGCGACCGGCATTGGCGCCAAACCCAAAGCCGGTCTAACCGGTTTTAGCGTCTCAAATCTTGAAATTCCCGGCCATGAGCAGCCGTGGGAAATGCGCTATGGCAAGCCCGCACGTATTGCGTCGGCATTGACCATCATGACCGAAGGCCCGCTCGGCGCCGCCGCGTTTAACAATGAATTTGGCCGCATCAATTTATGCGGTTATTTCCGCACCTATGAGCAGCTATCCGGGGGCGTGGTGCGCGGCTATCATAAACCGATCATGATCGCCGGCGGTCTTGGAAATATTTCAAATGCGCATACGCACAAAAAGCCATTTGGCCCGGGCACCTTGTTTATTCAGCTCGGCGGGCCGGGAATGCGCATCGGCCTGGGTGGCGGCGCAGCATCGTCGATGGCGTCAGGCTCAAATACTGAATCGCTCGATTTTGATTCCGTACAGCGTGCTAATGCCGAGATGGAACGGCGTTGTCAGGAAGTTATTGATGCATGTTGGCAGCTCGGTGAAAAAAATCCGATTTTGTCGATTCATGATGTGGGCGCCGGGGGCATCTCCAATGCGCTGCCGGAGCTCGCGCACGTTAGCGGTGTGGGCGCAAAATTTGATCTGCGCAAAGTGCCGAATGAAGAGCCGGGCATGAGCCCGAAAGAAATTTGGAGCAACGAATCCCAGGAGCGCTACACCCTGGCGATTGCACCGGAATCGTTGGCCACGCTTCAACAATTCTGTGAGCGTGAGCGCTGCCCGTTTGCGGTGTTGGGCGTCGCCACTGCCGAGCCGCAATTGATCGTGACCGATTCACTGTTTGGCAACCATGCCGTCGATATGAGCATGGATACGCTACTCGGCAAACCGCCGCGCATGCATCGTGACGTCGCGTCCCTCCAATCAATGCTCGTGGCCCTAGATACGAGTGCAATGCAATTGAAAGAAGCCGCCTATCGCGTGCTCCGATTACCTGCCGTGGCGGACAAATCGTTTCTGATCACCATCGGTGACCGCTCAGTGGGCGGGCTGACCGCGCGTGATCAGTTCGTCGGCCCGTGGCAGGTGCCGGTGGCCGATTGCGCCGTCACGTTGATGGGCTACAACGCAACCGAAGGCGAAGCAATGGCCATGGGTGAGCGTACCCCGCTGGCGGTGATCAACGCGCCCGCATCGGGGCGTATGGCGATCGGCGAAGCTATTACCAACATTGTGGCGGCCGACATTGCCAAGCTGTCAGACGTAAAACTATCCGCAAATTGGATGGCGGCGGCGGGCGTGGCGGGTGAAGATGCGAAATTATTCGCCACCGTCAAGGCAGTCGGCATGGAACTTTGTCCGGCACTGGGAATTTCAATTCCGGTGGGAAAAGATTCATTGTCGATGAAAACGTCATGGACGCAGGATCAGCAGAAAAAAGAAGTCGTCGCACCGGTGTCGTTAATTATTTCCGCTTTTGCGCTCGCACAAAATGCGAGCGCCACGCTTACACCTGAACTCTCGCGTGAGGACGATACCGAGCTGGTGTTGATCGATTTGGGTCAAGGTAAAAACCGGTTGGGCGCATCCGCGTTAGCGCAGGTATACGCGCAGGTCGGCGACATCGGACCAGATGTTGACAACGCAGAATCGTTGAAGGCATTTTTCAACGCGGTACGCCAACTCGCCCGTGACAAAAAAATCCTGAGCTATCATGACCGTTCAGATGGCGGCTTATTCGTCACGCTGGCGGAAATGTCGTTTGCGTCACATCTCGGAATCTCTATTTATCTGGATACGCTGGTATTCAACGCGCGGGAAACCGACGTGGATGATTATGATGTCACCGCGATTCATAAAAAGCTGGGTGACGACGATGCCGTATTGGCCGCGCTTTTTAACGAAGAGTTAGGCGCGGTTATCCAGATTCACAAAGCCGAACGCGCCCACGTCATGCAGGTGTTGCGGGGTGCGGGGTTGAGTACCGCAAGCCATATCATCGGTCACCCGAATGCCACGGATGATTTGCGCATGATTCGCGGCTCGAAACCGATCTTTGCGGAATCGCGAATTGAATTACAGCGCGCCTGGTCCGAGACCAGCCACCTGATTCAATCGCGGCGTGATAACCCAACCACAGCAAAGCAGGAATACGATCGCATCCTGGATGCGAAAGATCCGGGCCTCACCGCCAAGCTCAGCTTTGATGCACTTGACGATGTGGCAGCACCATTTGTCGCGGCGTCAATCAGCACCGGTGCCAAACCAAAAATTGCGATCTTGCGCGAGCAAGGTGTGAACGGTCAGCTCGAAATGGCGCATGTATTTACCAAAGCCGGATTCGACGCTTATGACGTCCACATGAGCGATATTATCGAAGGCCGTGTGTCGTTAAAAGATTTCAAAGGCTTTGCGGCCTGCGGCGGATTCTCGTACGGTGATGTGCTCGGCGCAGGTGAAGGCTGGGCAAAATCGGTGCTGTTCAACGCCCGAGCCCGCGATGAATTTGTGACGTTTTTTCAACGCAGCGATTCCTTCGCGCTCGGCGTCTGCAATGGCTGCCAGATGATGTCGAATCTGCACACGATTATTCCCGGTGCTGAAAACTGGCCACACTTCGAGCGCAATAAAAGCGAGCAATATGAAGCGCGCACCGTGATGCTGGAAATTCGCGATTCTCCCTCGCTATTTTTTGCCGGCATGGTGGGGTCGCGCTTGCCGGTTGCTACCGCACACGGCGAGGGTCGCGCCACGTTTCGTGATCAAGCCCACCTCGATGCGGTGCGCTGGCTCAGCGCCGCCCATTTCGTCGATGGCCACGGCGCAGTTACTGAAAAGTTCCCCATGAATCCCAACGGGTCGCCACTCGGCATGACGGCATTCACCACACCTGACGGCCGCTTCTCGATCATGATGCCGCACCCCGAACGCGTCGCGCTGAACGTCAATTTGTCATGGCATCCAAAAGCGTGGCAAAACGAAAACGCGCCATCGCGCGAAAGCCCGTGGCTGCGAATGTTTCGGAATGCGCGGGTTTGGGTGGGCTAAAACGAGTTTCAAGACACAACGTTTATGAAAGGGGAAATATGAAGAAGAATATCTATTGCCACGCTAATTTTCGCGGTTGCCCGGCTGGCGGGGTACACCATCCGCTCAATTTCGGACTCTGGCGGTGAGGCGGGACGCGGCAACCCTTAGATTCTAAACAGCATCTCATCTCAATCCGAGTTGAGCAGATTTGACGCACTCTGAGTAAGACGCACCGCGTGCTTTTTGTTAGGGAAGGCCGCATGATTTTTAAACATGGCAATATTTCAATATTGCGTCGTGAAAACTAAAATTCGATTAAACCGGCATACGCGCTTGCTTGACCTTTCCGCTTAAGAGATTATCAGGTACCGCATTAGCATCGAAAATGATATTTAAAAGCTAGCACCAGCGCGCCTTTCAAGGCAATTCCACCTCAATCGGCAAGCTAGACAGGCACTTTACTTTTTCGGCTTCGGGAAAATTCAAATCGCCGCGGTGATTAATTCTCAAACCGTGCGCCGAAGGCTTCGCTGTATTGAGTTTCGCCAAATTCAAAATGCGCGTCTGGGCTTTCGCCGAGGTAGGTTGATTCGACGGTGACCTTTACATAGCGATCAAGCTTTCGCCAAATCGCGTACGTCAGCGCCCGGGCGATGTCTCCCGGGCGTCCGCCTGCGCGGATTTCGTGGTCGGCAATCAGGATCAGCGCAGTGGCATCGTTGACACGAACACGATCCACTTCTTCGGGTTTGGTCCAATGTGCGGTAAATTCTTCGACCACTTGTGACACCTCTCGCGGCAGCAGCGGTGATACCGACACTTCAAGTCGATACGGGTTACCTGCTTTGGCGAATTGCACCTGAATTTCGTTACTCATCTTGCTACGTTAATCGAATCTGGATTGATGTGCAATGCTGCATTAGCAAAAACAATAAATTTAACAATCACGATTGTTTCATGACAACAAATCTGACAACCCACATCTGTAAACAACCACCCACAAAAAAAGCGGCCTGAGCCGCTTTTTTTGTGGGTGAAAAGTTAGCGATAAGTTAAAAGCAGAATTAGTCGTGACTTAACCACCCGCCAATTTCTGGCAACAGCTTATGACGACTTATTCAACTGTGGCTTTTGCACGCAATTCCTGCACCAGCTTGGTCACCTGATCTTGCTGTGCACGCTGCTTGAAATTATCTTTGACTTCGGCAAATGCAGGCACTTTCATGTCGCGCATATCATCCAGACGAATCACGTGGAAACCGAAAGGTGACTTGACGGGAATTTTGGTAGTCTCGCCTTTTTTCAGAGCTTTCATTGCGTTGCCAAACTCGGGCACGTAGCGGCCTGCAGGACCCCAGTCGAGATCGCCGCCATTGTCTTTCGAGCCGGTATCTTTCGATTTGTCTTTTGCCAATTTTTCAAAGCTCTCGCCTTTGCCGAGGCTGGCGATGATGGCTTTGGCTTCGTCTTCTGTCTCTACGAGTATATGGCGGGCTTTGTATTCTTTATCGCCCATTTGGACCACAAATTTTTCGTAATCACTTTTCAGCTTTTCGTCGGTAATGGGATTCGCTTTGACATAATCGTCAAAGAAAGCACGGATCAACACCGCCTGGCGAGCCATGTCCATTTGGGCCGATACCAATACGCCACGGTCAAGACCTTTCTTGCGGGCAGCTTGCGACAGAATTTCACGATTGACGAGTTCGTCTTTGATTGCATTGCCAACGTCTGGTGTAGACGGCTGGCCGGACGATTCACGCTCACGATTCATGGCGTCAAAATAAGCTGCTGGAATAACAACGCCGTTTACCTTCACAGTACCCGATTCGGCCTTGGTGCTGGCTTTGGAGGCCGCTTTTTCGGCCTTGGTTTGGGCAGAGGCTACCGGGCCACTTGCGATCAACGCGGCGGCGAGAGCGAACACAACATATTTCAATTTGGATTGCATAGTTCTTCCTTAACAAGAGTAAGACAAAAAATAACGATTACAAAAATTACAACTAAAAACCTAAGCTTAAGCCTAAGCCTAAAACTTTGACCGAAGCCTCAAACCTATCAAGATATCGCAAAAAGAATTTAACGCCTGCGGTTACTACCGACATCGTTTACCAACTGCGTCGCTTGCCAACTCCGTGTCGGCTGGTAAATTCCACCAATAGCGATGTCGTTCTACGCATTAGCATTTTTGGATCAGGATGGAACCTGCGCATCAATCTTCAGCGCATGAATACGAGTCTTCATCAAATCATCCAGCAATTCATAAATCATTCGATGCCGCGCAACTAACGGCTTGCCCGCAAAAGCCGACGACACCACCGTGATTTCGAAATGCGTTCCCACATCCTCTACCGCCACGCTGCCGATTCGCTCAGCGTGGGCACGAGCCCCGGCGTGGCCTGCGTGGGAGGCGGAATCGTCCACAACCTCAAGCAATTCAGGCTTGAGCGCTTGAAGACATAATTCAATCTGATCGCGAATAGTAGCCATTAGTTCATTGCAGTTAGTTTGGAAATGTTTTCTTGAACGGTTTAACAGTGACTTTTGAGAACACACCGGCGGCGCAATAAGGATCTTCAGCAGCCCACGCAATGGCCGCTTCTCGAGAGGCAAATTCAGCAACAATCAACGAACCGGAAAAACCCGCCGGGCCCGGATCATCTGCATCAATCAGAGGATGCGGGCCGGCCAGAACCAACCGGCCCTCGGCCTGCAACGCTTTCAGACGCTCGACATGCGGCGGACGGCTGGCCACACGGCGTTCGAGCGCACCGGGCAGTTCTTCACAAATTATTGCGTACAGCATGGCCAACCGCTCTTACTAAAGGCTTTCATTAATTTCTCTCGCTTTTGTGTTCAATAGCAGCCGCAGCTGGCGTGTCGCCGGCCTCGGGTTGTTCCTGCGGCATATACGGATATAGCCAAATAATTTGCGCGACGATGAAAACCAAAAACAGCCCCATGTCACCAAAGGTTTTGAACAAAAACCAAGTATCCGTGGATTGGTAGTATGCAAAATAAAGGTTCAATACCGCCACCAACATGAGGAAAACAATCCATGCCAGCGCCAGCTTTTTCCAGACCAGCGGCGGAGCCTGGATTTGATGATTAAAAATAACGGAAATCGGATTTTTGCCGAAACCAAACTGCGCCACCGCGATCGCGATCGCCATCACCACGAACAGCACAGTTGGTTTTATTTTGATGAACATCTCATTTTTGAAAATGATCGTTGCGCCACCCGCGACAACAATAATTCCCAAACCGATCCACATCATCGGCTCTACTTTTTTGCCGCGTACTTTCAGATAAATCACCTGCGCAATCGTGGCGACGATCGCAACAGCCGTGGCCACATAGATGCCAAACATCTTGAAAGTGGCAAACATCAAAAGCAGCGGGAAAAAGTCAAACAACAGCTTCATCGATTTAAATCAAAAGTCTGGCTAAAGAAAAGGATGCAGGAAAGAGTGCGAGGAAAATCAGTGACTTGGGATTATCGCATTTTTCGCTTGACCTTGGAATGACGTTCATTCCGCTGCTCTTGAGCCTGCTTTTAATGCCAGGCAAACTCAGTGGAGACGCTTCCACTTTGTGTGTTCGGCCTCGATCAAGGTACGCGTGTCGGGCGGAAAGCCGGGCTGTGATGCGACCGCGTAAGCCTCTTCATAGAACCCTGCGCACTCGTCAGGCAAATGCATATTCAGCGTATCAAACGCATAGCGCATTAACGCTGCATCACCGGAGCGGATGGCGGTAATCGCAAAATTAAGATTCAACATACGCCACGGTCGTTCAGGATTTGAACGCTCCAGATCCGCCTTAAGCTGGGGCGCCAAATGCACAATAAAACCCTGCATGAGCGCAAACGCCGCGGCAGTTTCTTGCTTTGATTGCGCTTCGTTGGAGCGCACAGCCAATGCGTTGACTACCGCTTCGGTCGTTCGTAGCGGCAAGTCATGGCGCATCGCCCACAGCCCAATTCCTAGGATAACGGCATGCCATTCGGTGCGGACATTGCCAAGGTCAAAACGGTCTAGCCAGCTTTCCAGTTCAGTCGCAGCCCGCAACGCTTCGTCTGCGGCTTCACCTGCGTCTTCGAGCGGCAGAGGGCCGTCCGCACCATATTCGAAATCAAGTCGTGCGCTTACTTCAATAAATTCGCTAATCGCGGCGACCAGCGCGATGGCATCGTGGGTATCAAGTTTGCCGCCATTAGGACTTGCTACACCGTATCGTTCGCGATAAGTATCATTAATGGCGGTGGCAACTTTGGAGAACCGCGTCGATAGCGGTGTTTCTTCAGGCGGGTTAAGTACGCTTGCATCTTTTAAAGCGAGCCGGATGGGTTTGATTTCAGCCATAAATTCATGTCGTTATTGGGAATATTGATTATAAAAAGCGACGCGTTTGATTTGGATTAGCGCGAAGTTGACATTCACGAATGGTTTGCGAATATTTCACATAAGCGGTTACAGATTTTCAATCGAGCGACTTTGTTATGATGAGAGATTGAATAACAAGTTGTGCGAATTTTGAATAATTTTGATTTACATAATCACTCTAATGCGTCTGATGGATTGCTACCTGCCGCAGACTTGGTGGCGCTGGCCGCGCGCAACGGCTGCGATGCAATCGCGCTTACCGATCATGACACGACTGATGGCATAGTATCGGGACGCACCGCCGCACTAGACTTGGGGCTCAAGTTTATCGCAGGGGTCGAAATTTCTGTTTCATGGTCGCCCACTATCGATGCAAAGTCTACTACGTTGCACATTGTTGGTTTGGGCGTGGACATCGAAAATAATACGCTCGCCAGCGGACTGCATAGTATCCGTCAGGGCAGATTTGATCGCGCAAAGCTCATGGGTGATGACCTGGCGCGTGTCGGCATTAATGGTATGTTTGATGCCGCATATGCACTGGCGGAAAATAAGACCATGCTGGGCCGCACGCACTTTGCCCGTGCGCTCGTCAACGCCAAGCACGTGACCAGCGTTGGCAAGGCTTTCGAGCGCTATCTTACCTACGGTCGCCCGGGCTTCGTGTCGCATCAATGGGCGAGCTTAAGCGCCTCGATCAACTGGATTCGTAATGCAGGTGGCATCGCGGTGATCGCCCACCCGGGGCGTTACAACATCAGCAAGTCAGATATGACCTCGCTTCTGGCTGAATTCAAGGAATTGGGCGGTGCTGCGATTGAGGTTATTACCGGCAGCCACACCCCGCAACAGTATCTGGAGTATGCGGCGCGCGCGCGCGAATTCGGCTTTATGGCGTCACGCGGAGCTGATTATCATGGTGCGGGTGAGAGTCACATTGAGCCGGGAAAATTACCCTTGTTGCCGAACGATTTGATGCCCGTCTGGTCTCAACTACAGTGAGTAATTTGTAGTGAGTCAATTTTTTACGTTGCATCCAACGCATCCTGAAGCGCGCCTGATAAAGCGCGCAGCTGAAATAGTGCGCAGCGGTGGCGTAATCGCCTACCCGACAGATTCTTGCTATGCACTCGGCTGCCACATTGGTGACAAAACCGCGATGGAGCGCATCCGAAAAATTCGTGATGTGGATGAACGTCATCACTTTACGCTGGTATGTCGTGATCTATCAGAGATTGGCACGTTCGCGAAAGTGAACAACTCGCAATATCGATTACTCAAGGCGCATACCCCTGGCAGCTACACTTTTATTTTGCAAGCCACGCGCGAACTGCCGCGCCGCATCGCGCATCCGAAACGCGCCACCGTCGGCGTACGGGTGCCTGAGCATGTTGCCGCGTTGGCACTTTTGGCGGAACTCAATGAGCCCCTGTTATCCTCGACGCTAATGCTGCCAAACGACGTCGAGCCGCTCAATGACGCCGATGAAATTCGCCGCAAACTAAATCATCAGGTTGATTTGATTCTGGACGGCGGCGCATGCGGGGTGGTGCCCACCACCGTGATTGATTTGTCCGGCGATGAACCCATATTAGTGAGACAAGGTAAGGGTGACTCGACCGTGTTCGGTTTTTAAGGCACGGGCTTTGTAAGCTTGCTGTTTTAACCCTCATTTCCCCCCAATCTAATCAATCGTATCCGCCAAACTTATTTTTCAAAAATTACGCTGAGAACATGGATCCTAATATTATTCAAAAAATTGCCGTCTACGCAATTCCGCTTATTTTCGCGATTACGTTACACGAAGCCGCTCACGCCTACGCAGCGCGTTATTTTGGTGATAACACGGCCTATATGTTGGGCCGCATGACCTTGAACCCGATCAAGCATATTGACCCGATCTGGACTATTGCAGTGCCATTATTAACGCTTTTCTTCGGCGGTTTTATCTTCGGGGCGGCCAAGCCGGTACCGGTTAATTTCGGTGCGCTACGCAACCCAAAACGGGATTCAATCTGGGTTGCCGCCGCAGGCCCACTGGCAAATTTGGCAATGATGCTGATATGGGCTTTGGTCGCCACCATCGCGCAAAGTATGCCCGATTCTGCACCGATGCTGTTTTTGTCTTACGTAGGCCAAGCTGGTATTTTAGTCAACGCACTACTGATGATTTTTAATTTGTTTCCATTACTGCCGTTGGACGGCGGTCGAATCATAGCCGGGCTTTTGCCGAACAATCTTGCGTATCAATATTCGAAGATCGAACCGTACGGCATGTTTATACTGATTGCTCTGATCGTCTCGGGTGTATTTGGCAAATTCCTAGGGCCACTGGTAGACATAAGCATGAAAACCGTATACTCTATGTTTGGTATCGCATAAACCAGCGTCGTAATCCGCCTCCCGGCGATTACTGAACGCCGCTTGAACAAAAAGTTCGCAAGGGTTTTGCAATGGGAAAACCCGTTGCACGCGATATGGACATGGACAATTTTATTTCCGTCGCTATAACGCTTGGCACCTTCGACTAAACGTCCACATAGCTTATTTAATTAATTATTGGCACCGCACGCACCACGCAAAATTTGCCTGTGTTTGTGACTAAAAGGGCTTGACCCCTCCGTATGTTTCCTGACCGCGTTTTATCTGGCATGCGCCCCACCGGGCGTTTGCATCTTGGCCACTATCATGGCGCGTTGAAAAACTGGACCAAGTTACAGCACGAACACCCATGTTTCTTCTTCGTCGCGGATTGGCATGCGCTGACCACTCACTACGAAACGCCAGAGGTGATTGAGCAGTACACCTACGATACCGTGACCGACTGGATCGCGGCGGGGATTGACCCATCGCAGGCAACGCTGTTCGTGCAATCCAAGGTGCCACAGCATGCTGAGTTGACGCTGCTTTTGTCATTTTTTACGCCAATTTCATGGCTGGAGCGCGTGCCCACCTATAAAGATCAAGTGGAAAAGCAGGCACAATACGGGCGCGATTTAACCACCTACGGTTTCCTCGGCTATCCGCTGATGCAGGCGGCTGACATTCTGATTTATCGCGCGAATAGCGTGCCAGTGGGTGAAGATCAGGTCTCGCATATTGAGCTTACCCGCGAAATTGCGCGCCGCTTTAATCATTTGTTTGGTCGCGAAAAAGGCTTTGAAGAGAAAGCAGAAGCCGCAATCAAAAAATTGGGCTCCAAAAAAGCCAAGCTCTACAATGAATTTCGCACCCGATATCAGCAGGATGGAGATGATAGTGCGCTTGAGGCCGCGCGTGATTTGTTGGGGGATGTGCAAAATCTTTCGATGGGAGATCGCGAACGATTGTTTGGTTTTCTGGAGGGCGGTGGCAAAGTAATCCTGCCGGAGCCACAGGCATCGCTGACGCCGACCGCAAAATTGATTGGCCTTGACGGACAGAAGATGTCCAAAAGCTACGGCAACACAATCGACATGCGCGACACACCGGACGCCATCACAATTAAAGTCCGGCGGATGCCTACGGATCCTGCGCGAGTACGCCGCACCGATCCTGGCGATCCAGAAAAATGTCCGGTATGGACACTGCATAAGGTGTACTCAGATCAAACGGTTCGTGATTGGGTGATGGCGGGATGCAAGAGCGCTGGCATTGGCTGTTTGGAGTGCAAACAGCCCGTTATTGACGGCATCATTACCGAGCTAAAGCCGATGCGTGATCGCGCCGCACCGTTTGAAGAAGACCCTACTCTGGTTAAAAATATTATTGCTGATGGCTGCGAAAAAGCGCGCGATACAGCGGAAGAAACGATGCGCGACGTGCGCGATGCAATGGGATTGAATTACCGATGAAGTCAGTTTGTCTAGCGTTAACGGCTGCTGTTGTGTTGTCCGCCTGCGGCGCCACCGTATCACCTCCACCCGCACCATCTACCGCTTCTCCGCTTGCACCCGCTACCGCATTGATGGTTGCAGCTATTGCGCCGGTAGTGGTGCCCAGCAAATTACCAGCGGGCAAAACGCAATTTGAATTCGTCGACAATAAAGGCGACCCCACCCGCCCGGTCAAGGTTTGGATGTTCGTGCCTGAATCCTGCGACACAAGGTGTCCGCTGCAGTTTGTGATGCCCGGTGTAAAACGGGATGCCGAACAATATTTGGATGCTTGGGTGGGATTTGCGAACGAACGCAAATTTGTGGTCGTCGCGCCGGAGTTTAGCCGTCAATACTTTCCAAATGATGATGACTACACTTTGGGGCGATCCACCACCGAGACGAACCCAGCCAAATGGACTTTCGCTGTACCTGAGCACCTGTTTGACGAATTGAAATCGCGCTATGGTTTCGCTTCCGACACTTACCGCTTGTTTGGTCATTCTGCGGGCGGCCAGTTTGTACATCGCATGCATCTATTCATTCCACAACACCGCGCAAGCCCGATTATCGCGGCAAACGCGGGCTGGTATACCGAGTTTGAATGGGGCCTGTTGTTTGCATCCAAGTTTCCCTACCCCTACACCACGATAGGCTCGCGCGTTGATGAGGCAGGCACCAAATTGGTTTTACATCATCCCTTCGTATTGATTCTGGGCGATCAAGATACCGACCCGAACGATGCGATGCTCAACAAAAGCGTAGCCGCTAACCTGACCGGCTCGAACCGCCTGGCGCGTGGTCGCCACTTTTACGAAAACGCGCAGCGTGCGGCGCAGCGACTGGATGTGAGGTTTACCTGGCAGCTGCAGATAGTGCGCGGCGTTGCCCATAACCATGCGGGCATGGCTGCGGCTGCCATCAAATTGATGTATCCCGATTAAAAAATGAGCATTGAGCTAACCGCTGATCGCATCGCGGAAATCCCGTCGCAGCCGTCGCTGGATATGCAGATGCCGATCGCACGTATTCGTGGCGAAGTGATGACCGAGATGCCGACGGATTTGTTTATTCCACCGGATGCGTTGTCAGTCATCCTTGAGCAATTTGAAGGCCCGCTGGATTTATTGTTGTATTTAATTCGCAAACACTCGGTTGATATTCTCGATATCCCGATGGCAGAATTGACCCGGCAGTACATGAAATATATTGAAGCAATGAAGGATACTCAGCTTGAATTAGCGGGCGAGTATTTATTGATGGCTGCGATGTTGATTGAAATCAAAACACGCATGTTGTTGCCGCGTCCACCGAAAGAAAATGAAGCTGAGGTCTTGGACCCACGTGCAGAATTGGTGCGGCGTCTGCTGGAATATGAACAAATGAAAGCAGCAGCGCTCGCCATCGACGCCATGCCACGTAAAAACCGTGACTTTTCAATCGTAGATGTATTGGTTGAGCAAAGCCTGATAAAGCGCGTGCCTACCGTGTTGGTTGCTGATTTGACAGAAGCTTGGCGGGTCATTTTAAATCGCGCAAAAGCCACCCAAAAGCACCGCGTTGGCCGCGAGGAGCTTTCGGTACGTGCGCACATGAGCCGTATCTTGCGGGTGCTAACAGGCAAGGGCTTTTTGAAGTTTGACGAATTATTTACGCCAGAAGAAGGCGTTGCCGTTGTGGTCGTAACGTTCCTTGCGGTGCTGGAAATGGCCCGCGAGTCGCTTCTCGACATTACGCAGTCGTCACCATTTGAACCCATCTACGTGAGACTCCGTGTCAGCAATGACGATGGCGATGAAAATGGGGCACTCCAACTTGAACCGACAATCGCATAACGAATGCTTAATACGCTTGGGACATGTGTGCAGATGGATCGATGCTTGCCCAATTAGACGTGGTGGCAGAAACGCACGCAGCACATGGCCGCAAAGTCCTCAAAAAGCTCACAGTGTGTACAGACCACAAATACAAATTGCAGTGGCCGCAGGCGAATATAAATTTTAATTTTTTAATCCTTAATCGTTTAATCCGTGCGGCACCCAAACAGCCGCACCGCCGTTCTAGAAGTGATAAACAAGATGTCGAATGAACACACAAACTTAAATGAAACCGCACATCCGGAGCAGGATGAAGCAGCGCCAGCAACTCCGTCTGGTTTGATATCGACTGAGCTGCTCGCAACCGACGCCATGACAACTGAATCGGCCAACGAACCTATAGACGAATCCGGTGGCAACCTGGCTGAAATGAAACCCGTATCGATGCAGCCAGCCATCGAACTCAACGAAGCCAAGCGCGCGCTGGAGGCGGCATTACTCGCGGCTTCCGAGCCAATGCCATTGCAGGAGCTAAAAAAAATATTTGACGGCGAACTCAGCGCCGATATTTTGCGTAATTTGCTGGATGAACTTCGCGCTGAATGGGCTGATCGCAGCGTTGAATTGGTTGTGGTCGCGAGCGGCTACCGTTTCCGTGTGAAGCCCGATTATCAAAAGTATATTGATCGCCTGGCCAATGACAAGCCGCCCAAATATTCGCGCGCAGTGTTGGAAACGATGGCAATCATTGCCTATCGTCAGCCAGTTACGCGTAGCGATATCGAGGATATTCGCGGGGTGGCGGTATCTCCCCATATTTTAAAGACGCTGGAAGACCGCGGCTGGATTGATGAAATCGGCCATAAGGATGCGCCCGGACGCCCTGCCCTGTTCGCGACCACCAAACATTTTCTGGATGATCTGAATTTGATCTCTCTCGACGAGCTGCCAGCGTTGCACGAGTTGCAGGCGACGCTGGACATGTCGCACGCAGGTGCAGTTTTGAATGCGGGTTCAGAAATTTTTGCGCTGCCAGGTATTGCGGCAGGTGTTGCCGTAAATGAGGACAGCACAAGCGAAAACAGAGAACAAGGCATTGAGCGTAAAGCCGTTACCGACGATGAAATTAATCCTAAAAATGATCACGACACAAATAAGATCATCGAGATTGTGGACGGTGCTGCGCAGGCTGCGCCACCCCTCGATGAGCGAACCATAGAGCGCTCGACTCAAGATACGCCTCAACTAAACAATGAAAATATAGAAGCAAATGAAAAATCAAGTAACGCAAATGCAAGTAACCCGCATGAAAAATATTCGTCAACGTCTGGAGAATCATTATGATTAAGCGAGCAGTCATTCGCGCCCCGGCGCGCGGCTATGTGGATGGTCGCTTTATTGGCGAAGAAAAAGAGTCCGCAGACGCGCTCAACGGGGGACATGGCAAAGGCCGTGGCAAGGGCGGCGCGGGACGCCGGGGCAAGGCGAATGCAGACAGCGTGTTATCAGGTGACAACATTGGCAACACCACCGCAAAACGTCGCACACGCAGTGGCGCGGGTGCGGGTGCTGGCGCTGGAACGGGTCGTGGTCGCGCCGCCGGCGGCGCGGGTGTCAGTAGCCGAACCCGTGGTGTCAACGGCGCTATGGCAGGGCAAGGCGCACGCACGGATGGAGCCACTGGTGGTCGTAGGCGTCCCCTGGGGCAAGGCGATAGAGGAGGCGATAAGGGACAAGCCGCTAAAGCGCAAGGTCAAGGCGTTAGCCAGGGCCGACGCCAAGCGCAGCCGAGGACTGGCGGGCAGGGACGCTCACCGGGGCAAGTGCCAGGTCAAGGGTCAGGTCAGGCATCAGGTCAAGGACAGAGCCGCGATCCGGGCCGAACAAAAGGGCGCACCTCGGGCCAAGGGCAACGTGGACCACGGGCCGGCGGCTTGGGGTTGGATGGTCAGGGTACGAGCCCATTCATTTCTGATCTTGGTCAGGATTCCGCGTTGCGCGGTGCAGCCCGCACCAAACAACGTCGCGGCAGTACCGGCAAGAAATCACCGTTTCGTACCGGCAGTGCACTCACTCACGAAATCTCACCCACCCAAGGCTCTGATTTGCGTCGCTTGGGCGATGAGGCCAAATCGGGCCAGTTTGCAGAAGCGTTGGCGGCGAGCGCCAACGTCAAGCGCGAGCGCCTGCACAAAGTGCTGGCGCAATCCGGTCACGGTTCGCGCCGCGATATGGAAATTATGATTTCATCAGGCCGGGTAATGGTCAACGGCATTGTGGCCACCACCGGCACGCAGGTCGCGCCGGGTGATAACGTGCTGGTCGATCAGCGCCATGTAAAACTAAAATTTACCGAGGACACGCCCCGCGTACTGCTGTATCACAAGCCTGAAGGCGAAATCGTTACCACCAATGATCCCGGCAACCGCATCACCGTGTTTGACAATCTGCCACGGGTCGAGACTGGCAAATGGGTCGCGGTGGGCCGACTTGATATCAACACCTCTGGATTACTCATCTTCACTACCAGCGGCGAGCTGGCAAATCGTTTTATGCACCCGCGCTATGAGGTTGAGCGCGAATACGCGGTGCGTATCTTAGGCGAGTTGACGGAGGACCAAACGAAGCTTTTGCTGGCGGGCGTAAAAATTGAGGAAAACACGCCGAAAGCTGCGCGTGATGAAGATGATGACCGCTTCAATCGCATCGACGCTGGTGATGATAGGGAAGATGAATTTGAAGACGAAATATATGATGTCGAGCCCGATGACGATCTAATACCGCCAGCAATGCCAGACGACGACGAACAGCCTTTGGCCGGCGAGCTGTCCGGCAATCAGGCGTTAGCGGAGTCGCCGTCAGTTTTACATCAATCTGACGATCAACCTGCGGATGATCAGCCTTCGGACCATCAGCCGATTGACGCGCGCTTTTTAGGCGCAGTTGCCACCCCAGCCACCGTGCCATTCCCGCGAAATCCGCTTGCCAAATTTGATGTTATTGAAAAGCGTGGCGGTGAGGGCGTGAATCAGTGGTATCACGTGGTGATTCGAGAAGGACGTAATCGCGAAGTCCGCAAGATGTTTGAGTCCCTTGGCCTGACCGTGTCGCGCTTGATTCGCACCCGCTTTGGCAAGGTCGAGCTACCGCCGCGCTTGTTACGCGGCAAAATGGTCGAGCTAGATGAAAGCCAGGTCAGAAGCGTACTGGCTTCAGCCGGCATGAAAGTCGAAGGCCCGGTAGCGCCGCTGGTATCACGTGGTAAAAATGCCGGACCGCGCATGCCAGGTGAAAGCCCCGAGAATCACCACGGTCGCGGCAGTCGAGGTGGCGACGCGACGCGCGTTCAAAACCGGACGCGGCAACAAAATCAACGAACCGGGCCAGAAGGCGCCGAACCGGGCGGCGTCGACAGCACAGGATTGGCGGGACCACGTAGCGCAAACACTCGCGGTCGAGGAACTAGTGGGCGTAATAAAGGGCCACGTGGAGAGAGACCGGGGAACAGGCAGGGGCAGGGGCCAGGGCAAGGCCATGCAATGGTCGCAGACGGCACGACCTTTACCGACAACGATAATACGGGTAGCGGCAATGTCGAGGCAACCGGTGTTGGCCTTGATGGCGCAGCAATCGACAACAACGCCAATCAATCGCGGGCACTTCGCCAGCCACGAGCTGGATCTGGTGACCGTAACGAGACGGGTGGCCGTGGACGCGGTAACCCGCGAGGCGGTCGCGGACGTCGCGCTTCGGGCGCGCCACGCGACGCCGGTTTGAATTCGGGCAATGTCGACTCACTGCCCGCATCAAAAGGCGCGGGCAATCGCGCCGAAGGCTCATTGGCTGAAGCAAGCGGGGGGAATAACATTGATGGGATTGGAAATGGAAATGTTGCCCCACGCCCCGACAACCGCCAGCGCGGCAAATCGCGTCGCACATTCCGCGGTCGCAGGCGCACCGGGACTGGTAGCGGAGCGGGGGCACAAGCGGGTGCCGCTGATGGCAGCAGCAGCGGCAATGCAGGTGGTGCAGATAACCCAAGCAACTCGCGTGAGTCTGGAGGAGATGCGGGAGGCAATACCGAATAAGGGGATTGACGGCATCAACTCACGCCAAGCTAAAAATCACCTAAAACGTTTGATGCGGCTTTGAAAGCTTTGAATTAGGTTGACACCAGCTGTTCGCGCGTTACCAAAAATACAACTTCGCCACCGACGCTGGTTTCAACCCAGGTTAGCGGCAAACCCGCGAACGCGGCTTCCACGCCTTCGCGATTGAAGCCCGCTTCCACCACTAGTAAACCATGCTGGTTGAGAAAAATCGGCGCGGCTTCCAGGATCGCACGTACATGATCGAGGCCATCTTCACCGCTAGCCAATGCCATGGTGGGCTCATGCAAATACTCGTTCGGCAAAGCGGCCATCGATTTCGCCGTCACGTAGGGTGGATTCGAAATAATGACATCATAGGTGCGGCCTCTCAGCGCCGCAAACATGTCTGACTGCACCAACTGAACGCGCTCGTTGAGTTCATAGTCATTGATGTTCCTGGCCGCAACTTTGAGTGCCGCCGCTGATAAATCCACGGCGTCTACGGTAGCGTTTGGAAACGAAAGTGCCGCCAAAATCGCCAGGCATCCTGAACCTGTGCAGAGATCCAGCACGCTATTTACATTACTGGCCGACTGCACCCAAGGATTCAAATGATCATGCAAAAGTTCCGCGATAAAAGACCGTGGCACGATCACGTTTTCATCCACATAAAACCGATGTGGCCCTAGCCACGCCTCGTGGGTCAGATAGGCCGCCGGGATGCGCTCTTTAACGCGGCGCTCAATAATTTTGAGTACCTTGTTACATTCTGCGCGGGTCAATTTGGCATCGACAAAAGGATCGAGGTTATCGAGCGGCAAATGTAGGGTATGAAGAATCAGATAGACGGCTTCATCAAACGCAGTTGCCGAACCATGGCCGAAAAATAAATTCGCCTCGTTAAACCGGCTCACCGCAAAACGCAGGATGTCGCGGGCGGTACTCAGCTCGTCATAAGCGGCGACAAAATAATCAACCGACTCTTTTTTTGGAATGAATTCCAACAATCCCGCTTTTTTAGGCATGTGAGACTCGCTCGATCAGAAGGTTTTCAAGTGTCGCAAAATAAACGTCATGAAGCTGCGCGATGTCAGTCAGCGCCGCGCGTTCATTCAACTTATGGATTGTCGCATTAACCGGGCCAAATTCGGCGATCTCGCCACACACATCCGCGATGAATCGTCCGTCCGACGTGCCGCCCGCCGTAGATAGAGCGGGCTTAACGCCGGTGACATCACGAACGGCAGCAGTAAGTGCATCTACCAGCGGGCCACGCGAAGTCAGGAACGGCTTGCCGCCCAGCTTCCAGGTAATATCATAGTCGCATCCATGCCTCTGGAGAATGTCTTCCACATTGGCTTTTAGGCCGTCTGCCGTGCTGGCTGTGGCAAACCGAAAATTAAAATAGACTTCAACCGTGCCCGGGATAACATTGAATGCTCCGGTACCGCCATAAATATTTGAGACCTGAAAAGTGGTGGGCGAAAAATATTCATTGCCGTTGTCGCCGACCGTTGCGGCCATTTCTGCGAGCGCCGGGGCGACCATCAAAATCGGATTCCTCGCCAGATGCGGGTATGCAATATGACCCTGGATGCCCTTCACAACCAGTCGCGCAGACAAGGAACCGCGCCGACCATTTTTGATTGTATCGCCAAATTTTTCAGTCGATGACGATTCACCGATTATGGTGTGTTCAATCCGCTCGCCGATCCGCTGCAGCCACTCAACTACCTTGACCGTGCCATCGGTCGCCGGCCCCTCTTCATCGCTCGTAATCAGCAGTGCAATAGAGCCCGGATGATCAGGATAGGTCTGCATAAACTCGGCAGCAGACGTCACAAACGCAGCAATGCCAGTTTTCATATCTGCTGCGCCGCGACCGTATAAATACCCATCTCGTTCGGTTGGCATAAACGGATCGGTATGCCATTTATCGAACGGCCCGGTTGGCACCACATCAGTTTGGCCTGCAAAGCAAACCAGCGGCTTCGCAAAACCGCGTCGCGTCCACAGGTTACTCACGCCATTTGAATTGAAATATTCAAAACGAAAATCCAACGCCTGGAGCTGTTCAACAATTAATGGCTGACGGCCCGCATCATCCGGCGTGATGGAAACGCGCGCGATAGGCTCACGGGCCAGCGCCACCGTGGAATGAACGACCGGCATCACCTCGGCTTGATCCATCAGGTGTGCGAGTTACTGCTCGCTGAGCTATTAACGGCCGCATTAGCAGGCCCGATATGGGCACCATTGCGTGTTGCCAGCACCGGTCCAACGCGATCTTCGACATATTTTCTCAACGCGGGCTTTAAGCGCAACAAGAAAAAAATTTCGGTCATCACAAACAACGGGCCAATGGCCAAACCCATCACATCGTCGGTAAACGCTGGCTTGACGCCCTCATATTTATGACCCAAAAATTGTAGCGCCCAACCCGCCACAAAGATCACTGCGGCCAGTGTAAGGGCTATGGAGACGCTGGCTTTAGCCGTCACAAGCGAGGCAATGGCGGTCGTGACAAACAAATAAATCGCCATCGCAAAGCCCAGCGGGCGATCCAATAGCAGATAATAAATCATCGCGATAACCACTAGCAGCCAGCCCGCATGAACCGCGCCAAAACTGATTTGCGAAAATGCTAAGATCGCGCTGAACACAATCATCGGCACACCAATAAAATGGATATTGATATTACGCTGATCACGGTGATAGGCCGCGTATTGCGTGATGTGTTGCTCGAGCGTGCGCATTGAATTTCCACTGAGGGTTTAGATAAAACAAGCCCCTGATTGTCGCATTTAATGCGCAGCGCTAACAGCGCCGCAAATGAAACGTACCTAAAGCGACAATTGGATAGCGTTGTACAAAACCGCACCCAAAGCCACAACATTATTCATTGTTATTTCGCCGCGCGCATCACCAGCGCCACGCCCACGGCGGTCAGCATTAAGCCGCCAATGCCGAGCCACGCAATCGATTCACCAAACAAAATAAACGCCATCAGCGCGGTAACACTGGGCGTCAAGAAGAACAGGCTGGCCACCTTTGATGCCGCCCCACGGCGAATCATCACGTACAGCAACCCGATGGCGCCGATCGATAGCACAATCGCGAGCCATAGAATCGAAAACATGAATTGCGGCGTCCAATCAATACGCATAGTTTCGAACATGAGCGCCAGCGCTAGCACCACCACACCGGTGGCGGAGTATTGGATAACGCCGCCCGTCCGTAAATCCATATTCGCGCAAAATCGCTTTTGATATAGCGTACCGAGCGTGATGCCGGTCAGGGCGACGCCGGCTATTCCCAGCGCCCCCCAGTTAGCCGCGCCTAGCGAATATTTGCTCACAATCACCAAAATGACGCCAGCTAGGCCGAGCGACATACCGAGCCATTGTTTAACGTTAAGTCGTTCGTTTAACAGGAGGTGCGCCAAGACCGCTGTCAGCACCGGTTGCAGGCCCGCGATCATGGCCACAAAACCGAGCGGCAATTTTAGTGTGATCGCGTACAACACGCCCGATAAATAGGTGGCATGCACTAGCAGACCCGCAATGGCAATATGCGCGGCAGCCGGCAAACTGGCGGGCCACGGTGCCCGCATCGCGAGTGAGACGGTAGCAAGAATAGTCACCACGACCACCATTCGCACGAACGTCAGCGTGAAAGGCTCAGCAAAAGGAATGCCGTATTTGGAACCAATAAAGCCGGTGCTCCACAACATCACAAAAATTGCGGGCGCAAACGTTATCCAGGAAGAGCTGTTTTCGGATTTGGCGGCCATAAAGGAAACGTTTTTTAAGGGCGATGTGAAGCGGTGGGTAAAGTCAGCGCGAAGCACTCGCTGCATGACGCGCAATTAGTTGCTTGGCAATTTTTAAAACAGGCAGAATACACAAGTCAGATTATGGGTGACGAATCATGTTTACAAACTTCAGACACTTTTGCATTAATGTCACAAACAGGGGCTTGGGCGACGCTGACCCGGACGACGCTGACGAAAATATTTCGATCAACGGCGTGGTCGGCGGGAGCGGACCGCCGTTGCTGCTGTTACACGGTTACCCGCAAACACATTTAATCTGGCATCGGGTCGCACCGGCGCTCGCAAAACGTTTTACGGTGATTGCCACCGATCTGCGCGGCTATGGTGCCAGCAGCAAGCCGCCGGGCCGTTTGGACCATGCAAACTATTCAAAACGTGCCATGGCGCGCGATCAGGTCGAGGTAATGCGGCAGTTGGGCTTTGCCTCGTTTTACTTGTGCGGACATGATCGCGGCGCGCGCGTATCGCACCGCCTTGCTGCGGATTATCCAAACAGCGTCAAGAAGATGATCTTGCTCGACATCTCGCCGACCTTGGCCATGTATGAGCAGACCTCGATGGAATTTGCGCGGGCTTATTGGTGGTGGTTTTTCCTGATTCAACCCACGCCTTTCCCCGAATCGATGGTGGCAGGCGCGCCCGATATTTATCTAAAGAAAAAAATCGGTTGGGGCCACGCCGGACTCAGCCCTTTTACCGAAGAAACATATGGAGCCTATTTGGCCTCGGTAAGCGATCCTGCGACCATGCACGGTATGTGCGAGGACTATCGCGCGGCAGCCTCCATTGATTTGGAACATGACCGCGCGGATCGCGCTGCTGGCAAGAAAATCAACTGTCCCTTGCTCATTCTGTGGGGCGAACATGGCGTGGTTAACCGCTGTTTCAAGCCGTTGGATGACTGGCATCGAGTTGCGGGTAACGTTAGCGGGCATACGCTGCCATGCGGGCATTATGTACCGGAGGAAGTACCTGCTTTATTGATTGAGGAAATGAAAACGTACTTTTGTTAGCAAGCAATGAACTCGTCGTCAGGAGCGGCGTTCAGACCAAAAAACTGGTTGGCGCCGCCAATGCTGCTGTTTGATGAAAATCAAGAAAGTTGTTGTATTAGCTTTTGTAAACGAAAACTCAGTCAGTGACGACTCACCTTCTAGTAGAATCTGGAGAAGTATAGTTATACACAGGCCTGAGCGTGATCGTAAAAACCTTTTGCAAACTAGAAAGGCAACCTGATAATCGCATGTAAAACGCTGAGCACAAGCGAGCAGACAGGCGGAAAAGCAGCCGGATATGAGCAAGCAAACATAAATGGCCAGCCGCATGGAAACTATAATAATGAGGAGAATAGTTTGAATATTAGAAACCCAAAAGATTTCTGGTCAGGTGTGTTGTTTGCATCGATTGGATTTGCGTTCGCAATTATCGTCAAAGTTTACGAATACCCGATGGGCACCGCGAGCCGCATGGGCGCGGGCTATTTTCCTTTCTGGCTCGGCAATCTTTTGGGCGTGATGGGTTTGGTCATCATTGCCAAAGCCTGGGTGAGCGACGGCGGCCGCGTTAGCAAATTTGCATGGCGTCCGCTTCTATGGGTGCTATCGGCCTTCGTTATTTTCGGCCTGACCGCGAAGTGGCTGGGCTTGGTGATTGCGATCGTGTTGTTGGTGATGATCTCGTCGTTTGGCGGCCACGAGTTCCGCTGGAAAGAGGCATTGATTTCGAGCGCAATTCTAGCGGTAGGATCAGTCGCAGTATTCGTCTATGGCCTTAAATTGCCATTCCCGATTTGGCCAGAATTTTTAGGCTAGGGCAGACGATATGGAACAGCTACTCGCAAATCTTCAGCTGGGCTTTAGCGTCGCCCTCACGCTCAACAATTTATGGTACTGCCTGATTGGTTGTTTTTTGGGTACTCTGATCGGTGTACTGCCGGGCATTGGTCCGGTAGCCACCATCGCGATGTTGCTGCCCGCCACATTTGCACTGCCGCCAGAATCATCGCTCATCATGCTGGCCGGCATTTATTACGGCGCGCAGTATGGCGGCTCTACCACCGCGATTTTGATCAATATTCCGGGTGAATCTTCGTCGGTGGTGACCGCCCTCGATGGCTATCAGATGGCGCGACAAGGCCGCGCCGGCCCCGCCTTGGCAACCGCGGCGCTGGGTTCCTTTTTTGCGGGCACGGTTGCCACAATCTTGTTAGCGGTGGCGGCGCCACCGCTCGCGCAGTTGGCATTCAAATTTGGCCCCGCTGAATACTTTTCGTTAATGACATTAGGCCTGATCGCCGCCGTGGTACTGGCACATGGCTCGGTCATTAAAGCGATAGCGATGATTCTGCTGGGGCTGCTGCTCGGGCTGGTGGGCACCGATGTGAATTCCGGAATGGCACGGTTTAGCTTTGGCATCCCCGAGTTATCGGACGGCATTGGCTTTGTGGCGGTGGCGATGGGTGTTTTTGGTCTCGCCGAGATCATTAAAAACCTTGAACAAGTAGAAGGTGAACGCGAAGTTTTCTTGAATAAAGTTACCCATCTGTGGCCCACCAAGCAGGACTTTAAAGACGCGATGCCTGCGGTGTTGCGCGGCACTGCGCTGGGCTCGCTGCTCGGTATTTTGCCCGGCGGCGGCGCGGTACTGGCCTCGTTTGCGGCCTACACGCTGGAGAAAAAAATTGCCAAGGACCCGTCAAAATTTGGAAAAGGCGATATTCGCGGCGTGGCCTCGCCAGAGTCTGCTAATAATGCCGCGGCACAAACCTCGTTCATCCCGCTGCTGACGCTCGGCATCCCGCCCAATCCGGTGATGGCACTGATGGTCGGCGCAATGATTATTCAGGGCATCCAGCCGGGCCCGCAAGTGATGGCAGAGCGCCCACAATTGTTTTGGGGCATGATCGCGTCAATGTGGGTCGGCAATTTGATGCTGGTAATTTTGAATTTGCCGCTCATCGGGATGTGGATCAAGCTGCTGACTGTGCCTTATCGGCTGCTGTATCCGGCCATTCTGGTGTTTTGCGCGATTGGCGTTTACTCGCTTTCAAACAGCCCTTTTGATGTAATCATTACAGCCGGATTCGGCTTCCTCGGTTACTTATTTGTGAAGCTGGAATGCGAGCCTGCGCCACTCTTGCTGGGCTTCATTCTGGGACCGATGATGGAGGAGAATTTGCGCCGCGCCATGTTGCTGTCGCGAGGCGATGCAGCCACCTTCGTCACGCGTCCACTTTCTGCGTTTTTACTGGCAGTGGCGGTATTGTTATTGATCGTTATCGCCCTCCCCGCGATCCGTAAAAAACGTGAAGAGGCGTTTGTTGAGGATTGACTAGCGACCGTTCATTTCATAAAAAGGCCCCGCCATTGCGGGGCTTTTTTATGTTCCATAGCCCGCCTGACATCCGTTCTTCACCGCGTCGCGTAAAATAGCAACTAATTCCGTTGACTTATATATTGATATGACCCAGCAAAACACACCCACCCCGCCGCGTAAACCTGAGCCCCATGAATGTTGTGGCACCGGCTGCATACCCTGCGTCATGGATATTTACGAAGAAGAGCTATGGCAATACGAAAAAGATTTAAAAGCATTTAATCTCGCGCAGTCTGCAGATCCGCCGCCGCCAGTCTCTCAAGCTGAAAATACAGGCGCGCCATCATGAGCTTCAATTTCGATTTTCCGGTGTCAGGCGCGTATTCTTCACAGCGCATGCCCGTCATGGCCAAAAACATTGTCGCCACCTCGCAACCGCTGGCGGCACAAGCCGGCCTGCAAATGCTTTGGAACGGCGGCAATGCCGTTGATGCCGCACTGGCAGCGGCTATCGCGCTGACGGTGGTTGAGCCCACCAGCAATGGTATCGGCTCCGATGGATTTTCGATTATCTGGGATGGCGCACAGTTGCACGGCTTGAACGCATCGGGACGCTCACCAAACACTTGGACACCGGATTATTTCGCTAAAAAGTATCCTGGCATCTCGACCGTTCCCATGCGCGGCTGGGATAGCGTAACCGTGCCCGGAGCCGTATCGCAATGGGTTGCTCTGTCGAAAAAATTTGGCCGCCTGCCGTTCGAAAAATTATTTGAGCCCGCAATTCGCTATGCGCGCGACGGACATTTTGTTTCGCCCATCACCGCCGAAAGCTGGCGGCGTCAAGCGGAGATGTTGAAAGATCAGCCCGATTTTATGCATGAATTTTGCCCGCGTGGTCGTGCGCCCATGGCAGGTGAAAAATGGATACTGGCAGGCCAGGCTGAAACGCTTGAAGACATCGCTGCAACTCATGGTGAATCGTTTTATCGTGGGGTGCTCGCTGAAAAAATTGCCGCACATGCAAATAAGCACAATGCTGCGATGAACGCTGAAGATTTGGCGATTCATCAATGTGATTGGGTCGATACCATTCATATGGATTATCGAAACGTGCGCCTCCATGAAATCCCACCCAACGGCCAGGGCCTCGCCGCGCTGCTGTGTCTGGGCATGCTCGAACATTTCGATCTGGCCGCGTTAACGGTAGATTCACTCGACAGCGTGCATTTACAAATCGAGGCGATGAAATTAGCGTTTGCCGATGCTTATCGCTACATCGCAGATTCCGCTTTTATGGATGTGCCGGTGAGCGCGCTGCTGGATCGAACCTATCTCAAGAAGCGTGCCGCGTTAATTGATCTAAAACGCGCCTCGGCCCCTGCGGCCGGCGTTCCGCTGCATGGCGGCACCGTCTATCTCACCACCGCCGATGCGAGCGGCATGATGGTCAGCCTGATCCAGTCCAATTACATGGGTTTTGGCTCTGGCGTGGTGGTGCCCGGCACCGGCATCTCGCTGCAAAATCGCGGCCATGGATTTAATCTCACTGCCGGCCATCCCAATCAGGTTGCACCCCGCAAGCGCCCTTTCCAAACCATCATTCCCGGTTTTTTGACGGATCTGCAAAACCAGCCGCTGATGAGCTTCGGCGTGATGGGAGGACACATGCAGCCGCAGGGCCATGTACAAATGGTCACGCGTATTTGCGATTACCGACAGAATCCGCAAACCGCGTCTGACGCACCGCGCTGGATCGTGAATAACGACGGCACGGTGGGCCTTGAAGATGCCCTAAACGCCAGCATTGGCGCGGGTCTTGAGGCACGTGGACATCGCCTTGCCTCAGCCGAAGCCGTTAATTTTGCGTTCGGTGGGGCGCAGCTTATCTGGCGTTTGGATGATGGCGCAGACATTGGCTATTGTGCAGGGAGCGATCATCGCAAAGACGGGCACGCGGTTGGGTTTTGAGAATCGTGGCTTCCTTACTAGCGGCGAAAATTCAGCCCCCCGAAACGAGCTGAGATACGGTAGCTGTTGATGAAAACTGACGTTTGTGCCGAGCCGATTTTCGTTCGGACACGCGATTGCGGTGCGTGGGATTTAGCAGGAATTCGGAGCAGCTCGGATAATGCTGCATGAAACGGAAAATGAAACACTAATATTGGCGGGTGCTTACAAGCATTTTTGTTCCAAAACCCGCGCTAGTGCTTGCGCGATTTATCAATCTTTGGCCTCAAGTATTTGGCCTTAAGTCTTCGCCTCAAACTTCATCCTCTGTATCAGCGCCACAAACCGTGGCTCCGCACGAAGCGCACTCCAACGCCCGTCATTTTTCAGGTAGCAAAGTCTGGCGTCGCGCACCGCATACGCGCGCTCGAGCGCATCGAGCGCCAGATTATTTTCACCCAGCGCGGCGTAAATGGTTGCCACTGATGTCGGCGGAACGTAGCGCTCAGCTTGGCGCACGACTAGTTTTTTTAGCAAGGCGCGTGCTTCATCGATCTTCCCCATTCGCGCAAGGAGCGCACCAACGAGGGCTGTTGCCTGCGTGCTTTCATCTGCCAACGCATCCGCGCGACGAAATGATTCCAACGCCGAGTCCGGCTTCTGGTCAAACAAAAATAGCTCGCCTATCGATAGATGCGTGATCCAAAAATCAGGATCGATTTCGAGCGCGCGGGTGATTCGCTTGGAGGCCTCAGCGCGCTTTCCTTGACTCAGTAAGAAACCTGCTTCAAGTGAATTGATGACGAGCGACATGGGATCCAGTTCTCGCGCAGTCGCAATATGCTGGATGCCTTCGACCGCCCTGCCCACGCATATCAACAAGTGTCCCAACCCAAAATGAGCTTCGCTAACATTTGCATTAAGCACAATAGCTTCTCGAAATACGCGCTCGGCGCCACCCCAGTCGTAATCAAACCAAAACAAAATCCATCCCAATGCTGCGTGTGCCTCGGCAAGATCCGGTGCGATCACCAATGCGCGTTTGGCGGCAATCTTGGCGGGCTCGAATGCTTCGATCGGTGATACATCGGCACCGAAAACCATGCGTCGATACGTTTCCGCAAGGCCCGCAAACGCAAGCGCATAGTTTGGGTCAACATCAATTGCCTGATGATAGAGCGCCACACTTTTGCGCAAGCCG
>ENA-OBIO01000144-OBIO01000144.1-metagenomes-genome-assembly--contig:-NODE-144-length-43807-cov-23.5967_pt1 | contig 43807 bp, 38 predicted proteins | sample MGYA00153383_OBIO01 | MGnify analysis MGYA00153383 | reverse complement strand
ATGTTGAGGTAAAGATGAAACCCTTGAGTTCCCCTCAGAAGCCTCTTGAAGATATGCAATAAGAGTCTTCGCAACGTCATCGGGTGAAAAATGTTTTCTACATTGAGCACGAGCTTCAGCTCGTAAACTCTGACGATCGGCATTAAGATCAATAACTAACTTCCGCACTTCTTGCTCAAAACGATCCATATCGCCTGCTGGAAATTCACGAATGATATTCCCTTCAAGAACTTCTGCGGAACCGATCGCATTACTTGCTACAATGCACAAGCCATAGCTAAGTGCCTCTCCTACTACAATGCCACCAGGTTCATACACGCTAGGAATCAGGAGGGCATCAGCATTACTATAAGCCTCTGCGATCTCCGTACGGTTCATTGACTTGATATACTTAGCGGTATTAGGATTTAGATCCTTAAGATGACCACTATAGTCAGACCACTGGGTAGAACCTCCAATTAGATGTATTTCAACCTGACCTGCTAAGTCATCCAGTCGATGACTTAATTCAATAACGTACTGAAGTCCTTTCCGCACACTCATCCGAGAGACGAACAGGAGCTTAACGGTCTTACGGTCTTGAGCTGCCAAATCAGATTGAGACACAACGTCCTTATCCTGCGATCGAATCGGGTGGTAGAGAACACGTTGTCGAGTTGCTTCAATCTCATAGTCCTTAGAAATAAGATTATTGAATCGGTGACTCATTCCAATAACTAATGTAGGCTTCTTAAGCTCACGTTTTTGAAGCCACGTCCGATAGCCAAGAAAGTATCTTATCAAGTAATGCTTGAAATAAGACTCTACCTGTAAAGCATAATCTTTTTCCTGACCATGCCAGTAGTACTCACCACCTGCATGAACACAAGGATAGACGACGATCGGAGGTAGCTTGTCTAGATTTCTGCCAAGACGGAACAGCTCAGTCTGAGAAAACTGAAATATACAATCATAGGGTTCATTTTCATGATTTTCAATGACCTTGATGCATAATTTATTATAGGATTGAGTTCTTGCAACTGTTGAAGAAATGAAGGCTGTAAATGGCTTGTTACTATACCACTTACCCCAATCCCACCAAGATGGAGTCACGACCACATTAAGGTTGGAATATTCCAACAGATAATCAGGAATAGGGTCCGAAGAGTGATAGTAGTCTACTTGAGTACCCATCTGAAGAACGCTGTACAGCGTCAGGGCACCAATTCCACCGACTCCACCACCATTGCTAACTCCACCAATCCAAGCAATTCTCATTACATTTAGCCTCGTTTAGAAATTATCGTAGCTAACGTGTCAATTCAACAATAAATAAATTATCCTCTAAGATTTTATCAAAGATAGATTAAATTAGAGCTATATTTCTACTTCTTTACTAGGACTTCACTGTAAGCTTCAATTGTTTGATAAATCATACGATCGATCGTGAACTTATCCTGAGCAGACTGTAATGCCTGTGTAGATAGTTTGTCTTTAAGATCTATGTTCTCAAAAGTCTCTCGAATACGGGATGCTAGCATTTCAGGACTTTCAAATGGAATAATCCATCCATCTATTCCATCTTGTATCTGGTCAGAAGCACCTGCAGCAGGGGTCCGAATCGGTATTACACCACATAGCATTCCTTCTAAAATAACTAATGGGAAACCTTCTCGTCGGCTTGGCAACGTGATTATATCGGATGCCCATAGGACTTTTCGTGTCTCCACTACTCCTAGGCATTGAACCTGTCCAGTTACATCATGCTCACTTGCTTGTCGCATGACTCTAGATAGTTCATCGCCATAGCCTTTCCCAGCCACTAAAGCAATCACCTTAAAATCTTGATTTTTAAGAATTGACAACGCCTTGATCAACACATCATGTCCTTTAATAGGATCAAGACGACCGACTAGACAAACAACCCGATCGGATGCTCGTAAATTATATTCCTGACGAGCGAGACATTTCTCCTCCTGTGAAGGTGGACGAAAGTGAGTCGTATCGATTCCGTGATGGATTAACTTAACTCGCTTAGCACTGACCTGAAGCGATTCCTCAAAGAATTCTTGAATCTCACGGCTAATCGCAATCAGACGATCGCCCCACAAATCTGAAATCAACCGACTAAGCTGAATGCGCAGAAATGAGGTAGGACCTTGATGAATGGGTTCTAGATGACTCGTTGAGATCATCGGCACTTGATACCGAAGAGCAACAAGCTTGACATAAGGTGCAATCGACAACGAATGGAGATGAATAACATCCGGCTTAAAATTATCCACAACAGCACTAAAAGCTTGAACGCTTTGAACGGCATTAAGCAAATTCCTAGGTGAAGGCTTTAATCTGGGAAAGCTAACCTCGAAATACTGAATACCCTGGCTTAAAAATCGCTCAACTGCATGCCGTGCTTCAGCAATTGCGGCATCACTTGAAGAGGCAAGACTTGAAGCAATTGCGACCTTCCAACCCAACTGTTGTAGGCCCTTTGACAATGTTAAGAGATGTGATGTGATGCCATTTTCACCCCATAAAGTTCCCAAAACAAGCAGCACTTTTCGGTCAAGATTATCTTGAAATTTAGACGAAATGGGAAGGGAAGAGAGAATCGTACTCATAGATATTTCCATATAACTAGTTTAAGTAGGTGTCTAAATATCGATCCTTTTCCTCTGACTCAAGTTGAGCAAGATAGTCCACTTCTTCAGCGAGTCGGAGATTCGCTTCATAAATCCGATAACGTTCAGCCGCCAAGGCCAAGGCTAAAAAAGACCACATCATAGCCCCGCTTGGACCCAAGTGGGGTCCGTTCACAGGGATACGTACGATTGTACTCATGACGACTCCACGGGCAACTGTCGCGAACAAATCCTTACTACTCGTCGGCGTCTGGAACATTCTGACCACAGCTAAAATCAACCCTGTCATGTACGGCAGGGTTCCAATCCAGCCAATGTACAATAGCATGGCAAGAATAGTATTATCCATCGAATCTCGCCCTAATCCTTCACCAATAAAGCTTACTAGGGCTTTACCAATCTCTGCATTAAACGCATCTTGTCGCCCACCTGCACTGCCATCATTCTCCAGATTTCCTAATGTATCGAGACGTGTCCCAATTTTGTCTGCAAAATCTGGCATTGCCATCAATGGCAAGACACAAGCAACTAGTATCCCACCGATCGTGAGCAGTCGAATTTGACTGGTGATTTTCAAAGAGCCAAAAAAGCTTAGCAATCCCGCCGCCCAACCAATCCAACCCGATCGAACCCGACAGACTAAGATGGCAAGATACCCAACCACCGAGACAGGAATTCCTGCACCCCCGGTACAACTTAGCAACACTAATAATCCGCCTGCCAAGACGGCTGCAAAAGGCTCTGGCGAATGCATCGTTCCCCAAACCCGAACACCTCCTTCCTCAGCAGCACCCGTCGCGCTTTCCATTCCGGTTTCCTTAAGCCATAAAAGATCCCACTCCGGCAACTCTAGGAACTGCATCACCGCATAGACACTCATGATCAACATACCCCACAGAAAAACTTGCTGAGTATTTCGACGATAATGAGGATATAGCCTCCAATTGACAAATAGGTGAAAGGCAACGAGTAACGGTGCCGCCCAGTCTAGAAAACCTCGAAATACTTCAAAAGAAGATTTCGACAACAATCCAATTAATAAGCCATAAAAAGTTGCAAATATCGGCAAAATAAATGGAATGCTTTCATCTTCCCGAGTCTTACTAAGACGCTTAAACACCGTAATAATTGAAATAAAACTAACTAGGTACGGAGATAAAAGGATGGGACTAGAGTCTGTATATCCACCTTTAAAATCCGAAAGTCGTCTGACCAAGGCGACCAAAAACCAAATCCACCAGATGTAGCCATTGTATAAAATTGGATGGCGCAGATAGAGAAAAATGCCAACGATAAGAGACCAAGCCGGAAATAAAATATTGAGAACCTTGCCCGCACCAGCCGCAATACAGATCGTCGTGACTAAGATCAAGCTTCCGACCGCGAGCCAGCCACTGAAAGAACTCTGTCCTTCAACCCATGATGATACAGCCGAGTCTGGAACGGAGGAATATGCCCCATCGGACAATTCTGACAATATGGAACTTTGTTGAGGAGGTCGGTGCACAAGATTAACTCCAGATCTTCAGAGAAGTAGTTGCTGTTTCATTCATCTAGAGAAATACTCCATCCGGTTAATTTCTCTAGAATTTTTCCAAGTTTGGTAGCCTTGCCACCGTCCACGCCAACTTGCCCAACATCGTTTTCCAGCAAGAGATGCATCCTGTGGGAAAAGACGCATCCACTGTGCCAACCCCATAGAATCACGAGTTCCGATTAAAAATCCCCAGAGTAAAAAACACGGTCTTTGAATTGGAGAGAGATACTCTAATATTGCGATCGTTTCGTTATGAACTGCATTAATCTGTGCAAGGTCATTAAACTGATCTCTCTGGTCTTCATCAAATCGTTGTCCTCGAAAATGATCGACCCCAATGTTGGGATCATAGATCAATTTCCAATTTTGCCGTCGCAGAGATAAGCTAAACATAATTTCAAAATGGACTTGCGCACCGCTCCCACGCATTCGGGAATCGAATCGCAAATTTTGAATTGCAGTCCGGCGAAAACTCATGTTGACCCCTTTCAAGACATCCACTTCCCGTGCTTCACCTCGACCAATGTGATGATTGCCAATCACACGCCCCCACCACTGCAATTTCCCAACTGTTTGTTCAGAACCATCCTCTAGATCAGAGCCGTGGTAGACCCAATCTCGTCCACCCACTCCGCCCACAAGCGGATCGGCTTGAAAATGTTCCAAGCCACGTTCTAGCCAATCTCGGTGAGGTGCCGCATCATCATCTGTGAATGCAACGATCGAGCCAACGGCAGCTTCGAGTCCACAGTTCATAGCCGCCACCACGCCCGGAACCGTCACACCCACCATTTTGACTGGAAAAGTCAACGGGGTGAAAGCTTGAATGAAATCCCAGGTTTCGCGATCCTCGTCACGTACTACCACAATCACTTCATCCGGATGACAGCTTTGCACATCTAAAGCCGCTAAACACTTTCTAAGATCCTGAATGCGATAATAAGTAGGAATCACAACACTGATCGTGAGATGATCCATCGTCCGTTCTGTACTCATGCCGTCTGCCTCTCTTCCAGTAGATTGATATAGGATGCAGCCTTACTTCGCCAGGTATGTTGCTCAGCAATCTGACGAGCTGCTTGTCCCATCCTCTTGCGGAGATTGATATCGATGGACAGTATTCTCATGGCATCGACCAGAGCCTTTATATCCTCAGGATCGACTACTAGACTAGAACTTGATGTCGCTAACTCCGACGCTCCTGAACATTTAGAAATAATGACTGGAAGGCCCGTCGCCATTGATTCTGTAATTACCATTCCAAAGGGTTCATACCGAGAAGGAAAAACGAAAAAGTCGCAGGATTGCATCACTTTAGGAATATCTTGACGACGACCGATGAAATGAACCCGATCGTGAATCTTAAAATTTCTTGCCATCTCAGGGTAAGGACTTCCTTGGGGATTCCCTACCACCACCAGATGGGTCTCTGGAAGGTGTTGAAGGGCTTTCAATACCGTATCCAAATTCTTACGATTCGTTTTCAGATCACCAATAAATAGCGCCAAGGGAACACCCTCAGGTAACTTTAGCGCAATACGATCGCCTTGACCCAGTTTAAATTCATTGACATCTACACCGTTATAGATCACTGAGATTTTGTTTTCCGACACCCCCAGGCTAAGTAATTCCTGCTTCACACGATCGGAAACGACAATAATTGAACCAGCTTTAGAAAAAGCAACTCTTTCACGATAAGCATTCATGGACGTATACAACCACTGATAGAGTCCGTAGAGATTTTTCTGTGTCCGAGACAAATGGACTGGAGACTTTAACCAAGCACTATGAACGAAATGCACAACATTGACGTCACAAACAAAATCTGTGACTGCCCCATCAATTTGAAGAACTTCAAATTGATGGGTATTTATTCTTAACCACTGCTGACTCTGAAAAGCAAAAAGCAGATCACTTAATATTTGAACCGGAAAAGAGATCGTTGAAAAGCGAATCCAAGTCACCTGTGGATGATGAAGCAGATCAGACTCCAACTGCTGCGCCAAAACAGTCACTGAGTATCCCCGACGAATGGCTTCTTGAACGATTTCATAGTTCACTCGCCCTTGCCCATCATGGAGAACAAGATTAGGCGTTACAATACAGATCCTCATGATAATGGAGAGAGGGATTGAATATTCCAAATTTCACTCACTTTAGATCGAGTGAAGATTTCGGGTAGAGCTTTTAACGATCGATTTTTGCTGAGAAAGACTAGAATGTGCGTGACATATAGAAAAATGAATAGATAAAGTTTAATAATATTTGGGAAAACATACTTATACCGTTTAACTCCGATATATAAACGAGCGGCATCTAAATATATTTGATAATCGGTCAATCGCGCCACACTGGGGACAATTAAAGTACCTTGATCAAAACAGCTATTATAGACTTTTAAGTTAGGAACAAGTCGAATACCATAGCCTCGCTTAATGGCTCTGAGACAAAGTTCACCATCCTCATAGCCAAAATAGATGTTCTCATCCCATTGTTCCTCCTGAAAAAATGATCGAGGGAACACAGCAGCATGAATCACGACCGTTTCATAAGGTTGACCTGCTTGGACAGCACTAAAATAGCCCCGAAATGATAGTTTGGCCGGATGAAGATCTTGACCTTCTTGACTATAACTTACACCACTCAGAATAGTTTTAAACCGATCGGCCTCCGGCATTGCATCATAAAAATCTGCCGATAGTTGCACAAAGTCTGGCTCAATATAGATGTCATCGTCTACAAAGGACACATAGTCGGTATCTTTAACATGATTAACCGCATTATTTCGATTGGCACAAACGCCCTTTCGGGGACCTAGAATAAAGCATGCGTTCGGATATTGACTGACAATGTCTGAATTCTGTTCCTGAATAAGTGGATCGCTTGAATCATCAGACACAATAACTTCATGAGGTCGTTGGGTCGAGGCCGCAATTGCCTTGAGGCATTGATCCAGTTCTACGGGACGGTTCCTTGTCGTAATACAAATAGCTAACTTCATGACTATTTCTCCTAAATCCGTTTTCGTAGAACAAATAAGTTGCTATGCGCTGTTCCCGGATGTTGACTCATCCAGACGTCTAAGAGGTTCAGGGGCGATCGTAATAATTTAGGGTAACAGTAGCCTTTCGTTGCTACGACTTCTAGACCATACTGTTCAAATAAATAGTGCCATTCACTATTAACGCTAACCCGAAGATGTTTTTTATCAATGGCTACATCACGTGCATGATTAAAGGAAACTGATCCGATATTAGCAGGAACTTTCCCGATTAATAATCTAATTCGATTCCACCACCAAGCAATGTTGGGGGTCGTAATTAGTAAATAGCCCTCAGGTTTTACGACACGAACCAACTCTTCTAGAAAGACATCTGTATCTAAAAGGTGCTCGATCAAGTCGCCCGCAATGATTGCATCAAAGTAGTTATCTTCCACCGGACAAATTGAGATGCCACTAATCCACTCATGTCCAACGATTCCTTTTTTCTCTGCTTCAAGCAGTGGTGCAGAAGAGATCTCAAAACCATGCATTTCACGGATACCAGCTTGATCTCGATAGTAAGCCGCTTGTCCACCAGTCCGACACCCAATGTCAGCCACGCGATTGCAATTGGGAAGGCTCCTCAAGAGGGTAATCAGAAGCTTAATTTTCTCAGATGCCCAATCAAACTCGGCAGATTCTTTTTCGATCGAGAGAGCTTGACTATATTCCGTAATATTAGCTCCCATAGAGCTAAGAAGAGAGGAAGGAGGATTCATAGAATTGCCCGGGATAAAGATAAAGGAAAAAATAGACCAAGCTTTAATGTTCGATTTATAGTCTACATGCTATTTCCGACTGGCAACTTGAAATTTAGGATAAATTGCAAATTCTTCATCCAAAATCTACATAAGAATTGAAAGCGCTCTTTTGGATTGTAAAAGCGCCATTTCAAGATTTGAGCAGAAATTTCTTTGAACTCTGCCCAGCAAAACTTTTCTTGGTAGTAATATTGGGCACGACGATAGTTTAGATTATCCAGAAGATTGACCTCTTGAGGGTAATTAATTTTATTTAAAAATCCATTAATCCAGGTATTGGTTTTCTGAACCCCCTTAATCATCTGAATCTGTTTATTTCGATCGGGCTTATCTCCACTCCAATAAGTATTAGCTCCATGATTTCGGTAACTCCCTAAGGTTTCAGGAATTACCATAACTCCTCCGAGAAAGGCGGAACAATAGAGAATACAACCATCGGGCCAGAAGCTCCATTCGGGAGGATCCATAGGTAATATTTTCTCTAAAGCTGACCGATGAACTGTAATTCCAGAAGTAGAAGGATAGACCCATGCAGCGCCTGTCTCAAAAATAACCTCTGCAAGATTTCCATTCACAACTGAGGGAAGAGGATCTGCATCCGAAAGTATCTGACCATCCGCATCGATCGTGTTAAGACGATGAATCACTCCTGCCAAGTCTGAATTAGCCTTGAATAGTTCAATAACCTTTTCAACTTTGTTTGGTTGCCAAACGTCATCAGAATCTAAAAAACCAATAATCTCTCCAGTCGCAATCTGAAATCCTGAATGGATAGCACTTCCATGTCCACTATTTTCCTGCAGCAAATACTTCACTCTGTCTGGATACTGAAGGTGAAGACGCTGAATAATATCATGACTTCCATCACTAGAGCCGTCATCTACAATGACTATCTCAATGTCCAGATAAGACTGCTGCAATAAAGATTTAACAGCAAGGGGAAGATATCGATCGTAATTATAGTTTGCAACAATAACTGAAAATTTCATGATTAATGTGATGATTAATTGCTTGCGAAAACCATATTGTGAGAAGAGAGTTTTGAGAAGTAACTTACAAAAGTGGTATTTCAAGACACGCTATGGAACGCCTGTTAATCGCTTATAACCTCTGTGAAAAATGTTCATTACTTCTCTTAGGCAGTTATAATAATTACCATTAACAGAAGCCCATTTCAAGCAAGAGATTAAATCTTTAGAAGACATCATTTCTCGTCCTACTTCCAGAAATGATGCGGTTTCAATAGGATGGTTTCTGGCATATCTTTGATGTCCTGATAAATATTGTGCAATCTGATGGAGCTTAATAACCGGGTTTGGGTGACGCCACTGTCGTAGCAGTAGCATTTCTGCTTCACTACAGCCGTAAAGTAATTCTGCATTCTGAGCCACACATTGATCAGCAGCACTACAGCTCAAGTTAGAATTATGTGCAGCTTGTGTTGTACTCTTACTATGAATTCTGTAATGTAGCAAGACCTCAGGAAGATTTGCAAGCTTAAACCGAGTCGCAAGTCTGAGCCATAGGTCGTAATCTTCAATCGGCAATCTTTGCCCATCACAAAAGAAATCACGGTAATTCCCAATTTCTAAAATCATCGATCGCCGCAACATAACAGCCGGGTGAGAGAACTTGCAAGTTCGCATTAGATTATTAACAATATCTTGATGTTCTTCAGGATATTCATTCCATGTATCGACATAGTGACCATTTTCATTAATCCGATCAATATGACTACCCACAACAGCAACCTCTGGGTTATCTATCATATAGTTCACTTGCTTCATGAGGCGATCAGGACAATTGATATCATCAGCATCAATTCTTGCACATAGCTCGGTGTTCGACATCTGAATCATTTCCGCTAGACACAACCCGAGGGGCAAAGGGCAGTCAGAAATTATCCGCCCAGGAATACGTGCAGGAACCCACATCGCAATCTCTTCTAGCGTTCCATCCGTCGATCCATTATCCCAAATCAGAACTTCATGGTTGTTGTAAGTCTGGTCTTCAATGGATTTCAGAGTCTGACTCAAATAAGGCATCCCATTTTTGATAGGTAACAACCATGTAATCCGATGAGATGGTTCTCGGATAATGGTAGAACCTTGTTGTAAACTTTCTTTGGACAGGCTTGGGATATTTAAGTTTGACATGGTTTTATTTCAAAATAGGCATCATGATTTCATTGAGTTTTGACTGGATTTTTTCAACGATCATGGGACGTTGATATTGTTGCTGAATCAACATGTGGGCGTTGATGCCAAGTGAGCGACAGAGTGTATCGTTCTGAAGTAGTTCAATACAGCCTTGGGCAAAACTTTCTGCCGTATTGTACTCTAAAAAACTACGCCGATCAACCAATCCGATTCCCTCAGCACCCAAAGTTGTCGAGACGATCGGTTTACCATAGGCACCTGCTTCCAGTAATTTCGACCGCGTACCACTTCCCGAAAAAACTGGACAACAGATTACTCTCGACCGGGCGTACAATGCTGTCAAATCATCCACAAACCCTGTAAACTCTACATCTTGAGGGTTATTCTGATAAGCTGGAATCTGCTCTGGAGATCCCCCAGCAACGATTAACTTTGCGTTTGGAACCTTTTGTTTGACTTTAGGAAATACCTCTTCAATTAGATAATTTGCAGCTTGGATATTGGGCAAGTAACCATAGCTTCCAATAAAAAGAAGCGTTGGCTGCTGGACTGTCTCTTGAAAATCCTGTAACGTCGCCGAATTAGGAATAACTTCCACATTTTTTAGACCTAAATTCTGAGACAGATACTCTTGATCGACTTCAGAACATACAAAGGTTTTTTGCATCGCACGAATTGCTTGATATTCACCTCTCTTTAGATTGGGAACTTGTAAGTGATAAAGTTTAGTCAATGGATTTTTTGTTGGTTTACGAGCGGTACTGAGGAGTTTCTTATGCTCAACATCATTAAGATCAAATAAGATGGGCGGGAGTTTTTTCTTCGTTTTAAGAATAGGAAGTGTAGAAGTTAAGTAGTTTACCAAAATAAAATTGGGATTCCGCTCTAGGCAAGACTCAAATGCTTGAAGTTGAGCTTTTCCATTTGCAGCAGATACAATATCCTGTTGGCGGAAGTCAAAGATTCCTCTCAATTGTCGATCGAACTTTGATCTTGACAAATGCTTTACCTCTTGAGGGCATAGAAAAAGTTCAATTCTTGGGTGCCATTTTTCTTGTAAAATAGCTTTATAGTGCTCTACTGATTTCGGTGAAATATCTATCTCGGATGAGACATAAAAAAGCATATCTAGCTCTTCAACATCACGTAGGGCATCCACGAACATCAACATCCGATTATAAGTCCCACCACTTTTATGATAAGGGTAAAAGGTATGGGTTATGAATAGAACACGCATTTTAGAAATACTCCATAAAAATCTAATAACTTTAATTCGTTAATAACTGTAATTAGTTAAGAACTATATTGCGGAGATTGATTTTGCATTTGGTGATACTTCCAGAGTTCTCCACGTTGAGAGACTAGCTCGGAATAGCTTCCCTGTTCAACAATTCGACCACTGTTCAGGACAATTACCTTATCAGCACGAACGATCGTAGACAATCGATGCGCGATCGCAATAACTGTTCGTCCAACCGATAATTTTTCAATTGCCTCCTGAATTAACTTTTCCGAAACAGAATCCAACGCACTCGTTGCTTCATCTAAAATCAAGATTTCTGGATCTCGAAGTAACGCTCGAGCGATCGCAATTCGTTGTCGTTGCCCACCCGATAGTAACGTTCCTCGCTCACCCAGACGAGTATTTAGCCCATCCGGTAATGCCTGTAAAAATTCCAGAGCATTGGCGGCACTTGCGGCATTCCAGATGGTTTGATCGCTGACATTCTCTAGACCGTAAGCAATATTTTCACGGACCGAAGCATCAAAGATAAACGTATCCTGGCTCACAACCGCTATCTGACGACGCACTGAGTGCACATCAAAGTCGCATAGGTTAATCCCATCAAACAAGATTTTCCCACCCAGCGGATCATAGAATCGAGGAATCAGGTCAGCGACCGTCGTTTTTCCTGCACCCGAAGAACCTACCAGCGCGATCGTCTTGCCTTTTTCGATCGTTAAATTTAAGTCATGGAGGACTAATTGATTAGTGCTATATCCAAAGTTAACATCTCGAAACTCAATCGACTTTTGAAGTCCTAGAAATATCCGATCGCCACTTCGTAAATAAGGCTTATCGATCGGACTGAGAAAGTTAGAAATCGTTTGAATCGAGCCTTGGAAACTACTAAATGAAGCCAGCGCGCCACTGACTTCTTGAAGAGATGGCAATAGCCGGAATAAAACAAGTAAAAATGTGAGCAGCGTCGCCGTTTGAATAGTTCCATTACTGACAAAAATTGTTAGCCCCGCAACAATCATCCCCACCATAACCGTCGTGACCAGCCCTTCGAGCAATGGACGCACGATCAGATAACTTTTTAGAGATTGAATTGACGTTTTTACGACCCGATCGCTCGAATTATAAAATTGACGGCGTTCGAAGTCCTGAGTCGTAAAGGCATTAATAGTGCGAATTCCATTAATGATTTCGATCGATTTGGCCGCAAAAAGACCATTTGCCTGAGAAACTGGAAAACTATCTTCCCGAATTCGAGTATTAAAAGTCGAGATAAAGTAAGTAATCCCGCCAAATAGAACCGCAGAAATGCTAGCTAGCTGCCAGGATATTTTTAGCAAGATAAAGATGTAGACCGTACCTGCCAATAACTTAAATATTCCAAAATTAAACACCGTGACAGCTTGCTGAAGGCGACCCATCTCCGTTGTTAAAATATTAACTGTTTCACCCGATCGAGACTTCCCAAAATAACTCAGGCTTACTCCTTGAACTTGCTCAAACACTCGTCGATTAAGCCGATCAACAAGCTTTAACTTAATCAATTCTGAAGAATATGCACTCAAGTAGTTAAACCCAGCCCGAATCCAGGTCGAGCCTAAAATTAGGGCACAAATTCGATAAAGCTGTTCCTGTGTCGAAGTTTGACTTCCCAGAACCCAGATATCAAACCACTCAACACCAACCCTAAAAGGTGGAGCATTAGGCGTTGCAACCACTTGAAGAAATGCAAACAGAAATCCAATCCCAAAGCCTTCAAAGGCCGCAGAGAGAAAAGGAAAGACAACAGCAAAAAACACTAATTTTCGCAGATAGCTCAATTCCTTCAGGACTAAGGCATTTTCTTTCCAGAATTGAGTCTTCTTAATCAGACGATGTAGAATCGGAGATTTTGCATATGAATTCACCATGACGCACAAACCTAAAATAAAAAACAGAAGAGATACGTTCGGTAATTATTAATTACATTAAAGATTTCAAATTACTCCAGACTCAAAGCAAACTTAAGCATTTGAGGAACCTCAATGAAGACATTAACTTCACCTCGAACGACATTTAATGCGTTAACGGCTTTCATCAACAAAGGAGAAACTTCCGGAATGAAATCAAATTCAGATCCTACGATCTGAAGATCTAGAATTGCTAGAATTCTCCCCCGTTGATCATAACCCCATTCTCTTCTCAATTGGACAGAATAACCTTTCACCGCCAACCAGCCAATATTTAGCACGGCAAATGGACTCAGAATCATAAGAGAACATACACCTAAGGTTTGACTCAGTACCCGAAAAACGAATGGCATCCGTCTTCCAAACTGGTTAGAATTTTCATTAGAAGTCAGCTGATTGGTCGTCAGATAACAAGCCTTCTTCGCCTGACCACAAGCCTTCGCCCACCGGAACAGCAACTCAGGACTGAGATCTGAATCCAACTTCACCAGTTCCACAGGCGATCGTCTCAGACATTCCACCAGCCGATCGCTGTCCTGAAGCGCCTCTAGATCCAAGCTTTCCTCAGGGCTTGCCACCCGGACGAATAACTTCCGATCGTCCCAGGTCAACGCGCAGGACGTGGTTAAGGGTAGAGCTACTTTTACTGGAGCCGATGAAAACTGAGACAACGATGATTGAGCAAGCATAGTGTTAGACCAAGTAAGAGGGCGGTGAGAATTGAGAGAGCGGTTTAAATGATACTCGTCCCGTAGACCGGACTCAATGCCTTAGCTGGGACATCATTTGCCACAGCCCCAATGAGATTGAGCTGTCCTAGGTTTTGAGCCGCTTGGGCAAGTTCGCTGCGAGTCACCTTGCCAATTCGACCCACCATCATCACACCCGAGCAGCGCGACGACAGCAACATCGTATCCACCATCCCTAAGGTCGGTGGCGCATCGATAATCACTAGGTCGTAGGCTTTCTCAAAAGTGCTGATTAAGCGACGCAGGCGTTGGGAACTGAGGAGTTTCGCCGGATCAACCGATCCCGTCCCCGCCGTCAGCACCGCCAAGTTCCCATACTCTGATTCATCGGTATTGTTCTGAATCAGGGGAATGGGACTATTGTCGGCAAGGAGATTGGCTAACCCCACGGTATTGGGTAAACCCAACATGGTATGCAAACTGGGCGATCGCAAATCACCATCAATCAGCAACACCCGACGATGCAACCGAGCCGCACTAATCGCCAACCCCAACGCAAACGTCGATTTCCCCTCACCTGCCAATGCTGAAGTGATGACTAAAGACTTGAGTCCGCCTTCATGGTTGAGCAGTTGTAGATTTTGGTAAATCAAATCTAATGATTCTCGAAATGGTTGCCAATGGACAAACTGTTGCATCACAGGAATCGAAGGTACCCTTTCATCCTCAAACGGTACCTTCGGAGAAATGGCACCTTTGACTGCTGAAAAGCTAGGCACTATCCCCAACATTGGAACAGACAACTGCTTCTTCAAATCATCAGAAGAATAAACTGAATCATCTGTACTCTCCTTTAAGAAAGCAACTAATGCACCTAGAACTACTCCTGCGATCGCACCCAACATCAAGGTCTGTACAATAGGAGTAGTGGTCTTAGCCCCCAATTGAGCCTCTTCTACAATCTGCCAATCAAAACTTCCACGAGCAATCTCCATGCCCAAATCTTGTCGGTTCTTCATCAATTGTCGAAGCGTATCACGGTTCAACTCGACCTCAGGTTCTAAACGCCCATACTCTGCCAAAAGTTGTGGGAATCGTTTTAAATCAGCTTGCAAGGTTTGGACAACTTGTGAGATGCCAAAGTAACGCGCTTTTGCCGATTGCAAAGAAACTAATGTTTCAGATAGCTGTGTGAGTGCCGTAATATCTTGAGGGGTAAGCTGTCTAGACGATAGTAGCGCCTCCCCACTAGAATTTGATTCTCCTAGAATTCGACTACCTTCAACTTGCAAGAGGGCTAGTTGCTTCTGACGCTGATCAATGATTTGTTGAACAAATGGAGTGTCATCCTTAAATCGCATTCGTTGCTGAACTAATGCAAGTTCAGTTTTTTGAATCTCACTCAGAAGAGATTGATAGCGCACGGATTGAGTTAAGCGTGACATAACCTCCATCTGCGTTGGACTTGTCGGTAACTGTTGCTGAAGTGTCGCATAACGAGTTTCTAGCTCCTTAATTTGAGTATTGCTGGCCTGAAGTTCTTGTTGTACCTTACTAAGCTGTTCGGCCTGTCGTTGAGCTTCTAGCTTCGGATCAATCAACTCTTGATTCCTCCGAAATGCTTCTAGTTTCGCTTCGGATTTTTGAAGTTTCTGTCCAACTTCAGGAAGTTGCTGGTTTATAAAACCCAAGCCCTTTGCTAGACGCTGTTCTTGCTGTTCCCGATTGTAATCCAAATACACTTTCTGAAGTGATTTTAGAACCTTTTGTGCCTTAATTGGATTATCCGATCGGTAGCTGATTTGAAATATTTTAGTAGGATCAGCCATTTTTTTTGCAGTAGAGGCAACTTGTGATATCGAGAGACTCTGCTTAAATCGAGAGATCTCAACATCATTATCAGGATTAAATTCTGGGTACTCTCCTCGCACTAATTCCATTGTCCGCTTGATTAATCCAGAACTTTGCAAGAAACTGATCTGAGTTGCGGAATCTACTTGAACATTGGAGTCTGTAATTTCATCAGTTTGCTTCGCTGGACCCTGGGTTTTTCCTTGATAAATCGGCTCGATCAGGAGCTGCATACCACTAGTATAGGAGGGAACTTGACGCAAACCAATCACCCCGGACACCGTCAGTCCAGATAACAAGCCAATGACGAGCCAATGTTTACGACGTAGAGCTGCTGTAAAGATCTGGCCATAACCAAGTTCTTTTTCAGGGGCGACATTTAACGGGAGTGGGCGGGAAGAAACCATATAAAAACCTACAAACTGAGAAGCAATCGGCAAAGATGGCAGTCGTCAAAGTAACCCAAAAATTCAGAATCAAAATCTATGATTCTGTATTCACAGGTCTAAGCGAAGGTCGGGAGTTTTTCCATCACCTTATCGACTTGAGAGAAGAAGGCTTTTTCGGAGAAGTGATCGACCGCGTGGTCTCGGATTTTGGCATAGTCCCAGTCGATCGATCGGCCCTTAATCAAAGCCGCTTGCAGGGACTCCGGAGCCTGACGGCGGAAGAACAATCCGGTCATTCCGGGGACCTGTGTATCAAGTACTCCACCGGCACCGTAGGAAATTACGGGAGTTCCGCTAGCATTGGCCTCGATCGGCACTAGACCGTAGTCTTCGAGCGCGGCGACAATGACCGATTTAGCATTCGTCATCAGGCTTTTGCGTTCGTTGTCGCTGACATGACCGAGAAACTCAATGTTGCTCATGGCTTGAGCTTTCAGGCGATCGCGTTCTGGACCTTCGCCCGTGATTTTGAGATTCCAGCCTAACCAGTTAAAGGCTTCTACGATGACATCTAGGCGCTTATAACTAATCATTCGAGCTGAGGCTAAGTAGTAGTCTTCTTTTTGATCAGAAAACTTAAACTGACTAGTCTCAATGGGATAGTTGATCACCATCGCGTTTTTGTTGTAAATGGTCCGAATCCGCTGGGCAACGGTTGTAGAATTAGCAATATAAAGGTCAGGCTCTTGGGCATATTTTAAATCTTGCTCACGCATAACTCGAAAGATTTTTTCAATAAAGGGGTAGAAGTTTTGATAATCGCCATATTCACGCAGGTAGGTTTGGGTGTCCCACAGAAAGCGCGTAACGTTGTGACAGAAACAAATATGATAGGCATCCGATCGTTTCCGAACCGCCTTTGCAAAACTTGTACTGCTACTAATAATTAAGTCATAATCCTGCAAATCCAACGCGCGAAAAGCCGGGTAATAAAAGGGAGCCATCAAGCGAAAGTACTTCTTAGCCCCCGGCACATTTTGCAGCACCGTGGTCTTCACCAATCGATCGCTGAGGTCAATTGTTTTTTCAGGGTTGTAGAGCGATGTAAACACATCAGCCTCGGGAAACCGTCGGCACAATAGCTCAAAAACCCGTTCTGCGCCCCCGCGTTGGGTAAGATAATCATGAACGAGTGCGATCTTCATGGGAAGCTACCAAATTTCTGTAAAAGAGAGGAAAATCAAGAGAAGCATGATGTATTAGCCAAGTTTGACGTTTAAAAGGTGAGGTCTACGGGTAACTTGCGGCTAGTCGTGCCCGGGCTATTACTTATTATTGAGGATGAAAGGATAAATTTGACCTGCGGCCTATGCTTTTTCACGTACTCTTCAAGAAAGAGGCGTTTATTTAGAGCTTGTGAAAAGTCACCCGGATGACCGGAACTTTCTGGATGAGCGACTAGCGCCCTCCAAAGGCTCTGAAGCCACCAAACAATGCATTAAAGGGTGACAATACGTCGGCCAGTCCTTCAGAGAAAGTCGATAATCCAGATTTACGCACCACCACGATGTCGTTGTTTCGCAGGGATGGATTATTGGCTTCACTGACGCTCTGCGAGAAGTCTATTGGAATATCGCGCTTTGTCACTGCACCGTTGGAGTTCAGACGGATTAATGTCACACTATTTTTTGCCGATTTACGGTTAAAGCCGCCCGCCATGAGTATTGCCTGATTTAAAGGCGTATTCGGGGGCAGAACGAGCGATCCAGGTTGCCCCACTTCTCCCGAGACGCTGACGGTCATTTTGTCGGGTGAAAAAGTTGTCGTTGCTAAAGCGGTGATTTCAGCTTCATTAATGGAAGAAACGGTCGGAATTTCGATTCGATCGCCCTCTTGCAGGGGAATATCTTGAGCCAAGTTACCTGACTTTAACAAATCCCAAAAATCAACTTTAATCGACTGTTCAACGCCCGATCGAGTGGTTCGCTTGACCTGCACATTCCGAATGTCAGCCATCTGCGAGATTCCCCCCGCCTGCTGAATCGCCTGCGTCACCGTCGGAATCAAGACCCCGCCGCCGCCGCCCACTGCTCCGCTAGCTGTGTTGCCATTAGCACCTGCCGCCACCGACAGAGACAACAAATGCGGTCCCGGTCGTCCCACTTCGCCAATCACCGCAACTTGAATGGGGCGACTATTGCGACCTGCAAAGTTGCTCGCCATGATTTGACGCGCTTGAACCGAATCGATCGCATTGCCCGCTGGAATCAAGATACTATCGCCATCGCGCAGCCGAATATCCTGACGCGCATCCCCGGATTGAATCAGTTGCAGCAGGTTTACCGTAATAAGGTCATCTTTCATATTTCCGACCCGACGACGACTGATCTGAACCCGTTGCAAATCCGCCGATCGAGTCACGCCATCTGCAATTTGAATCGCACGACTTAAAGTCATAGATTCAGAACCGCCGCCATTGTTGTTGTTGCCGCCGTTTCCACCGCCTGAAAGAGAGTAAGCACCGGGACGCTCGACTTCCCCAGCAATGGCAATCATCATCGGACGTGTGGCCGTGACGTTGAAATTAATAACCGGACGGGTTAAAATGGAACTATAACGATCAACTACCATTTTTGATGCTTGTTCAGTCGTATAGCCCTGAACCATCAGCATTCCCACCTGGGGCAGGTTTACAGCACCGTTCGGGAGCACCACGTATTCACCGCTGAATTCTGGCACGCTGAAGACATCCAGCTTGATACGATCGCCCGCCCCCAAGATGTAGCCATCATCGTTGATGACGGGCGCAGGCGTCGCCTGTGGAACCGCCATAAACTGCGGAGACCGAGGAGTTAACGCTTGGGCCGGAAACCCGAGGGTTAGAGATCCAGCAAGAGTGCTGAGTAGAGCGACCCAGAGGGTGGATTTAGAGGTCGATTTAGGGTGTGAAAGATAGGTATAAATATCCATGTTAGTTTTAGGAAGTAATGTAAGAGGGACAGCAGAGGCAGGGACCTAGGAACTCGATCTTGCATGAGAGGGACGGCCCCCTAGGCAATGGCATAACTTAGCAGAAGATAACGAAGCAGGCAAAACAGACGAAGACAGGGTACGGTGGAATGTGAACGATAAGGGAAGAGGTAGAAGTAAGTATAAAAGCTGAAATCTACGTATATAGAGTCAGCAAACTGATTGGTTTATGGCTCAGCCTATGACCTAAAGGTCGCAGAATGAGCCCTCAATTAATCAGGACTACTGAAACTCTAGTGGGGTTCCGGAAACTTCCACGCCAATGTGACGTAAATCCCAGAGATTTTACAGATGGCACGGGTGGGTTTACGGTCTCTTCATATTCAAGGACGTCTCATGTAAATTTTAAGGATTGTCCTGACACCTCCGCATAAACCTTGTTAAATAAAAGTGAGCGCCAAGGTTAAGTCGCTCTCGGGTTTTAGCATCTGCTTTTGTCTGACTACCTTTGTACCTGCCGCTGCAACAGTCTCATTGCGCCGCTCTCGGAGTTTCTTATGATCCATCTCGTTCGTTCCATTCCGCGCGCTCACTCGGGTGCTTCGTCGTCCACGACTTTATCGATTGCAGAACCTACTGAAAAGTCCGCCGAAGTCATTATTCCCGTAGCCAACCCTGACGATAAATCTATGACCTCCCGTGCCCTCATTGTTTTAGAGAACCTTGGGGCGATGTATCCGGTCGAAACAAGTCAGGCGATCGTACCCGTCACGATGTCGCCTACGGTAAAGGACATGTACCAAAACTTGACGGTCCAGCAAGTTGCGTTCAATCATCCAAATACCGTAACGGTTCAGCCCGATCGTCTGAAGCTCCCCGCCAATACCCCATTTGTACAGGACTATCCCTCACAACTGCTTCAGGCTCCGCTCATCCCCGTTCGAGCACGGAGAATCCTGCCGCCACTGCCTTTTCTCGAAGTCGGCAGCGGTCTGCTTGCCCTCACCATTGTCTCTGGAGTCGTGATGGTCGATGGTTTCAAGCAGGCTCAAAATGGGCCGGGGAAACGAGTCTCACCCATCAGCTCAAGCGTGAACGATCGCATCACTCGCGTCGCTCACGCCAAAGCGGGAATGAGTGACATGGAAGTTTTGAAATCAGACCGAACCCTTCCCGTCCTAGGTCTTGCCATGGGCGCACCGATGGGCCTATCCATGGGCGGAATGAACCTCACCCCCGCCCAAACGAGCCAACTCGCTATGCAGCAAGCGATCGCTCCCTCCAAAGTGGGCACTTCGATTGCCCCGCCCATCAGCATTATTCCGACACTCAATCCCTTGCCTCAGACAGGAGAAGCAGTTCCCGCAGTTCCCGCTGTCCCAGCCGCCGTTCCTCAAGGTTCTGCGCCCCAGCCGATTTCTCTCTTGTCGTCGGCTTTCCGCCCACTGCTCGAATCCGCACTCCCTAAGCGCCAACCTATCCGCCAACCTGCTCGCCCGCCGATCGTTACTCAGCCGATGGCACTTCCGTTTCCTGCGTTGCCGCTTAGCCCTGCCGCTGAAGCCCCGATCGCCCCTCTCTCCCCGCTCACTGCCCCTTCTCCAAGTCCCTCGCCTGCAATGCCGATCGTTCGTTAGTCGATGACCTTGGAGCCTGCGGAAGCTTCCTCGATCGAAGAGCGCCCTCGTCAACGGCAGTAACCCTTACTTCACGAGTTCTCACTTCCATGGCGACCCGAAACGAGTGACTCTATTGCGCCAGCATCACTCAAGCCTGCTGCAAGTCAAGACGTTGTTCCGAAGGATTTAGTCTTTAAGCAAAAGATCAACTAGATCGCTGGGGAAGATTCGTCAGGAGAACGCCTGTAATCACGAGCGACCCTCCACAGGCGATCGCAGCCGTCATCGGTTCACCTAAGAGAAAGACGCCCATCAGAACTGCACTTGTCGGCACAAAATTAGTGAAGACGGCGGTGCGGCTAGCGCCTAGAGTTCGGATTCCGTCGGCATACCAGAGGAACGCAACGACCGTACCAAAGATTCCCATGTAGGCAATGCTCAACAGTGATTTGAGGCTGGCCTGGTGGAGATTGGTGAGCATTCCTTCGTGTAGGGCGATCGGCAAAAGCATGAGGCATCCGGCAACGCAGCTATAGGTGGTGGCAGTCAGAGTGGAGACTTGAGTCAACACTTTTTTTCCGACTAAAGTATATGAGACCCAGCTCACCACGCACCCCAATAACAACAGATCCCCCAGCCCAATCCCTGTTTTGATCAAGTCCAGTGGGTTGCCCCGAGCAATAATCACGGACACGCCGATGAGTGAGGTAAGGATCCCGGTGATTTTTAGTTTGGAGAGGGGTTCTTTGAAAAGGAGGCTGGAGGCTAGGGCTATTGCGATCGGGTTTAGGGCCACAATGAGGGAGGCTCGGCTGGCGGGGAGGAGCTTAAGTCCGCCGAGGAAAAAGGCGTTGTAGGCGAAAATTCCGGTGAGGCCCATCATGAGGATGCCCAGTGAGATGCCAAGTCTCGATCCCCCTAGCCCCCTTGAAAAGAGGGAACCAAAGAGGGAGGGAGTTTGAGAGTTTGGAGTTTTTGAGGTGGATTGGATTGAGAGGAGGAGGAGAGAGGCGATCGCAAAACGGAGGAAGGCGGCGGTGAAGACGCCGACGGTTTGGACGGCTAGGCGGCCTGTGATGAAGGTACCCCCCCACAGGAGCATGGTGAGGATGAGTTTTAGATAGATGGAAATGGGGTTGGGGAGGTTTTTAGAAAGTGGGTTAGGGTGTTCGATCGGAGATGCCATGGTGTTCGAGAACGTCCTGAATAAAGGCTTGCCAGGTGGGATTTGGGATCCAAATTTTTTCGAGGGTGGCTTGAGCCTCAGAATGTGGAACGTGGTTGTGTATCCGCCGCCATAAGTAGATAAACACAGAAACGCGCATATTTTTGGCGCAGTGAATGAACAGGCGTTTGTTCTGTCTGCGTTTGATAATTTGGCAAAAGAACTCGAAGTCGGCTAGGGCTGGGCGATCCCAGAGGACGGGGATGTGTAAGTATTCCATCCAGGCTGATTTTACAACAGCACTTTCGTCGGCTAAAGCATTCGTCGAATTGCTTAGGGCGAGGTTGATGATGGTGTCGTAGTTGGCGGCTTTGATCAGGCCAAACTGGAAAGCGTTAGGCTGTCCGGCGGTGGCGATGTGGGCGTTGATTTGGAGGAAGTGGTCGATTTCGGAGAGGCGATCGGTCATAGGAATTTAGAATTTAGAAGGTTGAGTTGAGAATTGAGAAGGTTAGGAAGTTAGGAACTTGCGTGAAAATAAAATACCCTCGTGAAGAGACCCCCTAGCCCCCAATTCTGGGAGAACATGAATTTCCGAAGCCCCCAGAATTGGGGGTTGGGGACCTCTTCGCCAAGGGTTAAAAAAGGGGGCGTTATTTAATTGCTCGTCCCTTAGAGCGTTTGTTTGGCCATTACCATGTAGCGGAAAAGGTATTCCATGACTTCAACGAGGTTTCTAGCTGCTTGGGTTGAGTTGGCCCAAACGGTGATGCCGTGGTTGCGGATGAGGAGTGCAGGGATTTCCGGTGGGGTTTGGGTAAAGCGATGGGTGATGTCGTCGGCAATGTTGGGGACTGAGAGATGGTTGGTGAAGAGGGGGAGATGGCAGGTTGGAGACTCGTCCCAGATGCCTAAGCCTTTGATCATTTCTAAGGGGGGAAGGACGATCGCATCGTGGTCTGTGAAATTTGACACCAGGTTTGCTTCAACAGAGTGGACGTGATAGCAGGCTTTTGCGTCGGGAAATAGACGATAGATCGCATGGTGAATGCTGGTTTCGGCGGAGGGTTTATTGCCGGGTTGGGTCGCTTCCCAGGTTCCGTCCATTTGCATTTTGATAAAGTCGTGCTGAGTGAGTTCCCCTTTCGATTTGCCGCTGGCCGTGACCCAATAGCTGCCGTTTCCCGATCGAGCCGAAAGATTGCCTGCGGTCCCCCACATCCAGCCGCGATCGTGGAAGTATTTTGCGGCGCTGATTAGATCGTCTCTTAAATCTGTCATGAGTTATTGGCTCCAGTGTCACTCCAGTATTGATCTAAATAATCACGAATCTCAAAAAAGTCATTCCACGGAACGTAACTTTTTCCTTGTTCATCCAAGTACTTAGCCAATCGATCGCGAGCAAAAACCAGATCGGCGGCCATGGCCATATTGAAGTCTGTAATGGAATCTCCAATGGCGATCGATTGATCGAATTCGTATTTCGCCATGATGTTTACTTTCGCAACCAGTTCTGTCTCGCCTGCGTAATTTGGAATAACGTTAAAATAGTCACCTGATGTATCGAGATCGACGGCATGAAGTCCTGCAAGTCGGGGTTTAAACTCTTCTAAGACCGTTTCGACCATAATCCGAACTCCGCCTGAAACGACGACGCAAGGCACATCATGGGATTTAAGAAAGTCTAGAAATTCGGGAAAACCCGATCGGATGGGATGGGTTTTAGAAAATTTAATAATGTTTAGGTATTGGTCTGACGGGATGGATTCGAGGAGTTGCGTTACGCCTTTACGGAGGGTCAAGGTCCGCGCGTACATTTGTGCCATGAGGCGATCGGCGAGTCCCGGCGTGGAGAATTTCTTCAACAGATCAACGAAGGTCTCGTGGAGGGTAATGGTGCCATCAAAGTCAGAAAATACGATCGTTTTTTTCATGATACTCCCCATTTTTCCAACGCCGATCGGAGCGCCGACGGTCCGATTTGATTCAATTCAAATGCCTCACCTGGTTTCGCACTGTCCAACGCCTCGAAAAATGCTTTGACGCCTGCTGCTGGACTCGTCGGGTGGTCCATAATTCCAGTTCCTGCGTTCAAGATGACGTTGTTGCCATAATCAGCGATCGCCCTCGGGACCACACCCGGATGAATCCCTGCAGACGGAACCGGGAAGACATTTCGCGATCGCAGTTCATCCCGAATCGCCATTTCTTCCGACTTCTCAAAGGGCAAACTGCCATAGTGCGCCGGATACAACACCGCATCAGCACCCGCAAAAGCAGGCAAGGTTCCTAGTAGAGCTGAATAATTAAACCCGTGATCGGGCGCACCACAGAGTGCTCCAGCTAAGGCGGGATGCATGAAAATCGGGACGTGAATTTCGGGGTCATTCGCGAGGGATTCCAACACGCTCCAGCCGTAGGTCAAGGTGTTGAACAATAACGCATTGGCACCGCCTGCCACTAACTGACGGGCGTTATCTAGAATTTCGTGGGCGCGTCCGGTGACGTTGATGGCGTACAGCAATTCCTTTCCGGTTTCGGCTTTGACTTCATTGATCACGGCACGGCACGCCTTTAATCGATCGATCGTCGGTGCGATCGCTAGATTTCCCATAATCTCATCGTCTTTGATAATATCTAACCCCGCTGCTGCCACGTCTTGGAGAATCAAAGCATGATCGTCAGCGGTCAACCCTAGCGCAGGTTTGAAAATCGCCATCACCAAAGGCCGATCGAAAACTCCTAATGCATCCCGAATCCCAGAAATCCCAAATCGACAACGCTGGCCGTAATGCTTGGGCAATCGGATCGCCGTTACCTTGGCTGCACCCGCCATGGAGTATTTGCCAAAGATCATCGTCAATAGACTACCAATATCGCCTTCAGTATTGGCAACAGGAAACTCAATGGTGGCCGTACTGCTTCCATTATCGTGAGTGACAACGCCAACGACCCTTGCAAGAAACCGATTGAACGATGCTTCGCGATGGGAAAAGCGATCGTCCCAACTGCCCACCGTCTGACCAATTGCAATCACTTGGGCCTGTTTTTCGGGATTAGTCCCAGGTGGAAACCGATAATCAACTTGAATCGTCATAGGATTAGGCCAGTTGCAGGGTAGGCAGGGTAGAAAAGGCGATCGTAGTGCCCGTATACTCCGGCGTCCAACCATCGGTGCCACAGAAGTAGCGCACGGCTTTTACGCGACGGATAGGCGTGAGATAAAACCAATGCTCCGTGCCTGCCGGAACGTTAATGTATTCCGATGGCTGAACTGTCAATTCCATCTGCGACCCATCCGGACGCACAAACCCAAAAATTCCCTCACCATCCACGATGTAACGAACTTCGTCATCGGCGTGGGTGTGAACGGGCTTAAATTTAGCAAGCATTCCATCTAAGTTGGGCATCTCAGAATGCAACACAATTAAGTCCCGCGACGTGTAGCCCCGATCGGTTTTAAGCGGTTCAAAGTAATGATCGAGCGCGACCAACACCTGCTCTTTCTCATCGTCAGACAGCGTTTGTTTATCAAGCAGCGATTGGATTTCGGGTCCTGTGCTCCAGTAATTTAGCCCAATATTCAACGGTGCAAGTTCATGGGCGATCGCCGCTGCATCCGTTAGTGTTTGCCCATTTTCCAGTGTCAAAATCGCCATTATTCCTCGCTCCCTTTTTCCCAAATCTAGCCTTGATCAGTCAGCCATTATAAGACGTTTCATTGAGCGCCGGGAATATTTTTTGGGCCGTACCCTTGGCAAGGGACCGGGTTTACGGCAAAATCACGAGGTATCAATTGCGGGTTCGACATCATGGATCAATTGGCTCAAGCGATCGTCAACGGTCTATCCCTTGGCAGTATCATGGCCCTCAGCGCGATCGCCCTGACCCTGACCTATGGCATCCTGCGCCTCTCCAATTTTGCCCATGGTGATTTTATGACCTTAGGGGCGTACCTAACGCTGCTCTTCAATGGCTTTGGGATAAACATTTGGATTTCGATCGTCATCTCGACCCTAGGCGTCATTGCCTTTGCACTCTTCACCGAGAAAGTGCTCTGGTCCACCATGCGCAAGAAACGAACGACGCCCACAACATTAATTATTATCTCCATCGGTCTCGCCTTAGTCGTGCGCAACACCATCATCATGATCTGGGGTGCAAGTCCCCAAAATTTTGACATTCCCGTCGCCGAAACCCTTACTTTAGGCAATATCCGCGTTCCGTATAACAGCCTTGTCGTCATGGCCATGGCCGTCGCTGCGATCGCTCTCCTCCACCTGATCCTGCAACACACCAAAACGGGGAAAGCCATGCGGGCAGTCGCCGACGATATCGATCTCGCGCGGGTCACAGGCATCAACGTCGATCGCGTGATTCTCTACACCTGGATTTTGTCCGCAGGCTTAACGGGAATTGCGGGGAGCATGTTGGGCTTAATCGAAAAAGTGAATCCCGAAATGGGCTGGTTCATGATTTTGCCGCTATTTGCATCGGTGATTTTGGGTGGAATTGGTAATCCCTACGGTGCGATCGTGGGCGCATTAATCATCGCCAGTGCTCAGGAAATCGGCGCAGGCATGAGCCAAATCCTAGGGCCGCTTTACATCACGTTATTGCAAATTCCAGTGCTCTACCCGATCGTCCGAATCATGAGCGCCGACTATAAAATTGGCATCGCCCTTGTCATCATGATGCTAGTGCTATTATTCAAACCACAGGGATTGTTTAGAGGAACGATGTAGGTTTTGGTATGAATGGACTTTGGCTGGCCGATCGCACACTTTCGCTCAAATCTGATCTCCCGATTCCAGACTTAACACCCGGTAAAGCGATCGTCAAAGTCCTCCGAGCAGGTGTTTGCAATACTGACTTGGAACTGACGCGGGGCTACTATCCTTACTCTGGTATTTTGGGGCACGAGTTTGTGGGAGTGGTCACGGAGGGCCCGATCGAATGGCTAAACAAGCGCATAGTCGGTGAAATTAATGCGAGTTGCGGCCAGTGTGACTTCTGTAAACGCGGCGTCAAGACTCATTGCACCGATCGAACCGTTCTCGGCATCGTTAATCATAATGGAGCGTTTGCGGAATATTTAAGCTTACCTATTGATAATCTTCATGTTGTGCCTGATGAGGTATCTACCGATACTGCGACGTTCACAGAACCGTTAGCCGCAGCGTTGGAGATTTTAGAACAAATTAGTATTACTCCTAATCATCGCGTCATAGTGATTGGCGATGGAAAACTGGGACAACTGGTGGCCCAAGCGATCGCTACGACGGGATGCGATCTGCTGGCCATCGGACGTCACTCCAGTAAACTTAAGCTTCTTGAACACTGCGGGATTGCGGTGGGGTTTGCCGATGCGATCCAGTCTCGAAGTTACGACATTGCAATAGAATGTACCGGAAATATAGAAGGCTTTGCGATCGCCTTGGATGCGCTCAAGCCTCGTGGAACTTTGGTGATGAAGAGCACCTATGCTGGAAAACTCAGCCTAGATGCGTCTAGAATTGTCGTCGATGAACTACAACTGATTGGGTCCCGTTGCGGACCGTTTGCTCCTGCGCTTGCCTTGCTCGCTCAGCAAAAAGTCCAGGTGTTACCGATGATTCAGGCCCGGTTCCCTCTAGCAGATGGCCTTGCTGCTTTCGATCGGGCCTCGGTTAAGGGCACCCTAAAAGTATTGCTGGACATCAATAATTAAAAAAGAGGCATTCACAGGCTGGCCTCCTTTTTAAAATTTTCAAGCTCTTCAAATTAGAGCAGGCTCTGTTCTTCAAATCGTTTGTAAACTCATGCCCAATGCCCCGATCGCCCGAGGTAAGTCCAACGTACCTGAATCAGTGGCAGCGATCGTCAATATCACAATGCTATTAGTGGTTGGAGCGGGCTTCGCAATGACAACGCCTTTAACGGGCTGAAGCTTACCGCCGATCGTCAGCGTTCCCGACCAATTCATCTGAATGCCATCCTTAATAGACTGTTGAATTTCAGCCTGAAACCCTTCGCCTCGGCCTAGAATGTTTCGCACTACCTGCGCTAAATTTTCCGGGGTCAATGCTACTCCATTTAAGAATCCTAACTGAGCCGCCGACTGAGCGATCACAGTATAGGCAAGACGTCCATCCGGGGCCTCTACCAAAATTGAATCTCCCAACGGCGAAACTTGATACCCCTTGACTAGCCCAATTTCAAAGCGTCCCGCAGCATCTTTATGCGCTCCTGCGATCGGCAACGGTTCGACCTCCACGGGAAGGATAAGTGATGGAAGAGCGATCGGTGTTGGAACGATACTGGGAACGGTTCTGGGTGTTGCCGTAGGCGGCTTAGGGGGGTCGGTGCGGGATCCCGGAATGGGGTCGATCGATACGCCTTCGGTGATGGTGGGCGCTGGCGTGGGAATGGCTGTGGGAGAGGGCACGATCGGAACCGTTTTCACGGGTGGCGGCGCTTGGGCAATAGATGTCGGCACTTCAAAAAATCCATGCACTGTCAACAGAACGATCGCACTCAAGCAGCTCAGGGCTAGGGCGATCGATCGTTTGGATTGACGCTGGATGCGCGGGTTTCCGAGGGAGGGACGTTTTTCGGTTTGGGCCGTTTTGAAAGATGCCACAGTGCAATGCTCCACGTTCAGCTATTTCTTAAGATTACCGTCAATGCGGGTGCTAAATTCGAGTGTCAATTAGAATTTGATCTTACTGACCCGTTGGGTCTCAGTTTAAAGAAATATCGGATGGTTTTCTTTTCTAGTGCGATCGCCCAGTTTTGTTTAGAGCCTAGTGATTTTCTGCGATCGTTCTTTTGAGAATTCGGGCGATCGGGATCTAGTCCTGCCATGTCAAACGCCGTAACAAAAAAGACCCGATCGTGAGTGCTACATCTAGCCTGCTTATCTGTCGTGTTGAGAGCCTGTTCAAGGGAATGCGCACCATAATCTCATGCTAAAATAGTAGCAGGGCTGACCTATCAATCAAAGCTCCAACAAGCCATGATCTTTATTAATCCTAAAACCGACTTTGCCTTCAAGAAAATCTTTGGCTCTGAACAGAGTCAGGAAATCTTAATCAGCTTTCTCAATGGGATTTTGTATGACGGTGAGAATGTTATTCAATCGGTTAATATTCTTAATCCCTACCAAGCTCCTCGTATTCGAGGCATGAAAGATACTTTTCTGGATGTCAAAGCGACTCTTTCCGATGGCCAGACCGTCATTATTGAAATGCAAGTTTTGAATGTTGAAGGCTTTGAACAACGAGTTTTGTATAATGCTGCAAAAGCTTTTTCGACGCAACTTAACATTGGACAGGATTACACCTTGCTCAGTCCTGTGATTGCGCTGACGATTACTGATTTTGAAATGTTTCAGGATTTGGATGCGGTGATTTCAAGGTTTGTACTCAAGGAAAAACAGGACTTAACCGACTACGAGATCGATGGACTCGAACTTGTCTTTGTTGAACTGCCTAAGTTTCATCAAGCTTTGAACCAAGTGGACGGGTTGACTGAACAGTGGATTTATTTTCTTCAGAATGCTCGCCAACTCGAATCAGTTCCTGTGTCCATGGGAAATGTTCCCGCAATTCAGCAAGCTTTTACCGTAGCGAATCAAGCCAATCTCAGCCGAGAAGAACTCGAAGACCTGGAAAGCCGAGAAATGTTTATTCATGATCAACGTAACGCGATCGTCAAAGGCGTTAAACAGGGACGAACTGAAGGACGAACTGAAGGATTAGCTGAAGGATTAGCTGAAGGGCTAAAACAAGGTACAAACCAAACGAAGATTGCGATCGCTCAGCGATTGCTCACAACCTTGGATGATGCCACGACCGCACGAATAACTGACCTGACCTTAGACGAAGTGAAACAACTGCGATGGTCGGCCCATGCGATCGAACCCAATAAATAGTAATCATCCAAAAGCTAGAAGAATTTAATCTTTCTGGATGCATAGAGACACATCTTTAACAAAATTAGTCCTTCCCGCACATGGGCAATATTAGACACGCCATACACACGCGGTTGGTAGCGCACTGGAACATCGACCAAATGCAGCCCTAGCTTAGTCGCCCCAAACAGTAAGTCAAAGTCTCCAAACGGATCGAAATCGCCAAAATAAGTCCGTCCCGCCACTAGGTTCAAATAGTCCGATCGACGAATTACTTTTGTGCCGCAGAGGGTATCTTTTAGGGTCTGACCGAGGAGAAACGAAAATGCCAAGCTGAAGAATTTATTGGCGAGATTGTTGAGCCACGGCATCGCTTCCCCCGATCGGGGATAGACCAATCTCGATCCGTTCACAAACTCCCCTCGCCCCGACGCAATCACCTCAAAGAAATGGGGCAAATCCTCTGGTTGCACCGTCAAATCTGCATCCAAAATCATCAACACATCGCCTTCTGAGTGATCAAATCCTAATCGCACCGCATCCGCCTTTCCCTTTCCGGTCTGTTGAAATGCCTTTAGCGTAAAGTGCGGATGGCCTTGACTGACGACGTGCTGAATGGCTTCCCAAGTCTTATCTGTGGAATGGCCCTCGACAAAAATCACCTCTGTATGGCGGCCTAGATGCGGCAAACGATCGATCGCATGTTGGATATTTCCAGCTTCATTCCGAGCCGGGATCACGACGGAACAGGTCAGGTCGCTAGATTCCTGATGAGATAAGGGTTTGCACGCGACTTGCGATCGGGCCACAATGGTGTTGGTTAAGCCTAGATGGTTAAAACCTGGAAGCTGGACTAGCACTCGGTTCATCACCGAACTCAGTAACGGCACCGCCTTCGGGCAAAGAAATCGACGACCTGATTTGACCGTTTGGAACCCAGTGATGGTCAGAAGATTTTGGACGTCATCCATGGAAAGCCAACTTTGGGGCGGCTGGGGACGGCGCTGACCAATGCGTTCGGCGAGGTCTAGGAGCGGCTGCCAGAGGAAATTATGGAAGGTCAAAATCAGCCGAGTTTGTGGCGTACAGAAGGCTTGAACCTGCTTCAACACAGTTTGAATATTTCCTAGATGCCCAAGCGTCCCTGAAATAATAATAAAGTCAAAGGTCTCGCATTGAGTCCTGTCCCATCCTGAACCTGTAGACCTCAAATTCTCTGGCGTCAGAGTTTCTGCATCTAGACAATAAAACGCAAGATGCGGATATTTAGCAGCGGCGATCGCTACAACGTTCGCTGAAAAATCAATCCCGACGCCCTCTCCCGGCTTCAGCCGCGCGAGAAGATCCCCCGTTCCACAGCCAATCTCCAGTACCTTTGCTCCCGGCGGAACGAAAAATTGATAAAAGACCTCAAGATCGCGGTAATAGCTACGGTTTCGATGGTTCCAGCGATCGAGATCGGGTGCAATGCGGTCGAAATAGGCTTTCACGATGTCGCTGGAATGATCTTGAGATTGCTGCAATTGGCTGGATTGGGCAGGTAAGGAGAAGGCGAGTGGCATGGCAAACACGGCATCAAACTGCATCGTTAGGATGTTCGTCCCTTAGCGTAATCTATAATGAAAATGCATTTCGTCAAAGTTTGCGTGCAATCTCGGATTCTTTTGACAAAATATACGGGATTGATTTCATCGATTGCTTTCAACTGAGACCTTCCGCTATCTGTCGGCGTGGCTCAGGTGGGGGATAACAACACGTTTCCTATTTTGTTTAGGGGTATGGCATAAAAATGATGCAACACAAAAAATTCTCTCCCCAGCAATTTGGATGGGTCTGTGCGCTAGTCGCCGCATCTACCCCGCTGACTACGTCTTTCAGTATGCTGGCCAATGCGCAGGTTCAGTCGCCCGATGAGGCGTTGGCGAAAAATGCCAAAATTCGCATCCACAGCAGCAATAGCATGATGGGCTTGAACAACTCCCTGAAGCAGCAGTTTGAAAGAAAATACTCTGGATCGTCGGTGAGTGTCAACACCATGACCGCTCAAAAGGCGATCGACGATGTAGCGAACAACACCGCAGAAGTGGCAGCAGTAGGACGCCCCTTGACCCCAGCGGAAAAGGCGAAAGGTCTGATGGAGGTACTGGTCGGTCGCGATAAGATTGCGGTGGTGGTCAGCCCAAACAATGCCTTTGACAAGGATTTGACGATTCCGAAGTTTGCCAAAATGTTCCGAGGGGAAATCAGCAGTTGGTCAGAACTCGGCGGACGGAAAGAGGCTATTACTTTTGTCGATCGGGTTAACAGTGATACTCGTCAAGCGTTGGCAGGCTATCCGCAGTTCAACGCCGGAACCTTCGACTCAGGTAAAAACGCCGTCAGGCTGCAAGATACCAGCATGAAAGCCCTGACCGAAACGTTAAAAGCGTCTGGCGTCAGCTTTGTCCCGGCGAACCAAGCTAACACTCAAGCAGGGCTGCGGACGCTATCCATGAACGGTGTCCTCCCGACTGATGCTCGTTATCCCTTCTCTCAGCCGCTCTACTACGTCTACAACGCCAAATCCGCCGGGGGGATGCGTAGTGAAGTAAAGGCGCTTCTGGGGTTTGTGCAATCGAATGAGGGTCAAGCCGCTGTTGAGGCCGCTGGAATTGTTCCTGCCGTGAAAGGCGAAACGATCGCCGCTGGAAATCCCGGAGCCAAAGCCGCAGCCCTGAAAGCAGGCAGTGAGAAGGTGACTGGAATGGAAACCCCGGTTCAGCCCGCTGGCAGTCCTTCCGATATCGAAGGTAAAATGGGTGAAAAAATCGCGATTTCCAACAATGCGATCGCCGCTGAACAAGATGGAAATCTTTTTGGTTTACCGTTTCCAAGCTGGTTGCGTTGGCTTCTGCCCTTGGGACTGCTAGGGATGGGACTCTTGTTGCTTTTAATGCCGCGCAAGGGCGATCGGAATGATTTACGGTTTGAAGAAGGCGAAGGATCTACCAATCCTTTATCGGGTACGGGAACGGCGCTAGGTGATGCGGCGCCCAACACCACTGAAATCGTTGGAAATACGACGAATGCAGGCACAGGTGCAATCGCTGGAGGGGCTGCGATCGGCGGTCTAGCGGCAGGTACATCACGACGCGATGACGCTGACCACTGGAATGACAACGATGGCGCACCTTACATTAAGGACGAAACTGACTTCAATAACTTTGATCAAGCTAGAACGGCGATCGGCAATGCAGCCAACAACACGACTCAGCCCGTGGGAGACCTTGCTGGAGCCGGCGGAGCAGCAGCAGCAGGTTTGGGCGTTGCAGCGGCAGGTGCGGGAACGGCGGCTTGGGGATTTCTGAAAGACAAAGAGGACACTGCCGTAGACTCCAGAACAGCAGACTCAAAAGCCACAGACCTCAAAGCCCAGCCCAAGGCCCCGACGATCAATCTAACGTCCAACGATTCCACAGACTTTTCTGTTGCGGGACAAGAGTGGGACTTTGGCAATTCCGTCGAAACCCCTGCTAACTCAAAGGCGAACCCCAGTACGCTCCGAGAGAGCGCAGCTGCCCTAGGTGCAGCAGCCTTAGGTGGAACAGCCGCCAGTGCTCGAACTCGCTTAGTGGGCGATCGCGCAGGCATTGTCTTGATTCCTCAAACCGCACGCGAGGCCGTCGTCCGTTGGCAGCTTACCGAGGCTCAAAAAATTGATGCGCGAGGTCAAGGCGGAATCGACCTGGCGCTGCGTCTGTATGACGTGACCGGAATTAATCCCGATCGTGATGCCCTCGAAAATTTCTATCAGTACGATTGCAGCGAACTTACCCAAGAACTTCGCATTGAGGTTCCGGTTCCCGCTCGTGATTATGTCGTGGAAGTGGGCTACCTCGATCGCGCAGGCGAGTGGATCGGCATTGCCCGTTCTCTAGCCGTTCACATAGCCTCTGCCTAACCGCAAGTTTGAACTTAGGTCCAACGAACAAATAGAGACGGTGCGATCGAGGAGAGTCTTCGATCGCACCGTTTTTTACAGCTATCTTTTATCCTCGCAGCAGATCTTAATGTCTCACTCATCCAGCCCCTCTCCCTTCCGACGCGAACTCCACGATTCGATTGCGCTAACGGTTCCGCTTGCCGCATCCCAGCTCGCCCAAGCCGCAACCGGATTTGTGGATACGGTGATGATGGGATGGATGAGCCAAGAAACCTTAGCTGCGGGCGGACTGGCGGCGGCGTTGTTTATGACGCTGTTGGTGAGTGGGCTGGGGATGATTACGGGCGTGACGTCTTTGGTGGCGGAGGCCCAGGGCGCAGGGAACCGCGATCGGATGCAAGCCGTAACGGCTCAGGGGATTCGGCTTCTTTTTTGCATCAGTGTTCCCGCGTTCATCATCCTCAGCCAAGGCGAAAGTGTGATGGTGGCCTTTGGGCAGTCTCGGGCAATGGCTCAAGACTCTCAGCATTATTTAGGGGCGATCGCCTGGGGCTATTTCCCAGCGGTTGGTTTTATCATGCTGCGGGGGATTGTCTCTAGCATTGGGTCTGCGCGCATCACGATGGTGATTGCCTTGGCGGGGTTAGGCTTCAATGTCGTTGGGAACTACGTGCTGGGTTTTGGCAAATGGGGATTTCCCAATCTCGGGCTGGGCGGACTGGCGATCGCCACGTCACTCACCCATTGGTTAACACTTGTGGCCCTGATTGGCTATGTTCTCCGCACGCTGCGGCCCTACGCAATTTTTGCAACCCTGTTCCACTTCGATCGCGCTACTTTTAATACGATCGTCAAACTAGGACTTCCCGTCTGCATCGCCTTCACTGCCGAAGTCGGACTCTTCAGCACCACCACCTTTCTGATGGGAAGACTCGGCGTCACCGTCATCGCCGCCCACCAAATCGTCTTCCAAACGATCGCTGTTATTTTCATGGTGCCGCTGGGGGTTTCCTATGCCACAACGATTCGCGTGGGACTATGGCTGGGGAAAGGCGACTGGGTGAGTGTCCGGCGTGCAACCTTTGTAGGGATGTTGCTCGGCGGCGGCTTTATGGCAATCATGGCGACGATCGTTTTAACAGTTCCAAAATCGATTATCAGTTTGTACCTTGACCTTTCAAATCCCGTTAACCAACCCATTATCCCGATCGCCATTTCGATGTTAACAATAGCGGCACTGGCGCAAATTCTTGATGGCGTTCAAGCGGCGACAGCGGGAGCACTTCGAGCGTTGCAGGATACGACCATTCCGATGATGTTGAGCTTTGCGGCGTTTTGGGGGGTTGGGCTGACGACGGGATATACGTTAGGGTTTGGCTTGGGGTGGGGCGGGGTGGGCCTGTGGATTGGGCAGTCTATTGGCATTACTGCTGCGTCGATTTTGTTTGTCGGACGGTTTCTGTGGCTGACTCGGAGTCGATCGCCAGTAACACACAGCAATTAAAATCGCGGCAGACCGTCAGGTTTCACAGTTTATTAGAAGCATCTACTTGCAGCTTACTTATTAAAAGGTGAATCATAAAACGAATTGAAAAGGCTGCGAACAGAACCCAAACCATTAGGATAATTCCTGTCGCGATTCAATTCTTTGGCTCGTTGTGTGACATGGCAGATTGTGCCTTAACTCTACATTCAGCCATCACCGCTAGAGGAATCATTTTGACTATCAAGCATAATACCTAGCGGAACGATGATCAAATCATCAAGGTATCCCAAAATTGGAATGAAATCTGGGATTAAGTCGATCGGACTAAAAGCATAGCCAACAACACAAATTGCAAGGGCTTTTGCGTACCAAGGCACGCGAGGATCACTACATGCTAAATGCAAAGCAAGAATCTCTATTTTGAGTTGCCTTACCTACTGCTTTAGTCGTCATAACATTATATATTGCTGCCTGATTACTTGAATAGTGGAATAATCTAAGCCGCACCGAGTCCAGTCAAACCATGTAATACGTGAAGGAGGAGTGGCTGATGAGGTTGGGAAGGTTTCATTAATCTCTGTGACATTGCGGTTCTCGCTTTAAGTCAAACATTCACCTTCAACAGCTTACCTTTTTTAATCTCCAAATCGATGCGATCGGAGCGAGTAAGGGATAACGCGATTTCAATCGCCGGGTTCAATTTGGATTGACGATCGGAGTCCATTTTGAGAATGTAGCAGCTTGGCCGAGGAATGTTCCGGTGGGATCTGTGACGGTCCAGATAGTCGCGTTTTCAACCCAAAATCGTTTTCCAGCGCGGCTGATGCGAACACTGCGATAGTTAGTGATGTAGCCTTGGACTCTGACTTCTTGGAAGAGACGATCGCGATGAATTTGGGCAAGGGGTTCGGCGGAGAGGCGAGAAGGTAGCTTTGTAAATTGGGTCCAGTCGAAGTCCCAGAGATCGAGGGCTGCTTGGTTGCCGTAGTTGAAGATGGGATCTTGGTCGGTGTTGTGGGAGACAATGACAAACTTGGCCTCGAACAGATTGCGGGCTTGGACATCGAGGGAGGACGTACGATCGATCAGGTCTTGATTCGTGAAGGCTTTAAAGCTGTTGAGTAAATGTTGACTGTGTTGAACCAAGGCAGGGGTCAGGTCGATGGTCATAAGATTTTGAAGAACGGGTCGATGTAAAATATGATCTCAATTGTACCTAGGGATGGCGATCGACGCCTCACGTTAGTAACCTGTTGAAAATGATTCACACGACTGCAATTCTCGCTATGAGCGCCGATGGCAAACTCACCGATCGCACCTATGCGCCCTCGACGTTTGTTTCGGCCTATGATCAAGTTCACCTCGAAGAACTCGTGGCCCAAGCTGATGCAGTTGTTTTTGGGGCCGGAACATTGCGCGCTTACGGCACGACCCTCAGCGTCCAAAACCCGACGCTTATCCAACAGCGACGCGATCGAAACCTTCCCGACCAGCCTTTACAAATGGTCTGTTCCCGGTCGGCCCATCTCGACCCGACCTATCCTTACTTTAGTCAACCGATTCCTCGGGTTTTGATTACCGATGTTCAAGGGGCTGAACGCTGGCGCGACCGATCGGAGTTTGAGCATATCCTCATTGCGAAAGAGACGCCGTTTGACTGGCACTTAATGTTCACTCAGTTTGAAGCCCTCAACGTCAAAAATCTGGCCCTTCTCGGCGGCGGACAGCTCGTGAGTTCGTTCTTCAGCGCCGGACTCGTGAACGAACTTTGGCTCACCGTCTGTCCCCTTATCCTCGGAAGCACCACTGCTCCGGTTCCGGTCGCGGGCGAAGGATTCACCATTGCAGAGGCTCCGCGCTTGGAGTTGTTGGAGTCGAGGGCGGTCGCTTCGGAGATGTTTTTACATTATCGAGTGGTGCCAGGACCGGGCTAAAGCTGAGTTTTTGGCAACGAAAGCCGCCTAGCCCCAACTATGGGGAGACGTAACCTTAAACCTGTTACGAATTCGTTACGAATCGCTTCAGCATAGAAGAAATTTAGATTTGTCGTTTCAGCAGAACCCGTTTTCCTGAATAATAGGGTTTGGCTCTCTAAGAGCTTTAAGAGATGTTGCCCATAATCTGGGATACTGTACTTCGTATTTAGGTCAATTGGTATTTGTACTTATCAGCCTCAATGCATAGACTTCTAAAGCTTGCCTGTCATCAGGTTCGTGAGTCGTTATCGTTAGCCAACCCAAACAAAAATCCATCATGGTCGTTGCAACCCAGTCCGTCGAACAGCTTTGTATTAACTCCATTCGTTTCCTGGCGATCGATGCCGTGGAAAAAGCCAAATCTGGTCACCCCGGTCTGCCGATGGGTGCTGCGCCCATGGCGTTTACGTTGTGGGATAAGTTCCTGAGCTTCAACCCCAAGAACCCCAAATGGCTAAACCGCGATCGCTTCGTGCTTTCGGCGGGTCATGGCTCCATGCTGCAATATTCGTTGATGCACCTCTTCGGCTATGACAGCGTCAGCATTGAAGACATCAAACAGTTCCGTCAATGGGACTCCAACACCCCCGGACACCCTGAAAACTTCGTCACCGCTGGGATTGAAGTTACTACGGGACCGCTAGGCCAAGGGATTTGTAACGGGGTGGGCTTGGCGATGGCGGAAGCGCACATGGCGGCGACTTTCAACAAGCCTGACTGCACCATTTTTGACCAATACACCTACGTCATCTTGGGTGACGGGTGCAACATGGAAGGCGTTTCCGGTGAAGCCTGTTCCTTGGCGGGTCACTTGGGCCTTGGCAAACTGATTGCGCTCTACGATGACAACCACATCTCCATCGATGGCGACACGCTGGTGTCCTTCACGGAAGATGTCGGCAAGCGCTTTGAAGCTTACGGCTGGCAGGTTTTGGTGGTGCCCGATGGCGATACCAACACCGAAGCTATTGCGAAAGCCCTTGAGCAAGCGAAAGCTGAAACCACCAAGCCCACGATGATCAAAGTCCGCACGACGATCGGCTATGGTTCCCCGAATAAAGGCGGCACCGCAGGCGTTCACGGGGCGGCTCTCGGCGGCGACGAAATCAAGCTGACCCGCGAAGCCCTAAGCTGGACCTACGAGCCGTTTGTGGTTCCTGAAGAAGCTAGAGCACACTACGCAAAGGCGGTCACTCGCGGCGCTGAAGCTGAAGCGGCTTGGAACAAAACCTGGGAAATCTACAAGACGAAGTATCCCGAAGATGCAGCCCGCATCGATCGTCAAACGAGCTACACCTTGCCAACGGGTTGGGAAAAGTCTCTCCCCAACTACGCTCCTGGAGACAAAGCTCTCGCGACGCGCCAAACGTCTGAGAAGACCTTGAACGCTCTCGCAAATGCAATTCCCGAATTGATTGGTGGATCTGCCGATTTGACCCACTCGAACTTGACTCAGCTCAAGGGTTTCGCAGACTTCCAAAAGGGTTCCTACGCAGGTCGTAACCTTCGTTTTGGCGTCCGGGAACACGCAATGGCGGCGATTTGTAATGGCATCTACCTGCACAAAACCGGATTGATTCCGTTCGGTGCGACCTTCTTGGTGTTCGCCGACTACATGCGCGGTGCAATGCGTCTTTCCGCCTTGGCCGAGACCCAAACCATCTACGTCTTGACCCACGATTCGATCGCTCTCGGCGAAGATGGTCCCACCCACCAACCCGTCGAAACGATCGCCTCTCTCCGCGTCATGCCGAACTTACTCGTCTTCCGTCCCGCTGACGGCAACGAAACCTCGGGTGCTTACAAAGTGGCGATCGAACGTCGGACGACTTCCAGCGTCATGGCGATGACCCGTCAAGCGTTGCCTCAGCTCACCGGATCTAGCATCGAAGCGGTGTCTCGCGGCGGCTACATCCTGTCTAACGACGGCGATCTGTCGGATATCCTGCTCATCGGAACCGGAAGTGAAGTCAGCCTTTGCGTCGATGTGGCGGCCAAGCTGCGCACCGAGGGCTACAAAGTCTGTGTCATCTCCATGCCCTGCGTGGAACTCTTTGAAGAGCAAGACGCCGCCTACAAAAACGCTGTCATGCCCAAGGCCGTCACTAAACGATTGGTCGTGGAAGCGGGAACCACCTTCGGCTGGCACAAATACGCTGGAACCGATGGCGACGTTGTGGGTATCGATCGCTTTGGCGCATCGGCTCCCGGTGGCGTGTTGATGGAGAAGTTTGGCTTCACTGTGGACAACGTTTACAACCGTGCTAAGGCATTGTTAGTCTAAGTCTTCCGGCTTAACTAAAACCTAACTCTCAAATAAAAGCGCTTCTCATTCTTCATGGGAAGCGCTTTTTAAGTTAAAAGAACGTCTTCAAGTTGAGCTTTCAGGGTTGCAAGGTTTATTTTATGATCTGGAAAGAGAACTAGTCGTCTGCGGCTTAAATAATCCAGCGATTCAATTCCTTCTCGTTGGGTTTGGGGCACATTGAGCCAGTCCCCTACAGATCTGGGTGTAAAAGATTGTAGTGGCATTGCCATGCCGTGCTCCAAGCCTGATTTTAATAACGGTCTTATTTTCGCGAGGTAATGGTCTTGTGATGTTTTCCGCTAGAGCCTATTCTTAGATGCACTCTGGAAACTAAAAAACTGCTATGCCGACTGCTAAAGCCCAAAACAAAGCTCAAAATAATGAGTCCTTGGAGCAGAAGCTCTGGAAGGCAGCGGATAAGCTGCGGAAGAATATTGATGCGGCGGAGTATAAGCATATTGCTTTGGGGTTGATTTTCCTGAAGTACATTTCGGATGCGTTTGAGGAGTTACACGAGAAGCTGGTGGCGGGAGAGGGGGGAGTATGAGGGGGCTGATCCGGAAGATCCTGAGGAGTATGGGGCGGAGAATGTTTTTTTTGTGCCTGTGGAGGCGCGGTGGGCGGCATTGCAGAGTCAGGCGAAGTTGCCAAAGATCGGTCAGTTGGTGGATGAGGCGATGGAGGCGATCGAGCGGAAGAATGCCAAGCTGTTGAAGGGGATTTTGCCGAAGGTGTATGGGCAGCAGAAGCTTGATCCGGCGTCGCTGGGTGGGTTGATTGATAATATCAGCAGTATTGATTTGGTGAAGCGGGATGTGGCGGGTGAGGCGGATGGGGAAGTGCAGAGACCGCAGGATTTGTTGGGGCGGGTGTATGAGTATTTTTTGGGTGAGTTTGCGTTGGTGGAGGGGAAGAAGGGGGGACAGTTTTATACGCCGGAGCCTGTGGTGCGGGTGTTGGTGGAGATGTTGGAGCCTTATCAGGGGCGGGTGTTTGACCCGTGCTGTGGGTCGGGGGGGATGTTTGTGCAGAGTGAGAAGTTTATTAATTCTCATCGGGGGCGGTTGGATGATATTTCTATTTATGGGCAGGAGAGTAATGAGACGACGTATAAGTTATGTCGGATGAATTTGGCGATTCGGGGGATTGATGGGTCGAATATTAAGTGGAATCCGGAGGGTTCGTTTTTGAATGATGCGCATCAGGATTTGAAGGCGGATTTTGTGATTGCGAATCCGCCGTTTAATGATAGTGATTGGGGTGGGGATTTGTTGCGGGGGGATGGGCGATGGGCGAATGGGGTGCCGCCTGTGGGGAATGCGAATTTTGCTTGGGTGCAGCATTTCCTTTATCATTTGGCTCCCACGGGGGCGGCGGGGTTTGTGTTGTCGAATGGGTCGTTGTCGTCGAATACGAGTGGGGAGGGGGAAATTCGGAAGCGATTGGTGTTGGAGGATTTGGTGGATTGCATTGTGATGATGCCGACGCAGTTGTTTTACAACACGGGGATTCCGGCTTGTTTATGGTTTTTGAGTCGCTATAAGAATGGGAATAAGAACCGGAATCGCAAGGGGGAGGTGTTGTTTATTGATGCGTCGGAGTTGGGGTTTATGGTGAATCGGCGGAATCGATCGTTTTCGGATGGGGATATCGATCGGATTACGGGGACGTATCATGCGTGGAAGCGGAAGGGCGGAGGGTACGAGGATGTGAAGGGTTTTTGTAAGTCGGCGACGTTGGCGGAGATTGAGAAGCATCATTTTGTGTTGACACCGGGGCGGTATGTGGGGATTCCGGATGAGGTGGCGTCGGGGGTCTCGTTTGAGGAGGAGATGGGGACGTTGACGGCGGCGTTGGCGGGGCAGATGGCGGAGGCGGCGGAGTTGGATAAGGAGATTAAGATACAGTTAGGGAAGGTGGGTTTTTCTTTGGAGGGCTTGGGGTGATGGATAAACAGCAGGTGCTCAGTCTGGTAGAGGCAAACCGCGATCGTTTGGATGAGTTTGCGGTGAAGGCGTTGTTTTTGTTTGGTTCGGTGGCGCGGGATGAGGCGACGGAGGAGAGTGATGTGGATTTTTTGGTGGAGTTTAATCGCCCGGTGGGGCTGTTTATGTTGTTGGGGTTGCAATCGTTTTTAGAGGAGTTGTTAGGTTGTGCGGTGGATGTTGGGACACCGAATTCTCTGCGACCTCATGTACGGGAAACGGTGTTAAAGGAGGCGATTCGTGCAGTCTAGAGAGTTTTTGTTGCGGGTGCAGGATATATTGGCTGAGATTGTGGTGGTGGAGCAGACGATCGCTGGGTTGAACTTTGAGGCGTTTTCGCAAAATCAGCAAACATTGAGGGTGGTCTTATACAGTTTGGCAGTGATTGGTGAGGCGGTGGCGAGTGCGATCGCGAATCTAGAGGCGGTAGAACCGGGGATTCCCTGGCATCAAATCCGGGGGATGCGCAATCGGGTGATTCATGAGTATTTTCGGGTGGATGTAGAAATGATTTGGGAGACGGTCCGATCGGATTTGCCTGGTTTGAAGGAGGCGCTACAACGAATTTTGGAGCGGGAGTGATGGATTAAGGTTCAGTTGTCGATCGTGGGGTTTGAGTTATGAGAGAATTGTCTTGGCCTTTAGGAGGTTAGCGGATGACATTACAAGAAATTATTCAGTCACTGGATAATCTGCCGATGCAGGATCAAACGTCGCTGTTCAATGTGTTGCGATCGCGCTTAGATTCGATCGCGGTTGCAGAGCCGATTCAACCTCCTTCAAGTGCTGGGGATAACTTTTGGCAAGGGGTTTTAAAGTTTCGAGAGACGATCGAACGGGAAGGACTGGTGTTTACGGATGAAGATTTTGCGGATCTGCGCGATCGTGGAGTTTGAATTATGAGTGAGTGGCAAGAAACGACTCTAGGAGATTTAATCGATATTAAGCACGGTTGGGCTTTTAAAGGGGAGTTTTTTAAGGAAACTGATCACCCCAAAAACATAGTAGTCGCAATTGGAAATTTTAACTATTCTGGGGGCTTTAGGTTTGATTCTACCAAGACAAAGGAATATTTAGGTTCTTACCCACAAGAATATGACCTGATTCCTGGGGAAATACTGCTTGCAATGACTTGTCAAACAGCAGGTGGTGAAATTTTAGGAATCCCAGGACGTATCCCTGATGATAATAAGCTTTACTTGCACAATCAAAGACTTGGAAAGGTGAAGATAGCCGATGAAAATATAACAGATTCGTCCTTTATCTATTGGCTATGCCTTTGGTGTGACTTTAATCATCACTTAGTTGCAACGGCAACGGGGACGAAGATCTTACACACAGCACCAGAGAGAATCAGAAGCTTTGCGTTTAAGCTCCCGTCTATTAACGAGCAAAAACAAATTGGGAAAACGCTAGATATCCTCGATCGCAAGATCTCCAACCTTCGCCAGCAAAACGAAACGCTAGAGTCGATCGCGCAGACTCTTTTTAAGCATTGGTTTGTTGATTTCGAGTTTCCAAATGAGGACGGGAAGCCTTACAAGTCTTCGGGTGGTGCGATGGTGCGATCGGATTTGGGTGATATTCCTATGGGTTGGTGTATTGAGCCATTAGACAAAGTTGCTGATTTCCTAAATGGCTTAGCACTACAGAAATATCCAGCCAAAAGTAAGGATGATTTTTTACCTGTAGTTAAAATTCGGGAGATGAAATCTGGAATTACCGAAAGTACAGAAAAGGCTAGTCCTGAAATTCACTCTAAATATATTATTGATAACGGTGATGTCCTATTTTCGTGGTCAGGATCATTAGAAATAATGATTTGGTGTTTTGGGCGAGGTGCGTTAAATCAGCACCTGTTTAAGGTTTCCTCTGAAAGGTACCCAAAGTGGTTCTACTATTTCTGGAATTTAGAGCATCTTAAAATTTTCCGTGCTATTGCAAAGAGTAAAGCAACCACAATGGGACATATTCAAAGAAAGCACCTATCAGAAGCTTTATGTTATGTTCCCGGCAGAGCACAACTGCAAGCTATAAGTCTAACTATGACGCCTATTTTAGAAAAGACTATCCAAAATAATCAACAAATTCAAACCCTAACCCAAACGCGCGATCGGCTTTTGCCAAAACTCATGAGCGGACAACTGCAAATCCCGGAGTAACGTGAAATTTCGACGAAGAGTCCCAACTATTCTTCTCCACTGGGCATAATGAAGTCACCCCGACTTCTCACTCTACCC
>ENA-OBIO01000143-OBIO01000143.1-metagenomes-genome-assembly--contig:-NODE-143-length-43983-cov-22.8259_pt1 | contig 43983 bp, 43 predicted proteins | sample MGYA00153383_OBIO01 | MGnify analysis MGYA00153383 | reverse complement strand
TCAGTCATGAGGGATTTTTGGGTTGTGTAGTTACTCCTATGAATCCCTCTCCTAAGGACTTTCAACCCTTTTGTCCTGTACTAAGAAAAGTTACTTTAAAACTTCACGGAAATTAAGCAGTATAAGCTTGTTATTTTATATTGACATTAAGCCTAGCCTTTTAAGAGGTGCTAGGCTATTTTTTTAAAGAATCTTTTTGCAATTTATCACTTCTATAGCAATTGCTCTATACCGAAAGCAGTAGATTCACGGACTATTTCTTAGGAATTGACCCTAGGAGATAAGTAAATCCATTAAATGCTCTAGCGTTGGGGTGATGAATAATTGTAATAAATAGACGTCAATCGGTTAAACCGTCCCGATCGTAGCCCAAATGCTTGAAGTATAAGTAAATACTCTTGCTATACCGTGCTTTCCCATTGCTCTTTCTAAGTCTGCACTGTTTCTTGCGCAGTATGCTAACGCTTATGATTCTTGCTTCAACATCTACCGTCGCCCAACCGTCATCCCAACCACCATCGGCCCAACGTGCGTCGTTCCGCGTCTTGCAGCTTACGGATACCCATCTCTTCGCGCAAGCCCAAGAAACTTTGCTAGGATTGCCAACTCAACTCTGCCTTCAGCGAATCATCGATCGCATTTTTAATCAGCTACAGTTGCCTGACTTCATCGTCCTCACGGGAGATCTTTCTCAAGATGGACGCGCTGAGTCTTACGCGAATTTATCTGCATTGCTCGAACCGTTGGGTCTCCCCATCTATTGGATTCCAGGGAACCATGACTGTGTGAAAACGATGACCCGATCACTGCAAGCCCCTATTTTTGAGCCAGACAAGCGATTTGAGTATCAAGGCTGGCAGTTTATTTTATTAAATTCTCAGATTTTAGGTGAAGCGTCCGGTCGTCTCAGCAATGAGGTATTGGAGGCGCTGACGCATCAGCTTGAGACTGGACCAAAGCAGCCGACTATTCTAGCCCTGCACCATCCTCCCATCATGCTCCAATCTGCTTGGCTCGACAGTAGTGCCCTAGAAAATCCAGACGAGTTGTTTGCGGTGCTCGATCGATTTTCTCACGTAGAACTTGTCCTGTTTGGACATATCCACCAAGAAATGAGCTTCGTTCGCCAAGGGGTAACGTACTTAAGCTGTCCGTCCACCTGTATTCAGTTCGATGGTCATAGCGACACATTTGCCCTAGATGTTGACCACAATCCAGGATTCCGAGAGTTAGAACTATTTGCAGACGGGACTTGGACGAGTCAAGTGCATCGCGTGGATGTCAAATTACAACCCGATCTATCATCCACCGGATATTAGGCCCGATTCCCTGGGTGCAGTCGTGGGTTAAGCAGTCGCAGCACAAGGGTTTGCGATCGCACATGACTCTCGACGATCTCCGGCACATCGTCCGGCTTGACAGAGCAGTACCAGGTGGATTTCGCAGTTTCACCCAGGATTTGCACATTAGCGCCTAAGTGACACTGTCCCTGACACCCTCCGGCTCCAACCGTAATGCCGTCTGGCAATGCGATCGTCTGAAATTCAGCCAAGACTGCCGCCGATCGATTACGGAGACAGTTGTCATGCTGGCAAACCCAAATTTCTTGCATGAGGGTTCCTAGTTAATGGTTGAGTTGGCTTATCCTATTTTCCAAACCCTCTAGCCCGTGTATTGGACGGGGTAGCAATACAGCTTTCAATCTGCGCGCGTAATTTGTCGTGGTCTAGATTTTGACCAATCAGAACAAGCTGATTTTTACGATCGTCGTTTTTCCACTGTTCGTCATCAAGGGAAAACCGTTTTCCGCTCAAGTGAAAAATATGACGCTTGGGACTTTCGTCAAACCACAAAATCCCTTTGGCCCGGAAGACCGCTTCAGGAATTTGGTTATCCAGGAAATATTGAAATTTCTTGATATTAAACGGCTTATCGCTTTGAAATGAGAGTGAGGTGAAGCCGTCTATTGCTAAATGATCGCTATGATCGTGGGCTGAATGATCGTGGGCTGAATGATCTTCGGAATTGTGATCGTGATCGCTGTGATCATGATCGTGCTGATGTTCACTGTGGTCGTGTTTATGATCGTGCTCGTGATCAGAGTCAACTTTCTCGGGCGTGAAGTATCGATCGGACTCAAATAGCCCCACACTTAACAACAGCGACAACGGCACATTTCCGCGCTCGGTGCGTAAGATGCGTGCACCTGCCTTGATATCGCGAATTTGAACCTCTAACTTATCGAGATCAGCTTCATCGACCAAATCTGTTTTATTTAGCAGAATAATATCGCCGTAAGCAATCTGGCTCTGGGCCACTTCTGAATTAAATAGGCTGATATTGAAATTCTCAGCATCAACGACCGTAACAATAGAGTCCAGCCGAGTCAAATCCCGCAGTTCAGATCCCAAAAAAGTCAAAGCAACCGGTAATGGATCCGCGAGGCCCGTCGTTTCCACGATCATGTAGTCAACCTTTTCAGGTCGCTCCATAATCTTGTAGACCGCATTCATCAGGTCTTCGTTGATAGTGCAGCAGACGCAGCCGTTGCTCAGTTCCACCATGGTGTTGTCATCGCTAGCATCGACTATTAGCTCATTGTCAATGCCGATTTCACCAAACTCATTCACCAAGACCGCTGTCTTAATCCCCTGTTGGTTCGTGAGGATGTGGTTGAGAAGGGTCGTTTTGCCGCTGCCAAGAAACCCCGTGATGATGGTAACGGGAAGTCCTGTTTTTGGGGCATCCATTAAGGACGCAGCTACCGATGCAGCAGTAGATTCAGGGGTCGCAGTCGTAGGGGAAGACATGGGGGTCGGCATAAGACTTAAGCTCTAACAATTCGGGGAGGCTTTTAAACGGTAAACCAGAGAGGATCGATCGCAGAGCATATATTATACAATCTAAGCCCTACAATCCACATCGCACTATTCATCGTTGTTCTTCCCCTCTATTATGTCACTCACCCTGTACAACACGCTGACCCGACGCAAATCGCTCTTTACGCCCTTAGAACCGGGCAAGGTCAGTATCTACTGCTGCGGGGTTACAGTCTATGATTACTGCCACTTGGGCCATGCACGATCGTACATTACGTGGGATACGCTGCGGCGCTACTTGACTTGGCGAGGGTTTGAGGTCACGTATGTGCAAAATTTTACCGATATTGATGACAAAATTTTAGCCCGAGCGAGAGTAGAGCACTTGTCCATGGATGCGGTCTCAGAAAAATATATCGCCGCCTACTTTGAAGACATGGATCGGCTCAATGTCCTTCGTGCGGACGATTATCCTCGGGCGACTCACTCCATAGATGGCATCAAGCGCATGATTCACGAGCTAGAGCGCAAGGGAGTGGCTTATGCCTCAGCGGGTGATGTGTATTACTCGGTTCGGAGTAAAGCCGACTACGGCAAACTCTCAGGGCGGAAGCTAGAAGACCTAGAGGCCGGGGCCAGTGGTCGAGTCGATGAAGAAAACACCAAAAAGAACGATCCCTTTGACTTTGCTCTGTGGAAAGCGTCCAAACCCAATGAACCCGCCTGGGAGTCGCCTTGGGGCAATGGCCGTCCGGGTTGGCACATCGAATGCTCGGCCATGGTTCGCGATCGCTTAGGTGACTCTATTGACATCCACTGCGGCGGCAGCGATCTGACCTTTCCCCACCACGAAAATGAAATTGCCCAATCCGAAGCTGCAACGGGCAAACCCCTGGCCACCTACTGGCTTCACAACGGTATGGTCAACGTCGGCGGCGTCAAAATGTCTAAATCCTTGGGCAATTTCACCACGATTCGAGACCTCCTCGATCAAGGTCACATCGAACCCATGGCAATGCGTTTCTTCGTCCTCGGGGCGCAATATCGTAAGCCGATCGACTTTACCGAAGTGGCAATGACGGCGGCGACCAACGGCTGGCACACCCTGCAAGACGCGCTCCGATTTGGGCAAACATTGGATCCAGCTTTGAGTTCAATCCTTGATCCCAGCCAGCTAGACCCAAGCGCCACAGCACTATTCAATACGGCCATGGACGACGACTGCAATACCGCCGCTGCGCTGGCTGTGTTATTTGAACTGGCGAAGGTCATCAACCGCGAGGCCAATCTCATGCGTCACCAGCAGGCCGCCACCCTTCCTGTCCAAACGATTGTCTTTCAGTGGCAGACCCTGAGCGTTCTCGCCCGAGTCCTTGGACTCGAAGCCACTGAAACGCAGCCGGATCTGCCGGCCAATGACCTGAGTGACGCCGCCATAGATGCCCAGGTGAGCGCCCGAACAGAAGCTAAAAAAGCCAAAGACTTTGCTACCGCCGATCGAATTCGTCAAGAACTGAAGACCTTAGGCATCACCTTAGTGGACCAACCTAGAGGCGTGACTATTTGGCACCAGGAATCGTGAGGATTTGAGCGCAATAGTCCATAGGATTGATATTTATGGTCATTTAAAACACGAATTCAGACTAAAACTCTAAAAAATGGCTTCCCCTCAGGCTTGAGTTCGATTTCTAATCATGTGCCATAACTAAAATTAATGTCCTTTCGAATCTTCTTTGCGAAGGTTAAGTAGGATTTAATCAAAAGTTAAGGTAAATTATGATCTGATTTCCTTCAAACGTAAAATCTGGGGAATGCTACACACTATCAGGTTCCTGAAAATTACATCTCTTTAGTTTTGCGTCTACCACTAGCATGTTCGTTGAGCTTTTACAAACCTTAAAATCTCTGCCCTTCGAGGCAGACTGGATCGGAATTCGAGCCGTTCGGGAACAGAATCAATTTCGGACGGTACGCGATCGACTTTTAGATAACCATGGCACTGTTTTGAGCCAAGGCGTGATGGTTGAAGTCTTGGTTCGGGGTCAAGTTGGCTATGGTGCCGTCAATTCGTTGACTCGTCATCGCATTCTTGAAGCCGCCCAGACGGCATATCGTCAGGCCCTAGCGGCTGAGAAATGGAACCTCTGTCCCACACCCATCGCCAGTCGATTGCCCCAAGTCGGCCACTACCAGTCTTCGGTAGAACAACCCCTAGATACGTTGAATTCGGGCGAAATCGTAGACGTTTTGAGCCAGATTTGTCGCAAGCTCAAGGTTAGCGATCGGATTGTGCAGACGGTGGCGGAGCTGACCCTTTCGGACGTGGAGACGTGGTTTGTCAGCAGCAATGGGGCAGAGATTTATCAGAAGTTTTCTCGCATTGCCACCCATTACCAAGCCACGGCCCAAGACGGCGCTGTCGTTCAGTCTCGATCGGACAATGGCCGGATGGCCCGCTGCTATCAGGGCGGACTAGAATTTTTTGTCCAAAATGACCTGTGGGCGAGGGTACAGAAGATTGGAGAGCAGGCGGTGGAGTTGCTCGATGCTCCAGAATGCCCGACTGACACCACAACGCTGGTCCTCTCGCCGGACCAGATGCTGCTTCAGATTCATGAGAGCATCGGCCATCCCCTCGAACTCGATCGAATCCTGGGAGATGAACGAAATTATGCGGGGGGAAGTTTTGTGAAACCGGAGGATTTTGGGTCTCTGGTGTATGGGTCGCCTCACATGAATGTCACATTTGATCCGGGACTGGCCCATGAATTTGCGAGCTATGCCTTTGATGATGTCGGTGGGGTGGCTCAAATGGACTACCTGATTCGAGATGGGATTTTGCTGCGGGGGCTGGGTGGATTGGAGAGCCAAGCACGGCTTAAAGTTCCCGGTGTGGCAAGCACCCGATCGAACTCTTGGAACCGTCCGCCCATCGATCGCATGGGAAATCTCAACTTGGAACCGGGCCACCAATCCTTCGATCAGCTTATTGCAGGCATCGAACGCGGCATCTATATGGAATCCAATCGATCGTGGTCCATTGATGACCAGCGGCATAAATTCCAGTTTAGCTGTGAGTATGGCAAGCTCATCGAAAACGGCCAGATGACCCGCACCATCCGCAATCCAAACTACCGAGGCACCACGCCGCAGTTTTGGGGAAGCCTGGTCGGCGTGAGCGATCGCGCGTCTTGGCGGATGTATGGAACCCCAAGCTGTGGGAAAGGCGAACCTAGTCAAATGATCACAGTTGGGCACGCGTCACCCGTGGCCGTGTTTTCGGATGTAAATGTGATGGGAGGGGATGTATGAGAGTAATCGTTTCACCAGAGCGCTGCGGCATAATGACCGCTGAATGGATGCGATCGAATCCGCCGCGCTTAAATCCTGTGAATCTAGAAGCAGCCTTCAGCCATGCAATCGACTGGCTTCAAGGTCAGCGACAGGCCACTGAGCAGTTCAGTGTGTCGCTGATTGCCGAAAGCAGCCAGTTTTGGCGATTTAATCAAGCGAAGGTTCGGCAGGCGGGACAAATTACCGACGCTAAGCTAAAGCTGACGTGGATGCTTGACCGTCGCAGTAGCTACTATGAGTTTCCGCTCTCCGGTGACTGGGAGTACGATCGAGTCCTGTTATCCCAAGCCCTAACTCGTCTCCGCCTCGACCTCCCCCAACTCCCCGAAAATCCCTATCTCGCTGTGCCGGGGGGCGATCGCACGAGCCGTGAATCCTATGGGGGACGTCTGCTCGAACCGGAAGTTTTAGGCGATGCGATTCTCGGGGTCGTGGGCGATTTGGATTTTGTGGGGATTTATGCCTCAGGCTGGGCTGTACGGGCCTATGCAGATTCGATCGGGCAGTCCCACTGGTTTTTGAATGATTCATTTTCCCTGGACTACTCGCTCTTTTCACCGAACGGTCAAGCGGTGAAAGGCATCTACGCTGGAGAATGTTGGAACCAGCAACTTTATGAGCAAACTATCCAAGAGTCTCGGCTTCAGCTCCAACGCCTCGATCGATCGCCCTACAAAATTAAGCCCGGACAATATCGCACCTATTTGGCTCCCAGCGCGATACCTGAACTGGTCAATATGATGTCCTGGGGCGGCGTCAGTGAGGCGGATCTTCAGCAAAGTGGGAGCTGGATGCTGGCGATGCGCAACGATCGCCGCAAGTTGTCTTCCCAACTCACTCTGGTCGAAAACTTCGCCCGTGGCACCGTGCCCCGATTTAATGACCTCGGCGAGATTGCGCCTGAAGAACTCGTCGTTGTAGGCCAGGGAACCCTCGAAAATTCTCTTATTTCTTCACGCACCGCCAAAAAATATGGCCTCATCGCCAACGGCTCTAGCCAGGAAGAAAGACTTCGCGCTCCGGAAATCAAGCCGGGACGATTGCCCACTTCGGAGGTCTTTTCTGCTCTAGACACCGGAATCTACGTGTCCAACTTGCACTATCTCAACTGGAGCGATCGGCCCCAGGGACGCGTCACTGGAATGACGCGTTATGCGTGCTTCTGGGTTGAAGATGGAGAAATTGTCGCACCGATTGAGCATCTTAGATTTGACGATAGCTTCTATCGGTTTTGGGGCGATAACCTAATAGCTCTAACCGATACGCAAACCTGCATTCCCAATATCGATACCTACGGTCACCGTCATATGGGTGCGCTGTGGACTCCGGGAATGCTGATCGAGGATTTTACTTACACGCTGTGATCTTAAAACTGAAAAAAATAGGTTGGAAAGCATGACCTTTCCAACCCGATCGAATATACAGTGAAACGCAACCGCGAGGGAGAACGGCTGAAGCGCTAGGCATCCATCCCTCGCAAAACTTTATTGTTCGTACTCAAGCATTAATCACTGAGATCAATGCTTGGGTCAAACTTCAGCCGCCTGCGATCGCAGGGACAATACTGACTTCATCGCCATCGCTCAAAACCGTTGCCTCATTCTCCATAAAGCGAATATCTTCACTGTTGAGGTAGAAGTTAACGAAGCGGCGAAGCTTGCCGCTGTCATCACAGAGTCGAGCTTTGATCCCCGGATGTTGTGTTTCAAGCACATCAACAAGCTGGGTAATCGACCCTGCTTCACAATTGAGAAAAGCGCGATCGCCAACAAACTTTTGTAGGGGCGTAGGAATCAAAACTTTAACAGCCATGGGTTCGAGCGAGGGGATAAACAACAACTAGAAATGGAATAAGTCTGCGCCGAGGTGAAATAGCGTCAAGGTGAAACTACACCATCACCGGCTGCCACTCCAACCGATCGAGGGTCTGCGCCCGTTCAAGCGCACGCTCAAACGCATCTAGCTTGGGATCGATGGTGAGGGGCTGACCAACATGAGCTTGGACCGATTCTTGAGTTTTCAACCCGTTTCCGGTGATGTAGACCACGGTGGTTTCATCGGGATCGATTTTGCCCGCTTCAACCAGCTTCTGCAAGACAGCGATCGTAGTACCGCCTGCGGTTTCAGTGAAAATACCTTCGGTTTCAGCTAGGAGCTTCATGCCTGCAATGATTTCAGCATCGTTTACGGATTCAATATTGCCGTTGGTTTTGCGGGCTAGTTCAAGGGCATAGACGCCATCGGCAGGATTACCGATCGCAATAGACTTCGCGATGGTGTTGGGCTTCACGGGAGAGATAAAGTCGCGGCCTTCACGGAAAGCTTGAGCGATCGGAGAGCAGCCTTCAGCTTGAGCGCCGCTGAACCGCACCTCTTTATCTTCGACCAAGCCCACTTCGACAAACTCACGAAATCCCTTATAAATTTTCGTGAAAAGTGATCCGGAAGCCAACGGAGCCACGATGTGATCCGGAAGCTTCCAACCCAACTGCTCGGCCACTTCAAAGCCTAGGGTCTTAGATCCTTCTGAGTAATAAGGACGCAAATTGATATTGACGAATCCCCAGCCGTAGGTATTGGCAACTTCTGAACAGAGACGGTTAACTTGGTCGTAGTTTCCATGGACCGACATAACAGTTGGATTGTAGATCAATGTGCCAAGGACTTTACCCGCTTCAAGATCGGACGGGATAAACACGTAGCACTCCAAGCCTGCATGAGCCGCGATCGCAGCAGTGGAATTGGCCAGATTGCCTGTACTCGCGCAGGATACCGTGGTGAAACCCAATTCACGAGCGCGAGAAAGGGCGACAGAAACGACGCGATCCTTGAAGCTCAAGGTCGGCATGTTCACGGCGTCGTTTTTGATGTAAAGCCTATTGAGACCCAAGCGGCGACCTAGGCGCTTCGCTTCAATCAGAGGGGTCATTCCAGTGCCAACATCAATGTAGTTGTCCGTTGCAACGGGGAGAAAGGCACGGTAACGCCAAATGGAGTTGGGTCCGGCTTCAATGGTTTCGCGGCTGACGGTTTGTTTGAGCAGCTCGTAGTTGTACTTCACTTCTAGCGGTCCGAAGCACTGCTCACAAACATGAATAGCTAGGGGTTCATACTCAGCGCCGCATTCTTTACACTTAAGGGCTTCAAAGGCTGAGGTAAACGAAGGTGTGAGGTTCAAAGGAATAGTGGTGGTCATGGCTCAAACTCCTGTGATGTATAGGACTTGTATTAGTAATTCACTGTATTGATATGAAATGTATCATGGCCATTTCAATCCCGTCAAACATACCCGACTAAAAAAATCGGATATGAGCTTAAGCCGCGCCACCGCTAACGGGAGGGATGAGAACAACTTCATCGCCATCCTTGAGCACCGTCTCTTCGGGTACAAAGTCGAGGTTTATCCCAAATCGAGTCACCGATCGCCACATCAATAAACTCGGATGTTCGGCAATCAAGCGATCGCACAGGTTCCCGACGGTGGTGCCCACTGGACACTTAATAATCTGTTCGGGTTGGCCGTAGGCGTCTTGGTAGATGGAAAATAGTTTCAAGGTCACTTGAATGCTGGGGCTGGCCGAGATGGGATGATCAATGGACATTAAAATCTCCTGTTGAAACATTTTTTTGAGGGATTGGCGGGCGATTGATACGCGATCGATCGCGTGCCTTTGGAGAGCACACCTCAAACCCGACATCCTCTGCACGTAATCATGTGTCAAAATCAAGTATCAGGAAAAAATGTCAGTTTTAGGCATTTTGCCACCCCATGATTTATTGCCTTAATCCCGACTGTAAGCAACCCATAAATATTGACCAAGCTATCAACTGTGATAGCTGTGGCCGAAAACTCACGCCACTCCTGCGGGGACGATATCGGACGGTTCGGGCGTTAGGACAGGGCGGCTTTGGGAAAACCTTTTTGGCGGTGGATGAGGATAGATTAAAGGCTCGCTGTGTGATTAAGCAGTTTTCGCCGCAGTTAAAGAGCTTGAAGGCCTTGGAAAAGGCAGTGCAGCTTTTTGAGCAAGAGGCGATGCGGCTGAATGAACTGGGGGAACATCCTCACATCCCAAGTTTACTCGCCTACTTTGAGCATGACCAACGACTTTATCTAGTCCAACAGTTTATTGAAGGCGAAACGCTGGGGCAAGAACTCGCTCGGCGCGGCTGTTTCGGTGAGCAAAAAATTCGGGAAGTTCTGGCGGGATTATTGCCAATTTTGAAGTTCGTTCACGATCGCCATGTGATTCATCGAGATATTACGCCTGCAAATATTATTCGGCGGAAGCTCGATGATCGACTGGTGTTGATCGACTTTGGCGTGGCGAAGGTTTTGCAAGAAGGGGGATCTGAGATTGCGGCTCCGGGGACTCGCATCGGCACCGAAGGCTATGCACCCATGGAGCAGTTGCGCAGTGGACGGGCGTTTCCTGCTAGCGATCTCTACAGTTTGGGGGCGACGTGTATCTACTTGATGACCCAAACTAAGCCCGAAGAACTGTACGATCCTGTCCATGGCAATTGGCTCTGGCGATCGAAGCTTGCTGAGAAGGGTGTGGTGCTGACGGAGGGTCTCGGCAAGATTCTCGATCGAATGCTGAAGGATTTGGTCAGTGAGCGCTATCAGTCCGTTGCTGAAATCATGCAGGATTTGCGGTTGGTGTTGTCTCATCCCCTAGCCAAGGGCACCTCCCCTAAGTCTCATCCACAGGCTGAGTTAGCCCAGACGACTCGACCTCCCCAATTCCAACCCCCGTCGAAACCCCCGTTGCAACCCCCGTCTAAACCCATTTCGAAACCTCCGTCGCAGTCACCGTCGCAACCCCCGTCTAAACCCATTTCCCAACCTCCAATAGACTCAGTTCCCCCTTGGCAGATTTTAGAAACCCTGAGCAGCGGTACATTCTCTGACTTTCCGAACTCCGCAATTCCCACGGACATTCGAGAAGATTTTCTAAAGCCATCGATCGGAGCGACAAGCGTTCCGTCGATCGATGCCCCCACTCCTTTGATTCGTTCCACTCATTCACCGCCTAACCCTCCCCCTCGCCTGTCTTGGCCGTTCACCAGTGACATCCTCACGTACATTCCGGAGGCTCCTCCTCTCTCCTCTCCACCGAGTACTCCCACTAGTGCCATGCCGACTAGCGCGATGAAAAACTCACTCCCTCCTGCTTCGGGAGAGTCTCGGCCATTCGCTTGTATTGCGACCCTGCGCGGACATACCTCGTGGGTGCTTTGCTTGGCTGCTAGTTCAGAGGGGCAGACCTTGGTGAGTGGCGGTCTCGACGATCGAATTATGGTGTGGGATTTGGTTAGTGGCACGTGCGACAAAATTTTGGAGGGTCATAGCAAATCTGTCAATGGTCTTGCGATTTCACCGGATGGGAAGACGCTTGTCAGTTGCAGTGACGATATTAGTTTGAAGTTTTGGGACTTACCTCGGGGCGTATTGCTGCGGTCGAAATCGGACCATACGCGGGATATCAATGCGATCGCCATTAGTCCCGATGGGCAATTTTTGATCAGCGGTGCAGAAGATCGTACCGTTTGCGCATGGCGACTGAACAGCGGGGAACTCCTGCGGAGCTATCCTGGGGTGTCGGGTATGGTGCGATCGGTGAATATCAGCGCCAACGGCCAATGGATCGCTAGCGGTGGGCTAGACAACCTCGTTCGAGTTTGGAATTTTAACACCACTCAACTCATTCACCGTTTTGCCGGACACCAAAAATCAGTCTTATCTGTGGCTATTACCGACAGTGGACGACTGGTGATTAGCGGCAGCAAAGACCGAACCATCCGCATCTGGAACACCCAAACAGGAGAATTGGTCCGGACCTTGTGTGGCCATCTAGACGCCGTAAATGCCGTGGCGCTCACCCCCGATGCTAAGTATTTGATCAGCGGTAGTACAGATAAGACCATCCGAGTGTGGGTGCTGGCCACTGGAGAACTGGTTAAAACGATCGCAGACCACAAAAGCGCCGTCAATGCGATCGTCGTGAGTCCGAATCAAAAATGGTTTGCTAGCGGCAGTTCAGACAACACCATCAAAATCTGGACGCTTTAGGAACGTGAATCAAATAAGTTTGGGGTTGTCAGGATGGTCAAGCTCTTCGAGGCGGAGTCCGGTGGGTGAGTCGCTGCGGCGTTTAATAACAAAGTTTTGGACCGCCAATTGACGGTTTTCCATGAACTTACTCCAGAAACCAGGAATCAGCGTGTCCATGCTCTTGGCGATCGACCAAACTTCCATGGCCATCATGTTGTAAAAAGTGCGATCGTTACGGCGCAGGCTTTCAAGCCATTGTTCGATGCTCATTTGGCTGACGGGGTCTGGGCCAGCGGGTTCTTGAATGACCGTATCGTCGCCCGAGTTGCTCTCTGGTGTGGCCGTTTGGCCAGAACGAGGCTGAGGAAATCCGATCGTGTCATCTAGACCCAATGTATCCCCGACGTCGCTGATGGGTTGGCCGTGAGGGGATGTTTTTTCAGTATGTTTACAGTCTTCGGGAAGGTCAAAGGGATGCATTTCGTCTTCTGGAGGATATTTCGGAACGAGCTTAAAGGCTTTTAACCCACGAAAACACGGAGTGAATACGATTGACGACCGAAATTTTGCGGATTATTGCCGGGATGTTTACATTCTATTTCATATGAAATAATGAATGTCTGGACGTTTGCCCCGTGATGTGAATCTTTATGAAACGCGCTCCCTTTTCAAAATTTCCGTTGGTATTGGTCTCAGTGGCGTTGGTCCTGCTGCTTTCTGGGATTGCCTGGAGCCAAACGGCCAACCCCTTCGGGACTTTAAAGGGTCGCCTGATTCCCTCGGGGACGATGTTTGTGGCAAAGGATGCGCCGTTGAGTTTCTCATTGAGCGTGAATCCCGATCGCATTTTGGCTGTCCGTCCGCCTTTTTCCTTCGGCCCATCTAAAACTGCGATCGAACTCGAAAATTTTCGCGACAGCATTCTGGGCCTAGGCAATCTGGACTACAACACTCAAATCAAACCGTGGCTGGGCGACGATCTGACCCTAGCCGTCACGTCCCTTGATGTCGATCGCGATGCCATCGGGGGTCGGCAGCCGGGATATCTCATGGTGCTGACGACAAAAGATGCTGCCGCGTCTCAAGCGTTTCTCACGGCTTTCTGGCGCGATCGATCGCCGTTGCCCACGCTGTTGACGAATTCATTTACGAGTCCGTTGACAACTGAAGCGTATGAGGGCACCGAAATTACCTACGGCAAAGTTAAAAATACGTTACCCAAAACAGGCTTATCCAAAACAGGTTTACTGAATTCCGACGTTCCATTCACGCTGGCTAGTGCGGTGGTAGGCGATCGCTACGTGCTGTTTGCCAATAGTCCCAAGGTTTTGAAAAACTCGATTAATCAGGTTCAAGCCCCGGATCTTAACTTACAAAATTCGGAGGGTTATACCCGAGCGATCGCTGAACTCAATCCGGATAGGCTCGGGCAACTCTACCTCAATCTGCCCCAATTCATGGCCTTGACGGGCGATCGCAGCATTGCTCAAGCGCTGGCCCAACTCCCAGAAATCTCTCCCGTAACCTACACTCATCTGGCGCTGGGACTCAAGGCCGATCGATCGGGGCTGATTGCAGATACCGTTCTGCTTTCTGAAGATGCCCCGCCTGCCACCACTCTCGCCGCTAACGCCATCACCGCCAATGACAAACCCTCGTCCCGCCCAGTGCTTCAATACCTTCCCGCCAACAGCATGGCCGTCGCGATCGGGGAGGATCTGGCCCAAGTCTGGGATAAAATCGGTCAAACGGTTAAAGGCTATGGCGTTTTAGAACAGCTTGCAAACCGTGCATTAGACCCTTTCCAAGCGCAGTCTCAACTGGATCTGGTCAAAGATATTTTTCAATGGGTCAAAGGCGACTATGGTCTGGCCTTACTGCCTCCTGACGGGAAGAAAGCGATCGATTGGGTGTTTGCGGTGAAGCGATCGACTTCACCCGAGATTCAATCCGGTCTCGATCGGTTAGATAAAGTAGCACGCGGTCGAGGGTTCACTATTGGCCCGGTCAAAATCGGATCGAAAACGGTTCAAGTTTGGACTCAGCTATCGGCTCTGAAATCACTAGATAACATCCAAGCTAAAGCGATCGCAGCCCACACGACGATCGGTGACTTTGAAGTTTTTTCAACGTCGATCGAAACGTTAGACACCATCCTAAATGAGTCGTTTTCACCCTTAGCAAAAAGCTCAGACTGGCAATCGCTCATCCGTCCGATTCCGGCGATGAACATCGGCTACCTTTCCCTCGACTGGCAGAGTGCAAAACCGCTGATTGAACAACAGGTTCCCGGCCTGCGTCTGTTGGAGCTGCTAGCCCAACCTGTGGTAAGTCACTTCAAATCTCTAACGATTTCGAGTTCGGGTTCAGTGGAGAACTCAGTTGCGAAAGGAACGATCGTAGTCGGATTGAAATGACAGTCGCCCTAACTCAGTGCATTGATTAAATAGTGTTTGAATAGCGTTTTAAAAGTAGGAGTAGAACACGCGTGAGCGATCGATCGTTTTTTGACTGGATTCAACAGGTCCGATCGGGCGATCACGTTGGGAGCTTTCCCACCGATACAGTGCCTGCTTTGGCAGCTGTTCCCACGTCCGCAGAGTTGATTTATCAGACGAAGGGCCGGAGCTTAGAGAAACCGTTGATTTTGATGGCGGGGGACGTAGACGATCTGTGGCCGTATCTAGCGGGAAGTGAAGCGGAACGGGAGATTTGGCGCTTGATGATGGAGCAATATTTTCCCGGTGCCGTGACGCTCGTGTTGCCCTCAAGCGATCGCGTTTCCCCCAAGATGAACCCGCTCAATCCAGGGACTATAGGCGTTCGAGTCCCTAACTATGAACCTGCCCGATCGATTTTGCGGGAAACCGGACCCCTCGCAACCACGAGCGTCAACCGATCGGGCGAACCTGCGCTGCTAACATTGTTAGAGATTCGGCAGCAGTTTCCAGCGGTGTTGACCTTGAGTGATGATGCCCTCAGATCGATCGGTGTAGTAGATCCCTTAGTGAAAGCCGATGGCATTCCTTCAACGGTGGTGCGGTGGACGCTTGAAGGCTGGGAGCTTTTGCGGCAAGGGAAGACCGTTGTGGGGTAATCAGAAGCAATTCAGATCCCAATTCACCACGTCAACTCCCGATCGCAGTCTTTGATAGGCGTCGCTAGTCCTTCTCGGATGGATTCTCCCATTCCCGGCGTTGAGAGAAGGTAAAGCGTTTCTTGGATAGAGGCCCGATTCAGACAGGAGGATGACATTGCTAGATTCTTCTGCAATCACGATCGGCTGATGCGACTCACTCACTGAATTAATAAGGAAACTAACTATGAACGATCGCCCTCATTTTTCGATCGCCGATCGGGCATACTAGACAGGCTACCACCTGACATTTTTGGGTTGCTCATCTCTCCCCGGTATCTCAATGATTAATAGTACAAGTGACCTGCGTGATCAGCAGCATCCTCTTTATGGAACCGATCGACAAATCGTCAATGCTCTCCTAACCGAGGCCGTGAGCGATCATCATCTTGCCGAATTGGCTCGGCTCAAAATCCGGTACCGAGGCTTTCCCGGTGCCCGTGACATTCAAAAAGACCTTGATGTCGTACTCCAGAAATGGCAGCTTACCGATGAGGAACTCTTTAGTAAAACCCGCGCACTCCATAGCTCAACCCGAATCTACACCGTCAAAGCCCGCCGAGATACTGAAGATTGGAGCTAATCCCAGGTTTCTCGGAACCTATTGTGGGTTTACGGAAACGGGGCCGCGTGACTGTTCAGCATACATGGCGCGGAGGACGAGCGCCGGATCGACCCACTGATTTGCGTACTTTAAGCCCCAGTGAAGGTGTGGACCCGTGGTGCGTCCGCTCATGCCTACCCGGCCAATGCGCGATCCGGCGGTAATGGTTTGGTTTAGATAAATCTTTGTATCGCCTTCGCTATCGATGATGTACTGCCCTTGCGCGTCTCTTCCCGCTTTGCCCAGCATGTGGCAATATACGTGTTCCCACTGTCCAGATTCAATGACTACTGATGTTCCGCAGGACGAATTGTCCGACACCTCAACCACTTTTCCGGTCCACCAACTGCGAATGTAGCTGCCTTGGGGCGCGGCCATGTCGAGTCCCCGGTGAAACTGCGAACTGCTTCCGGTACCATCAGGCGACGATCGATAGCCAAAGGGCGATGTGTAGGCTTGGAAGTTTTCCACCGGAAACGATGCGCCTTGCCAATTGCTTCCGGTGGCAATTTGGTTAGCATCAAAGGCTTGGACCGGGTGACTCAGGAGGGCAAATCCGATCGCCGTTAGAAGACCTAGAGAGATACTCACGATGCGCAGGCGTAGAACCCGCAGCGATAACACGGACTTTAGGAGAGGAGAAATGACATCATTCATAATTTTTGGGGGTTACGGTCAACAATGGCCAAATGCTTTGCTCAAGATCAATCCAGTAAAATCAAACGGTTATTCAAGTTTCCTCTCTATTCCTTTCGATGGGCGTCAATCCGGTAGTTTTACGTAGCCTTCATAACTGTCCAGAGCGAAAGGAAGGACCCAATCTCGATCGAATCGTAAGAAATTAGTGATTCAGACCGGAATAAGCCTACAAACAGCGCTCATTTTAAATGTCCGCCTTTTATAAATACCCGAGTTTTAGAAATTACAATCACTTTTTTCAGAGTATTTTTCATCTAATCTTTGTGAACGATCGAAAAATTGCGTAGTCTTGTACGTAATCTTCTACAGGACCAGTTCTGCCAACCCTAAATAGGCAATGCCCTCCGGCGTCACTTCAAACCGACAGGGTAAAACTTCTAAGCCTCTCGCAACCGCATCTCTTAGAAGCTGTCCATACTCAGGATCGCGCTCATCTCCCGGCGTAAACCGATCGCAATCCCCACGGTTGATGAAGTACAGCATCACCGATCGCGCGTCCGGTAGCAATGCAGCTAATTCGCGAATATGTTTTTGGCCCCGAGTCGTGACTGTATCGGGGAAAAGAGCTAGGGTGCCGTCTGTCCATGTGGTGTTTTTGACTTCGATGTAGACGGGTTTGTCAGTGGTTTCGAGCAGGAGATCGACGCGACTTTTTTCTTGTCCGTAGGCAACTTCCGATCGCAAGGTTACATAATCAGTGAGTCCAGGGATGAGTTTTTGGGCTATGGCATTTTTGGCGACTTTATTGGGCAGTCCGGTATTTACGCCGCACCACACCGGGCGATCGTTGTCGTGGACTTCGATGAGTTCCCAGGTGTAGGCGAGTTTACGGGTTTTGCTGTCGCTTCTAGACACCATGACCCGATTGCCGATGTGACAGACTCCGGTCATGGGTCCAGTGTTGGGGCAGTGGGCGGTAATGAGTTCGCCTGTGGGGAGCTTGATGTCGGCGAAGAAGCGTTTGTAACGGCTGACGAGCTTGCCTTCGATGAGCGGCGGGTAGGTGTAGATGTGGGTCACTTGGGAATTTAGAATGAAGAATTTAGACGTGAGAGTTAGAGACTGATGGGTGCTGATCGGGGTTTTGAAAACGGGTGAGACAGGGGCGAAAACGGTGGGATAAAGGCAAAACCGATCGCGATGGCGTAGGCTAGAAACCCGTTGAGATTCGTGAATGGGGGCATCATGAGGGGGAGCAAGAGAATCCCTTTTTGGCTTGTGGTTTTTGCGTTGGGGTAGAGGTGGAGGAAGAGGGGAATGTACCAGACGAGACCCATAATCCAAGCCCGTGGATTGAAAAAATTAATGGTGGTGAAGATGGCATAAATCTGATAGGAAATTTCTTTCTTCTGGGTTACTTTAAGCAAGATTGTAATCAGAATGAGTCCAGTGATGAAGCATCCGATCGTATTGTTCTGAAGCAAGGGATTCATGAAGCCATTTGCAAAATCTTGGCTAGCAAGCATGCCGTTGCCTTCGATCGCTTTGACGACGTTATTCACGACGCTCTGACCGTGAACGTCTACGGGAATCGGACGGGTGATAGTGCCAAAGACTTTGGGGAGGACAAACTGGAAGAAGTGTTGGTAGACTGAAACTTTGAAGCAGAGAAGCGGTAAGAAAAATAGGATGACAATGCTGGCGATCGAGGCAAAGAAAAGTTTGAATTGTTTTTTGCCAAGATAGTAGATTAAGACCACCGCCGGGAAGATTTTGATGCAGGTGGCGATGCCTAAGATAAAGGCCGAAAAGGGTATATTTTTGCGGCGATAGTAGGCATCAAAGGACAGCCAAGTGAGCAGCACGACCAAAAGATCAATTTGTCCGCGCTCAAAGGTTGCAAGCAACGGGAAACTACAGGTAATAAAGAGAAACGCTTCGCCCGGAATCATAGATGTTTGATCTTGGGTTGGGTCTTGGGCTGGGTCTTTGCGATCGCCCTGCGTCAAGCAATAACACAAACTAATCAAACTGACGATCACCACCACCCCAAACAAAATCTTTGCCGTGGGATAGTCAAATAATCCAAACGGCAATAATAATAATGCAGCAAGCGGCGGATAGATAAACCCAGATGCAACAGCATTCTCGGCATTAATGGCCGCATAAAGTTCCGGATGTTGGGTCACAGGATTGATATAAGGATCGAGGTCCAGAAGCACCGATCGCGCCGCCACGTAGAACGCCCGAAAATCGATTTGGTAGGCCGATAACATGACATACACTAAAAAGACGATCGGGAAGAAATACACCCAATACCGTTGCCCAAAACGAAGCATTTAGTTAGATTCCTGAAAGTTAGATTCCTAAGCGCTAAATGCCCAAGCGTTGATAGACTTGATCGAGATTCTTGAGATGGTGTTTGGCATCAAAGCAATCTTCGATTTCAGCGGCGTTGAGGTTGGCTTGCACTTGAGGGTTTTCCTCGATTCGGGCGCGGAAGTTTCCCCCTTCGACGTTCCATTCGGTGTGGGCACAGCCTTGAACGATCGTATAGGCATCTTCGCGGTTCATGCCTTTCGCAATCAGCGCCAGCAAGACCCGTTGGCTAAACACTACGCCGCCGTAAAGGTTCATGTTGCGCTTCATGTTTTCGGGATAAACCAGCAGGTTTTTCACTAGCTCCGTCATTTCGTGCAGCATGAAGTGGGTCAGGATGCAGGCATCGGGGAAGGCGACCCGCTCGACAGAGCTGTGGGAAATGTCGCGTTCGTGCCATAGCGCTACGTTTTCAAGGGCGGCAACGGCATACCCGCGTACTAATCTGGCCATTCCGGTGAGGCGTTCCGATCGAATCGGGTTGCGCTTGTGGGGCATGGCTGACGAGCCTTTTTGGCCTTTGGAAAAGTACTCTTCCACTTCTAAGACGTCGGTGCGCTGGAGATTGCGGATTTCGACAGAGAAGCGTTCAATAGATGCGGTGACGAGGGCCAAGGTGTTCATGAAGTCGGCATGTCGATCGCGCGAGATGACCTGAGTTGAGGCGACATCGGGCTGAAGACCGAGAAGCTGACAAGCGATTTCTTCAATTTTAGGATCGATGTTTGCATAGGTTCCGACGGCTCCGGAGATTTGACCGACGGCGATATTTTTCTTCAGGGTACAGAGTCGATCGCGGTTCCGCAGCATTTCCGCTAGCCAGCCAGCGAGTTTGAATCCAAAGGTAATGGGTTCGCCGTGGATGCCGTGGGAGCGACCGATCATGATGGTGTTACGGTGCTGCTGGGCTTGGTAGCGAATGGCTTGGATGCATTCCTCCAGCTTCACCATGATCAGGTCTAAGCTTTCCAGCATTTGCAGGGAAAACGCGGTGTCGAGCATGTCGGAGCTGGTCATGCCCAAGTGAATGTAGCGCCCTGCGTCGCCGACGTATTCGTTGACATTGGTCAGGAAGGCAATGACGTCATGTTTGACTTCTTTTTCGATTTCTAGAACTCTATTGACGTCGAATCGGGCCTTGGCTTTGATTTCTTCTACCGCAGCTTTGGGAATGTAGCCGAGTTCAGCTTGGGCCTCGCATACGGCAATTTCCACTTTCAACCAGGTTTGCAGTTTGTATTCGTCGCTCCAGATTGCGCCCATTTCAGGAAGTGTGTAACGCTCGATCAAGGTCTTTACCAAATTACAGCCGTCATATTGTAGGTCAAGAGGGACACACTGGTGTGGCGGATTGGTGTGGATGATTAGCATAGATGATCTTCGATCGACGTTGAGAAGCATTCCGAGATCGGAGAATAGCGTGTAAAATTAAATGTGGACATGGATTCCAACGATTCGATGGCAGTCAGCTATGGCATTCAGTGACTACAAAAGCTTGGCTCAAGTTCAAGAAGAATTTCACATCAAATATCAGGAAGCTGATTTTGTTGAACCATTACCTATCAAACCGTCGATCGCATTTTATGCAGAGCTAAAATTTAATCTGACCTCCATGGATGCATTTTCGTCAGAAGCTGCACGTTGTGAATTGGTTATTTTTCCGATGGTGCGTGAAGTTTATAAGCGCTACTTTACAGAAGCCGCACTCTGGATCCAGAAATCTTTTTCCGCAGATGCAAAACTCACCGGAACACCTGACTATATGCTGTCACGCAAGTCCGATCTAGGGAAAAATGTTCTGGGTTTGCCACTGTTACTCGTGGTAGAAGCCAAACGAAATGATTTTGAGCAAGGTTGGGGCCAATGTCTCGCAGAACTGATCGCCTGCGACAAACTTAATCAGCATTCCCGTCCGGTGTATGGCATTGTAACAGACGGCAAGCTGTGGGAGTTCGGGCAGCTAGAGCATCAGGTTTTCACGAAGAATCTAGCTAGCTATATCATCACCGACATAGACCCACTATTCTGCATCCTTAACGCATTATTTCACCTTGCAACTCAAAACCTCACACCTCAAAATCTCACACCTCAAAATCTCACCTTGAGTCTGGACGCCCACCCTGATTCCGAATGAGAGTCGCGATTTGGGCATTGCCGATCGCTCACGCGGAAGATAGCATCGACTTGTCCTTGTTGAAAAGCAAGGTCAGAGTTTTGGTCACTATCACCGATGAACGTGAAGTCTTTTTCCGCGAGTCCAAAGTATTGGGCAACCTGTAAAAAAGAGGCATACTGTCCACCTTTTGGGGCAAGTCCAATGCGTTTACCTTTGAGATCAGTAAACCTTCGTAGCGTCGATTTTCCCTGGACAACCACTTGAAAACTATCAGAGTACAGAATCGCAACAGTTCGAGCAATGCCACCTGCGGGAACATCGGCTTGAGCGGTGGCAAGATCGACTTTGTTCGCTTCAATTTGTTTGAGGTTATCCGCTGTTCCGTTGGTTTCTTGGACGTCGATGCTGACGCGGGGGACTTTGGCTTCGATGACTGCTTCGATCGCCTTGGCTAAAATATAGCTTTCGCCCGTTGAACTCCCCGCCGCCAAGACTAATGGCGAGCAGACCCACGGTGACGGATCGGGTGATGGGGTCGAGGTATCGAATGGCCTGCCATAGTCCAAGTTTAGGGTTCGTTTTTGTCATAAATTTACCGATATCCTAATCTATCTATAATAATTGGACCGAAGAGATAGTACAGGTTGTGCATCTGTTGTTGAAATACGATGTCACTGAATTTGTACGATGGCGATTATTATCAATGGCTCAATGTTACAGCGATGCTTCTGAATGAGGGGCGGTTAAATGATCTAGATGTCCCCAACTTGTTGGATGAGTTAGAGGCGATGGGGAAAAGTCAGAAACGGGCGATCGAGTCTCATCTGAAGGTATTGCTACTCTGACAAGGTGACAACGTAGGCTGTAACGCAGACATAGCAAGCTCCATAGCCCTAATCGACCATAAGATTAGTGAGTCGCTAGTTCGTTCTATTAACTGTAAGCTAACGAGTATTGTTAGCCGAAAACAGGGTAGGAATCAACGATCCTAGTGTATGAAATCAGGTTGTTTTAAACCCGAGTTGAGGGATCATTAGCAATCGGTGAATCTTCTTTCGTCGGTTGCTAGATCCTTCACCCTGCTTAGTTTAGAGAGAGTGTTTTCACCCCGTCAGCTCAAGTAGACTTCTCCGGAAAGCGACGTTTGAATTCTTCAATTGTGACCAGATTAGACTCGGATTCAAGGCGATCGAGAAATACAAGTCCCAAGAAATGGTCGTATTCATGCTGAAAAATGCGGGCGATGAAGTTGGTGAAGGTCGATCGGACTCCTGTGCCAGCGCGATCGGTATACTCTACGGTCATGGATTGGTAGCGAGGCACCAGCGCCCGATATTGCGGCACACTCAGACAGCCTTCCCAGCCTTGGGTGATTTCGGGCGATCGGTCGAGAATCTGAGGATTAATGATTGTGATCGGTTCCATCTCTGGGGCATCGGGGTAACGGGGACTGGGCCGAGAGGCGATGATCATAATCTGAAGAGAAACGTTCACTTGGGGCGCGGCAATGCCCACACCATTGGCCGATCGGACCGTCTCTAAAAGCTTGTCAATCAGAGTTTGGATTTCGGGCGATCGTATATCGGACACCCGAGAGGCGATCGATCGAAGCGTCGGGTGTCCCAAATGAAGAATGTCAGTCATAACGGAGTTTTTAATGCAAGACCAATCTATTCTACCGCCGCGCTACGAGTAGGAAACGCACCTGGCTTAACAGTGATCGTCACCGATTGGCCATTTCGGTTGACTTCGATTGAAAGATCCGAGCCAATAGTGCTTCCTTCTACAATTTGCTGCACCTGCTCGGCATTCTCTACCGATTTTCCACCGACTTTCTTCAGAACATCTCCAGGCTTCATCCCCCCTTGTGCAGCGGGTGAATTCCGCTCAAGTTTGGCGATCAAGATACCGCGATCTTCCTTCACTTCAAAACCTGTATTTGGATCGGCGAGAATCTGTTTCTTGATGTCTGGTGTCAGCATCACCATTTGAATCCCCAAGTAAGGGTGAGACACTTTACCCTTGGTTATGAGTTGCTCAGCAACCCCTTTCGCCGTCTTAATGGGAATAGCAAACCCTAACCCTTGAGCGCCTCCAATAATGGCTGTATTTATTCCGATCACTTCACCGCGCTGGTTAAGCAGCGGACCACCCGAGTTGCCGGGATTGATCGCCGCGTCAGTTTGAATGAACCCGACGCGCTTATCCGGAACGCCCACCTGAGAACTCGATCGCCCGGTGGCACTGATAATTCCTGCGGTTACGGTATTGTCTAGGCCTAGAGGATTTCCAATGGCGATCGCCCATTCCCCTGGACGCAGGGTGTCAGAGTTGCCAAGGTTGACTACTGGAAGATTTTTTTCCTGAACGCGAATCACGGCGACATCAGTCAGTGTATCGGACCCTAAAACCTTGCCCGTTAGCCTTCGACCATCTCGCAGCACCACTTCTACGGTGTCGGTCCCTGAAACCACATGGGCATTGGTCATAATCAATCCGTCTGCACTATAAATAAAACCCGAACCCGTTCCGCGTTGGACCCGTTCGGTCGGTTGCTGAGGCATCTCACCAAAGAAACGCTTGAAGAAGGGATCGTCCGCCATCTCGGGCGATAGACTGCTGGTCTTAACGGTGCGCGACGCATTAATCCGAACGACCGCAGGTCCCACTTTTTCGGCGGCATCGGCGATAAAATTGATGCCGTACTGAGATATGGCACTCGTACTACTCTGGGCTAGAAGTTGCGGCTGGGCAGCGGTGGGTTGGATGGTCTGTGCGATCGCAGGGCTTTGAGACCAGAGGCGTCCTCCGAAAAGCGTTATTCCAGCACCGATGAGCGGCAGACCCGCAAAAAATGCCGCTTGTTTGAGGTTTTTTGCCGTGAGGCTCATAGTGAGGACGGGGCGGTTCGGGGTCGTCATGGCAGTTTAAGGCTCGTGGATGGGTTAAGGTTTCTACTATTTTCAGTCTAGCAAGGGATTAGGCCCTTGGCAGCATCCGGAAGTTACAGCTTAGAAGCTACATTAACGATGCAGTTCAATTCTGCCTAGGTCTATCCCGCGGATCTCTCTATAATCACAGTTTTAAGTGAGAGTTGTGGCGATGCGTTGGCGCACAGTTGGCAATGCTGTTACATTTTTTACGGCCTATCTATACGATGGCACTGAGATTACCTATTTCTGACTATAATTGCTTCTCTCGTGGTTTTAAAGGAGTTATTGAATGAGGGGAAAGCCTCAAAGGACCGATCGATTGATTATTATGACCAAGTACCCTGAACCGGGTCAAACAAAAACTCGATTGATTCCGGCTCTCGGACCCCAAGGTGCGGCCAACCTTCATCGCCAATTTGGGTTAAATACCATTGCTGTTGGGGCTGAATTTGATCCTGAAATTCGCTATACGGGAGGTGATGAGACTCTGATGCGCGACTGGCTAGGGGATTTTCAGTTTGTGGCGCAGGGGGACGGGGACTTGGGCGATCGGATGTCACGGGCTTTTGCGGATGGATTTGCAAAGGGTCCCATGGGTGGCTGCGATCGCATTGTGATGATCGGGACTGACTGTCCGGGAATTAGCTCTACACTGATTCAAACTGCGTTTGTAACTTTATTAACCGCCGACCTAGTATTAGGTCCCGCAACAGATGGCGGATATTATCTGATCGGGTTGCGATCATTTTATCCTCAGCTATTCAAAACTATTGTCTGGAGTACTGAGACCGTATTATCTAAGACGTTAGCTATTGCCGATCGAAATCAAATTTCCTATCAACAGCTCATCATGCTTTCAGATATCGATCGCCCTGAAGATTTGGCATTGCTGTTATGATTTCCGTTATCATTCCAACTTACAATGAAGCCGCAAACATCCAACAGACGATCGACGGGTTGAATAGCTGTAAATCCAGCGATATTGAAATTATTGTCGTGGATGGTGGGAGCAAGGATGAGACGATGGCGATCGCGGCCCAGTGCGGAGCGACGGTGTTAATATCAACTCCAGGTCGTGCAGCACAGATGAATGCCGGAGCTGAAATAGCGCAAGGATCTATTCTGCTGTTTCTCCATGCCGACACAGCGGTGCCGAAGGGATTCGATCAATGGATTCAGGAGGGATTGGATGATGCGATCGCAGGTGCATTTGATTTAAAGATTGCAGGTGCGCATTGGCAATTAAGAGGAGTCGAGTGGGGCGTCGCAATCCGATCGCGCGTCTGTCAGCTTCCTTACGGCGATCAAGGAGTCTTCCTCAAGGCAGACACCTTTCACCAGTTAGGTGGCTTTCCGGAACTACCGATTATGGAAGATTTTGTATTTGTGCGAACTCTACGAAGGAAAGGTCGCATTGCGATCGTCCCAGCCGCCGTACTAACCTCCGCAAGGCGTTGGCAAGCCCAAGGGATTTGGCAGACGACGCTCATGAATCAAGTGATGATTGTAGGTTTCTATCTAGGCGTGAAGCCCGATCGATTAAGTAATTGGTATCGATCGGGCCGATAGAAGAGCTTTTACACTTGCGATTTGGAGTCGATCGATCAGATCTCTTTATCTTGTGTCAGTAGTTTCAGATTGCTTAATCATCTTTTGTTTGCTTGCTGATTAAATCACGCCGAAACCCAAACAAATAAACTAAGGCTCCAAGCTGAATTGGAACCACTACCAGATAATTTTCTAAATGAAACGGGAGATCCATATTCCCAAACGTAGAGACATAGCCCGCTCCTACTGTTCCCAATCCGATCGCTATTGCAAGTTTCTTCGGCGTGAATTTGTTCATGCCATCATCCCTCTCTAAAGCCACAACCCATGAAACAATCGTCCAATCACTGAATCTGAAACACTAACGGCTAATTTACTACTAATAGTCATAGGAATGAGTCGGATCCCGTGATGGATTAAAAATAGAGTGATTACGCCAAACCCGATCGTTCGTCCTTGATTACGATAACGCCTCGAAAAAACGACCGATCGACGAAACAAGAGTTCTACACTGACTATCAGCAACGTCAAAACCAGCCCAATCAACAGCACCACGCCCAAGCCATGGAAAGACATCGATCGTTCAAGATCACCCTGAAGCAATGCCGTCAACGATCGAGTCATTCCGCACATCGGACAAGGAATTCCAATTAGCCACTTGATGACACATGGAACCCCGATCGCCTCACCCCATCGAATGCGACAGATCAATGCGATCAGAACGCTTGAACAAAATCCAACAACTATCCAACGGATGCGATTGGAGTTTTGAAACGGTTCTAAAGCCATCCCTTCTTGTTATTGATGTAGGTCTCAACAAACTCTTCATCGCTCTTAGTCAAGTAAATAATACCTTCGATCAAGCCAAGGATACTCACAAGACCGAAGCTCAAGAAAAATCCAACCAACATGATGATGCCTTCGGTGTTGTAACCCAAGATAAACTTATGAATACCAAAGCCACCTAGCAAAATCCCACAAATACCCGCCGTGACTTTCTTGTCTGCACCAGGAATGTTCGACATAATCGTTTAGCTCAACTATTGGAGTATTAGAAACTATGGTTTTAGTGTACCCAAGAAATTGATAAACTACACAAAGATATTATTCAATAATTCTGATGGCAATCCCAATCACAAACCCTAGGAAATTTTAGTCATGAATGTCTCCGTTAGCCATTGACAAATCCTTGATTATCGACTTTTTCCTTACTCTTCAAACTGCCACACATCTTTCATTAAGCCTTCATCGAGCACCTTTTTTGGACGCATGATTAAGATCACTCGGCCTAGAATCTGCATGGTAGGAACTTTATCAAACCACTGAAGTTCCAGTTGATCGCCCTCGTTGGCCACTACAAAATAGGTGTCTGCTTTCCAACTCCGTTCAGAGCGATCGATCACTATTAACACTTGCTCCGAATCTCCAGGCAACCGAGTCGGCAGGTCTTCGCTCCCAGCAAAAAACGCGATCGGATCAGACGCATTCCGAATCACTTGATATCCCGGCACAGGCACATAGGCTCCTGTCCCCGAAAACCGAACCAATCCAAACGGTTCTTCCGTATCGCACAGCGGCACCGCTTGTAAGTCCGCTTTAGTCAACGGCATGGATCCAACCACGGGCAGCATACTTGGCAGATCCTCATCCGACTCGATTCGATACACGGGCATCCGGGGCGCTAGTTTTTCAGGATTGCTCGTGAAGTTTAGTAGCAGTGCCTCGACTTGTTTGCGGGCCATTTCCGTTTGGACATACTTCAGCCCTCGCGCAATCAACAGCGATCGCGCATGCAAATCCGTCGTTTGTTTGGCCGCACGCCATGCAAAGTATGCCAGAATATCGCCCGGAGTACTGGAAAATTCTGTTGCAGGCTGGCTGATTCGCGAGAAGTCCTTCATGGCCTTACCCACCTCTTTGGCTTCATCGCGGTCCATCTTGCGATCGGCGGCAAAGTCGGCGGCGGCGGCGCGTTCGACAGGAGAGAGAGTGCGAAATTCGTACAGGACGTCCGAGGCTTTTCGATTAAAGAGTTCTGCGGTTTCGGGTTTGACTCCGATCGCAATGATCGATTTATATACCTGTACAGCAACCATAATCTGATTCTGCTGAATCCCCTCAAACCCGGTCGCCTCGAAGATTTGCTGGTCGGTGTAGCCCGCTTTCTGTAAAATTAGGCTAGCCTCAGCCCACTCGACCCAAGTGCCCATCTTGCGGCGCATTGAGAGGAGGAGTTGGTCAATTTCTTCAGCGGTGGGAGCAGCAGGGGTTACGTCAGTCATGGGGAATGGGCACGGCGGGAATTCATGAACTATAATATCTTAGTGCTTGACGGGAATTATGTTCTTAAGGCATTATTAAAGGTGACATTCGGGGTTATAGCTCAGTTGGTAGAGCGCTGCGATGGCATTGCAGAGGTCAGCGGTTCGAGACCGCTTAACTCCATACGAGTAGAGGCGGATTTTCGGTCTGCGATCGGGGTTTATGATTTGATCAGTTCAAAGTGTTCCCGTAACAATTCATGAATAAATCGGTAACGGCCACCGACGCGTTGTAACAGCCGCAAGTCGTGAGCATATTCTAGAAATTGGGCATAGTTCCAAGGAATCATCCCTCGACGCCACAGCAATATCCGCAACACTAAGTGCTGAATGCATGGGATTCCTCCAGAAAATAACCCGGATAATAATCCGCCCGCGATGCCAATCCAGAAGGCAAGCCGCCAGCTCACTGATCCCAATGGAATGAGCAGGCCAACTCCTGCAACGAGCATCGCCATGGGAGTCGCTAGAAGGGTGACGGCGATCGCACTTTTTAAGGACTCCCACATCCCCTGATTCGGTTCGGTGCTACCTCGGACCCCCGCCTGAAGCCCGGATACAATCCCTAAGAAGCAGCCATAGCTAATCCACAGGGCCAGTCCCCACCTCAATCCTAACCAAAATCCACCCACGAGCCAGTCATACAAAAACACGATAAATCCCAATACAAATCCCAGACTCAGTCCCGCGATTAAGCCCGTTTTCGCACGGTCCCAGGACCAGCCCAGGCGAACGGGTTCGATTTCTTCGTTGTCGAGGAGATTTAAAATCGGCTGTAGGGACGGAAGATGCAACAGGGGGATTTTTTGAAGCTCATCGCTCATCTTTTCTCGACTATAGACACCGTAGAAAAACCCAAACGCTAGCCCAACGATCGTCATAAAGATCTGGAACTTCGCCGCTACTTGACCAAAAACCACCCATCCCACACCACCCGAAAACACCGAAATCACCCCACCACACAGCAACCGATACAGCAACCGATCGCCATCACTAGGGAGAGACTTAGGCTGAATCCGTTCAATTAGAAGCTCGGTTCTGCTCTGGAGTTTGAGCTGACGGGCGAGGCAGTGGAGATAGTGCATCGCCTGAGGACGGGTTGCTATGCGATCGCCTCCTGGTCTGCCATTGCGCGTAAAGGCATAGTCAATGTAAAGGTCTAGTAGCTCCTCACTCGTGCGAATCTGACGATCTTGATACACCGTTACCATTATGGTTAAGAGCAGCGGCGATCGAGCTAGGGTTAGCAATGCAGGCTGATTCTCAATGTTTCCCCAAAAGGGCGATCGACCGACGTCTTCGAGATATCGCTGGATTTGTCCGTCGGATAAGGGTTTCAGATAAATCGCACCGTTCAACTGCGACAGTCGCTCCTGACCCACCTCATACTCTTCACTCCGACAACACACCACGCAGTGCGGATAGCCCGTTTCGGCCAAAAAATGATTAATTTCAACGATCGCCCGCTCTTGCCGGGTCAGACCCAATTCATTCAGCCCATCCAACAGCAACACTAATTGCTCATCTCGAAGCCACGCCTGGGCCGTCATCCCATCAACGTTGTAGAGGCGCTTCAACCGGGCCATAATCCAGGTCTCCATCGTGCCCTCGGTCCAAGTCGATAGCTCTAGGAGCACTGGAATCGGCTCTAATGGGTTGAGGATTGCTTTGGTCGTTAGCGCGGTGGCAAATTTTAATAGCTCCGTAGTTTTGCCTGATCCTGGATTGCCCAGAATCAGCAGTTTCCCACTGATTTCGACTTGGTTATACACGTCTAAAAGCGACTGCTGTATGGGAATAGTCATGACATCCGCATGTCCGGCGATCGTCAAGGTGCGATCGACGGTTTCCGGTTCGGGAGCGAGAAGAAGCGGTTCAGGTCGTCCGATGGCTTCCCCCTGCGTCTGAAACCCCATGTCCACCATGACCAAGTTATGCAGGGAGTCTTGACGACGGCGGGCATATTCACTTAGCACAACTCGCAACAACCGGGCGCGGGCATCTTGGGTATCGATCGGTCCAGCCGGAACGGCATCTGGCTTAAGGAGATCTCGGATTTTTTGGACGGTTTCCAAAAACTTCTGAATCATTTCGAGTTTGGTCGTCACGATGCCTAAGGCGGCGATCGAAAACGTGACGATCGCCCCTGCCACTTTAAAGGTGGGACTCTGCGTAAAGGTCATCCAAGCCGCATGGAGAGCAGCATTCAAGGCAGAAACATCAAATTCACCTAAACCCATAAGAATCCCAAACCCGTATTTATCGCAATTGCGCCAGTCTATAGGGCTATTCTACAAGCGGAGTTATGTAGGATTCCAGGAAAAAAAGAATCTATGCTCAGTTTTACAATTGGATACAAGAAGAATAGGGATTTTTTGCACGGATTTAGCGATCGCCGCACCCGTGGCAATACTGATGGGCTAGACCAGATGACGGGTTCACTTCGAGTCTTTAGCTATCTTGACATAGTGGTTATTAATCCGATAACCAACGCCATAGACGATCTCAATTAGATCATCCATGTCGATCGCCTTAAGTCTTTGGCGAAGGCTTTTGATGTGAGACTTGACAGTCAGTTCATCAAGCAGGTCTTGACCCTGTTGCCACAGTTGTTCTAACAGCACCGGATGACTAAAGAATCGCTGGGGATGGCGCATGAACAGTTCTAAAATCGAAAACTCTATGGGTTTCAGGAGCAGGGGTTTGCCAAGATAGGTGACTTCACAGGCATGGGGATGGAGGCAGAGATCACCCACTTGCAGAATCGATGCTGTAAATTGACCCTTTCCGCGCCGAATCAATGCCTGAATTCGAGCGTAGAGTTCGGGAAGATACATGGGCTTCAAAAGGTAGTCGTCCGCACCCGCTTGCAAATGTTCAATGGCCACTTCTCGATAATTAAGATCAGCCGTGATCAGCACCGGAACTGACAATCCTCGATCGCGAAGTTGATGACAAAACAACCGCCCATCTATTCCAGTTTGCCTAACATCTAAAATCACTAAATCATACTCAATCGTCTGGAGTGTGTGCAAGCCATTTAGACTATCTTTTGCAACATCAACGAGGTACTTCTTTTTTGAAAGGAGATCTAAAAAGTGAGCAGACTGAAGAGTATCATCTTCGACGATCAAAATTCGCATGGGACGTCCTGCTGATTTCCTAGGAATGAACGAACAGAATTTGAACTGGATTTTAACCTATCTAAGCGACCGATCGACCATGACCTTTACCTAAGCGCTGGCCATAATCAAAATCAGCGATCGTACAGTCTGTGCTGGCATTGCTAAACGTAGTTGGTTGAGATTGCGAGTAGAAACGATTAAGAAGATTTTTCGCGATCGTGGTGACTGAGTAATCTGAAACAGCACCCTGATTCAGATTACACTCTCCCGCAAGTGAAATGTTTTTAGTGAGTTGATTGTAAGTAGGATGATTGAGGGATTCATGAGAAATATCGTCCTCAATGATCCAAATAATTGGACGATCAAACGATCGCCAGTAGATTAAATAAATCTGGGTTAAGTCTATCGATCGATCGATCGCGACTTCAATCAGTAGAACATTAGGGTACTCAACATCATCAATCCAGAATCGATTCTCTACGTCTTTGTCTGCCTGAAGCTCCAACCATAAATAGCTGGACTTAAGACTCTCTAGAGCTGAAAACTGTCTCGAAAAGTAAATGTTGAATACGAGATTGGGAACAATGCGTTTGGGAGATTGCATAAAGCTAACAGGCTAAGAGCTAAATGATGATAACCAATCAGTATCTAAGTCGTAGAATCATTCATTTTTGATTTTTGTTTCTCAATGTTTCCAATTGTCACACCTAAAAGTTAATTTCTTGTAAAGAGACTTAGGGTAGGTTTGTAAATAAGTATTACGAAAAATAAGAAAATACATGACAATTTTGCAGGACGAAAAGTTATCTTAAAATCAAACTTGAACTTGTGTGGGAATGCAAAGAATAGACAAGTAACTTAACAAATGCTAAATGGACTTAAGGTATCTTGGATTGCGCTAAAAATGGCCGAGATATTAAAGATAAGTCGGAGATCATTCATGATTTTGATTATTTCTGATGAATTGAAGTTCTTGAAGGAAAGCGGATACTAGGAACTCTATATTCCCGCTTAGGTCTATCACACGTTAGTTTGGACGGCAGTGGCTTTGACTGAAATCCACCCCCCAACAGGAGGAGAAATAGGGTATGTTAGTCAACACACATTTTCGCTTTAAGCTTATTCCGATCGGCTGATGAAAACTTATCATCATGATGATGTGTTATTTAAATCGTACGCTTAGTATTTTTGGTAGAGGACATTAATAGCGTATTGTGATGAAATGATAACATTTAAACTTTACACACATTTTTGCTCAAGGTAGGCATCAACGGATAACAACGGAAATCAACGAAATGAAACTAATAATGTTGTCTTGCGATCCAGTATTGAGCGATCGGATTGAGTCCCTTGTCTCAAAATACAATTCTATTGCAGACACCGTTAAGGATCAGGTAGCTTTGGATCATTACCTGGGCCTTTTTCCCTATGATTTGATCATTATTGACGGGAAATTGCTTGATACGGATGTTTTGGACTATTGCAAAAGGCTGCAATTGTGTCAGAATCCCATATTGGTATTGCTGCTCGTTGAAGGATTGAATTCGCAAATTGAAATCGCAGCTCTAAATGCTGGAGCAGATGCTTGCTTGCCGCGATCGGTGGATTCAGAGATGTTTGTCGCTCATATTCGGGCTTTACTGCGTCGTAAGGGTAAAAAATATCCGGTGGAGAGTCGCTGGGGTGATCTTTGGGTGGACTGTTACAACCAACAGATAATCTATAAAAATGAGGTTATTTCCTTTACCGCTAAAGAATACCAATTTTTAATGCTTTTTTTGAACTCGCCTTGTCAGACGTTCAGTGCCCAAAGCATCCTTGATCATTTGTGGTCATCTAATCATGAACAACCGAGTTTGGAAACTGTAAAAACGCACATTCGATCGCTGCGCGTCAAGCTTAAGCAAGTGGGCATTGAACACTTGATCGAAACAGCCTACGGCTTCGGATATCGGCTGAACCATGCCGTATTGTCTACATTTTGACGATCGAGTCTTGGGCTAGAGTTCATTAATCTAACCTGCTAGGTCTAAAATCCATCTTTTCAGAACGATTTAGGGTCTCTCGCTTACCAACTGGGGTCTGGCCTAATAGGGCCAACGAGGGTGATGTCGTCTTTCTGACTCGTCACCCAATGTTGCACTAACAGACCCACTATCAGCTCGCCAAAAGCATCTTGAGGGCTGGGGGAGCAAGATATAGGGGCCTTTCCCTAAACGCTAGCGGCTTCGCGTTGGGCTTCGTGTTGGGAATGGGTCCGATCGATCGATCCAGAATTCAGCGCACTGTACAGACGATTGAGCGCGTTGATGTAGGCTTGGGCAGAGGCGACGATGATGTCGGTGTTGGCGGACCTGCCGGAGAAGATTCGATCTTCGTGTTTGAGACGAATGGTCACTTCCCCAATAGCATCTATGCCTGCGGTGACGGATTGGACCGAGAATTCGATCAATTCATTAGGCACTTGGACGACGCGGTTAATCGCTTTGTAAATCGCATCGACGGGACCTGTGCCGATCGCAGCATCCATGAGTTCTTGGCCGTCTGGCATCCGAATTTTGACAGTGGCGGTGGGCTGGGCGTTGTTGCCGCAGCTGACTTGAACCATTTCTAATCGGAACAGTTCAATGGGCTGTTGGATTTCGTCGTTTGCAATTGATTCGAGATCCCAATCGGTGATTTCTTTCTTCTTATCTGCCAGTTCTTTAAACCGCACAAATGCTTTGTTTAGCTCAGTGTCGCCCATCTCGAAGCCCAATTCAGTAAGGCGCGATCGGAACGCGTTGCGGCCAGAGTGTTTGCCAAGGACGATTTGATTGTTTGTCAAACCGATCGATCGCGCATCCATGATTTCGTAGGTATTCCGGTTTTTTAACATCCCATCTTGATGGATTCCTGACTCGTGGGCAAAGGCATTGGCCCCGACGATCGCTTTGTTCGGCTGCACCAGCATCCCAGTCAAATTAGAAACCAAACGTGAGGTTCGGTAAATCTCGGTCGTGTTAATTCCGGTAAGCGGTGCTTCTGAATCGACGGGTCTTCCCATAAATGGATTGAAATATTGTCGTCGCACATGCAGCGCCATCACCAATTCTTCTAAGGCCGCATTTCCAGCCCGTTCGCCAATGCCATTAATGGTGCATTCTAATTGACGTGCGCCGTACTTGATCGCTTCTAGAAAAGAGGCAACCGCCAAGCCTAGATCATTGTGACCATGGACTGAAATTACCGCGTGATCGACATTGGGAACGTTTTCTTTGATGCCGCGAATCATATCGCCAAATTCACTCGGCGTCATGTAGCCCACCGTATCTGGAATATTGATCGTTGTGGCCCCTGCTGCGATCGCGCGTTCTAAGACTTGATACAAATACGCAGGTTCCGATCGCGCTGCATCCATGGGCGAAAACTCTACATCTTCAACAAAAGACTTGGCATAGGTCACCATTTCTTCAGCGATGGTCAGCACTTGCGATCGGGTTTTTTTGAGTTGGTACTCTAAGTGAATATCACTGGTCGAAATAAAGGTGTGAATGCGTTTGTGGACGGCGGGTTGCAGGGCTTCTGCAGCGGCCTTAATATCAGCCGGAAGCGCCCGCGCCAAACTACAAATCACGGGACCATCATCAACGCCCACTAATTCTGCAATGCGTTTTACCGCTTCAAAGTCACCCGGACTCGCAAAGGCAAACCCCGCTTCAATCACATCTACGCCGAGCCGACCCAGTTGACGGGCGATCGTGATTTTCTCTTCCACATTGAGCGTTGCTCCGGGGGCTTGTTCGCCATCCCGCAGCGTGGTGTCAAAAATAATAATGCGATCGTCGGTATTTTTCATGGCTATGATGCGCCTGATAGGATGTATGAGTTAGTCAACTTGGGCGTATTCCTCATTGTAATCCATCTTGCAGATAACGTACTACAAAAGTTACAAGCTGTGAAGATTACAGATGGATGGTTATGAAGCCCCCAACCCTAAAATTGGGAGCCATGTCTGGGAGCTATGTCTGAGACTATCCCTAGGTGGTTCGCGCACCCATTTTCATCGTGGATGGATCGATTTGGATTCCTAACCCTTTCGCAATTTGCATTCCGTAGTTAGGATCAGCCCGGAAGAAGTGACAGAGTTGGCGCATTTGAATATCAGCGCGGGCTTCACTCAAACTGCCCAGAATGTTCTGAACTAGCCGTTCTTGGGCATCAGGTGCAAGTAGTCGATAGAGATCGCCTGCCTGGGTGTAGTCATCATTGCCCTGATGATGATCATATCGATCGGCTTTAACATGACCTGAACCAGAGCTTAAATCAGACGCAGGCTCGGCGTAGATACAATTTTCCTTGGGCGCATCGTCATCGCTATTCGGCTCATAGTTGGGCGTATTACCGCCATTGTTGCCGAGTGCCATCGCCCCATCACGCTGATAGTGCATCACCGGACATTTGGGCTGGTTGACAGGCAGTTGTTGATAGTTTGCCCCAAGGCGATAACGTTGGGCATCTGGGTAAGACATGATGCGCGCTTGCAGAATTTTATCAGGTGAGAAACTAATTCCTGGAACGACATTTGAAGGAGAGAAGGCCGATTGTTCAACTTCAGCAAAGTAGTTTTGCGGATTACGATTGAGTTCAAGCATTCCAATGTCAATCAAAGGATACTCTGAATGTTTCCATACCTTGGTCAAATCAAACGGATTATCTGAATGTTGTGTAGCTTGTTCTTCCGTCATCACCTGAATACAAACACGCCATTTTGGATAGTCAACTTGCTCGATCGATTCAAACAAATCCCGCGTTGTATAATCGGGATCTTCACCTGCGATCCTTACGGCATCTGCGGCAGAAAGGTTTTCAATCCCCTGCTCAGTTTTGAAATGAAACTTACACCAAACTCGTCTTCCTTGTGCATTGATTAAGCTAAAGGTATGGCTCCCGAAGGCGTCCATATGGCGGTTGCTTTTTGGCGTGCCCCGGTCGGAAAATAAGATTGTAATTTGGTGTAAGGCTTCTGGACTGAGTGACCAGAAATCCCACTTCGTATTTGCATCTTTGCAATTAGTCTGTGGATTACGCTTTTGAGAATGAATGAAATCAGGAAACTTTAGCGGGTCGCGAATGAAGAAGACGGGCGTGTTATTGCCTGCAATATCCCAGTTTCCTTCTTCAGTATAAAACTTGACCGCAAAACCTCGGGGATCCCGATCGGTATCCGCTGATCCCTTCTCTCCACCCACCGTCGAAATCCGAACTAGAACTTGGGTTTGCTTGCCAATTTCTGCAAAAAGCTTGGCTTTGCTGTATTGAGTCACATCATGGGTCACAGTGAAAGTGCCAAACGCTGCGGCACCTTTCGCATGGACTACGCGCTCAGGAATCCGCTCTCGATTGAAGTGGGCGAGCTTTTCCATCAGGTGGAAATCCTGCATCAAGATAGGACCCCGATCGCCTGCTGTCAGCGAGTTTTGGTTATCTCCAACGGGAATACCATCCGCAGTTGTGAGTGTTTTAAATTCAGTCATGATGATGTGTGATTGCTCTACAGGACATCGGCTTATAAACAGTGGGTTTAGATACATCTGCTATGAACCGACTTCTATATCGTACTCGATATGACTTCGACTTGGCAACTAGAACCCATAAACAATTAGTTCGTAGGGGCGGGTTGCGATCGTAGACTTTCACGTCGGGCGTACAAGAAATTAGCCTCGTGTGTACATGAGGCTGAAACTCTACGGCCTATTGACCTATCCATAAATTTGTAAGTGCTACTGTGACTGGGTTTCAGGAAATCCGGCCCAAATTACTTCTTGCTCAACAAATTAAACGGATTAAGAATCCAGACCTCTTAATCAATCCAGGTTTAATCGGGCTTGAGATAGGCAATATAACCATCGACATTCGGTTCGACACACACCGTCGATCCATCTTCATGACGGATTAAAATCTCTTGAAGCGGCTCCGATCGAATGGACTGAGCTATCAGCGGAACGAGACTGATTGCTTGAAGCGTTACGCTGGCATGGAGATGGAGATGGCGTGATGTTACGATCGGAAAGCCTGCGGGATCAAAGCGACCAATATAGACGTAGGTGTCTTGATCGCCCTGAAGCTCACTTTCATGAGTCAGATCATCGTTAAAGTTCATAGGTGCTCACTCGTTTTCATTAACAGGGACAGTCTGGCTAGAATGCCCGAGCAGCGATCGATTCTAAAGAGTTCAACCCGATCTGTTGCCCACTAAGAAATCGACAAACTGACGCGCTGTTCGCCCCGATCGGCCATTGTGCTTGGTCGCCCACTGCAACGCTTCAAAGTCCAACTCCACAGGCAACATCTCAAGACCCGATTGCCCGAATAAATGCCGCACCATCTCTAAGTATGTCTCTTGATCTGCCGGACCAAAGGTGAGCGTCATCCCAAAGCGATCGCTAAAGGACAGCTTTTCTTGAACCGTATCCCAATTATGAATTTCATCTGCATCCTTCGGGCGAGGACGATCGCCGTAGAACTCCCGAATCAAATGACGACGATTTGAAGTCGCATAGACCACTACGTTTTGCGCGCGGGCGGTCACATTGCCTTCGAGCACCACTTTCAACGATTTGTATGCATCGTCATCCTCTTCAAAGGACAAATCATCGACAAAAATAATAAACTTTTGCGGCACGTCTCTCAGGCATTCAACGAGTTCTGGCAACTGTGACAGTTCAGCCTTAGACACTTCAATCAATCGCAGTGCATCCGATCGATGGAGCAACGCTTTAATAAGTGACGATTTGCCTGAACCTCGACTGCCGTAGAGCAAAATATGTAAAGCCGGATGCCCCTTGAGCAGCGCCTGTGTATTTTTAATTAGCGTCTCCTGCTGCCAGGAATACCCGATCAAATCGTCTGCTTGAATCGGATCAGGATTGGCAATGCCGACGAGTTCTCCCGCTACAAATCGAAAGGCCCGAAACGTCGCAAAGACCCCGACGCCCGATCGCGCATATTGCATCGCCAGTTGAGCTGTATAGTCGCCCCAATCTTTGACTTCAAACCATTTCTGAAACGCAGAAACAGCGCCACCGTCAATCTGAACATCATCGTACCAAATCGGCAAATCGTAGAGATTGGGCAACACGTCTTGAACCCAATCGGCAATGTCCGCACACACGGTATTGTAAACCAACTGCAAAATCCGAAGATCACGTTTTGCTACTGCAACCAAAGTCGAAGGCATCTCAGTAAATTCAACCCGAGACGCCTGCTGCGAAAATGCATTATCCGCCTTCAAAATCCGATCGCTCAAATACTCCTGCCAACCCATACCACAATTCGCCAACGCCCGAATCCAGTCCCCATAGGCCACCAAAACCCGCTCTTCCCGCAGCGACGCCGATCGCATGAGATCGGGCGACAATGCCTGCAACAGATCTAGAAAGGCTCGTCCAACCTTTCCCTCCAGCACATCTCGGTACAACACGATCGATCGCACCTGCTGCCCAAACGCCCCGATGTCTGCGATTGCGATCATGTGGCTAACCTCCCATCCCTAATAGCGTTAATAATATCTTCGGAGCCGGAACGATAATTAAGATCAAGATCACTAACGTCACTATCCCGATCGCATCCCGCCCATTATCCAAGTCCGTCACATCATTCAAGGTCGGTTCATCAATGGTCGGCAAAAAGAACAACAACACCGCCCACAGCAACAAATGCGGCTGCATCACTGAGAGTAACAATAGCGTCAACCGTCCCGCCTGACCGATCATCGCCCCTTGCCGCTGCCCAAAAATAGCATGGACCATCCGTCCGCCGTCTAGTTGCCCCACGGGCATAAGGTTAAACGCTGTGAACAAGACGCCCAGCCATCCTGCTACGGCAATCGGATGAAGCGCAATGGCCCGTTTGGCTTCCAGCGCGCCCCCGAGCACGCCCTTCGCAATCACCGTCAACAAAATGGAATACTCCGGCAGCATCGCCTCAAACTTAAACACACTGGGCCGAAAACCGGGCGGATAGCCTACGACTTCAGACAGCGACAGCCCATAGCCCAGCATCACGATCGCCGCCACCAGCCCCATCAGCGCCCCAATAACGCCAATGTCAAACAATGCCTTGCGGTTCGGAATTGGCGCACGGATTTGAATGAAGGCTCCCACGGTCCCGATCGGCAACTGTGGCAACGGCAACATCGGAATAAAATACGGTAAGGTCGCTGGAATTCGGTATCGCAACGTTGTCCAGTAATGTCCGCCCTCGCGAATCAAGAAAAATCCCATCAGTGCCACCGCGTAAGGCACCCCATCGGCAAAACTCGGCGTCTCACTAATGCCCACCTGCTTAATCAAGACCTGTCCAGACCATGTGGTCATTAGGGCCGTTATCATTGCCATTAGTCCCGCCATTCCCGGCTGCCGAATCATCCGTGACGTGAGGGTGCGATCGCCTTGTGGATTGGGCACTAGGGCAAAAAACGGCTTCTCACTCGGGCCTTCTTGAAACACTAGGAAAAAGCGATTCCCAAATGTCTCCTTCACCTTCTCTTCCACGGTGTGATAAGCCAAATCCGGCGCACCTCGAAGCTGTCCCCGACAAATCACCGCTTGGGGCCGATAGTCAATACTCTGCAAGTAATAGGTGCCCCAGGGAAAACACTTGCGCAACTCGCCCTCTTCCTCTGACGTCAACGATCGAATGGTAATCGGTTCAGCCAAGCTTTCCGGCAAGGCTGGGGGCGCGGGATTTCGTTCTATGGAATCGCCGCTAGGTCCGCGTCCCCGCTGAATCAACACCACATACAGCACAAAACAGCCCACAAAAATCAGTAGTGCCAAGGGCGTCGGCATGGGAACACCCGGTCCCATTACGATGAGCCACGTCGTCAGACAGAACGCAGGGGTCATCACCACCGACCACAATAGCCATGCAGGTGTTCGCGTCATCAGCTTGACTCGCTGGACGATCACCACATAACAGAAGTAGCCGATTAGGCTTAGGAGAAGGAATAACCAGAACATGTCAATGACTAACGGACCAGGGGATTCGCACTTTTACAGCTTCCAATTCTCGCACCTTATCGCCCACCAAATCCATGCACCCCCCATCCCCTTACCCCAGATCTCCGCCCGATCGCCCGATCGATTACAATACTGGAACCAAAACCCGCTATCCGACCTCGCACCGACCTAACCCTCGCACCGACCTAACCTATGACTGTCGTTGAACCGCCCGTCGAACTTGAGCCCCAGCACTCGGCGGAACCCTCAAAGCCGCCCCGATCGGTCCCCTGCCCCAATCTTGAGACCGCCCAAATTTTTGCCTTTCCTCCCAACCGCGCGATTCTCGGCGGCACGGCCTACGGTTTACTCAGTGACAGCGGTAACGTGCTCATCGACTGCCCTGCCTGGAACGCCGAAACCGAAGCATGGTTGCGCGATCGGGGCGGCGTCCGAACCTTGTTTCTCACCCATCGTGGCGGCATTGCCAACGTCAAAGACATTCAGGCGGCAACGGGCTGCGACATTGTGATTCAAGAACAAGAAGCTTACCTCCTCCCCAACCTTACCGTCACATCTTTTCATACCCATCACACGCTCCCTGGCAATCTTGAAATCTTCTGGACATCCGGCCATTCTCCTGGCTCGGCCTGCCTCTACACCCCACTGCACGGCGGACTTCTCTTCACCGGACGGCATCTCCTACCCGATCGCAACAGCAACCCTGCGCCGCACCGAATCTCTAAGACCTTCCACTGGAAACGACAGCTCAAAAACGTGCAATTCATTCAAGATCGATTCAGCACCGAGACGCTGAATTATATTTGTCCCGGTTCCAGCACGGGATACCTCCGGGGGGCAACGGCGATCGAAAATGCCTATGTCAAACTAGCGGCGATCGATTTGGATGCCTTGCAGAATATAGAGCCGGGTCTGTAGGGCATTCTTCGTCACAATCAGGACCGATCGATCGCAGCTTGATTGAACTAAAATTCACTAGACAGATTGAAATTAGCATTGGGAGCATTGGGGCGTATGTGTGGAATTGTGGGTTACATCGGAACAAAAGCAGCGAGTGGAATTCTTCTCGAAGGCTTACGGAAACTGGAATATCGCGGCTACGACTCCGCCGGAATTGCTACGGTTTTAGACGATAAAATCCACTGTGTTCGGGCCAAGGGCAAACTCAATAATCTCAAAGAGAAACTCGACGGCGAGGACAATCCAGCGCCCCTCGGCATTGGTCATACCCGCTGGGCCACTCATGGCAAGCCCGAAGAACACAATGCCCACCCCCACCGTGACACCGAAGGCCGCATCGCCGTGGTCCAGAATGGCATTATTGAAAACTATCGGGAACTGCGGGAAACCCTAAAAGCTCAAGGCTGCCAGTTTCGATCGCAAACTGATACTGAAACCATCCCGCACCTCATCTCCCAGAAGCTCCTCGCACTTAAAGATCTCCTCGCACCCATTACTAAAACCAAAATAGCGGAATCGTCTCTTCTACTTGAAGCTGTCCGTCAAGCCGTAAACGAACTCCAGGGAGCCTTTGCGATCGCCGTGATTTCGGCAGACTTCCCCGATGAACTCATCGTTGTCCGTCAGCAAGCCCCGCTTGTCATCGGCTTTGGCCAAGGCGAATACTATTGCGCATCCGACACCCCGGCTATTGTCCCCTACACTACCGCTGTATTGTCGCTAGAAAACGGCGAAATCGCGCGCATGACCCGCATGGGCGTCGAAGTTTACACGTTCGAGGGCCATCGCCTGCGCAAAACCCCGCGCACCCTCAACTGGAACCCCGTCATGGTCGAAAAACAAGGGTTTCGCCACTATATGCTCAAGGAAATCTACGAGCAACCGGGCGTCGTCCGCACCTGTCTCGAAACCTACCTTGTCCCCGGCTGGACCCCCGCATCCGGCATTTCACCCATCCAGTTCAATATTCCCGATGAGTTTTATGCTGACATTGAGCAAATACAAATCGTCTCCTGTGGCACCAGTTGGCACGCAAGTCTGGTTGGCAAATATCTCCTCGAACAACTCGCCGAAATCCCTACTGCCGTCCAGTACGCCTCAGAATTCCGCTATTCCCCTCCGCCCATGACGCCCCATAGCTTACTCATCGGCGTCACCCAATCTGGCGAAACGGCTGATACTCTCGCTGCTCTCACCATGGACAAAACCCGGCGTCAAGGCGAAACCGGACCCCTAAAATCGCGCATCCTTGGCATCACTAACCGCGCCGAAAGCAGCCTAGGCGAACTGGTCGATCGCCTCATTGACACCTGCGCCGGAATCGAAATCGGGGTGGCAGCAACCAAGACCTTCACCGCACAGCTCATGGCGTTCTACTTCCTGTCGATCGATCTGGCCTACCGCCGCAAAACGTTAAGCATGAGTCGTATCGAAGAACTCCTGAGCGGTCTGCGTCAGCTTCCGGCCCAAGTCGAAAGTGTCCTAGAAAGCCAAGAACGCTATATCGAAGAACTGGCCCACGATTTTGTCGATACCCAGGACTTTATTTTCCTGGGGCGCGGCATCAACTTCCCGATCGCTCTTGAAGGTGCCCTCAAGCTCAAGGAACTCAGCTATATCCACGCTGAAGGCTATCCCGCTGGCGAAATGAAACATGGCCCTATTGCGCTGCTAGATTCCAAAGTCCCCGTCGTCACCATAGCCATGCCAGGACCTGTCTTTGAAAAAGTGTTGTCCAATGCCCAAGAAGCCCGCGCCCGCGATGCCCGTCTCATCGGTGTCACTCCCATGGATGAAGTTGAAGCCGCCGAAACCTTCGACACCCTAATCCCCGTGCCCCACGTCGAAGAAATCCTGTCGCCGATCGTCACCCTCATCCCGATGCAGCTTTTGTCCTATCACATCGCCGCCCGACGAGGACTCGACGTAGACCAACCCCGCAACCTCGCAAAATCTGTGACCGTGGAATAAGCGTCATTAACCGTCGTAGCGATCGCGCATTTCGTTTAAGGTTAGGATGTTAGCCATGAAGGATTCCTTATTACTGACGGATGTTCATACTTCTGATAATTTATAGTTTACGGCTCTAAAGACTCCATCAGGGTGATGAAGGATGGGTGACTGCGTAATGGGTCGAGATCAGGGTCGGTGGTGGCAAGCTGACGATAATGCTCAGGGTTGAGGCGGAAGGCGTTGGTCTATGACCGATCGGATGTCAATCGTAAAGGTTTCCAATACTATGGGAATTAGGATATTTTCTCTATGCTGTGAGTAAGGTAGAAATATGAAGTTACTCGACAATATAACAATTGATGAATTGAGAGCATTCATTGTGAAAGTTTTTCACGAGGAGCAGCAGGGCATTGTGCCACAGTCCTCTCGATCGCTTTCGGATATTTTTGAGTCGATCGATCGGTTAATGTGGACGCCGCCAGAAGGTGCGAAAACGGGGCTGGAAATGATTTGTGAGGATCGCGATTCATGACCGATCGATACGTGGTTGATGCGAACATTGTGATTCAGCGCTTAATTGTTGAACAGGATACGCCTCAGGTTAAGATTCTGTTTAATCAAATGATTTCAGGCACAGAATTGGTCGTGCCTGAGTTTTGTAGGCTTGAATGTACCAATGTTTTGTGGAAGCAGGTGCGTTTTCAGGGAATGCCTGCTGATGTGGCTGAGGGGCTGTTGGTTCAGTTAATTGCTTTGCCGTTAATAGTAATGGCGATACAGCATCTCATGCCACGATCGCTACAGATTGGTCTTCGTTATGAATTAGCAATCTACGATTCAATCTATATCGCAATGGCGGAACGGTTGAATTGTGAGTTAATTACCATGGATCGACGACAAGCCAATGCAGCCCGATCGATGGGTGTGAAGTTAAAACCGATCGGTGATTTTAAATAGTTGACTCCATCAGGGCGATGAAGGATGGGTGACTGCGTAATGGGTCGAGATCAGGGTCGGTGGTGGCAAGCTGACGATA
>ENA-OBIO01000140-OBIO01000140.1-metagenomes-genome-assembly--contig:-NODE-140-length-44618-cov-5.02507_pt1 | contig 44618 bp, 42 predicted proteins | sample MGYA00153383_OBIO01 | MGnify analysis MGYA00153383 | reverse complement strand
GACCTCGGGCTCGGCGGCCTCCCCGCTGTCGGGTCCGTGAGCAGGCTCCGCCCCGTTGGCCTCGAGCTCGGCAAGCCGGACGTCGCGCTCGCGCAGCTCGCCGGACAGCCGGTCGAGCAGCGCGTCGACCTCCGCCATCCGGTAGCCGCGCAGCGCCATCCCGAACCGGACGGCCGCCAGGTCGTCGGGGGTGACGGGGGCTCCGAGCGGAAGATCGTGGTCGGCCCGGTCGCGTGGGGCGTCGACCAGCAGCTCGCCGTCGCGCGTCGCGACCAGCGCCGCCACGAACACCACGGCCAGCACACCGAGTACCGCCAGAGCCGTCCCCACCGCCCAATCGTGCCAGACCATGCCGGCCCGCGGCCCGCCTCGACACCGAGGACACCCTCCGCTCATTCGACCCGTCGTGGGCACCTCCCGCTCCCGGCGGTCACCGGGTCGCGCCGGCTTTCAACTGCGGCAGCCCGCAGGAGGTCGACGCCAACTGGGCGGACCTGACCGGAGCCGGCCGGCGACCTCGCCATCACGTCTTGTGCTGGACGTAGCAGGCCGGTCACCAGATGCGCGTACGGTCCGCGGTCATCGTCGGGCCATCCGGGCCCTGACCATCACCTCGGAGGCAGCCGTGCTCAAGGGCTTCAAGGACTTCCTGCTACGCGGCAACGTCATCGACCTCGCGGTCGCCATCATCATCGGAGTTGCCTTCGGGGCCGTCATCAGTGCCTTCGCGAAGGACTTCATCGGCGGCCTCATCGGGGTCATCGGCGGCACCCCGGACTTCGGCACCGCGGGCTTCACCATCAACGGCAGCAAGGTCATCATCGGCTCGACCATCAATGCCCTGATCAACTTCGCGATCGTCGCGGCGGTCATCTACTTCGTGGTCGTCATCCCGGTCGGCAAGTTGATGGAGCGACGCAAGCGAGGCCTCGAGCCGGAGGTGGCGGCCACGACCGAGGACATCGCGCTGCTGCAGGAGATCCGCGACCTGCTCAGGGCGCGGGGCGGCCAGGTCTGAGCCTCAGGGATCGGCCTCCAGCTCCTCCTGCAGGGAGGGGTGCAGACGCACCGGCGCGGACAGACCCGCCTCTACCGCGTCGAGTGCGCCCGCGACCGTCGAGGTCCACACCAGAGCCCCGGCGGCCGCCTGCCGTACGAAGCCCCGCTCGAGCATCAGCTGGAGCTGGGCGCGCAGCGGGGCGTACAGGCCGTCGACGTCGAGCACCACGACGGGCTTGACGTGCAGGCCGAGTGAACGCGCGACCCACACCTCCGTCAGCTCCTCGAGAGTTCCCAGGCCGCCGGGCAGCGTGAGGAACGCGTCGGCGCGGGCGTCCATCAAGCCTTTGCGCAAGCGCATGTCGTCGACGACCAGCAGCTCGTCGGCGTCGCGGTCACCGACCTCGAGCTGCAGCAGCACCTCCGGGATGACCCCGGTGGTACGCCCGCCGCCGGCGCGTACCGCCCGGGCCACCGCCCCCATCATCGACAGGGCGCCGCCGCCGGAGACCAGGTCATGTCCCCGCCGGGCCAGCTCGTGGCCCACCTCGGCGGCCAGGTCGACGTACGCCGGGTCGATCCGGGTGCTCGACGCGCAGAAGACGCAGACCGCAGCCACCGCGCTACAGCCCCGCGTCGCCCGGGAAGTCGCCGACCTTCTCGTGGCCGGTCGCGACCGGCTCCGGGGCAGGGCGCAGCGCCTCGGCGTCGGCGATGACCGCCAGCACGTCGTCCACGTCGTCGGTGACGTGCACCAGGTCGAGGTCACCCGGCGAGAGGTAGCCGTGCGGGAGCATGGTGCTGCGCAACCAGTCGATCAGCCCTGACCAGTACGCCGTCCCCAGCAGCACCACCGGGAACTGGTTGACCTTGTGCGTCTGCACCAGCGTGAGGGCCTCGAACAGCTCGTCCATCGTGCCGAACCCGCCGGGCAGGATGACGAACGCCTGCGCGTACTTCACGAACATGGTCTTGCGCGCGAAGAAGTAGCGGAAGTTCAGCCCGAGGTCGACCCAGTCGTTGAGGCTCTGCTCGAAGGGCAGCTCGATGCCCAGGCCCACCGACAGGCCGCCGGCCTCGCTGGCGCCGCGGTTGACGGCCTCCATGACGCCCGGGCCACCGCCGGTGATCACCGCCCATCCGGCGTCTGCGAGCGCTGCCCCGAGGGCGCGCCCGGTGGCGTACTCGGGAGCGTCCCGCGATGTGCGAGCCGAGCCGAAGACGCTGACCGCACGGGGAAGCTCGGCAAGCAAGCCAAAACCCTCAACGAACTCCGACTGGATGCGCAACACCCGCCACGGGTCGGTGTGCACCCAGTCCGACGGCCCCCGGTGGTCCAGTAGCCGCTCGTCGGTGGTGCTGGCCTGCACCTGCCCCCGGCGAAGGGTGACCGGGCCGCGGTGCTTCTCGGGGGTGTCTGGCAGGGGCGGGCGGTCCGGGTCGACGGAGGCGGGCACGCGCTGCAACCTAGCGGCCGGTCGGCGTGAGCTCGTCATGGCCACTGGTACGGCAGGCCGCAACTGACGCAGGCGTCCGCGGGGACGGACTGCCGTGGCGCCGCCGCTGTCAGGCTGATGCGAAGGTCTTGACCAGCGTCCCGCAGAAGGCGGGCAGGTCAGTGGGGTTGCGGCTGCTCACCAGGGTGTTCGGGCCGGCCGCACAGACGACGACCTCCTCGTCCACCCAGCGCCCCCCGGCGTTGCGGATGTCGGTCTGCAGGCTGGGCCAGCTGGTGAGCGTGCGGCCCTGCAGCACGCCGGCCTCCACGAGTGTCCACGCACCGTGGCAGATCACGGCGACCGGCTTGCCCGCCGCGAAGAAGGACTTCGTGAAGCTGACGGCTGAGGGCTGCGTACGCAGGAAGTCGGGGTTGGCCACCCCGCCGGGCAGCACGAGAGCTGCGTAGTCGGCCGTGTCGGCGCCGTCGACGGTGGTGTCCACCGGGAAGGTGTCGCCCTTGTCGAGGTGGTTGTAGGCCTGCACCTCGCCGGTGTCGGTGGACAGCAGCTTCGGGGTGCCGCCGGCATCCTGCACGGCCTTCCACGGCTCGGTGAGCTCGACCTGCTCGATGCCCTCGGGGGCTACCAGGAAGGCGATGGTCTTGCCGGACAGCTCGGTGCTCACGGGAGCTCCTCTCGGGTCAGTGGCGTTCCCCTACCCAGGTGCGGACGTCTCAGGCTTGTTTGCACACGTGGCTGCCGGTCAGGCGAGCAGGTAGCCGCGTAGCGCTGCGGTGCAGGCGGTGATCAGACCGACGTCGACCGACTCCTCGCGGGTGTGCGCGAGGCCGGGGTCTCCCGGCCCGTAGTTGAGGGCGGGGATGCCCAGCGCGGCAAAGCGCGCGACGTCGGTCCAGCCGTACTTGGCGACCGGCGTACCACCGAGGGCTGCGACGAAGTGCTGCGCCGCAGGAGCGGTCAGCCCGGGCAGGGCGCCGGGCGAGCTGTCGGTGAGCACGCACTCGTACGGCGCCAGCACCTCGCGGACGTGCGCGAGCGCGGCCGCCTCGGTGCGGTCGGGGGCGAACCGGAAGTTGACGGTGACGGTGCAGGCATCGGGGATGGTATTCAGCGCGACCCCGCCCGCGATGCGCACCGCGTTCAGGCCCTCCCGGTAGGTGCAGCCGTCGATCTCGACGTCGCGAGGGACGTAGCGGACCAGGGCCACGAGCAGCGGCGTCGCGGCGTGTACGGCGTTCTCTCCCAGCCAGCTGCGGGCGCTGTGCGCGCGCCGGCCCGGCACCGTCACCTCCACCCGCAGGGTGCCTTGGCAGCCCGCCTCGACCCGGCCGCCGGTCGGCTCCATGAGGATGGCCAGATCGGCGTCGAGCAGGTCGCGCCGGACGTCCACCAGCCGTTTCAGCCCGTTGCCCTCGGCCCCGACCTCCTCGTTGTCGTACAGCACGACGGTCAGGTCGTAGGCCGGGTCGGTCAGCGTCGCGGCGAGGTGCAGCAGCACGGCGTCGCCGGACTTCATGTCGCTGGTCCCGCAGCCGTACAGCCTGTCGCCGTCGCGGTGGCTCGGCAGGTTGTCGGCGAGCGGCACGGTGTCCAGGTGCCCGGCGAGCAGCACCCGGCGGGCCCGCCCGAGCCGGGTGCGGGCCACCACCGCGTCGCCGTCGCGGACGACCTCCAGGTGCGGCAGCGCGCGCAGCGCCTGCTCCACCAGATCGGCGAGCCGTGCCTCGTCACCGCTGACCGACGCCACGTCCACCAGCGCCGCCGTCAGCGCGACCGGGTCGCCGGCCAGGTCGAGCGCCGCAGTGCCCCCCGCCGCGCTCACGGAGCGACGCCGTGCTCCCGCAGCACCTCGTTCAGCACCAGCTTGTCGTGCTCCTGCCCGGGCTCGAGGTAGCGCAGGACCAGCAGGCACGGCATCCCGAAGTCCCCACCGGGGAAGCTCTTCACGCGCGTCGAGCCGACACACACCGCTCGCTCGGGTGCGACCCCGCGGTCCAGCTCCTTGCCGGTCTCGGCCTCGAAGACGCGGGTGCTGGCGGTGAGGATCGCGCCGGCACCGAGCTTGGCGCCCCGGCGTACCCGGGCGCCCTCGACGACCATGCTGCGCGAGCCGATGAATGCGTCGTCCTCCACCACGACGGGGGCGGCCTGCGGCGGCTCGAGCACCCCGCCGATACCGACGCCGCCCGACAGGTGCACGCCCCGGCCGATCTGCGCGCACGAGCCGACGGTCGCCCAGGTGTCGACCATCGAGCCGCTACCGACGTAGCCACCGATGTTGGTGTAGCTCGGCATCAGCACCACGCCGGGCTCGAAGAAGGACCCCCAGCGGGCGATCGCCCCAGCCACGACGCGCACACCGTCGAAGGTGGTCTTCAGCGGCACCCGGTCGTGCACGTGAAAGCCGCCGTTGGCGCCCAGCACCATCGGCAGGACCTTGAAGGACAGCAGGATCGCCCGCTTGGCCCGCTCGTCGACGACCACCCGGTCCTGCTCGACGCGGGCGACCCGGGCCTGTCCGGTGTCGAGCAGGTCGACGGCCGCGACGACCTCCCGGCGGGCGTCCAGATGGTCGGGCGTCAGGTCGTCCCGGCGCTCCCAGAGCTCGTCGATGGCGGGCGCGATCGGGCTGTCGGTCATGACGACGAGCCTACTGACGGGCGTCCGGGCGCCAGCCGGTTGCCCGGTTCGGGGATCGGCCGGTCAGCGCACGAGGCGACCGCCAAGGGCCGCGAGGGCGACCGCCAGGACCGCGGCGACCGAGCCCGACACCAGCAGCGGGAGCCGGCCGTCGCCGGACCACGCGAAGCCGGCCCACAACCCGGCAACCAGGACTGCGCCACCGGCCAGGCCCTGGTATAGCCCCTGCGCCGCACCTTGGCCGCCTGGCGGCGCGAGCGAGGCGACCCACGCCTTGCCGACGCCGTCGGTGCACGCTGCGAAGCCGCCGTACACCGGCAGCAGCACGAACACCCACCAGGCCTGCCCGATGAGCCCGAGGCCCAGGTAGCCGGCCGCAAAGAACAACAGCCCCACGGCGAACACCAGGTGTCGCGGAACCCGGTCCGACAGCGCGCCGGCCGGGTAGCTCGCGAGCGCGTAGACCGCGTTGTAGACGACGTACGCGGCGATCACGCCGGTGACCGACAGGCCCAGCTCGCTGGCCCGCAGCAGCAGCAGCGCGTCGGGGAAGTTGACCAGACCGAAGAGCGTCAGGGCTGCCAGCAGGGCCTTGAGGTTGCGTGGGAGCGGCCCCCGGGTGGCGCCCTGGGACCGGCGCTGCGCGGGCGGGGCTTCCTTGACGGCGGCAACGAGCAGCACGGACAGCACCGCGGGGACGACGGCGACGACCAGCAGCGGCCGGATCCGGTGGCCGAGCAGCTCGTACAGCAGCAGGCCGAGCAGCGGCCCCACGACCGCGCCGGCGGTGTCGGCGGCGCGGTGGAAGCCAAAGACCCGCCCGCGGACAGCCGGCTCGACGTCGACCATCAGCAGCGCGTCGCGCGGGGCGCCGCGGACGCCCTTGCCGAGCCGGTCGACGGCGCGTCCGGCCAGCACGACCGGCCAGGCACCAGCGACCGCGACCAGCACCTTGCCCAGGGCTGCCAGGCCGTACCCGAGGGCGATCAGTGGGCGCTTCGCTCGGCCGTCGGCGAGCCGCCCGGCGATGAGCTTGGTGACCGCGGCGACGCCCTCGGCCACCCCCTCGACGGCACCGACGACCGCGACCGGCGCACCGAGCACGCCGGTCAGGAACAGCGGCAGCACCGGGTACAGCAGCTCGCTGGCGGCGTCCTGCAGGAAAGAGACTCCCGACAGCGTACGGACATTTGGCGTCAGCCAGGCCGTTCGGGTCCCGACTGCCTGGGGCGCCACGGTCACAGGTCGACCAGGCGCTCCACGGCCGCAGCGACCCGCTCGTCGGTAGCGGTGAGGGCCATCCGCACGTGCCGGGCGCCGTCCTCGCCGTAGAACACGCCCGGCGCCACCAGCACGCCGACGGCCGCCAGGGCTGCGACGGTGACCCAGCAGGGCTCGTCACGGGTGAGCCACAGGTACAGCCCGGCGGCGGAGTGCTCGACCGTGAAGCCGGCTGCCCGCACCGCAGGCAGCAGGGCGTCGCGGCGGGCGGCATACCGCGCCTTCTGGACGGCGACGTGCTCGTCGTCGGCGAGCGCTGCGACTGTCGCTGCCTGCACCGGCGCCGGGCTGAGCAACCCGATGTGCTTGCGCGCCTCGACGATCGCCGCGACTGCCATGACATCTCCGACGGCAAAACCTGCCCGGTAGCCGGCCAGGTTGCTGCGCTTGGACAGCGAGTGCAGCGCGAGCAGGCCGTCGGTCGACCCCTGCGACACCGTCGGGTGCAGGATGCTGACCGGCTCGGCGTCCCAACCCAGCTCGAGGTAGCACTCGTCGCTGGCCACCAGCACGTCGTTGGCCCGCCCCCACTCGACCGCCGCGCGCAGCCGAGCGGGTGCGAGCACCTCGCCGGTCGGGTTGGACGGCGAGTTGAGCCACAGCAGCGAGACGCCTGAGGGGTCATGCGTCGTCGGGTCCTCGGTCGGCACCGGCACACACCCCGCCAGTCGGGCACCCGCGTCGTACGTCGGGTAGGCCAGCCGCGGGATGAGCACCTCGCTGCCCGGCTCGAGCCCGAGCAACGACGGCAGCAGCGCGACGAGCTCCTTGCTCCCGATGCTCGGCAGCACGTGCCGCGTGTCGACATCCGCGCCGAGCCGCCTGCGCGACCACGCCACCAGCGCCTCCCGCAGGGCGGGCGTCCCGACCGTGAGGGGGTAACCCGGGGCGTCGGCGGCGGCGCGCAGCGCATCCTGGACGAGCCGCGGGGTCGGGTCGACGGGCGTGCCGATCGACAGGTCGACGATGCCGCCGGGGTGCGCACGGGCCGTCTCACCGTAGGGCGCCAGGCGGTCCCACGGGAAGTCCGGCAGGGCGGCGCGGGCCGCCCAGCCGGGCCGCACGGTCAGAGGCCCTCGGTGTTCTTGCCGAGCGGGACGGCCATGATCACCGGGTGGTCCAGGTCGACGGGACCCACCTTGCTCGCGCCGCCGGGGCTGCCGATCGACGTCGTCTCGGTGAAGAAGTCGACGTTGGCCCGGTAGTAGTCCTTCCACTGCGCGGGAGTGTCGTCCTCGTAGAAGATCGCCTCGACAGGGCAGACGGGCTCACACGCGCCGCAGTCGACGCACTCGTCGGGGTGGATGTAGAGCGAGCGCTTGCCCTCGTAGATGCAGTCGACAGGGCACTCCTCGATGCAGGCCTTGTCCTTGAGGTCCACGCACGGCTCAGCGATGACGTACGTCACGTCGGGGTCCTCTCTTGTCCGCATCGTCTTTCCGGTCGGTCCTATTGTGGCCGACGTGGACACCGAACGCCCACCGGGGGTGCGCTACGCGATGAGCGCCGGGCCCGCCGACGTGGGCGGCCGCGTGGTGCTGCGCCGCCGGCTGCCGGACGGGCGGTTGAGCGATGTCCTGGGTTACCTGCAGGGGTGGTCCGGCGGCGTCGTCGCGGTCCGCACCCGCAGCGGCGAGGTCGTCGAGGTCGCCGAGGCCTCCCTGGTCGCTGCGAAGCGGGTCCCGGACCCGCCCACCGCCCGGTGAGCTCGAGGCAGCGCTTCGGCCAGGTCGTCCGGGCCGAGCCGGTCGACCTGGGGCTGGCCTGCCTGCTGGTCGGCGGCGAGGTCGACCGCGACCTCGACGTCGACGCCGCCCTCGGCGCCCTCGACGCGCTGGCGGCTGCCGTACGGCCGCACGTGCCGCCCGGCTGCTCCCCTCGGGAGGCCGCGCTCGGGCTGCAGGTCGGGCTGCTCGGCTACCTGGGCAGTGCCCGCGATTACGCGGACGTCCGCTCCTCGCTGCTGCACGAGGTCCTGCGCCGCCGACGGGGCCTGCCCCTGACGATGTCGGTGCTGTGGGTCGAGGTCGCCAGGCGCCTCGGCGTCGCCGCCGCGCCGGTCGCGCTGCCCGGGCACGTCGTCGTGGCGATCGGTACCGACAGCCTCGTGTACGCCGACCCGTTCGCCGGCGGGGAGATCCTCGACCTGCCGGCGCTGGCCGCGCTGGTGCGGGCGGCGACCGGTGCGCCGCTGCGGCCCGAAGACCTCGAGCCGGCTGACCCACTGGACCTGCTGCTCCGGCTGCTCACGAACGTGCGCGCCCTCGCGGCCCGCCAGGACCGGGCCCTGGAAAGTGCCCGTACCCGGCTGTGGGCCGTCGAGCTGTCCCTGCTGCTGCCACGGCACCCCGTCGGCCTGCGGCGCGAGCGCGGCGAGCTGCTGGTGCGCCTGGGGAACCATCTCGGCGGCGCGGCCGAGCTGGAGGCGTACGCGCAGGTGGTCGAGGGCGCCGACCCGGTCGCGGCCGGTCAGGCTCTGGGTGCGGCGCGGCTGGCCCGGGCGCGGCTGAACTGAACCCGCCGCGTAGCGGGCCCGTAGTCTCCCCGTGGTGCTGCGCCTCATGGACACCCGTACCCGCCGCGTCGAGACGATCGAGCCCGGGACGCCTGGGCTGCTGAGGGTGTACGCCTGCGGCCCGACCGTCTACCGCTACGCCCACGTCGGCAACCTCCGGACGTTCCTGCTCACCGACCTGATCCGCCGGACCGCCGAACAGCACGGCCTGCGGGTCCGGCTGGTGCAGAACATCACCGACGTCGGGCACCTGCAGGACAACGCGGGCATCGACGACGCCGGCGAGGACAAGCTGCTCGCACAGGCCAAGCTCGAGGACCGCTCGCCGTTCGCGGTCGCGCGCTTCTACGAGGAGGCCTTCCACCGCGATCTGGCCGCCCTCAACGTGCACCCGGCCGACAGCTACCCCCGCGCGTCGGAGTGCATCGAGCTGATGATCGAGCTGATCGGCCGCCTGGTCGCCGACGGCAAGGCCTACACCGGCGACGACGGCACGGTGTACTTCGACGCCCAATCCTTCGACACGTACGGCGCCATCAGCGGCAACCGGCTGGACCAGCTGCGGGCCGGCCACGGGGCGACCGGTGAGTCGACGGCCACCGGTAAGCGGTTCCACGCCGACTGGGCACTGTGGAAGCGCGCCAGCGAGGCCCGCGAGATGACGTGGGACTCGCCGTGGGGCTTCGGGTTCCCCGGTTGGCACGTCGAGTGCTCGGCGATGTCGCTGGACCTGCTCGGCGACGCGATCGACGTGCACACCGGGGGCATCGACCTGCGCTTCCCGCACCACGAGGACGAGCGGGCGCAGAGCGACAGCGCGGTCGGGCACGAGGTCGTCCGGCACTGGGTGCACGGCGAGCACCTGCTGTTCGAGGGCCGCAAGATGGCGAAGTCGACCGGCAACGTGGTGCTGATCTCAGACGTCGTCGAGCGCGGCTATGACCCGCTGGCCCTGCGGCTGGCCTTCCTGTCCTCGCGCTACCGCCAGCAGGCCAACCTGTCGTGGGAGGCGATCGCCGCGGCGGCGTCCACCCTGTCGAGGTGGCGTGCGCTGGTGGCCGACTGGGCGGAGCAGCCCTCTGCGGCCATCGACCGGACGGCGCACGACGAGCTGCTGGGGGCCTTCGACGACGACCTCGACTCTCCTCGGGCGCTGCAGGTGCTGCGGCGGCTGGAGAAGTCCGGCGCCTCCGACGGGGCGAAGTTCGAGACCTTTGCCTGGGCCGACCGGCTGCTCGGGCTCGACCTGGCCCGCCTGGTCGGCCAGCCGCGCCCGGTCGCCGCCCTGCCGGCCGGCGGGCAGGACCTGCTCGACGCCCGCGCGAGCGCCCGTACGGCCAAGGACTTCGCCGCCTCCGACCGGCTCCGCGACGAGCTCGCGGCCCTTGGTGTCACCGTCAAGGACACCCCCGCCGGCCAGGAGTGGACCACCGCCTGACCTGGCAGACCCACGAGCGGACGACCACGGCGAGGTGGCGTCAGGCGGTCGGGCCGACCGTCCGGTATGCGCCCTCGAAGTAGAGCAGTGGGGCGGCGTCGGGGTCGGGGAGCGCCGCGCCGAGCACCTCGCCCATCACGACGGTGTGGTCGCCGGCGTCGGTCAGCGCCACGGTGCGGCACTCCAGCGCGGCGAGGGCCCCATGCAGCACCGGTGCGCCGGTCAGCGGCCCCGGAACCGTCGGAACCTGCGCAAACTGCTCGTCAAGCGCGCGGCCACGCCTCGCGAAGTGCCGCGACGCACGTTCGTGCTCCGTCGAGAGCACGGACACGGCCCAAGTGCCGGTCTCCAGCACGGCGTCGTGGAAGCGCGCGATCTTCTCGGCGCAGAACAGCACGAGCACCGGCTCGAGTGAGACCGAGGTGAAGGAGTTGCAGGTCAGCGCGTGCCACTCGCCGTCCGGCGACACGGTCGTGACGACGGTCACGCCGGTCGCGAACCGCCCCACCACGCGCCGGTACGCCAGCGCGTCGAGCGTCATCGTCACGGCTCATCGTAACCGGCGCCCAGCGGCCCTGCCCATCCGTCGTCGGCGGGACCCGCTCACCGGTCGGAGGTCGCACGGGTCGGGCCCTGCCTCGCGGACGGGCGCCAGGAGCCAACCGCGAAGGCCGCGGCGAGCAGCCCGAGCAGCAGGAAACCGAGCCCCAGCAGGCTGTTGGTCACCACGAGGTCGCCCTCGCGGCGCTGGGTGGCAAGCATCACCGCGACAACCCCCCACAGCAGCATTGGCACCACCCCACCGGCGCGTCGCCCGAGGACCTCTGCGCCGGCCCGGCACAACGGCGCGTTGGTCAGCGCGAGCAGCAGGCCGACGGGCACCGGCACGCCGGCGATCCGCAGCGGCACGAAGAAAGCTCCCCACACCGCGAGCTCGACGGTGAGCACGAGCACCAGGGCGTACGACGCCCCGCGGGTCAGGCGCTGCCGGTGCACCCGGGAAGCCTGCCACGCGAGGGCTCAGCCGCAGCGAGCCGCCGGCGCGATAGGCGTGACCCTCAGTCGACGGAGCTGACGACAGCGCCGTCTGTCAGGTCGAGCACCCGCGCCGACGCCGTTTCGAGGACGTCGGTGATCTCGTGGCCGATCAGCTCCTCACGATCCAGCAGCGCGTCGCGCAGCGCCTCGACCAGGTGCCGGTGGGTCTGCAACAGGGTCAGGGCCGTGGCCTTCTGCGCCTGCAGCAGAGCCTCCACACGTTCGCGCCCACGCTCGTCGGCGAGCACCCGTCCAACGATGTTGGTGTCGGTGAACGAGCTGTTCTGCACGGCCAGGTACGAGACCAGGCTGCCGTCCATCCCGTGTGCGCCGACCATCTCGGCGGCGCAGTTCGTCGCGTACAGCAGGTCGCCGCCGGGACCGGTCGAGACGTCGCCGAAGAACAGCTCCTCGGCGCACTGGCCGCCCATCGCGATCTGGATGAGCGCCAGCAGCTCGGTCTTCGAGCGGGTGAAGACGTCCTCACGGTCACCGTGCGCGAGCATCCCGAGCGCGCCGCGGCGCTTGATGATCGTCAGGACTTCCAGCCGGCGCTGCGGGGCGGTGAGCCAGGCGAGCGTCGCGTGGCCGGCCTCGTGGGTCGCGATCAGGCGCCGCTCGTGCGCGGTGTACTCGACGGGCGCGCCGGCGCCGACCTGCTCGACGAGGCGCGCGGTCTCGACGTCGTGCCAGGTCATCTCGCGCGAGCCACGGCGGACCGCGCTCACCAGCGCCTCGTCCAGCAGGTGCTCGATCATGACCGGGCTGTAGCCCTGGGTGACGGCGGCGAGGGCGTCGCGGCGCTTGTCGTCGTCCAGCTCGGCATCGTGCGACTTCGCAGCCAGGAAGTGGTCCACCAGAGCGCGGCGGCCGCTCTTGGCGGGTAGCTCGAAGGTCAACCGGCGGTCGAACCGGCCGGGCCGCAGCAGGGCCGGGTCCAGGCTGTCAGCGCGGTTGGTCGCGGCGATCAGCAGCACGTTGGCCGGCAGCAGCGAGGGCCGGCGCAGCTGCCGGTTGTGCGGCAGCAGCAGGTTGGCGCGGTCGACGAACCAGCCCGCGAGGCGCTGCCAGCCGGTCAGCGCATCGAAGCTCTGCATCTGCACCAGCAGCTCGTTCACGACGCCGCCGGTGCCTTCGCTGGTGAAGTTCGTGCGTACGGTGGCAAAGGTCGCGGGCAGCGACGCCATCCCGTAGCAACCGGACACCGCCAGCGGAGTCGCCGCCGAGATGCCGCCGCGCGACATCGCGATCGCGTCGATCTCCTCCATGAAACCGATGGCACCGCCCTCCTTGCGGGCGGCTTTGCGCAGCGCCTTGAAGTACGACCGGATCTTCTTGGCGGTCGCGCCGTACCACATGCTCTGGAAGCTGGTCGCGCTCACGAACAGGAACGGCACCCCCGCCTCCTTGGCCATCGCGCGGGCCAGGTGCGTCTTGCCGGTGCCCGGTGCGCCTTCGAACAGCAGGCCCCGGCGGGGCGTACCACCCATCTCGCTGCTGAAGGTGCGGTGCGCCAGGAACAGGTTGAGCGAGCGGATGACGTCGTCCTTGACCCCGTCGATGCCGACGACGTCGGCCAGCGAGATGTCGATCTGCTCCGGGCGGTAGGTCACGTGCGGCGACCGGCCCGAGAGCACCTGCTGGCCCACGCCGAGCGCCAGCAGCAGACCGAAGAACACCACGATCGTCAGCAGGAACGGGTCGATGTGCGGCAGTGGCAGGAAGGCCGCCTGCGGGCCGGCGGTCAGCGCGCGCAGCCAGGCCAGGCCGCCGAGCGCCCAGACCAGGATCGTCAGCTTGACGAAGCGGTGACGCCGCAGCCGCTCGCGGGAGGTGCCGACATCGGCGTCGCGCAGCGCGATCAGGCTGCCTCCCGCACCGGTCAGGCGGTCGATACCGGTGGCAGCAGGGCGGGTCGGGTCGGGCACGGGGGCCTCCTCGGCTCGGCTACCGGGGCGGACCCCCCGGCAGCGCTGTCACCGAGCATGCAGGCACTCACCCTGGGTTACCGGCCGTGGCCGAAGGTTCACCCGGATAGCCCATCAAGTCCTACGCGAGGCCCCCGAACAGGTCGTCCTCGCGGCCCAGCGGGCCGGTTGCCGGTCCACGCTCGCCGCGAGCCAGGATGAAGTGCTCGATGCCGAAGGCGCGCTGGCCGACGTTGTTCGACAGGGCGAAGAACGGGCCGTCCACCGCGATCTGCGTACGGTGGGCCCGCATCGCGGCAACCTTTGCCTCGAGCTGCTCGCGGGCGTCGACCTCGGTGGTGATCTCGGAGTCCGGGTTGCCGAAGGGCAGGTCGTCCGCGGAGTCGACGCCGAAGAAGCTCGTGTCGCCGGCCTCCTTCATCATGTCGATGCCCTGCTGCAGCACGCTTTTGGGCACCGCCGTCCAGTACAGCTTCGCTGCCTGCCACGGCTCGCCGAGCTCCGGCGCGTACGACGCATCAGCTGCCGCGTCGAAGGCCGCGATGGTGACGCGGTGCGCCTGGATGTGGTCCGGGTGGCCGTAGCCGCCCTTCTCGTCGTACGTCACGACGACCTGCGGGCGCACCTCCCGGACGACGGCGACCAGCTGGCGGGTTGCCTCCCCGAGGTCGGCCTGCCAGAAGGTGTCGGGCCGGTCGTTCTGCGGGGTGCCCAGCATCCCGCTGTCGCGCCAGCGGCCGGGGCCGCCGAGGAAGCGGTGGTCCTTGACGCGCAGCGCCTCCATGGCGGCGGCGAGCTCGCCGACGCGGTGCTGACCGAGGCCGTCACCGCGATCGCTGGCCAGATCGGCCAGCTCGGGCACCAGCACCTCGCCCTCTTCCCCGAGCGTGCAGGTGATCAGCGTCACCAGATCACCCTGCGCTGCGTGCTTGGCCATCGTGGCCCCGGTGCCGATGGTCTCGTCGTCCGGGTGGGCATGCACCAGCAGCAGCCGGCGCGGGTTGTCCAGCGGGGTGAGGTCAAGGGCGCCCGCGACCTCCTCCACCGCGGCCGCCGCCTCGGCGAGGACCGCCTCGTCGGCGTGCAGCGCCAACTTCTCGCCGGGCTCGGGAGGTGGGGGCAAGGTGGCGTGGGACACTCGCCGACCCTACGTGCGGGTCCGGCTGCGCCGCGAGCCGTCCGTGGCAGCCTCGTGCAGGCCGGTGCCCGTCGCGCCACACACCGTCCATGACACGCTTGAACGCGTGCCGACGCCGCTGCTCCGCCAGGTCGTCCGGCCGTTTCCCGTCATGGCGCCCTACCGGACCACGCCCGCTCCCAAGCCGCTGACCGGGCCACCGCTGGTTGTCGACGACGCGTGGCCGGCCGCCCGCCTCCGGCGGCTGGAGCGGTTGCGAGATGACCCGGACGGGGTGCTGGTTCGCGACCCCGTCGACCCCGACGACCCCGGCCTGTCCGCCGCACTACGCGAGGCGACGCTGCTGCTGCCGGGGCCCGTGCCCGCCAATGAGCTGTGTGTTGCCGACGAGCCGCTGGCGCTGGCCCGCGCCTGGCTGCTGGCCTGCTCCGACGACCTCGTCGTCCTGCGTCGGCGCGGCCCGGGTCGGCTCACCGCCGAGCTGCTCGCGGTGGCCTTCCCGAGTGGCTGGGCGCCGCGGCTGCGGGCCGGCGCCGACCTCGCCACCCTGCATGACCCGGTCGCCGACGGGGACCGGCTGCAGGCGGCCGCCCCGGCGCTGTCGGAGGCGCTGCTGACCAAGGGACCACTCACCCAGCACGTCTGGGGTCTCGACCCGGACGGCCGGCTCGACCGCGACCCGTCGGCCCCCGACGCGGCCGTCCGCGACTGCCCGCCGCCCGCGAGCTGGTGGCTGCGGGTCGAGCGCCAGAGCTCGCTGCCGCTGCCGGCTCTGGGACGGGCGCTGTTCCTGATCCGTCCGCACCTGGTGCCGCTGGCCTCGCTCGACCCGGCGCAACGCCTGCGCCTGCACGACGCCGTCGCCTCGATGTCGCCGCAGGTTTTGGCGTACAAGGGGATCACGGAGGTACGCGACGATCTGCTCGGCTGGCTGCGCGGGCCCCGGCTCAGTTGAGGGTCGGGTCGGCCGGGTAGGTGACCGCGAACGCCAGCGGCGGCCCCTGCCGGCGCAGCACCTGCGCCCACAGCAGCTCAGGGCGCGGGGTGAACGCGTCGCCGGGCAGCGCGTCGAGGACCCACCAGGCGCCGGCGGCCACTTCACCTTCGAGCTGCTCGCTGCCCCAGCCGGCGTAGCCGGCGAAGACCCGCACCTCGGCGAGGCCTTCCCACGGCCCGTGGTCCAGGTCGACGGTGCCCAGCAGCGGGTCCGGCAACGGCGCCCAGCCCGTCGCGGGGTGGCCGACCTTGGCCAGCCGGCCGACGCAGACGGCTGCGGTGGGCGCCACCGGGCCGCCGCCGAACACCACCGTGGGCGTACGGGCGACCCCGGACCAGCCGGGCAGCACCTCGTCAAGGTCGGTGCCGGTCGGCCGGGTCAGCACGACCCCGAGCGCGCCCTCGTCATCGCTGTGCTGCAGGAGCAGCACGACCGTGCGGACGAAGTGCGGGTCGAGCAGCGTCGGCGTCGCCACGAGCAGCCGACCGGCCCAGGAGCTCACAGCCACCAACCTAGAAGTCGCCGCCCGGACAGCGCGAGCCCGGGATCAGACGACCGCCTTCACCTTGCGGTTGGACTTCGCCCGGCCGGTCTGGTCCAGGATCACCTTGCGGATGCGCACCGTCGCGGGGGTGACCTCGACACACTCGTCCTCGCGGCAGAACTCCAGCGCCTGCTCGAGGCTGAGCTGCTTGTGCGGGATCAGCGGCACGAGCACGTCGGAGGAGCTCTGCCGCATGTTGGTGAGCTTCTTCTCCTTCGTGGCGTTGACGTCCATGTCGTCGGCGCGGGAGTTCTCGCCCACGACCATCCCCTCGTACACCTCGGTGCCCGGGCCGACGAACAGCGTCCCGCGCTCCTGCAGGTTGGCCAACGCGAAGCCGGTCGTGGGGCCGCTCCGGTCGGCGACCAGCGAGCCCGACGGACGGGTCCGGATCTCACCGTGCCACGCCTCGTACCGCTCGTGGACGTGGTGCAGCAGGCCGGTGCCGCGGGTCTCGGTGAGGAACTCGGTACGGAAACCGATCAGTCCGCGGGCCGGCACGAGGTACTCCATCCGCGTCCAGCCGGTGCCGTGGTCGACCATCTGCTCGAGCCGGCCCTTGCGCAGCGCCAGCAGCTGGATGATGACGCCCTGGTAGTCCGTCGGCGTGTCGATGGTGAGGCGCTCCATCGGCTCGTGCACCTTGCCGTCCACCAGACGTACGACGACCTGGGGCTTGCCGACGGTGAGCTCGAAGCCCTCGCGACGCATCACCTCCACCAGGATCGCCAGCTGCAGCTCACCGCGGCCCTGCACCTCCCAGGTGTCGGGGCGCGCGGTGTCCTCGACCCGGATCGAGACGTTGCCGACCAGCTCGCGGTCCAGGCGGTCCTTCACCTGCCGGGCGGTGAGCTTCTTGCCGCTACGGCCGGCCATCGGCGCGGTGTTGATGCCGATCGTCATCGAGATGCTCGGCTCGTCGATGTTCATCAGCGGTAGCGGGCGCGGGTCGTCGGGGTCGGCGAGCGTCTCGCCGATGAAGATCTCCGGGATACCGGCGATAGCGACGATCTCGCCGGGGCCGGCCTGGTCGATGGTCACCCGCTCGAGGGCCTCGGTGCCGAGCAGCTCGGTGAGCTTGACCCGCTCGACGGTGCCGTCCTTCTTGCACCACGCCACGGTCTGACCCTTGCGCATGGTGCCGTTGAAGATCCGGCACAGCGCCAGGCGGCCGAGGTAGGGCGAGGCATCCAGGTTGGTCACGTGCGCCTGCAGCGGCGCGCCTTCGGTGTACGTCGGCGCGGGGATGGTGTCCCGGATCACCTGGAAGAGCGGCTCGAGGTCCGGGCTGTCCGGGCTGGTGCCGTCGGCCGGCCGGGTCAGCGAGGCCTGGCCGGTCTTGGCCTGGCAGTACACGATCGGGAAGTCGATCTGCTCAGCGGTCGCGTCGAGGTCCAGGAACAGCTCGTACGTCTCGTCGACCACCTCGGCGATCCGCGCGTCCGCCCGGTCCACCTTGTTGATGATCAGGATGACCGGCATGTTCTGCGCGAGTGCCTTGCGCAGCACGAAGCGGGTCTGCGGCAGCGGCCCCTCGGAGGCGTCAACGAGCAGCGCGACGCCGTCGACCATCGACAGCCCGCGCTCGACCTCACCACCGAAGTCGGCGTGTCCCGGCGTGTCAATGATGTTGATCAGCAGGTCCTTGCGGCGGACGGCGGTGTTCTTCGCCAGGATCGTGATGCCTTTCTCACGCTCCAGGTCCATCGAGTCCATGACGCGGTCGGTGACCGCGCCCTCCTCCTGCTGGTGCGCGGAGTACGCGCCGGACTGCAGCAGCATCCCGTCGACCAGGGTGGTCTTGCCGTGGTCGACGTGCGCGATGATCGCGACGTTGCGGATGTCGTCGCGGGTCCGAAGACCGTCGGTCGGGGCAGGCATGCGGGTGCTCCAGCGTCGGCAGGGGGGTTCGCCGAGCGGTGCTCAGGCACGCTGAGTCTACGGCGCGGGCCGCTGCTGCCCGCTTCCGCCGCTGAGCAGGCTGCGCAGCGCCTCGACGACGGGCCGGTCGACCTCGATCCAGGCGACGTCATCGAGCTGGTCGGCAGACAGCCAGCGATGCGCGTCGTGGTCGAGCAGCTGCGGCTCCACACCGTCCGCCAGGCGCGCCAGGTAGACCCGCAGCACCGCCGTACCGCCGATGTCGATCTGCGGGCCGACCCGCTCACCGATGTCGGCGCGTACGCCGAGCTCCTCGGCCAGCTCGCGGGTCAGCGCCTCGCGGTCGCTCTCGCCCGCGTCGACCTTTCCGCCGGGGAACTCCCACCGGCCGGCCAGGCGGGGCGGCGAGGTGCGCCGGCACGACAGCACGCGCAGCGGCTCGCCGCGCAGGAGCGCCGCCCCTACAACCTGCACCGGCGCGCCCACGGGCCGCAGACTAGGCAGATGCGTACACCGCTGCAGCCCGACGAGCTCGCCGCCGCCCTCAGCGGCCTGCCGCTGTGGTCCGGCAGCACCGCCCGGATCGCGCGGACCGTGCCGGCCGCCGGCGATGCGCTTCGGGCCCGGGTCGCGCAGGCCGCCGACGAGCTGGACCACCACCCGGTCGTCGAGGACGTCCCCGGCGGCCTGCGCTTCGTGCTGTGGACGCACAGCTGCGATGCCGTCACCACGCTCGACATCGCGCTCGCGCACCGCATCGACGACCTGGCCGGGGCCGCCGACGGCGTTTCCGTCGTACCCCACCCGGCCGGGTAGCCGGTGGCCGATTTCGTCGGCGTCGCGGTCGTCGCCGGGCTCGGGACGGCTCTTGCGCACGGCGACCGCAGCTGGATCACGCAGGGGCCGCCCCCGCCGGACGCCCGGCTGGTCTGGTGGCGGGCTGCCACGACCGCGCCGCCGCTGGTCGCGGCCGGCACCCGGCCGCGGGCCTGCTGGGACCTCGGGGCCGTGCACCGGCTGCTGTACGGCGGCCGGCGGGACGACCCGGCGGCAGTGTTCTCGCCGGGCCGCGAGGTCTGCGAGCCGCCGCGATCCGCGGACGCGCCGACGCTGCTCGACCTCGTGGCCGACGTCGACCCGGTGCGCGCCGACGGCAGCCTGTCGCCGGACTGGGCCGCCGAGCCCTGGGCCGCGCGCGGGGAGCCGGCCGACCTGCAGCGGGCCTGCCGCTGGGCCGCCCTCGCGCTGGACGTCCAGCGTCGTCAGCAGGCTGCGCTCAGCGCGCTGCCCGACCCGCGGCCGAGCGCGAAGGCGCCACCACTGGCGCTGCTGACGGCGTACGCCGAGAGCGCCGCCGCCCTGCTGGCGGTCGAGCTGGAGCACGACGGGCTGCCCGTCGACCGGGCGGCCGCCCGCGCCCTGCTGACCGCCGCGATCGGCGACCCCCCGACCGACCAGCAGGCCGCCCGGGCCGCCCGCGATGCCCGCGTGCTGAAGCATTTCCCGGGTCCGGCGGACCTGCGCAACCCGCTGCAGGTCCGCGAGCTCCTGCTGCGCATCGGCATCGATGTGAAGGACACGAGGTCATGGCGCCTCGAGCCGCACCGCGCGACCTCCCCGGCCGTCGCCGCGCTGCTCGACTGGCGCAAGACCGAGCGGATCGCCACCACGTACGGCTGGGAGTGGCTGGCGCGCCACGTCGGCCCGGATAACCGGCTGCGCGGCAGCTGGGGCGCCGCCGACGCCGCGGCCGGCCGGATGACCGCATCCGCCGGGCTGCACAACCTGCCGGCCGAGCTGCGGCCCGCTATCGCGGCGCCCCCCGGCCGGCTGCTGGTGCGGGCCGACCTCGGACAGGTCGAGCCGCGGGTGCTTGCCGTCGTCTCCGGCGACACCGGCCTGGCGGCCGCCGCCCGCGAGCAGGACATGTACGCGCCGGTCGCCGCCCAGCTCGGCGCGGACCGCCCGACGGCCAAGATCGCCGTGCTGGCCGCGATGTACGGCCAGACCTCCGGCGCCGCGGGGGCGGCGCTGCTCGCCATGGAGGCGGCCTACCCGACGGCCCTGGCACACCTTCGGGCCGCCGAGGCGACCGGCCGCGACGGCGGCGAGCTGCGCACCTGGGGCGGCCGGCTGCTCAGGTTCGGCGGTGGCGGCTCCGGTCGCGGGGCCCGCAACGCCGTCGTCCAGGGCGCGGCCGCCGAGCTGTTCAAGATGTGGGCGGCGACGGTGCGCAGTGGGCTGCCGGCGCTCGATGGCCGCGTCGTGCTGTGCCTGCACGACGAGCTGCTGCTCGAGGTGCCGGAGCCGGCCGCCGCAGCCGCCGCCGACCTGCTGCGTTCGGGGCTTGCGGAGGCGGCCGGGCGCTGGGCGGCGGGCAGCGGCGTGCGCTTCGTCGCCGACGTGTCGGTCGTGCGCCGGTGGAGCGACGCCAAGGGCTGAGCCCGAGGCCGTAGGCTGTGGTTGTTGCCACCTACCGCAGTGAGTACGACGACGTCCCCGACGCCGCCGGTGTCCGCGAGGTCGATCCGCACTGGCGCGAGCTGCAGGTCAGCAGCACGCTGCCGACCTCCTACCTGCCGGCGACGATGCCCGGTCCGCAGGCCCGCTGGCGCCGCACGGCGGCCTGGGTGCTGATCGTCATGCTGCTTACCGTCACGGCGGGCGGCGTCTGCCTGACGTACGGCCCGGCGGAGCTGTTCCACCTGCTCGACTCGCGCTGACCCGATCTTCTGGAGGGCCCCGTGCCGACCTGCAGGACGACGGCTGCCTGGCGTACGAGCTGTTCGAGTCCGCGGCGGCCCCGGGGATCCACCCGCTGATCCCCCTCAGCTAACCGGCCCCGCTCAGTTCGCCGGGACCGCTCCCCCGCCGCCGGCCCGGCGGGCCACCCAGGCCTGGTCCGGCATCAGTACCCACAGGGCCGGATAGACGAGCAGCTGGCTGCCCGGCACCAGCAGCAGGATCAGGACGAACAGCAGCCGCGCCGGCCACGGGTCGAGCCCCACCCGTCGGCCCAAGCCGGCGCAGACACCGCCCAGGGCGCGGTTGTCCGTGCGCACCAGCCCGTTGCGGTGGAACAGCTCGCGGACGTCATCCATGTCGTTCTCCTCATCGGTGATCTTCTCGGTAGGACCACCCTGCGCCATCGGCCCCGCAGCGCGCACCGGGTGCCGACCCTGACCGGGCCCTGGTCGTGCCCCCGGTGCGCAGCTGCCGTCGGCGCGAGGCCGTCAATGGCGTGCTCGCGGACTACCGCCCATGCCGAGGACGCGACGTCTTCATGACACCGTGTACGACGAAGCCGATGGCGGTCGCCAGCGCGCCGACCAGGACACTGCCCAGGAACAGCCCGCCGCCCAAACCACCACCGGTGACCAGCCAGATCACGGCGAAGATGACTGCGGCGAGACAGCCGGAGAACCACGGTGACTGCATGTTCATCCGCATCGACAGCTCCTGTCGTGGGGCGGCGGCGCCGCCGAGGGCCCGACCGTACTGGTCACCGATGACGCGGCCGGGCTGCCGCGCCGCCGTAGCCTGTGCGCCCCACGGCACGCAGCCGCCAGGCATGCTTCCCGCCGAGGGGGCGACCCTTCACGGAGAGCTGATCGTGGCAGCCACCGAAACCGCCGGCACTGTCGTGTCCGACATCGAGTTGCGCGCTGCCATGTCCGGCACCTACGCCGCGTTCATCGGCTCCGGCTTCGCGTTTGCCAGCTGGGCCTCACGAATCCCGCAGATCCGCGACGGCCTGCACCTGCGGCCCTCGACGCTGGGGCTGACGCTGCTGGCCATCGCCGCCGGCTCGCTGCTGGCGCTACCGCTGTCCGGACCCGTCATCACCCGGGTCGGCTCGCGCCGCACCGTCGCGGCGATGGCGGTGCTGCTCGCAGCGGCGCTGCTCATCGTCGCGGTGGGTTTTCTGGTCGGCCTGGTCCCGGTCGTCGCCGGGCTGTTCATTCTCGGGTTCGCCAACGGCGCCTGGGACGTCGCGATGAACGTGCAGGGCGCCGCCGTCGAACGCCATCTCGGTCGTTCGATCATGTCCCGCTTTCACGCCGGCTACAGCCTGGGCACGGTCGCGGGGGCCCTGATCGGAGCGGCGATGGTCGCCCTCGGCGTCCCCGTCACGGCGCACCTGCTGGCCGTCGCGGTGGCCGTCGCCGTCGTGATACCGCGCGCCGCACGGCGCTTCCTGCCCGACAGGGAGGCGACCGTCGATCCGGGCGTTCGGCGGACCGCCCTCACGCCGTGGCGCGAGCCCCGCACCCTGCTGATCGGGTTGTTCGTGCTGGCTTTCGCGTTTGCGGAGGGCGCCGGCAACGACTGGATCAGCATCGCGGTGATCGACGGGTACCACCTGCCCGCGGCTCTGGGCACGCTCGCCTTCGCAGCATTCCTCGCCGCCATGACCGTCAGCCGCTGGTTCGGTCCGGCACTGCTCGACCGCTACGGCCGGGTAGCTGTGGTCCGCGGCCTGGCGCTGGTCGGTATCGCGGGCCTGCTGCTGTTCGTGTTCTCGCCCAACCCGCCGCTGGCGTTCGCGGGGGCACTGCTGTGGGGGATGGGGGTCTCGCTGGGGTTCCCCGTCGGGATGAGCGCCGGCGCGGACGACCCGGCGCGGGCCGCGGGCCGGGTCAGCGTCATCGCATCCATCGGTTACTGCGCGTTCCTCGCCGGACCACCGCTCATCGGCCTGCTTGGCGACCGGGTCTCCGTTCTTCGCGCGCTGACCACGGTCGCCGTGCTGCTGGCTCTTGCCGCGCTCGTGACCGGCTCGGTGCGCTCGCCGGGCACGACCTCAGCTCGACCGTAAGCCCGCCGGCCTACCGCAACGGCTGCGGCGTCGGGAGCGGCCCGTGCCACGACGCGTCCTCCTGCAGCGCGCTGCCGACGTCGGTGACCATGTCGAGGACGCCGGCCACGTCGGTGGCGAAGTCGTTCAGCATCCTCGGCGGGCGCTGCAGCCGGCTTCCTCCGCGCCAGAGGAACGCCGGACCGTTCAGCGGTTCGCCCTCCACCGGCGGGCGCCATGCACCGTGGATCAGCGTGACCCGTTCGTGGATCACCCGGGTGTACTCGCCGACCAGCACGTCCAGCAGCTGACGGGCGGGGCCGACGACCTCGGCGCTGACCTGCTCGAGCTTGGTGACCCGCTTGCCCGCAGTCAGCCCATCGACGTACCTGCGGGTGGGGCTGCCGGTGAAGCCCAGGATCAACTCACCCACCATGAAGTCAAGGGTCTCGAAGGTCATCGTGATCCGCCCCAGCGCAAGGATCTGCTGGAGCCGCAGCGCCATCACGCCGCCGAGGTCCTCGGGCGCCGCCTCAGGCATCAGGGCCCCTCTCACGTCAGCGAACCATCCCGGCGCGACCTGATCCACTCGGCCGCCAGTCCAGGGCAACGATGCCAGGTCCGCGGCCCCGGTGCAGGTCAGCCGCGATGTCACCCGAGCAGCAAGGTGAGCCCGCCTGTCGTGAAGGCGACCATCACCGCCAGCAGCGGATACTGAGAGCGCCGTGCGGTGCGCGCGCTGGTGCCCAGCCGCACCGCCCGGTCGTGGGCAAGGACAACCCCGGCGACGTGCCCGATGACGATGGCGCCGATCTGTACAGCGGCGATGGCACCGGCGGAGACGGCGGTCAGGTTGACCACATCCGCGTACGTCCCGAAGTAGTCGACGCCGTCCCGCGCGAAGGGGTTGCTGGCCAGGATCCAGGTGAGCTGGCCCTCGAAGACCAGCAGCGAGAAGTAGTGCGCGATCGCATAGCCGGCGACGATCGGGATCAGGGAGTGCGCGTACCGGTTCGGTGCGCCGGTGGTCCGCGTGATGCGACCGGAAAGGGCCGTCGCGGCCGCGTACAAGGCTGCGACGAGCGCGACGGTGACCAGCGCGAAGATGGTCACGGTGGCCGGGTCGCTGGTGGAGCTGCTCTGGTACCAGGTTGCGCGCGACACCCCGTCGAAGGCGGTGGTGCCGATCAGGGCGGTGACGAACGCCGCGAGCCCGGGCACCGCGGGGGTGCCGTCGGCGCCGTCGAGCGGGCTGCGTACGGCGAGCCGGCCGTCGGCGCGGCGGCCCAGCGGGCTCAACCGGGCCAGCAGGGTGCTGTAGGCCTCGAAGCAGTCCCCTGAGGCGAACCACCCGGGGCCGTACCAGAGCGCGGCGACCAGTTGGACGATCACGTAGGCCACCAGGAGGACGCCCAGGGTCCGGGGGACCGCCCGGTCCGGGTAGACCAACTCGAGCCAGGCGTACGCGAGCAGGAAGCCGGTCGCCGGCCACAGCCCCAGCCGGGGCAACCCGTCCTGACCCGGGGCGGGCCCCGTGATCCGCGCCAGCCCGGAGTACAGGGTGCGGAGCGGGTTGACGATCCGCCACACCGGTCCGAGCAGCAGGCTGACCGGCACGATGCCGACCCAGAAGGTGACGTAGAAGGCGTACGGCGCGATGCTGAACGCGGACTCGCTGGGCCCGACCAGCGCGACGAGGACGACAAACGCCGAGACTGTCAGCACCAGGGCACGCAGCCCGCCACGTAGTAGTGGGTTGTCGATCGCCCGCTCGAGCCCGGTCGGCAGGGCACGCCCAGCCGAGTTGCCCCGCAGCCGGGAGGTGCGCCACAGCGCACCGAGGGCGACGAAGGAGACTCCCAGGGCGAGGGCAGCCGCCACCAGGACGACGCCCAGAGGTGCGGGCAGGTCGGAGCGGACACTCACCGCGTGCGCCAGCACGACGCCCGGCACGGCGGTCAGCTGACTTGCAGCCGGGTGAGCACCCGCTTGGAGCGCTCGAGCTCGACCTCGAACCGGCCCGGCGCCTGCTGGGTCACGTCGATGACCACGGTGCCACCGGCCTCGACGTCCTTGCTGATGTCGGCGCCGTGCACGTGCACCTCCTCCGCGACGTCGCTGGTCACGCTGATCTGCAGGGGCGCGCCGAGCCGGACGGCGACCGTCCCGGTGTCGCCGGTCACCGACGAGCCCTTCACGACCAGCCGGACCTGCGTGACGCCCCCGGACGGTGACGCGCTCTGTGCTGACGTGGTGGTGCCTGCACACCCGGCAACGAGCAGGCCCCCCACGGCGAGCGGCAGGACCACCAGCCGGTGTCTCCACCGCGACCGCACGCCCGAGGTTGCCAGCTGGCGCGCTCTCACGGCTGCGTCGTCGGTCATGGGTCGATCATGACGGGTCCTCATCGAGGCGTCCTGCCCGCGCCGCTATCTGGTGACGGCGATGCTGGCCACGTCGTTGGTGATGCCGCGGACGATGGTCGGCGCGCGGACACCGGTGATCACATCGCCGGTGCTGCCCACGGGACCGGTCGCCTTGATCGTCACGGTGTAGTGCAGGACGCCGCCCGGGGCGCCCGGCGTGGAGGCCACGACGACGTCACCTACGGGCAGGCCGGGGTAGGCCTGCCCCGCGGTGCCCTCGGCGTTCTCCACCCCCACCACGTACGGGGCGCTCGCGTCCGGCACGATCGGGTGGCTGGCGTCGTAGGCGAACGAGATGTCCTCCGTACCGTTCAGCCCGATCCAGATCTGGTACGTCACCTTCTTCGCGGTGCCGAAGATGTGCTCGTCGGCCTGCACGACGAGGTAGTCCCGACCGGGTCCGGCCGACAGCAGCGCGGCCCGGACACCGGCATCACCGGTGCCGTCCAGATCCGACCAGAACGGGGCCAGGACATCGTTGGGCGCCGCCGGGTCGGGCAGATTCTGCGGCAGGGGCGTCACATCCGCGCCGCCGGCGCCACCGACCACCGCATAGCCGTTGGAGGTGATGCCGATCGAGGTGTAGGACCGGCCGTGGTAGTTGAACGCCGTCGGCGTCGTGAAGTTCTTGGCCGCCTCGTCACCGATCGGCGCGGCGGCAATCCCCAGCGCCGCCAGGTCCGTGTAGCCGAACGGGGAGGCCCCGCCCGATAGGTGCGGAGCATCCGGCTGGCGGCCGGCCAGCTGCGTGCTCGCGGTCGCCTGACCATCCTCTACCGACGCGGGCCCGCTCGCGCCGGTCAGCGTGAGCGGTCCGGTCGCGCGGGTGCGGCTCGATACGCCGGCGTCAGTGAGCGAGGTGTTCTGGATATCGACCGCACAGGTCGTGCTGGCGCCCCTGGCCAGGGTCGGCTTCGCGCAGGTCGTCGTCGCCGTCACCGCACCCGGCGCGCGGGTGAAGACCACCGGCAGGTGCAGCCGGTAGGCCGTCCCGCTGCTCAGGTCGATCTGGCCGAAGACGGTGGTGTCGACGGGCACGGCCCTGGCGTCGACGGCGATGCGCAACGTCTGGCTCGCCCCCGGGGCCACCGTGAAGTGGCCCGGCGTCACCGCGATGTCCGCGCCGGCACCGGCCGCGGCCCGTACGTCGACGGTCAGCGGCCGGTCGGTCACGTTCTTGGCGATGCGGGTCGTCGTGATCCGGCCGGGCAGGGCGGCGTCGTACAGCGAGGGCAGGTTCAGGTCGATCTGGCGCAACGGGTCTGCACCACGGGCGAGCATCTGCGCAGCCGTGGCGTCGAAGGTCAGGCCCGGATTGCCGGCCCTCGTGAGGTCGACCCGACCGCTGCCGTCGTCGAAGGCGTCTGCGGGCGTCGTACCGTCCTGCTTCACGACGGACTGCGTCGCCGTGGTGGCCAGTGCCGACTTGATCTGCCCGGGGGTCCACGTCGGGTGCAGCGCCTTGATCAGTGCCCCCGCGCCACTCACGTGCGGCGCCGACATCGACGTACCGGCGATCGCCTGGAAGTACGTCCCCGCCACCTCCTGAGGCGTCGGGGTGGGGGTGTTGCCCGCGAGCACCTGCACACCGGTCGAGGTGACGTCGGGCTTGAGGTACGCGCCACGCGGGCCACGGGAGGAAAATGCCGCCATGACATCGCCGTGACCGTACTCACGGATGCCGGCTGTGAAGCTCGCCTGAACCGTCGGGTGGGCCGCCAGGAAGGCGTCGACGGTCGCGGCCTGCGGCGCGTCGACGTGCACAGCCGGCAGGAAGTGGTTGTCGGTCTCGAGGTCCTGGACGCCTGAGTTCTCCAGGACCATCCCTGCCGCGCCGCCGGCGAGCACGTTCTGGCCCTTGTTGACGCGGCCGTTACCGCCCCGCAGGCAGATGACGATCGCGCCGGCGAAGGAGCCGGGCTTGGCCGGCGTCGAGCACAGCGCGTCGTACCCCGCGGCCGACGCGGCGCGCAGGACCGGGTGCGGACCGGTGCCACCCATGATCGACGCGCCCTGGACCGCCACCGTCGCGGTCCCGGCCTGCAACGTGAGAGTCGACACGAATGCCCGGCTCTGGCTGGATGCGGCCACCGTCGTGACCCACGGCCCGAGGTGGTCGGTGGTACCTGCGGTCGGGCCGGAGTTACCGGCTGACGCGCTCACGAAGATCCCTGCGGCGTACGCGTCGAGGAAGGCGAGCTCGGTCGGGTCCGCGAAGGGTGTCGAACCGCCGGAGATCGAGAAGCTGATGACGTCGGCGCCGTCCAGGACAGCCTGCTCGACCGCGGCTGTGGTGTCGGAGCCGAAGCAGCCGCCCGGGCCGCAGACGCGGTACTGCGCGAGCTGTGCGCCGGGCGCAATCCCCTGTACCGGCCCGCGGTCCACGCCGAACAGGACCGCCTTGGCCAGCGGGTTGCCGCCCGCCGTGCTGGTGGTGTGCGTGCCATGACCTTCGGCGTCACGGGCCGTGCCCTTGTAGGGCTGGTCGCCGGTCACGGCGGTGTAGGTCTGCAGGAACTCCTGGCCGCTGACCAGCTTGTTGTTGCAGATGAACGGCTTGCTGGCCGGGGTGAGCGGGTTGTTGCCGAACACGCAAGGCAGGGCCGTGCCGTCCGGGCGGGTGGGCGCTTTCGGCAGGTCGGGCCGGGCGGCGAAGGACGGATGCTCGGGCCAGACGCCGGTGTCGAGGTCGGCGATGAGGACGCCCTTGCCGGCGGTGCGGTCCGAGCCGAGCGCCCGGTACGCCGTCGGCGCCCCGATGAAGCTCGCTTCGTCACTCGTGGCGAGCGGCTGGTTGAGCGTGTCGGCCTGCACGGCGACGACGCCCGGCAGTGCGGCCAGCGCGGCGATCCGGTCGGCCGGTACGCGGGCCGCGACGCCGCCGTAGACAGCCCTGAAGGAGCGCCCGACGGTTGCCGTCGGGGCGATCCTCGCCAGGCTCTGGCGGAACGAGCCCTCAACCCCCGCGATCCGCGAGTCCTGCACGCGGACCTCGGCGCGGCGCCCGTCGATCTTGCGGCCGGTGACGGCTGGCGAAGTGGCGCCCGTGCCCGCGGCGTCGCCCTGGTAGACCGCCAGCGAGTCGACGTCGAGCTTGACCATCACCGGCGTCAGGGCGCTGCCCGACAGCCGGAGCAGCGCGGGATCGGTCTGCGCCACCCGGCTCGTCTTGGCGACGTCGATGGAGGAGGTGGGCGTCAGCGGGCGGATGAGCCGGGGCGAGCCGGCGCCGGCCGCGGCGGCGGCGGTACTGAGCGGCGCCGCCAGCAAGGCCACTGCGCCGACCGCGGCCAGGGCGACACGTCGGTGTCGACGGTTCGAGTTCACGTGGGTTCTTTCGTCTGAGGTGCCCGGAAACAGGTCCCGACGGTCTATTTGTCCGCCGAGCACCTGGACCGTATGCGCTAAGTGAGTGAATGAACACCCTCCGTAAGAACCATGGCGCTGGCGGGGCTGCACCTGCTGCCGCGCCCGGGTCGTCCTCACCGGCGGGCGGGTAGGCAGTTGCCATGGCCACCATCGCGCTGACCGGCTCCACCGACGGGATCGGCCTCGCTGCCGCCCGCACCCTGCTTGCGCAGGGCCACCTCGTGCTCATCCACGGCCGCAACGAGCAGCGCGGCCAGCCGGTCGTGGACGTGCTGGCCGCCGACCCGTCGTGCACCGGCGAGGCCGTACTCGTCACCGGCGACCTGTCCTCGCTCGACGAGGTGCGCGCGTTGGCCGGGCAGCTCGCGACGCACGGGCCGCTTGATGTGCTGGCCCACAACGCCGGCGTCTGGGTGCGCGGCGAGACGCCGCGGGTCACCGTCGACGGCTTCGAGACGACCTTCGCGGTCAACGTCCTGGCGCCGCATCTGCTCACCGCGCTGCTCGCCGATCAGCTGACGGGCCGGTTGCTGTGGCTGGGCTCCGGGACGGCCGGGAGCGGGCGGCCGAAGCCGACGGCGCTCGGTGGGGAGCGCGACCCCCGTCAGGCGTACGCCGACGCCAAGGCCTGCGACATCGCGCTGGCGCTGGCCTGGGGGCGTCGCCTACCGGGCATCGCGAGCGCGGCGGTCGACCCGGGCTGGGTGCGTACCAAGCTGGCGAGCGCCGGGGCACCGGGCGCGGTCGAGGACGGCGCCGACACGCTGGCGTTCTGCTGCACCGACGCCGAGCTCGCGCTGGCGCCGTACTGGAAGGACCGCCGGCCGGCGCCGGTACCCGGCCGGCTGCGCGACGCCGGGCTGCAGGATGCGATCGCTGCGGCCTGCGACCGGCTCGCTGGTCTGCCGGCTCGCGTTGTCGGGGGTGGCTGACAGACTGCCGGTATGCGCATCACGGCCCTCGCCGGCGGGATCGGCGGAGCCCGGTTCCTGCGCGGGGTGCAGGCCGCGGTGCCTGACGCCGAGCTCACGGTGGTGGTCAACACCGGCGACGACATCACCATGTACGGCCTACGGATCTGTCCCGATCTCGACACCGTGATGTACACACTCGGCGGGGGCATCGACGAGGAGCGCGGCTGGGGCCGGCGCGACGAGACCTTCCACCTCAAGGCGGAGCTGCAGGCGTACGACGCCCCCGCGGCGTGGTTTGGCCTGGGTGACCGCGACATGGCGACGCACCTGATGAGGGCTCAGATGACGGCCGCCGGATACGGCCTGGCCCAGGTCACCGAGGCGCTCTGCGCGCGCTGGCAGCCCGGTGCGCGCCTGCTGCCGATGACCGAGGACCGCTTCGAGACCCATGTGGTCGTCGAGATCGACGGCCGCCGCAAGGCGATCCACTTCCAGGAGTGGTGGGTGCGCTACCGGGCGACGCTGCCCGCGGAGGCGTTCGTCTCCGTGGGTGCCGAGGCGGCGCGTACCGGGCCGGGCGTGCTCGAGGCGATCGGCGATGCCGACGTCATCCTGCTCCCGCCCAGCAACCCCGTGGTGTCGATCGGCACGGTCCTGCAGCTACCGGGCGTGCGCGCGGCCCTGGCCGCCAAGACGGTCGTCGGGGTGTCTCCGGTCATCGGCGGGGCGCCGGTGCGGGGGATGGCCGACGCCTGCCTGACCGCGATCGGGGTCGCCACCACCGCCGAGGCGGTCGGGCGGCACTACGGCTCGCGCACCGGCGGCGGCCTGCTCGACGGGTGGCTCGTCGACGAGGGCGACGAGGGCTCGATCGTTCCGGGTGTGCAGGTGCGGGCGGTGCCGCTGCTGATGACCGACCTCGGCGCCACGGCGGCGATGGCACGGGCCGCCCTGGACCTTGCAGGTGTCTGAGCGCGCCTCGTACACCGTGAGCGGCGTGACCGGGCTGCCCGAGGTGCGTCCGGGTGACGACGTCGCCGCCCTGCTGGCAGCGGCCGTTCCTGACCTGCGCGACGGCGACGTCCTGGTGGTCACGAGCAAGCTGCTGAGCAAGGCGGAGGGCCGGCTGGTGCCCGTGCCGCCGGGGGCCGACCGCGAGCAGGTCCGGCGGCGGGCGGTGGCCGACGAGACGGTCCGGGTCGTCGCCCGGCGGGGGGAAACCGCGATCGTCCAGACCCGGCACGGTCTGGTGCTCGCGGCCGCCGGCGTGGACGCGAGCAACGTACGCGGCGACGAGGTGGCGCTGCTGCCACTGGATCCTGACGCGTCGGCGGCCGCGCTGCGCACCCGGCTGCTCGCACTGACCGGCCGCACCGTCGGCATCGTCGTCAGTGACACCCTCGGGCGGCCGTGGCGGGTCGGGCAGGTCGACCAGGCGATCGGCGTGGCGGGCCTGTCGCCGGTCCGAGACAGCCGCGGCACCCTCGACAGCCACGGGCACCTCCTGGAGGTCACCGAGATCGCGGTCGCCGACGAGCTGGCCTCGGCCGCCGAGCTGGTGAAGGGCAAGTCCGACGGCGTACCGGTGGCGCTGATCCGCGGGCTTGCGCTGCCGGACGACGGTCGGGGCGCTGTCGCGCTGGTACGGCCGGCGGAGCAGGACTGGTTCCGGCTCGGGACCCGCGAGGCCCAGGCCGAGACGCTGGCGCTGCGCCGGACCGTACGTTCGTTTGCTTCTGCTCCGGTCGACCCGGCGGCCGTTCTGCGGGCGGTGTCCGCGGCGCTGACGGCGCCCGCGCCGCACCACACGGTGCCGTGGCGGTTCGTCCTCGTGCAGGAGCGGCGCGACGCCCTGCTCGACGCCATGCGCGCGCAGTGGGAGGCGGATCTGGTGGGCGACGGCTTATCTGCAGAGGCCGTCGCGCGCCGACTGCGGCGGGGCGATGTGCTGCGCACGGCACCGTCCCTGGTGGTGCCGTGCCTGGTGCGCGACGGCGCGCACAGCTACCCCGACGCCCGTCGTACGGCCGCCGAGGAGCGCCTGTTCGTGGCTGCCGGCGGAGCGGGCGTACAGAACCTGCTCGTACAGCTCGCCGTGGAGGGCCTGGGCAGCGCCTGGGTGAGCAGCACGATGTTCTGCCCTGACGTCGTACGCGCGGTGCTGGACCTGCCGGCGAGCTGGGAGCCGCTCGGTGCGGTCGCCGTGGGCTTCCCGAACGAGCCACCCGCCCCTCGTCCCGAGCGCGACGTGGCGGATGTTGTCGTGCTGCGCTGAGCTCCGGGTGGTCTACGCCCTGGGCCGACGGGTGGGCGGGGAATGCGCAATGACGGTGGCCTTCAGCCGATCGCCGATACGTGTGACAGCCGAACCGACCGGGCCAGGGGCTGGCGCACCGCACCCGTGGTGGTGCAGGTTCGTCACCAGGCCCCCGCGGTCCAGCTCGGTCCGGCGGTGGGAGATGCTCGATCGTCACGAGAGGCAGTCATGCTCCTGCGCCACCCCCTCGACGATGAACTCCACCAGCTGGCCGGCGTGCACGCCGAGCTTGTCCGGGAGTTCGCCGACAGTCTCGGTTCCGAGCAGGTGCACCGCAGCTTCACCGCGACCGTCGCCGGCTTCAACGGCGCGCCGGTACGCAACTTCGTACCGCTGCTGGCACATCGCGTCGCGCGTCTGGAACTGCAGCGACTTGACCACGACGTACCCGGGCACCGCCGGGCTGTCACGTCGCAGCGCAGCCAGTCCACCGTCTCGACGGTTTGACCCTCCCACCACGACAGCGCGCACGTGCTGGTCGCCTCCACGACGAAGTCCCAGGTGACCAGGGGGCGCCCGGTGGGTTGCCAGTCGGCTTCGGGCGTCCGGGACTGTGGGCGGGTTACCGGTCGGGCAGGACAGCGGTGTGCTCAGTGACCACAGCTTGCAGTGCATCGGGGTCCAGGCCCAGCAGGGCCAGGATGCTCGGAGCGATCTGGGTGGTGTCCACATGAGCGTCCACGACGCGGGCGGCGACACCTGCGCCGGCGACCACCAGCGGGACGTCCCGGTCCTCAGCGTGGTTCCCACCGTGCTCGGCGATCTTGCCGGTCTTGCCGGTGTAGACCACCCCGTACCGGGCGATCCCGATCAGGTCAGGGACCCGCCCGTCGCCGGCCGGCGCCCCGATGAACTGATCGGCGGCGCTCCCGGTCAGGACCTGGCTCAGGCCCGATGCCGGCACTGTCGTGGAGAAGGTCCCGGTGGGGTCGCCGTCGCGGTTGGCAGCAGCGGGGTGGTCCAGCAGGTAGTTCTTCGCGAAATCGAGCGCGGCGGGGCTGCGGTCAGCCAGCCACAGCAGCATCCCGTCGTCGTCGACGCTGAACGACACCAGGTTCGGGGTGGCCGGATGCTGGTTCTTCCAGGCGGCGGCCAGGCCGCCCAGTACGGCGCCGTCGTCGACTCGGCGCAACGCAGCCCGGTCGACTGGTGACTGCCCGTGCTTGGCCGACAGGATGATGGTGGTGCTGCCGGTCTGGCCGGTGCGCTGGATCTGCGCGGTCAAGCGGCCGATCTGCAGGTCGATGTAGTCAAAGGCGTTGCTCAGCAGCGGGCCGGGGGCGCCATCGGGGAGGTAGCCGCCGGCCAGCCCGCCCGACTCCGGCAGCTTCTCGGCGGTGGACACGGATTGGAAGTTCATGCCGAACACCGCCGGGGTGCCGACCTGGCGGGTCCCGGTGTGGTCCTTGCCGGAGATCTCGTTCAGGACCGCGGCAACCTTGGTGCTGTCGTATTCCTGGGTGAGCAGGTTGTTCTTGGTCCAGTCGTCGCCGGCGCTGTCCGCGACGCTGTTGATCTCCGGTGTGAACAGGTCCTGCACGCCGGCGCCGGACGGTCCGCTCAAGATCTCGTACGCCGGGTGCTTGTCCGACCACGCGGTCCGCAGCCCAGCGGCCCGCGCCACCTCAAAGACGGTGTTCACCTTCACATAGCGGTGCGGGTACACCGGCAGGCACGTCGCCCGGTCGACCGGCAGCGCCGCCGGGTTCAGCAGCGCCTGCGGGTTCGGGGTCATCGCCAGGATCGCCTGGGTGATCGCCGGTGCCGCCGCCAGGGTCTGGGCGAGGGTGTTGGTTGGCAGGGCGCGCAGCACCGGGGACGCGACCTGCTGCCCGGCGTCCAGGGTGATCGGGTTCTGGGAGCGGTCGGCGCCCTCGGTGAACGCAACCTCAGCGCCGGGCGTCGCGCTCGGGCAGTCGACCGTCCCGGCCGGCAGCAGCGCATGGTTCCAGGTGTCGTCGTAGAACACCCCGGTCGTGGCCGGGGTGCCACCGGTGAACTGCGCGACCATCCCCGGGAAAGAGTCCGACGGGAACGTGGTCTGCGCGTGGGTGTACTGGGCGCCGCGTCGCGTCAGCCCGGCCAGCGCTGATCCCGGGTGCGCACGGACGTAGCGCGCCAGGTCGGACTGGTGCATCCCGTCCACCGAGAGCACCAGCACGTGCTCCGAGTGCCGGTACGTCGGCGTGGCCGCCCCGGCAGACACCGCCGGCAACAGGGCGACCGCCACGATGCCGGCGCCGGCCGCCGCCGTGACCTGCCTAGACCTGACCGACATGACCGCTCCTCGCCACCCGGGGGACTACTCAGTGAGACCGGTCTACGGCGGCCGCACCGCGCAGGCACGACCGGCCGGTGAAGCGGCCATGAATGTCCGGTGGCCAGCAAGCCGCGCCGGGCTCAGCTGCCCGGCATCGTGATGCAGACGCCATCGAGTCAAGGCGGCTCCTGACGACCGCTACAGCCTCCCGATGACGCACCACCAGGCCCCCTGAGCCGGAGCGCCGCCCGGGGGCTGGCCGCCACGGACGTGGCAGTTCAGGTGCAGGAGAGCAGCGGCACACAGGACGGCGTCGACGACGTGACCGGCCACCAGATGGGTCCCGGTGCGGCCAGTAGAAGTGCAGCTGCCGCGAGGAGCCCGAGGCCGATCACCAGCGCATCGCCCAGCCGCGGTGCCAACGCCGCGGCCGTACGTCCGAGCCCCTGCCGCGCGCTCGCGAAGCGGCGCCGCGTGAGTGTCACGACCGCGGCGATCACGAGCGCCGCCGAAGCCGCAGCGGCCGGACCGGCACGGCCGTGGACCAGATTGACGGTGACGTATGCCGGTCCCGCTGCTACGACAACCACGAGCGGGACCGCCAGCACGACGTCCACCATCGCCCCCACCATCCGCGCAGGCAGTCCGAGCAGCCCGACCACCGGGTCGCGGCGGCGCGGGCCGCGACGCTCGACCAGCAGGCGACGGTGCGCAGTGGCGCGGGATGATGTCTGCAGGAGGACGGCGCCAAGTGCCAGTGCGGCGCCCGTGACGACAGGGGCGAGCAGGCCAGCCGAGGCGATGAACAGCAGGGCCGGCACCCCGACGACGAGGCGCTGCAGCAGAACCGGAGGTCGACCATCGCCACCCGGCTCGCGCGTCAACCCGACAGCGGGCAGCGGGGACGGTACGACGGGAGCCGCCGGCCCGTACGAAGACGGGCGCGTGACGTGCGGCTCGCGACGGGGCGTATCGGGATAGCGAGATGTGAGGCCTGGCGCCGTGAGAGCCGCAGTCGTCGGGGCCTCAGCCGAAAACACAGACAGAGCAGGCACTACTGACACGGCCGTCACCGCTGACACTGCCGCTGCCGTGCCCGAAGCCGCTGCCGTCGTCGATGAGGAGGCCGTCGTCGATGAGGAGGCCGTCGTCGATGAGGAGGCCGTCGTCGATGAGGAGGCCGTCGAGGGCCGATCCAGCGAGCGGGTCCCGGCCAGACCAAGCACCTGCGTCGAGTCCGGACCAGGCACCCCCGTGGCACCCGCGTGCAGCACCTCGGTTGACGGAACGGCCGGCGCCAGACAGCCGGGGACGCCAACCTCGGCGGCAGGGACGTTCCCGGTCCGGAGAACCTGCGGTCCGGACGACACCGAGACCAGCTCCCGCGACCCAAGAGCTTCCAGAGCCAGGACGATGTCGTCGACCGATGGCCGCTGCGCAGCGTCCTTGGCCAACGAGGCAGCGACCAACGCCGCCAGTGGGCCGGCCAACCCGAGCAGGTCGGGCGGCGCGTGCACGACGCGGTAGAGGACCGCTTCGGGCCGACCGGTGCCGTACGGCGGCCGGCCGGTGCCCGCGAGCGCCAGCGTCGCACCCCAGGCATGCACATCCACAGAGCTGTTACAGACCTCGCCGAGAACCTGCTCGGGCGCGAGGTATCCCGCCGTGCCGAGCACCAGGCCGCTGCGCGTGACGGCCGTGAGGTCGGCCACGACGGCAAGTCCCAGATCGATGACGTGCGCCTCACCGGAGAGGACCAGCACGTTGCCCGGGGTCAGGTCCCGGTGCACCACACCGGCCGCATGCAGGGCCCGCAGCGCGAGGGCCACGCCCAGGCCGAGCCGAACCAGCCCGAGCTCGGGGAGCGGCCCGGACTCCGCGACCAGCTCGTCGAGCCGCTGCCCGGGGACGAACCGCGTGACGATCCAGGGTGTGACGGCCGACGCGTCACCGCCGAGGACCTCGACGAGGTGCGGACCGCGTACGCGCTGCAGCACCTCGAGCTCACGCCGGAACCGGCGACGGCCCTCCGCGTCCACGCAGCCGTCCCGCAGCACCTTGACCGCGACTACCCGGTCATCCGGCGTGACAGCGAGGAAGACGGTGCCCATGCCGCCCTGGCCGAGACGACCCAGGAGCCGGTGCGGGCCGACGAGGCAGGGATCACCCGGCCGCAGGCTCTCGACCGCCACCGGCACCCCTCCGTCCTTGGACCCAGGCCGTGCCCAGTCTGCCCGACGGCCCGTGAAACGGCATCGGGCCGGTTCGACCGGAGCTGGCGTCGATCAGTGTCGGCGGTGGTCCTGCACGGTCAGCCGCGGCCCGAAGCGCGGCTTGGCCGCTCCGCTGCACTCCAGCAGGCGTACGACGCGGTAGCGGTGCGGCTGCCAGGGCTCGAGCAGCGCGACCATGCCGGCATCGTCGAGCGGTCGGCCGACCAGCGCCCAGCCGACGAACTGCGAGAGGTGGTAGTCGCCGACGCTCAGCGCGTCGGTGTCCCCGAGCGCCCGCTGCGCGATCTCGGCGGCGGTCCAGGCGCCGATGCCCGGCACGGCGCACAGCCGTCGCTCGGCAGCGGCAGGCAGCATCCCGACCGCCTCCTCCAGCCGGGGCGCGATCCGGGCCGCCTCGCAGACCGTCCGGGCCCGCTGGGGATCCACGCCGGCCCGGTGCCACTCCCACGAGGGCACCCGACGCCACACGTCAGCGGGGGGCGGCACCCGCATGTCTGCCGGCGCCGGACCCGGGGCGGCCGCACCGAAGCGCAGCACCAGGGTGCGAAAGGACCCGCGGGCCTGCTTCCCGGTGACCTTCTGCTCCAGGACCGCCGGCACCAGCGCTTCGAACACCCGCCCGGTCCGCGGCACGCGCAGCCCCGGGTGCCGGGCATGGGTGTCGGACAGCAACCGGTGGCCGGGCACGAACCCGGCCGCCGTGTCGCGGCCGCCGAGCAGATCGGCGAGCCCGGCCACCACCCGGGCGGCGCCGGGACCCCACGCCTGGCAGTCGACCTCGTGCGACCCGCGTTGCACCAGCCGGTACGTCGCCGGCCCGTCATCGGTGCAGGTGGTCCGCCACAGCGCCCCGTCGGTCGCTACCCGGTGCGTCGGGTCTGCGCGCCCACGCGAGAGCGGCGCCAAGGTGCGGTGCATGTCGACCGGCAGCTGCGGCCGCCAGGTGGTGACGGCGTCCGGGGAGCAGGCCGCGGACGCGACCGGGGCCGTCACCGGACCCGTCACTGCCGCCGGCCACCGCGACGGCCCGCGATGACGTACGCGACGGCGAGCCCCACGCCGTACGCGCCGTTGACAACCACCCCCGGGGCAGTGCGCCGGCCGAGCCACGCGACCACGATGAGAGCGACGCCGACCTCCTGGACGGCGAACAGTCTGTTGTCGCGGTTGTTCCACATCCGCTTGAACAACGGCGGGTACAGGGTGAACGGGGCCGCGAGCGCGTAACCGACGAGGCCGGCGGCGTCGGTGCCCCTCATGCCAGCTCCGGGGCCTGCGAGGCAACCAGCCCGTGCAGCTCCTTGACGCGCTGCGCCTGGTCGGCGGGCATCACCAGGGTCGCGGTCGGTGTGTGGACCACGACCAGACCCTCGCACCCGATCAGGGCCACCAGGTGCGCGGGGTCGGACGAGGTCACGACGCAGTCTCGGCTGTCGTGCAGAATCGCGCGCGCCCCGACGGCGTTGCCGTCCACGTCGGGCCCCAGCGCCTCGCCGTACGACGGCCACGAGCCGACGTCGCGCCAGCGTGCAGTCAGCGGCAGCGCGGCAACGGTGAACCGGTCAGCAGCCGCGGCCGGCTCCATGACGCCGTAGTCGACCGAGCGCCTGGGTACGCCGTCCCAGGCCGCGACGTCGCCCGCTGCCACGCGCTCGACCAGCGCCGCCGTCTCGGGCTCGAACTCGCGGACGGCCGCCAGCAGGGTCGCTGCCCGCCAGACGAACATGCCGGAGTTCCACAGCGCACCCTGCGCCACGAAGCGCTCGGCGGTCTCGAGGTCGGGCTTCTCCCGGAAGCTGGCCACCACCCGGGCCGACCCGGTCAGCGGGTCGCCGAGCTCGAGGTAGCCGAACTCCGTGGCCGGCGCGTCCGGCACCACCCCGAAAGTCACGAGCGTGTTCGTGCCGGACTCGGCGAGCGCGAAGCCCTCTGTGAGCGTCGAGGCAAAGGCGTCGAGCGGCTCGATGAGGTGGTCGGCGGTGAGGACGGCAACCACGGCGTCCGGGTCGCTTGCCGCGATGACCGCGCAGCCCAGAGCGGCCGCCGGCAGGGTGTCGCGACCGGACGGCTCGACAACGACGCGGTCCGCTCGCAGCCCCTCGACCGACGAGACGGCGGCGCGCAGCTGCTGCCCGGCGCCGAGCCAGACCCGCTCGGCCGGGACGACCGACGTCGCCCGCGCGACCGCGAGGTCCAGCAGCGAGCGGCCCTGCAGCAGCGGGACAAGCTGCTTGGGCAGGCCGGCGGTCGAGAACGGCCAGAGCCGCGTGCCGGAGCCGCCGGCCAGGATCAGGCAGTGCCTCATGTCCGCACCGCCGGGTGCTGCGGCAGGTCGGCGGCCAGGGTGCGGCGCAGGCCGTCGGTGAGCGAGAACAACCGCTGGAAGCCGCTCGCCTCCAGCCGGGACGTGTCGACCGTCGTCTCCGCGCCGAACTTGCGGATGCGCACCGCGCTGATCGGGAAGCTGCGACCGGTCACCCGGGCCAGCAGGTCGAACCCATGCCCGGCGGCCATGCCGAGAGCCAACGGCACCGGCCGCCGCAGCCGGGGCCGGGAGCCCAGCGCGTTCTGCAGCAGCTCGACGAGCTCGCGCGTGGGCAGGTCGGGCTTGTCGGCGTAGTTGGTCGTCGTCGCGCCGGGGGGGCCGTCCTCGATGACGCCGGCGAGGTACGCGGCCACGTTGCCGACGTACGCCATCGACTTGCGGTTGTGGCCGTCGCCGACCATCAGGAAGCGGCCGGACGCGACCTGCTGCGCGAGGGTCCACACATTGCCCCGGTTGCCCTCGCCGAAGACCACAGAGGACCGGACGATCGCCAGCCCGCGCGCCGGGTCGGCCTCGGCCCAGCCGCGGTAGACGCCCTCCGCGAGCAGCTTGGTACGGCCGTACTCGTTGAAGGGCGCGGTCGGCGACGTCTCGCTGGGGTGCGGCACCCCCAGGCCGTACACCGCGACCGAGCTGGTGAACACGATCCGCCGGACCCCGCCGGCCTGCACCGCCTGCACCAGGGTGCGCGCACCCCCGACGTTGACCTCCTCGTACAGCGAGAGCGGCCGGACGTCGTCGCGGTGCTCAGCGGCAAGGTTAACGACGACGTCGACACCGGCCGACGCCGAGGTCATCGCGGCGAGGTCGCGGACGTCTCCGAGGGTCGTCACCGCGGGGTGCGCCGCCGAGGGCCGAAGGTCGACGTTGGTGACCTCCTGACCCCGCTCGAGCAGCACCCCGATCAGCCGGGAGCCGATGAACCCGCTCCCACCGACCAGCAGGACCTTCATCGCGCACTCCCCCACCCGTTCACCAGATGCCCAGCAGCATCAGCATGCCGATCGCCGCGCGGTCACGCGGTCGACGTCTCAGCTGCGGCGCCATGCCGACCAGCCGCAGGCGCGCCCGCACACCATCGTCGGACAGCAGCCCGATCAGGCGCGCGAGCTCGGCCCGCCGATTGGCCGGCGCCACCTGCAGTGCCACCTCGGCCATCGCCACGGCCTCGCGCCGGTGCCACTTGCGGCGTACCAGCCCCAGGCGGTGCACCGCCGAGCGCACGGTGAGGTTGGCCCCGAAGGCATTCGTCTCGTGCTGGCGGTAGTCGACAGTCGGCTCGCCGGCGATCGACCACCGCCAGCCGCGGGCGCGGCACACGCCGTAGATCAGCCAGTCGTGGAAGTCGACACCCGAGGCCACACCGGCGCGCGTGCGCAACAACGCCTGGAGCTGCGCCACCAGGCGGCTCGACAGGACGAAGGTGCAGCCGGGGCCTGGTCCCTCGAACAGGTAGTCGAACCGGCGCTGCGGGAAATCCTTGCGCAGCAGGGCGCGCGTACCCGCCGCGTCGAAGGCCGTGACATTGGACGAGACACCGTCGGCGCCGTCGCGGGCGAGCTGGGCGACCTGCGAAGCGAGCTTGCCTGGCAACCACACGTCGTCCTGGTCGGACAAAGCGACCAGCGGGTCGCCGCTCAGGTCCACCTCACGCAACAGCCGGAAGAAGTTCGCCGCTGCACCGCCGGCCCGCTGCCGAGGCAGCAGCGTCAGCCGCGGCTCGGTCGCCGCGCGCTCCTGCAGCCACTCCCAGGTGCCGTCCGAGGACATGTCGTCGGACACGATCACCTCGAGCGTGACACCCCGCTGCCCCAGGATGCTGTCCACCTGCTCGCCCAGCCAGCGCAGTCCGTCGTACGTCGCCAGCAGCACGATGACCCGGGGAACCAGATCGGGGGGGCTCACGCCACGGCGCGGGCGTAGCTGGCCAGGTGCGCCTCGGCGCTCGCCTCCCAGGTGAACTGCCGCGAACGCACGTGCCCGGCCTCGCCGAGCGCGGCGCGCCGGTCCGGGTCGTCGAGCAGCGCCGAGAGCGCCACCGCGATGGAGCCGGCGTCGGGCTCGGTGTAGGCGACGGCGTCGCCACCGACCTCCGGCAACGCCAGGCGCGCGGTGGTCAGCACCGGCGCGCCGGTCGCCATGGCCTCCAGCACCGGCAGGCCGAAGCCCTCGCCGAAGGACGGGTAGGCGACGACGAGTGCACCGCCCAGGAAGCCCGGCAGGTCCTGGAAGCGCAGGTAGCCCGGCCGCATGACCCGCAGCGATGGCGGCACCTCCGCGATCACCCCGTCGATCTCGTCGTCCCAGCCAGATCCACCGGCCAGTACGAGCGCGGGTGGCGTCTCGCGCCCGGCGCACGCCTGCACCCAGCCCCGGACCAGACCGGGCACGTTCTTGCGCGGCTCCAGGGTCGACAGGAAGGCGATGTAGGGCAGCCCGTCCAGGCCCAGCCGCGCCTGGACCCGCTGCTTCTCTGCGTCGGACGGGACGTGGAACGTGCTCTGGTCGACGCCGTGGTGGGCGACGTCGATCGTGCCGGGGTCGGCGTCGAGCACCCGCACCAGCTCGTCCCGGGTCGCCCGGCTCGGGACAATGCACCGGGCCGACCGGCGCAGCGCGGCACGCGTCGCGGAGCGGAAGAAGGTGCCCTTGACGGTGGTGTGCATCTCGGGCTCGGTGAAGAAGGTCGCGTCGTGCACCGTGACGACCACCGGCCGGCCGGCCCGCAGCGGCATCGTGTAATGCGGGGCGTGCACGACCTGCGCCTCCACCTGGGAGGCCACCAGCGGCAGCCCGGTCTGCTCCCAGGCCAGCCGCGCGGGCCGGTGGGAGATCGCGGCCGGCCCGGCGACGATGCGGGCCTGTGGCGCGACAGCCCCGTAGCGCTCGGCGTCGGCGCGCTGGCAGACCAGCGCGAAGTCTGCGCCGGACCGCCCCAGCGCTGACACCAGGCCATCGACATATCGACCCACACCACCCCGGTCCGCAGGGACGGCGGTCGCGTCGACCAGGACGCGAGGGTGCGGGGACAGCGCAGGCTCCGTTCGGGCGTGATGCCCGACGGTTCGGGCCTTTTGAGCCTACGCCCGGGCGGGGGGTCGGGTGCGGTACGCCTGCCCCAGGTCGCGGTACGCGCGCCACAGCGTGCGGGCCGCGTCGTCCCAGTCGTACGCCGCGGCCCGCCGTGGGCCGTCGCGCCGCAGCCGGTCCCGCAGCGGGCCGTCCTGCGTGACCTGCGTGAGCGCCCGGGCCAGCTCGGGCGCGTCGAGTTCGCTGACGTGCGTGGCGCCGCCGCCGACCTCGACCAGTGCAGCCGCGGTGCTGGTGAGCACCGGCGTGCCGACCGCCATGGCCTCAAGGACCGGCAGTCCGAAGCCCTCGGCCAGGCTCGGCACGACCACCGCCGTCGCGCGGGCGAGCAGCACGGCCAGGTCGGGGTCGCTCACCCGGCCGAGCAGGCGCACCCGGCCGTCGGCGAGCCCGGCCGATTCGGCCAGCGCAAGGACATCCTGACCGCCCCAGCCGGGCTGGCCGGCGCAGAGCAGCGGCAGGTCGGGGGCGGCCGGGTCGGCGAGCGCCCGCAGCAGCCCGGCCAGGCCCTTGCGCGGCTCGAGCGTGGCGACGGTCAGCAGGTAGCCGTCGGGCAACGTGAGCCGGTCGGCCCGCGCGTCGGCATCGACCGGCGGCGCCAGGTCACGGCTGACACCCTCGCCGACAACGAGCAGCCGCTCCTGCACCACGGGCAGGTGCTGACTCAGCTCGCGCGCGACCGCGTGGGTGGGGACGACCACCAGGTCCGCGGTGCCGACCGCGACGGCGACCGCGGCCCGGTGCCACCGCACGCCGCGTGCCGTCAGGGTCTCGGGGTGGGTCCACGGGACGGCGTCGTGGACGGTGACCACCAGTGGCGTGCCGCGCCGGGGCGGGGCGAGCGGGGTCGGCGCGTGCACGAGTGCTGCGCGCACACCCGGGCCGGTCCGCCGCTCCCAGGCGGCGAACAGCGCGCGCCGCGGCAGCGGCAGCAGATGCGGGCCGCCGACGCCGGGCACCCGCGCCGCCGAACGGTCGCGGTGCAGCGCCGTCCATCCCTGCACGTCGTCGCCAGGCAGCGCCGTACGCGCGAGCGAAGCGGCCAGCTCACGGCTGTAGCGGCCGGTGCCGCCCGGCACCGGTGCCAGGCACTGCTCGAGCACCACCCCGACGCGCACTCCCCGACGCTATCCGGGTCGTCGCCGGGTCGGGCGCCCAGCGCGGGTGCTACCGCAGCTGAGCCCGGGCCAGGTACTCCGCGGAGGAGGCCAGGTAGGACGCGAGCGTGATGTCGCCCTGCTGCGCGACGACGGCCGGCCAGCCGGCGAGCCCGGTGGGGTCGACGGAGCGACCGAGCAGGTTGACGTACAGGGTCTGTACTCGGCGCTGGCTGCTCTCCGGCGAGTCGTAGAAGCCGCGTGCGATCGCGGTGCGTCCGAGCGTCGGGACCTGACCGACCCAGGCCGCCAGCTCGGCCGGGTCGGGGTCGCGCAGCAGCACCTGCCGGTACAGCGCGGTCACCCAGCGGCGCGCGTCGTGGCCGTTGACCGCGAAGTGCTCCTCGCTGCCGTAGATCGCTGCGGCGACGGCGGCGACCTGCGTCGGGTCGCTCTGCAGGACGGCCGACCAGCCGTCCAGCCCGACCGGGTCGGGGGCGCGGGCGAGGACCTCCGCGTACAGCCCGGTCACGACGCGACCGGTGTTCTCTGGTGAGCGGCCCAGCGACAGCGCCAGGCTCTGGGCGGTCAGCTGGCCGCTGGCCAGCTGTGAGGACCAGCCGCGCAGGCCGCCATCGTCGGCGGGCCTGCCGAGCAGGTCCAGGTACATCGCCTGGACGAGCTTCACCATCTGCGGCGTCGACACGCCGGTGACGTGCCACCACGTCGAGCGCAGCCCGTCCGACCGGGCCGGCCAGGGTGCGGCGGAGTAGCCGCCGGCGCCGGTCGTCGGGACGCTGGTCGCGCTGCCGTCGGCCGCCACGCCTTCGAGGACCACGGCGCTCACCCGGCCGCCCCAGTCGCCGTTGCCGTCCCGCGCGGTGACCCGGATGCGGCGCAGCGTGCCCACCGTCGGGAAGGACCGCTCCAGGTCGGCGGCGCCGACCCGGCCGGTCCAGGTGTGCACGCTGTTCGGCGCGACGCCGTCCCAGTCGTCGCGCTGGGCAACGAGGTAGGGCTGGCCGCCGGCAGTCGACCAGCCGCCGTTGGAGCTGGAGAACTCCGCGAAGATCGCCCTGCCGCCGAAGGCCCGTACGACGGTCGAGGTCGCGGCGACCGCCTGGGAGGTGCTGGCCACCTCGATCTCGGTGACCGTGCCGGCGGCGCTGATCGTGCGGCTGCCGTCGAAGACCTGGCAGCTGGTGGTGTCGCAGATGTCGTAGCTGCCGCTCGGGGCGTGGTCGCGCTTGTACGCCGAGTAGCTGCGCGCGGCGATGGCCTGCGCCTTGAGCGCCTCGGGAAGCCAGGACGAGAAGGCCTCGCGTGGCACCACACCGAGCAGGTAGTCCTCCAGGCGCAGCTCGTCGATGCTGACCACCCCGCCTGCTGAGCGCACCGCCCGGAGACGACCCCGGTAGTCGCGCTGCGAGCCGTCCGGCAGAGCGAGCCGCAGGAAGGTGGGGCCGGCAAAGGAGATCGGCCCGGTCGCGTCGACCCGGCCGAGGTAGTTGGTGTCGGTCCAGCTGCTCCCGTCCAGGCGCTGCAGCCGCTCGGCGCTGCCCAGACCGGCGACCACCCGGTAGCGGCTCGGGCCGGCCGGCAGCGCCAGCGTCGCCCCCGTGCCCTCGTCGGTCGCCGTGAGCCCGGCCGCCATCGCGACGTCGGTGTCGGTGAGCCCCGACGCGCCGGGCCCGTCGTTGTTCAGCAGCACCTTGATCGGGCGGTCCGGCAGCAGGGTCCGAGTCGTGCCCGGGTAGTACGTCGCGGTGATCGTGTCGGCCGACAGGCCCAGGGTCGCGGCGCCCTGCGCGCCCCACTGGGACATCCCGCGGCCGTGCCCCCAGCCGTGCCCCTCGACCGGGAACACGCCGTCGGCGGGCCGTTCGTAGACCTCCTGGACCACGACATCGGCGGCACCGGGTACGTGT
>ENA-OBIO01000137-OBIO01000137.1-metagenomes-genome-assembly--contig:-NODE-137-length-44882-cov-27.8218_pt1 | contig 44882 bp, 28 predicted proteins | sample MGYA00153383_OBIO01 | MGnify analysis MGYA00153383 | reverse complement strand
GGCAGACTTGATTACCTCTTTTATCATACATTCCCCCCTGACAATTAATCCACCCTGCCTAGCCCCCCTTAAGAAGGGGGGGACAAGAACGTACTCAAAGTCCCCCTTCTTAAGGGGGATTTAGGGGGATCTGGACTATGGTAAAAACGACATTTATCAAGGCTTTCAGGCTTAAGTTGACACTAATGGGCAGTTCCGTATCACTACAATTAATCGGGCGATCGATGTTTTGGGGTAGGGATACGGCACTGCCGTATCCTGAACATTATCGATGTTTTGAATATTGCCGTCTCCTGAATTAATTACCTAGCGCCTTAACTCGCATCCCTATGAGTGTGAATTAACTCACCTTCCATCGGTATGGAAATATTCAACTTAGATAACTCAGGATTCAATATCGCCTTGACAATACCAGAAGTCACCATCACCTCCAAACAGCCAAGGGCTTGATGAAGAGCTACGCGAGCGTGTTGCACAGAAAAACGCTCCTTAAACACTAACACCAACTGCCGATAAATTTGTTCAATGTACTCAGTACGGCTCAAAATATCAATCAGCAAACCATATAATCCTGTAACAGGCAAGCGCTGACCATTCTTCACATAACACTTAATCTTTTTAATTTGACCAGCGTCATAAACAGCTACAAACTCAACCTCTGCATCCAATAAATCTAGCTGAAACACATTATACGCCGAAAGTAGCCAAGGAACCTCCTCCTGCGAAAAGCGCTGCATCACCTGTTTCATCGAACCCAAATCAAATCCAGCTATCACAGCTTGACCCAAAATATCATTAGTAAATCCGCCTTGAGCCAACCACTGAAAAGCTTTTTCCGGACTTAACTCCAACCCAGAATCCCGCGCTATTTCTCTTGAATGCTCTTGTAAATCAGTGAATTGACCGTTAGCAGCGTACCAGTAATCGGCGAAGCGAATGTGCTGTTTAACTCGGCGACACTGATTTTCGTTATACTGAGTTTTCAGCCAGTTAGCGTCGTGTTTTTCCTGCTCTAATGCCAAAATTGTATAAGCTAATTCCCGCGCTCCAGTGTGAGCCAAAGTCATACCAGCCGCTAAGATTGGATCGGCAAAACCAGCAGCTTCACCCACCAAAAACCAGTTTTCTCCTACTGTTTTCTCGGACAAAAACGACCAATCTTTTGTAGTTTCAATCTTACCCGTACTGGTAGCATTAGCGATTAACTTGCTGATCCGGGGTTCGCTATTGAGTGCTTCGGCATATATTTCCTCTGGTCGCTTTTTCATCTCCTTATAATGTTCCGCAGGGCAAATGAAGCCGATGCTGGTGCGAGTTGGCCCCAAAGGAATGAACCAAATCCATCCGTGACTCAAACTCATTACTTGGACGCGGGTGCCACCGACACCAATAAAATCGGCCCATTCAGCATTTGTCCAGTAGTCCCAGATAGCGATATTTTGCAGTCGTGTCGGACAGTGTGTTTCGACGCCTAAAACTCGCCGAAGTACGCCAATGTGGCCGGAAGCATCGATGTAGTAGCGAGCGGTGATTTGTTCCTCCCGCAAATGTAGAGCCGTAATACGATCGCCCACTACATCTACTTTAACAACCGGAGTTTCTTCTCTGACCACACATCCCATTTCTTCGGCGTGTCGCAGCAGAATTTCATCATACTTTGCTCGATCGACTTGGAAAGCAGTTTGCCGTCTCTGTCCCTCAAATTTAGCAGGACGCAGCTCATTTTGAAACTGTTCAGGCTTAATAAAATTAAAATCCCAAGGATTTGGATCGGTTCCCCAGCGATAGGTAGCACCGATTTTAATGGGGAAGTCGGCTGCTTCTACTTTATCCCAGCATCCCATTTCTTGAAGCACACCACTAATTTGAGGTAATTGACTTTCCCCAACGTGATCGCGAGGGAATTTTTCTTTTTCTAGGATTAGCACGCTCAGATTTGGATTGTATTTCTTGAGCAAAGTGCCAGCAGTAGTACCAGCAGGGCCTCCGCCCACAATCGCAACGTCGTAATGGCTCATATGCAATTCGGGATAGTAGATGCTGAATTTGGAAATTGACGAAACTAAAGATGCGACTATTCAGCCTCCCTCATTCGGAGGCTAAATAGTTATTTCCAAGACGTTTTATCTAAGATATTGCACGACTGATTATCGGCAACAGGCAAGATGCCTGTTCCACAACAAATAAACTCTGTTGTGGAACCAAAAAATGGCAAAATGCCTATTTCACAACAATAAACTCTCTTGTGGAACGGGCCGGAGAGCCCGTTCATAAAAGGCTTATTCACATTAGTGCAATACCTCAGTTTTATCCGACTGCTAGTTTCCGATCTTCAGCTATGGGAGAAGTCTGAGAAAGTAGCAGATTCTCAGTCGAAGTATGAGCGATGTCCAGATTCTCAGTCCAAGTATGAGCGATATCCAAGTTCTCAGTCCAAGTGTGAGCAATATCCAGATTCTCAGTCCAGGTATGAGAAATATCCAAATTCTCAGTCCAAGTATGAGCGATATCTAAATTCTCGATTGCAATTGAAGAATTACTGTTAAATTGTGACATGATGCGTCTCCTTCTAAGTAATGAATCTTGTCTGATTCTAAGCTTTGCCTGGTTCTGAAAATTGAAAATTTTACATCTCGTAAACTACGCAACTTTTAAAGGTTGAAAAACATCGAGAGGTTCAGCAAAAGGTTGGTCAAAGCTACGGGTTTTTGCATAAACCAGAAGCTCATCCGCCAGTTGTGTGGAAACTTCAAACAAATTCTCAACTACTTCAAAAGCCTCTTGGCGCTTCTCAATAGTCAGTTCTATGTTTTTGATCGATTGTTCAACATCTGGCATCCCTGTAGTATGACCGGTTTCCACAGCCAAATGAGAACAGCCAAAATAAATAAGCTCTTTTTTGGCAAATGGTCGTAATTCTTCGGCAACTGATGCTGTAGCTGATAAGAACACACTACCCGTTGCTTCTGTCACTTCCACGATTACTAGCTTAACGCTCGGACTGGCTCGAAAAGCGTATCCAAACATTTGATATGTTAGCAACCGCACAGCTTTTGTTTTTTCATGCCAAATAAACTTCAAACCATCACTAAACTTCAAGGATTGATTAATACCCAGTGTTTCCAAATCTTCCAAAAACCACAACCAGTGATGATCGTCTTCATAAGTATGATTGTTAACGATTACCTGAAGTGGATCGTTGGTTGGTTCTTCTCGGAAGACATACTTGTTCAAGTCACCAAAACTCATTGCAAAGTGAGCAATGCAGGGGGCGAAAGCTAGGCGTTGTCTTGGGTCTACACTTTTGTCTCGCATAAACTCAAATAACCCAGATTTAGCAAATTCTTGCTTCTTCTTTTCAATCAATGCTAGGATTTCTTCCATATGTGTTGCACCTGATTATAGAAAAATGTTAGCAACTCGATCGAACCCTACCTGTGATCTAAATCATAATTATTTGTGATTCTTGTCATTTAGATTGTGTTCTCGATCGCCTAGAGCTACATTGTCCAGCCCTGGACTTCGCGTTCCTTGGTGACAAGACTGAAACCTAGAGCTAAACGTTGAATTAATCAGGATTTGTTAGCAAGCGTGCGCGATCGACATTACGAACTTTGTTACAATAATACGGTTGTCGTGCGGGCTAAAGTGTAAAACCTTACATATAAGTAGCAGATCCAAACAGATGTGCTGTTTTCAGCCAGTTCAGACTCTTTAAACTTTTTATATCTGCTGACCTCGAAAGAACAGGGCAATTACTTAAAAACAAATGTCTTTAAAATTACATAGTTTACTCAAGTTACTTGAGTACCGTCCGTCCGTCCTTCCCGCGATCGACATCAAGCACGATATCAAAATACTACTTCGTCAGAAAATAAAAACTATGAATTTACTTCCCGGTTACAAAATCACAGAAGTTGTTCAACTTGGCCTAAAGTCGATTATTTATCGCGCAGTCAGAGAATCAGATGGAACACCAGTCATCGTTAAAACACTCAATAGCGAGTATCCCACCATAGAACAAATTACCCGTTTAAGACATGAATACAAAATTAGCTCCGATCTTAAACTCGAAGGGATTGTCAAACCCCAGAGCTTAGAAAAATATAAAAACAGTTTCGCTTTGATCTTAGAAGATTGTGGCGGTCAATCTCTCAGACACTATCTCGCGGGTAAAAGTATTAAAATTAACAAATTTTTGCCACTGGCTATTCAAGTGGCTCAAACTCTCGGAGAAGTGCATCACAACCAGATTATTCATAAAGATATTAAACCCTCAAATATTATCATATCCCCAGATTTTCAACAAGTAAAAATCACCGACTTTAGCATGGCAACGCGCCTATCTAGAGAAGTCCACCAAAATAGCAATACCACCGTACTAGAAGGCACTCTAGCCTATATATCCCCAGAGCAAACTGGTCGGATGAACCGCGACCTCGACTACCGAACAGACTTGTACTCTCTAGGCATCACATTTTATGAAATGCTGACAGGAGAGTTGCCATTTAACTCCACCGATCCTTTAGAATTAATTCATAGCCACATTGCGGTGACGCCAGTTCCTCCCCATCAACTAAATAATAAAATCCCACAAATAGTTTCATTTATTGTCATGAAACTATTAGCTAAAAATGCCGAAGACAGATATCAAAGCGCCTTTGGAGTAAAAGCAGACCTAGAGAATTGTCTAAATCAGCTACAAACTACTGGTAAGATAGAAAGCTTTATTCCCGGCAAAGTTGATAAATCCGGTCATTTTTTGATCCCCCAAAAACTCTATGGTCGTACACAAGAAGTAGCTGATTTAATGGCAGCTTTCGATCGAGTCAGTTGTGGGAAAACAGAGATGGTTTTGGTGAGCGGTTACTCAGGCATTGGTAAAACCTCAGTTGTCAGTGAAATTCACAAACCAATTGTACGGCAGCAGGGTTATTTTATTGCTGGCAAATTTGACCAGTTTAAGCGAGATATTCCTTACGCTGGAATAACTCAAGCCTTTGAGTCATTGATGCAGCAGTTATTGACAACTAGCTCAAACGAGTTGGCAAATTGGAAAGAAAAGCTCTTGTCAAAGCTAGGTAATAACGGTGAAATTATTATTGATGTTGTCCCTTCTGTCGAACTAATAATTGGTTCGCAGCCTGCTGTTCCCGAATTGGGGCCGACAGAATCTCAAAATCGCTTTAATCGATTGTTTAAAGAATTTTTGAATGTATTTGCCCGAGTAGAACACCCATTAGTTCTATTTATGGATGATTTGCAGTGGGCAGATATAGCTTCCTTAAAATTGATTCAGGAACTGATTTCTGACCGCGATAGCAGGTGTTTTTTACTGATAGGAGCCTATCGAGATAACGAAGTCAATTCGACTCATCCATTAGTTCAAACAGTCGAAAAAATTCAACAGAGTGGTGTTCACGTGAGTCAGATCACGATCTCATCTTTAGAATTGAGCAGCGTTACTGAGCTAGTACGGGATACTTTGGGTAATGAAACCAAAAAGTTAACGTCCTTGGCAGAGTTGATTTTTAATAAGACTGGCGGAAATCCATTTTTTATAACTCAACTACTCTCAACTATTTATTCGGAAAAACTGTTAGCTTTTGACTTTACTCTTGGTGCGTGGCAGTGGGACATCAGGGAAATTATAGCCGCTGGAATTGCAGATTACAGTGTTGTTGAATTAGTGGCTCGAAATCTTCAACAACTACCGGAGGAGACGCAGCAGGTATTAAAGTTAGCTGCTTGTATGGGCAACCATTTTAGTTTAGAAAATTTGGCAATTGTTAGGGGGAAATCCGGCTCGGAAACGGCGGCTGATTTATGGGAGGCGCTGCAAGCTGGTTTAATTCTGCCAATGAGCGATGCTTATAAAATCCCCTTGTTTGATGAGGAAATCGTGAAAATACAGCGGACGGGCGAGACGCCCATCCCACAAAATAATCAAAATCATCCCGCAATTATGCAATGCTCAATTGATTATAGATTTTTGCACGATCGCGTACAGCAAGCCGCCTATTCTCTGATCCCTGACTGCCAGAAAAAACAAACTCACTTAAAAATCGGGTATCTGTTATTGGAGGGCGAGCACGGGGGCATCGCCCCTACAGTATCGGAGATAGCAGAAAATATCTTTGATATTGTCAACCAACTCAATATCGGAGTGGAATTCATCACCGATCGAGAACAGCGAAATCAACTAGCTAACTTTAATCTCATAGCTGGCAAGAAAGCTAAGAGTTCAGCAGCCTATGAAGCGGCACTTAAATATTTTAATGCAGGTCTAGAACTTTTACCCGATCGAACTTGGCAAAATCACTACGATTTAATTATGGAACTCCATGCCGAAGCACTAGAATTATCCTATATAAATACCGATTTTGAGCTGGCGTTCCAGCTATCAGAGGTTATTATATCCCGAGCCAAAACTTTGCTAGAAAAAGTTAAGGTTTACGAGCTAAAAGTTATTTTATACTTTAATCAAAATCAATCGCAAGCTTCGATAGATATGGGTATCGAAGCTTTGAAAATGCTGGGAGTTGGTCTCCCTCAGAAACCTAATAAATTCAATATTTTGATGGAGCTAATACGGACAAAATTAGCTATGGGAAACAAACGGATTGAGGATTTAGCTGAGTTGCCGCCAATGACTGATGCTAATCAAATCGCAGCTATTAGGATTTTAACGAATATGGCTCCCGCTAGTTTCATAGTAGCACCGAATATGTACCCATTGATTATCTTTACAATGGTTATTCTTTCTCTTAAGTACGGGAATGCGCCCCTGTCTAGTTTCGGCTATGGAGCTTATGGGCTGATCCACTGTGCAGTTTTAGGCGATATGGATGCTGGATACCGATACGGTCAACTAGCTAATACACTTTTAGAGCGATTCCACACCATCTCGCACAAATCTCAAATCTCGCTAATTTTTAATAGTTTCATACGTCATTGGTCAAAGCAGGTCAAGGAAAGTCTTATCGGTTTACTTGAGGGTATTCAGAGCGGAATAGAAACGGGAGATGTCAACAATGCCTGTTATTGTGCTAGTTTTTATAGCAATTATATATTGTTGAGCGGCGAAGCTCTGAATTCTGTGGAGACTAAGCAGAGTCAATATATTGAAATGTTAGTGAATTATCAGAATAAATTTATGATTTATCAAGCCAGGGTTGGGGCGCAAGTTGTCTTAAATTTGCAAGGTAAAACAGCCAATCCTTGCCTATTGATAGGCGAAAAGTTTAATGAAGAAACTATGCTGCCAGCATTAAAAAAAAGTCAAAATAATTTGGCAATATTCATAGTTTATTTCTCTAAATCATGGCTAAATTATCTATTTAAAAATTACGCAGAATCTGCTGAAAATGCCATCACAGCATCAAATTACTCTGAGTCTGCAATGGCGATGATGTATATTCCGATCCACAATTTTTACTATTCCCTAGCGCTGTTAGCTTTGTATCCCACAGATTCAAAAAATGAACAAAAAAAACATTTAAAAAAAGTTGCTTCGCTTCAGAAAAAAATGAAGCACTGGGCTGTGAACTGTCCGGGAAATTATCAGCATAAATATGACTTGGTAGAAGCCGAGAAAGCGCGAGTATTGGGACAATCCGAAAAAGCTGCTCTGTATTACGATCGCGCGGTGAAAGGAGCGTCGGAGAATGAATATACCCACGAAGCAGCGCTAGCAAATGAACGGGCGGCAGAATTTTATCTGGCTTGCGATCGCCCAAAAGTAGCTCAAATCTATCTAATAGATGCTTACTACGGCTATATTCATTGGAGAGCAACCGCCAAGGTCAAACATTTGGAGTCACAGTATCCGATGTCTTTACCCCCTGCATCGGTCGCAAAATTTAGCGAAGATCGAACTATTACTAGCACTAATTATAGTACAAACAGCGGTCACAGCAGTTTATTAGATTTGACAACGGTTTTGAAATCATCTCAAGCGCTAGCTGGTGAAATTGTGCTGGACAGGTTGTTAGAAAAATTAATGAAAATTGCGATCGAAAATGCAGGTGCACAAAAAGGTTTTCTGTTGATGCCCAAGTCAGGAAAATTGGTGATTCAAGCAGCGGCTTCTGTGAGGGCTTCGGATATTGCTGTTGAGCAGTGTCCGACAGTCGCCCCAGGGTCGGTTTTGCCAATAACGGTGATTAATTATGTGGAAAGGACGCACTCTGATGTGGTGTTGAGTGAGGCTACTAAAGAAGGTTTATTTACACAGGACTCCTATATTAAAAGCCAGCAAGTGCGATCGGCTCTTTGTACTCCGATTTTGAATCAAAGCAAACTCGTAGGCATTCTTTATCTGGAAAATAATTTAACTTGTGAAGCGTTTTCGACCACTAGGTTGGAACTTTTAAAAATGCTTTCTTCCCAGGCGGCTATATCTTTGGAAAATGCGGTACTTGTTGCTAATTTGTCGGAGGCTAAGGAACAGTTGGAGGATTATTCGCAGACGCTGGAGGTGAAAGTAGAACAGCGCACGCAGGAATTGAAGACTTCGGAAGCGCAGTTGAGGGAAAAAGCGACAGAGTTGGAGGTTACTTTGGGTGAATTACGCTCTACACAAACTCAACTAATTCAAACTGAAAAGATGTCTTCTTTAGGGCAGTTGGTAGCGGGGGTTGCACACGAAATTAATAATCCGATTAATTTTATCTACGGCAATGTCATCCATACTAGCGATTATAGCTCTAACTTGCTGGGATTGATCGATATTTACCAGCAGTCTTACCCGAATCCTACTCCTGAAATTGTTGCTAAAACAGAAGATATTGACCTCGATTTTATTCAAGAAGACTTGCCTAAAATGCTGGAATCAATGCAGGTTGGGGTCGATCGTGTTCGCAATATTGTGCTGTCACTGCGTAATTTTTCCAGGCTTGATGAAGCTGAGATGAAACCAGTTGATATTCACTCTGGAATTGAATCTACTATTTTAATTTTGCAGCATAAGTTGAAAAAAAATGGAGACGGGTCAGGAATTCAGTTGATTAGAGACTATGGTGAATTACCGGAGGTGAATTGTTATGCTTCTGGATTAAATCAGGTGTTTATGAATATTTTGAGCAATGCAATTGATGCCGTAGAGTTAGGAGTTGGGCGATCGGAGAAAAATGCTAAATCAGAAAATGCTTTATTTCAAATCTTTGAACCCAGAATTCAAATTTGGACTGAGGTATGCGCCAAAAATTTTGTGAGAATTTATATTGCTGATAATGGCCCGGGGATGACGGAGGAAGTACGATCGCGAATATTTGACCCTTTTTTTACTACAAAAGGTGTGGGCAAAGGTACTGGTTTGGGGTTGAGTATTAGTTATCAAATTGTGGTGGAGAAACATGGTGGGAAGCTAATGTGTATTTCCGTACCGGGTGAAGGGGCTGAGTTTGTAATTGAAATTCCGCTGAAGCAGTGAGCTTTTTTTTAAAGTCTAAGCATCAAGACACGGCAGTACCGTTTCCCTACAGTTAATCAGGGTAGGGAAACGGCACTGCCATGTACTCCGTTTTTATGATTCTGGTGTAACCAAAATTGATATTACCCACAATCAGGACACGGCAGTGCCGTGTCCCTACAGTTAATCGGGGCAGGGAAACGGCACTGCCGTGTACTCCGTTTTTATGATTCCGGTGTAACCGGAATTGATATGATTAAATATCGCGTTCTGTTCGCACCCATTTGGTTTGGCGCTTCAGGAGAAAACCGAAATATAAAGGGATTTTCCAGAGGATGTAAAATGGTACGGATAACAGAGTGGAACCGGAAATATCGGCACGCCCGAATTTTGCCCAAGCCCCTACTATTGAAACTAAAATTAGTATTCCTTGTACTGCTAACAAGATAGCGGGAATTGGAGATGTTCCAAAGGTTGCTGCTAGTAATGAGGCGACAAAAGCTGCTAGCCAGATGGCTACTAACAGCGATAGGGGAGGGACGGATAAGTCTAGGGCGATCGCCAATAAGTCAAAACGTTTTTGCTGGACAGACGCTGCTGTGAGGCGGGGAGTTTGAGTTAGCAATGTCTGTATGTGGCCGTGTTCCCATCGGGTTCTTTGAGTCTTGGCTACTTGCTGCTGTTGTGGTAAGCACCCGGTGACTCTGGCTTCGGGGCAGAATATGGTGGGAGATCCGCCGATCGCCAAATCGAGACTCATTTGCATATCTTCAACTATATTGCTGCTGGCTAGGGAAACCGATCGAATTATTGACCAGGGAAAAGCCATACCTGTTCCTGTTAGTAATGATGGGAATCCTAATTGTTTTAAGCCGCTCGGTCGAACTAAGTTTTTTACGAGAAATGCTAAGGCGGAAATGGAATCTTTCGGAGTAGGATTGGGTGGCTGTTCCATGAGATAAGTTGCTTGGACTGGCCGAGAGGAAGCAACTGCAACTCTGGCTAATGTCTCTAGGGCATCTGGCCCACAGATACAGTCTGCGTCAACCATAATTACGACTTCTGGGGGGTCGGAGGCGATCGACTCTAAGCCGAAGTCTAGGGCGTATCCTTTGCCTTTGCGTTCTGTGTCTTGGCGCTCGATCGCAGTTGCACCACAGTTACGGGCGATTTCTGCTGTAGCATCGGTACAGTTGTCTGCGATGACTAACAGGCGATCGTCCGGTGTTAGCTGTGGCAGTATTGTGGATATTGTGGCTGCAATCCCTGCTGCTTCGTTGTAAGCGGGAATTAGAACTGCTATTTTGGGACGGGGCGATTTAGTTTCCGATGTTTCCTTTGGGGCTGACAATAGAGCGGCGGTGCATTCGAGAAATAGAACTGCGACGGGAATTAGGAGAATTAGGGCGATCGCAAATAAGATCGCATCAATAAATAGGAACGCTAGCTGATTAATTTGCACAATTATAGTACCTTGATTTTAATTTTACTTCCTACAGTTACAAGCAAAATTTAATCACAATAATTTAATTAAATTGTACTTGTCAACTAATTGAGTCACGCTATCCAAGGTAGCATATCATGTATATTTTGCCAAATATGCCAATCTATTAATATACCTTACACCTCAATAATTCCGAATCATTTGCAAGCGGATCAAAAACTCGATTTCTATCAATATATCTTGGAGCGATACAAGATTTTTCGCAGAAACCGGGTTTTTTGGTCTTAGTGCTATCGATCGACTTACGCTGCATCACGGACAGCAACAGCTTCAGATTTTTTTTGGGTAAACTGTGCGGCTGGTATAAATTCTCTGAGATATTTCGATACCGATCGCAAATATCCCACTTCTGCTTGAATAGAATCCACCGTAGAAAGACTATCCACTAAGTCATCAAATTCATTAGCAGTCACTCCAGCACTGTTCAAAACTTCTTGGTTGAGCCGTCCGTACATTCCTTGCAGGAGAAGTTCGATAATCTCGGTGTAGTCAGCAATTTCCGTTCCGTAACCTTGCAATTTTTTCGGATTGATTCCCGAATGTAAAATTTTCAACAAGTCTTCGGCGGAACTCCAGGCAAAAGAGGAAGCAATCACTTCTTTTGCGGCTGCGACAAGAGCGTGCTTGATTTGCACTTCTGGGTAATCTGGATTGCGGATTAAGCTTTCGAGGTTCGACACTTGTTTGTCTAACACTCGCAAAGAAAAAGGAGCTAATTCTGCACTCACCATGTCACCAGCATCGTCAACAATTCTAAAAGGATCTTCCAGAACATTAATTAGGAGATGAATGTCTGTAGGCTTGCTCCAGTCAAACTGTCCGAGGAAAAATGGTTCTTCGTATCCCGGCAAAAGTCCTTGAAAATAAATCGGCAGATTTTTGCCTGATTCAAGAATTTTATAAAGTGCGACTTCCAAGGTTTCTGTTGGCCAACCCAGATTTCGCACGGCGACAAATTTTAGTTTTCCGGGGATGGAAACAACTAGGGCGTTCAGCAATAAATGTACGGCTTCGATTAGATTTTGAGCCGTTACGTAGCGGTGGGGAGCGTGAACGTTGACAGTCATACCTTGCTGTGCTTTTTTGGACATTTGCTCGCAGAACAAGCTATTTTCCAACATATGAGTAAAGCGAACCATCCCGTAAGTAGCATTTCCTTCTTGAGCTGCTTTGGCAAATTGCCATTCGGCAAATTTTTTGGAGGCGGCGTAAACTTCGGTTGTAAAATATCGAGATGTTTTGCCTGTGGAAGAGAAGATGCAGTGTTCTGCGGCGTATTCTTCGCAGAGTTGGATGACATTCTGGGTTCCCAAAAGGCTGGTTGTAACTGTTTCTCGAATTTGGATTTCTGCTAATCCAGGGGAGCGTTGAGCTGCTAGGTGAAAAACGATGGCTGGTTTTTCTACTTCAAATATGTGTTTCAGGGCCTGGAAGTTGCGAATGTCGGTGGCATAGAAAGTTACTAGGCCTTCTATGTTAAAAATTGGGAGATTTTCTTCGGGGTTTTGACATCGAGCTTTGTCGGCGGAAATGATTTTAGTTGCGCCTAATTCGAGGAGTTTTTCGATTAAGAAACTACCGACGCATCCTTCTCCGCCGGTGATGAGGATGGTTTTTCCTCTGATTTTGCTTTTGACTGCGGATGCGTATAGGTAAATGGTACGATCGCGCACGTCGTTAAAAGGTTCGCTTTCTAATTGTCCGTCGGCTTGATAGGCTCTGATTAGCTGTGCGGTGAGAGTTTGTAGGGCTGCTAGGATTTCGGGATCTTGTGGTTCGGGGGAACCCGGGGGAACTAGCTGCTGGATGCGATCAATTATTTCCGCTTTAGTGGCACTTTCAAACGCTTCTGAGGGGTTAAATGCACTTTTCATTTTGTTTGTTGCTCCTGTAAACTATTGAAATACCGTTGCTGATTCTATAGTTGTTAAACTGATTTGCGAAATACAGAATCTTTAAAAGTCTGCTTGGTTTTTTGATTTTTTAGATAAACAGCAACTCTATTGGAGAGATACGCGATCGACTCTGCTACTAATTGCTTGTATTAAGTCTAGTTGCAGTTTCATTGAGCGTTTTTTACCTGCTTAGTTTGGCGATCGGCTTTCGTTGGAACGTTCTCTGTCAAGAATTTGTCACTACAACTATAAGCTTAAGTTGCTGACTGTTGGCAATACTCAAAACATATCTTTACCATTTCTTTGCAATCACTTGCGAGTTTTCACGCAATTTTAAAGTTAATGTAAAGTAATGCCTGCGTTCAAAAAACTTAACAATATACTTAAGATTAATTCCGGCTGCGCCGGAATGATATAGAGGACACAGCAGTGCCGTTTCCCTACCTCAATCAATTGTAGGGACATGGCACTGCCGTGTCCTCCGTTTATATCATTCCGATGAAGAGAGGATTTGATATAAGATTAGAGAATTTTTCAGTTAAGTGAAGTACAGATATAGGGTAGGGACACGGCAGTGCCGTGTCCGTACATAGGGACACGGCAGTGCCGTGTCCGTACTGACGTGTCCCTACTGCTGTGTCCTCCTGTATTTCATCCGATTGAAAACTGCTATAATTCTGTACACTTTTACTACTTAATTTAAAATGTATTTTTGGCTACTAAATACAGTGAAGATTTAAGTAAAGATACGCTAAAAAACGCCAAATATTTTGGTTTGCCCAAAAGATTCCTATCCGATAGGTGGGGTAGCCCTGCTGTTCCTACCCCTTTATGTATGATGCTAGGAGCGAACCCTGCGTTCTTTTTTGCTGCCTTCAAAGTCGCGAGCCGACGCAACATCGTAGCCTCCTGTCCGCAAGCGACGGTCTAAATCGCTGGCTTCGGGAGAAGTTTTTGCTGCTTCTTCGATCGTAATTCTGCCTTCAAGCACTAATTTGTAAAGAGCCTGGTTGATAACTTGCATTCCCTCATAGGTATCATTTTCCATCAACCGGGAAGCTTCATCATCAGCACCTTTCATCAAATACTCGTGCATGGCCGGCGTATTTACCAAAATATCGTGAACTGCAACGCGACGGTTGTCAACAGTTGGTAGCAAAAGTTGAGCAATTACTGCTACTAAAGAATCGCAAATTTGAATCCGCATCGCCTGTTGTTCTTCGGGCGGATACATATTCAACAAGCGGTTAATAGCGTTAATGGCGCTGCGAGTGTGGAGAGTTCCCAATACTAAGTGACCCGTTTGAGCTGCTTGCAACGCTGTATTGATGGTAACGCGATCGCGCATTTCCCCGATCAAAATTACATCGGGATCTTCCCGCAAAACTGCCCGCAAAGCCTGCTGAAACTCGTGGGTGTGCAAGCCTACTTCCCGCTGGCTGACCAAGCATTTTTTAGAAGGGTGAATGAATTCGATCGGGTCTTCAATTGTAACTACGTGCTTCTGCTCCATCTGATTGAGGTGGTCGATCATCGCAGCTACTGTTGTTGATTTTCCCGAACCTGTAGGCCCGGTAACCAATATTAATCCCTGGGATTTCAAAATGACATTCTTGAGAACTTCTGGCAACCTTAAAGAGTCGATCGTAGGTATTTCCAAACTGATCAACCGCAATACTATGGCGCCGCCGCTGAGGGAATCAAAACAGTTTAGCCGACACCGTACGAAGCCTGGATAAAAAATTGCTGCGTCTAATTCTTTGGTAGTTATGAACTGTTTTCGCTGTTCGGGAGTGAGAATTTCGGCTAAGTAATGTTCAAAAATTTCTGGCGTTACTTTGGGGTGGCTGGTTGCTACTTGCATCGTGCCCCGAATCCGAAATCTAGGTACTTGACCGACTCGAATGTGAATGTCCGAAGCAGAGGCGGTATGGGCATCTCTAACCATTTGCTCGATCGTACTTACGGGTGTCTCAACAGCCCGCTGCTGGGCCGAGGGGGGCGCACTCGGCGCGGGTGCAGGAGGGGGGGGAGTTACAGCCAAGGGCGGGGGAGGCGGCGGCGTGCGGCGGGCTTGAGCGTCTGGTCGAACGGGTGTAGGATTGTTTAATGGGTTCATTTTTTTGTCTCCAGTCAATGTAGATTAATTGCGAAAAAATGCCCGATTTCTAATCTAGTCGCTCTCTGCTAATTCGGTGTTAAATCCTGAGAATATTTTACAATTAGACTTGATGGGGCGATCAAGTAATTAACAATTTAAGTCCTATGAACATCGGTCACAAAATTGCCGACTGGCTCGAAAATCGCGCTGTTACCCCCGCCTACGCGGGTTGGCTGCTCTCGGGAATGACGGTTTTCTTTTTTGGGTCTGCGACTAATACAATGGCTGGGTGGCTGTACGCGCTCAGCGGTGGCACTTTGGCGCTGTTGGGAGTAGCGGCGGTGTTACCTGCCAAATCGCTCCGTTCTTTGGAAGTCCGTCGCCGCCCGATCGCACCGGTGAGTGCAGGCGATCGAATTACCATCGAACTAGAAATCGAAAATCGCGCCCGGGAACCTAAGACTTTGTTGCAAGTGATAGACATCTTGCCGTTTGTCCTGGGAGAACCGGTCGTGAACCCGATCGAGCTTATAGAGCCTAACAGTACATACGCGCATACATACTATTTGGAAGTCCCGCAACGTGGCATCTATCGCTGGCAAGAGGTGTACTTAAGGACGGCGGCGCCCTTGGGGTTGTTTTGGTGCCGGCGCAGGCATCCGGTGAAAGCAGTGGCGGTTGTCTACCCGCAGGTTTTGCCGTTGAAGACTTGCCCGATTATCGATCGCATCGGTCAAGAAGACAGTCCGCAATTGTACGATCGTAGTCGATCGCAAACTGCTACCGAAGGACTCACCCGCAACCTGAGACCATACCGCCACGGAGACCCCACCCGCCTGATCCACTGGCGCACCAGCGCCCGCTACGGAGAACTGCGGGTAAGAGAGTTAGAAGTTGCAGCCGGTGGTCAAGAAATTATTATTGCTCTCGATAGTGCTGCTGCGTGGCAGCCTGAAGAATTTGAACGAGCGGTGACAGTAGCTGCATCCCTGTACTTCTATGCTAGCAAGCGCCTGTTAAACGTCAAACTTTGGACTGCCGGGACTGGACTTGTGTCCGGGAACCGGGTAGTTTTGGAAACTTTAGCGGCAGTTAATGCTGGGGAAGATGCGGTTGAGAATCGGCCAAAACTGCCGATAATTTGGCTGACTCAAAATTCTGGTAGTTTAAGCACTCTTTCTCCAGGTAGTCGCTGGGTACTTTGGCCGTTGGTAACTGCTGAAACAGGCGAAAAAATGTTAGAAAAACACGATTTACCAGGTTTGCAAATTCGCTCCGACCGACCGTTAGAACTTCAGTTACAAGATTCTTTGGAAAGAGCGATTAGTTATTAATATCAATTGGGCTCTTCATCGGAATCATATAAACGGAGGACACGGCAGTGCCGTGTCCCTACCGCGATCGATTGTAGGGACACGGCACTGCCGTGTCCTCTATGTCATAAAGGACTTTTTCCCATTTAAATCAGATCAATTCCGGCTGCGCCGGAATGACAAGCGAGGACACGGCAGTGCCGTTTCCCTACGCCCGATTAATTGTAGGGACACGGCACTGCCGTGTCCTGATTTCGGGTAATATTAATTCCGACGCAACCGGAATTGATATTACATATTTGGGGCGGACAATCTTCGCCCAGCCACAACCTTTTAATTGTAGAGATATAGTTTAATTTAAATGCCGATCGAGCCGATCGAACTTGTTGCCTGACAATCAAATCTCAATCCCTGTTAATCTTTAGTGTCGGGGAGAGTTTCGACTACATACTCCGGTACATACTCTGGTGGCTTTTCGGGCAAATTCTGGGATAAATTCTCCGGTGGCTGTTCGAGTCTGACTCGCCGGATCGGGAGATTTGCAATCAGTGCTGTGGCCCGCTGATCGCTAGCGAGGGAAAACTCTGACTCAGTAGTATCGATTTCCACGTAGCGAGACACCACCTCTAGGATTTCTCGGCGCATCGCTTCAACCATTTCTGGACTCAGCTCTGACCGATCGTGGGCGAGAACCAGTTTGAGACGACGTTTTACTTCATCGCGGCTGTTGTCAGGGGTGCGCGGGAAAAGTCGTTCGAGAAGTGTGTAGATCATGGGTTTGGCTCAGTTGTCAAGGGTTAGGCATAGAAAACTTAATTTTGGAAAAATCTAGGCTTTGGTATTGGATCGAGTCGCTACTTGTTAAAGCCGATCGCAAACATTGGCAACAAATCACATAATTTTCATGTTAAAAAACTTGCGGAGGCGGCTAAAAAAGGTTTCGGGACGAGGATTTAGATCGAGAAATTCCACTTTTTCCCCTTCTAAACGGCGGGCAATATTGTCGAAAGCAGTTCCAGCTAAAGAAGCCGTTTCTGACAATACTAATGGTTCGCCTCGATTCGTAGAAACGATGACGCGCTCGTCGTCAGGAACGACGCCTAACAGCGGAATAGCGAGGATTTCCCGCACGTCTTGCACCGACATCATATCATTTGCCAGCACCATTGCGGGTCTGATCCGGTTGACAATCAGGTTGATTTTCTTGACGTTGTTAGCTTCCAGCAGCCCAATGACTCGATCGGCATCGCGGACAGCAGCGATTTCGGGAGTAGTGACAATGATCCCTTCTTGAGCCGGGGCGATCGCATTTTGAAAACCCTGTTCAATTCCCGCCGGAGAGTCGATCAAAATATAGTCATACTTAGATCCCAACATCTCCACAAGTTGCTTCATTTGCTGCGCGCTAATGGCATCTTTCATGCGAGTTTGCGCCGCCGGCAACAGTACCAATCGCGGCTGACGCTTGTCTTTAACCAAAGCTTGTTCTAATCGGCACTCTCCTGCGAGAACTTCGAGTGCGGTGTAAACGATGCGATTTTCCAAGCCCAACAGCAAGTCTAAGTTTCTGAGGCCAAAATCGGCATCAATCACAGCAACATTGCGCCCCCGCTTAGCTAAAGCCATTCCGAGATTAGCTGTCGAAGTAGTTTTGCCAACTCCGCCTTTCCCTGATGTAACAACAATAATGCGAGGCATAAGCAATTTTAGATTTGAGATTTTAGATTTAGCGATTGGTAACAACAGTTAACAGTTAACAGTTAACAGTCAACTAACCGACTAACAAAGATTTGTCAAAATCAGAAGCTCTACCGATCCGAATCCCTTGAGGTGTCACATAGGCGACTTCCGGGAAAAACTGAGCGGGTGAGGTTTCTGGGCCTCTGGCAACATATTTAGCAATCCTAATCACCATCGGTTCCATCTGCAAGGTCATAATCACGCTTTTGGTATTGCCACCAGCACCGGCATGAACCACGCCCCGCAAACGGCCCCAAACTAGGATATCCCCCCCGGCGATGACTGAGCCGCCAGGATTTACGTCTCCCAAAAGTACCACGGTGCCCGGATGGCGAATTTCTACGCCCGATCGCACTGTCATCTGCAAATATAAAGGTTCTGCTAGGGATTGCGGTTTTTCCGTGGAGGCTTTACTCAGGGAAGAAACGGGAGGCTGCTGTTCTACACAATAGCCGGCGGTGGCTGCGGCAACGGCTGTTTGACGGCGGTTGGTGTGGACTCGTTTGAGTTGGAGTTCGACTTCTAATAGGGCTTCGGCGATTTCTTGCAGTTGACGGATATCTAGGAGTCGATCGCTCGCCATCAATTGTACTTCGGCATTTGCCTGCCAAAAGCGTTCTCCTGCATTCAGCCTGACTTTTAACTGTTGCCAAAGTTCAGTCCAAGTCGAGGCTGCCGCTGTTGGTGCTTCGCTGGTGTTAGTTTCTGAGGGGAGTAGCAGCAGTAGCTGTCCATCTTCTGTTTTAAGACGGACTTGCATATCAAGGCTGACTTCGGATGTCGTTTGAGAGTCTGGGGCGGAAGTGGCTCCGGGGGAGGCATTGGGTGTCATGGGAACGGGTCTGAGTTCGGGTAGGGACAAGATTAAGATCAATATTAGCTCGATCGGGCTTTTGGCTCAGCTTCGTTTGCGAGCAAGATTTTTTTTTAACCGCAGAGGACACAGAGAAAGAGAATGGAGAGGAGAAGAAATAAATAGTTTTGACAAGCTAGGATAATTCAATAATCGTGCTTGCTAATTATTAATTTTCAATTACCCTTTTATGCAGCAAAGAGGGCGATCGCAATTAGTCGATCGTACTTTAATTGCAGGTTTTGGCGATCGGCTTTTCTCTCTATTTAGTTGAAATCTATGTTTTAAATCAAGGGTGACAATTCCCAGGCATAAGGTGGTTTCCAAAAAAGAAGATACTCACACTGACGGGTTTCGACACTTCGACCCTTCGACACTTCGACGTAGTTTATCCTGAGCGGAGCGTCGCCAGCCAGTGGAGTCGAAGGGTCGAAGGGGTCAGGACGGCGCTCCGCTCAGGACGGCGCTCCGCTTCGTTCAACCCTCGATTTATCAGTTGGTTGAGCGGAGTCGAAACCCGTCAGTATGGGTATCTTCTTTTTTGGAAACAACCTTGAAGAAATCGGGCCTCTGGATATTTGCGAATAATTAGCTGACAAGTATCTTGACTTTTGCCGCAGTCTGCGATATGTCAATCTTCCTTCGTCATATAAAAAAAATTATGAGTAAATCTTAAGTTTTTATTAAATTTAGTATTATAATTTTATTTAATCCTTCGTATTAATTCTCACGGTCAGGAACCAGCAGGCTAAAGCCACGTTCTCTTGTAAGCAATTGCAAGCTGTTCTGACCAGATATTTTGATCGCGAAGAAACCTTATTTATTTAGGTCGTCCTGAGCATTGCGACGCTAGTTTTCGGCTCTGTCACCTGCAATTAAACACTTCGACTCCACTCAGTCGCAGTTTTAAAGTCACTCTTTACAGTGTTGCAGGTTTAGCAAGCCTTTATAGCCAGGTCGCAGCGAACACTTCCTTCGACCCTTCGGCTCCGCTCAAGGCGATACTCAGTGTGTGGCATCACCCCGCAAGGAAAATCGAAGCAACCATACCTCGAAAGGAGGGGCAACCATACCCCTCAAACCCCTTTAGGGGATTCAAGGCGGCGGTCACTCTCCCTCAATTGAATGTGTTGAAACCGCCGGTATCGTTTTCCTCTCGGGTTTAAAGAATCGCTCGTTTTCCCCTTACCAATTTATTCTATGATAGCGGATCAATTTCCCTGGCTGACCGCGATTGTGATGCTACCCCTCGTAGCTTCCATCGCCATCCCTTTTCTGCCCGACACAAATGGCAAAACTGTGCGTTGGTACGCCCTTGGCGTCGGAATTGCAGATTTTGTACTAATGTGTTGGGTGTTTTGGACACATTACGACCCCAGCATCTCCACTTTCCAAATCGTAGAGAAATATTCCTGGATACCTTCTCTCGGCCTCAACTGGTCTGTTTCGGTTGACGGATTGTCAGTCCCGCTGGTACTTTTGGCTGGACTGGTGACAACATTATCAATCTTTGCAGCCTGGGAAGTCGATCGCAAACCGAAACTTTTTTACTTCCTCATGCTAGTGATGTACTCCGCACAAATAGGAGTCTTCGTAGCCCAAGACATCATGCTACTGTTCATTGTCTGGGAACTAGAACTAATTCCGGTTTACCTGTTAATCTCGATTTGGGGCGGGCAAAACCGTCGCTACGCAGCTACTAAATTTTTGATTTATACCGCAGGCGCTTCAATTTTCATTTTAATCGCAGCCTTAGCAATGGGATTCTACGGCGGAGGCGCACCCACCTTCGACATGGTAGAACTAGGCTTGAAAGACTACCCGCTGGGTTTAGAATTACTGCTGTATGCGGGATTGTTCATTGCTTTCGGCGTGAAACTGGCGATTTTCCCCTTCCACACTTGGCTACCTGATGCCCACGGTGAAGCATCTTCTCCAGTGTCGATGATTCTAGCTGGTGTGTTATTGAAAATGGGCGGATACGGACTGATTCGTCTCAATTTAGAACTTCTTCCCAAAGCACACGTTTACTTTGCGCCGATTATGGCGGTGCTCGGCGTAGTCAATATTATCTACGGGGCACTCAATTCCTTCGGCCAATCGAACATGAAGCGCCGCCTCGCGAATTCGTCGATTTCTCACATGGGATTCGTGTTGTTAGGTATTGCTTCCTTCACGGATTTGGGAATCAATGGAGCATTGCTGCAAATGATTTCCCACGGTTTAATCGCCTCAGTATTGTTTTTCCTGGCTGGCGTTACTTACGATCGTACCCATACAATGGTTATGGATGAAATGGGCGAGATTGGCAAAGTCATGCCGAAAGTGTTTGCCTTGTTTACCGCAGGTGCTCTGGCTTCCTTAGCACTTCCTGGTATGAGTGGTTTTGCTAGCGAACTCTCGGTATTTGTGGGTGTAGCAACTAGCGATATCTACAGCGATTCTTTCCGCGCAGTGATTGTGTTACTTGCGGCGGTAGGAGTGATTTTGACACCGATTTATTTGCTCTCGATGCTACGCCAGCTATTTTATAACTGTGGCACACTAGCGGCTTGCGATCTTGAGGATCTAAATTTGCAGAATCAGAGAGACAATATGGATGAAGCAGTTTGTTTTGGTAATAGTTGCGCTTTGCCCGGTGATGCACCGTTTATTGATGCTCAACCTCGCGAAGTGGCGATCGCATTTTGCTTTTTAATCCCGATTGTTGGCATTGGTTTTTATCCCAAGATGGCGATGCAAGTTTATGACGCTAAGACTGTCGCAGTCAACGCAGAAGTCCGGGAATCTTACATCCAAATTGCTCAAGTAAATCCTCGGATTTATGCGGAGGGACTTTTGCTTCCCAAAATTGCAGAAGCTCAAAGAGCGCCTGCTTTGGGTAAAATTACAGGCTCTGAATCTGCCTCGGTTTTGGGCATTGTTAAATAATCAAACTTAGTTTTTGTTGAAAATTGGCGATCGCTTTTGTGAAAGAGCGATCGCCTTTTTTGTTAGCACTGAAGTTGTGCAATAATCTGCATCAAATTTTCCCTAGCATATCCTACCTCTAGGGGCGATTTATGCTCCAGGTCAGAGGCAACTTTAGTCAGGATCTTTAGCGGTTCTTCAAAGCCTGTAGTTTTCATGAACAACACTTGCAGGCGATTTTTAACTAATTCTAAAATAGAACTACTTCGAGCCTCTTTACTTTGTTTTCCTTCAGCAGCAATACTGAGTTTCAAATTGTGAGTCTTCAACAAGTGCATTCTTTCTATTCCTTGCGTCTTAATCGTCTCCAAAATCTCCACTCGAATGCGATCGACTAATCGGTCGCTCACATACTGTACGATCAAAGGCCCAAGCATAAAAACCGTTTCTGTTCCCTCACTTATTTTGTCAATCAGCGATCGACGCCCCAAGGAATCGAGATTTTTCAGCAAATCCGAAAGCGACGAATTGACCAACATCTTTTCTCGCAAAGTCGCCAGCGAAATCGGACTTTTAGCAATAGCCAGCCAGTAGGCAATTTCTTGTTCAGAACTTGACATTCGATCGAACTGCTGCGCGAGCAAATTGCTGATATGTTCTTCTATAAATAACGCCGTTGCTTCCACAAACTTTAAAACATTACCGTCGAAAAACTTGTGAATCGTTGTCGCCACAATCTTTAACGCTAACAGATTGCCTCCGTACCGGGCTAACAAGATTTCCAACTCTTTGTTTGGAACCGATAAACCTTTTTCTTGAAAAATCTCCCGCGCAATTTCTGCGGAAATAGCCGGTTTGAAAGTTCGCACTTTTTCTCCCGCCAGCAAAGTCAGTTCCGTAGGTTCTTCTGAACTAACTAGCATCAAACAGCTATTGTGATTGACCTCACAGAGTCGCACAATTAAATCTCGATATCCTTCGTAGCCTTCGCGGTAGTGTCCAGCTAGTTCTTCTGGTTTGAGAATTGCTTCAAAATCGTCTAAAATTAGCAGACAGCGCTGCTTCCGCAAATACTCGACCAAGCGCGAAATTTTGCCGTTGAGGTCGATGGGCACATCGGGTTTTTGCTGGTTAGAAAAAAGTTGAATTAAGTCGGTTAGGAAGTCGGATGGTGCTGGAGTCGATCGCAACGATCGCCAAATCACAAAATCAAACTCATTCTGTACCTGTGAGGCCAACTGCACCGACAGAGTTGTTTTGCCACTACCGACAGAACCCAGCAACGCTACCAGGCGACAATTATCGGATACAATCGATTGCTTTAAAGTAGTTAATTCTTCAGTCCGTCCGTAAAAAACTGCAACATCCGGTGCTTGGCCCCAATCGGACTGTTGACCCGCAATCGCCATTTTGAATAGAGAACCTTTACCTCCACTAAAATCGCTCGTTCCCTGCTCGGCGTGGTATGAAAACAGTAACTGATGCTTCAATTCCGACAGCTTTCCAGGCCCGTTCCCCCCAATCTGAAACTTTTTGTAAACTTCGCCTAGTCTTTTGCGAACGGCGATGTCGCTAATGCCAAGCTTGGTGGCGATTGTCGCCGTAGATTGACCGTCGAGAGCCATAAATAGGGTCTCTAACTCGGCATCTGTGACTGCGCGCTGTTTGGCGATCGTTTGCACAAAGTTCTGAGGAATCTGAGTAGTCAAGGTAGGAATCTCGCCTGTACTAAAAATCTATCTTATATTATATTATGTGAGCTTGAATCGGCGAGGAATTAAATCTGCTAAATTTCAGCTTGCTTGTGCTTTTGGGCTGTTTTAGATAATTTGCACAATTATCGATTGTGAGGAACGGGGAGTCGATCGGCATTAATTGTTACTGTGTTTCTAGCCGTAGTAGCGATCGTACAGTGCAGGTAGGACGATCGATCTGTAGCATCAACAGATAAATTTCCAACCGCACCCGCACTCACGACAAACAAACAATCGGGTAAATTAACAATTCCTGAAACCAGCGCCATATCAGCCAACAAGCTTCACACCTGAAAATTGGGTCTGAAGCCTCCCCGTTTAGGGGGAAATCAAACAAAATGATTCATTGCTCCAATCCTCTTCTATCGACGGCTATGGGTAGCTGTCAACTGTCAACTGTCAACTGTCAACTGATGAAACTAGCGCCGTATTCTTCTGCCGAAAGCAGTCGCCAACTCGAATCACCCAACAGTTCCAAAACCTGCTGGTGATATTGCAACAAACTCATTCTATGTCCGACACTCACAAACGTAGTTTTAGTTGCTTGCAACTGTTCATATAAATGTTGCTCGTTCTTCAAATCCAAAGCACTTGTCGCCTCATCCAAAATAGCGTATCGCGGTTGGGTCAACAACAATCTAGCAAAAGCTAAACGCTGCTGTTCTCCTAAAGACAAAACATCAGCCCAATCTAAATCAGCATCAAAACCGCCCAATCTGTCCGGCAAATCTGCTAAGTTTACTGATGCTAAAACGTCGCGCAATTTTTCCTCGTCAACCTCGGTGCTGGTGTTGGGATACAGAAGTTGCGATCGCAAACTACCCAAAATCATATAAGGACGCTGCGGCAAAAACAGCATTTCCCCAAGTTCTGGCCGCGCCAAACGACCCGTTCCCGAGTCCCACAAACCCGCAATTGCCCGCAGCAAAGAACTCTTCCCAGCGCCGCTTTGACCGACAATTAACAGTCCTTCACCGGGCTGCACTGCTAGGGACAAATCGCTAATTAAAGTTTTTTCATGCTTCGGAGTATCTAAAGTAACGTGTTCTAACGTCAACCGAGAATCCACTACTACATCTATAGCAGTTTCTCCGGCACGAGATACCGCTCTTTCTGCTTCCAAAGTATCTGTAAATACAGCCAAACGATTGATACTCGCTGCAAAAGAACTCAGCGGTTCAATCTGAGTTACAATTACTGAAAAAGCGCCTAAAACCTGACTAAAAGCAAAACCTGCTTGAGTGATATCTCCAAACTGAATTGTATCGCTTTTGTCGGCAAAGTAAGCAGGAGCTAGAAACAAAGCCGGAATAATCACAACAGCATATCCGTATCCAGTGGTAAAATAATCCAAATTTCGCTGCCAGCCAATTAGCAAATTAAAATTGCGGAATACTTCCAGGAACCGCTGCTTTATTTGCGCCGATTCTTGCTCTTCCCCTCTATAAAAAGCAATAGATTCAGCATTGTCGCGAATGTGAACCAGTCCGTAGCGGAAGTTAGCTTCTTTTTTAAGTTGGTTAAAATTAAGAGGTACTAATCTTTGACCAAAAATCAGAGTGGCAACAGTCCCCAAAATAGCATAGACTATCAGGAATATCGAAAGTTCTTTTGAGATAGACCACAGGATACCCGTGAAAGATACAACATCAACTATTGAACCCAGGATAACGAGCAAAAAGGTCAAACTTGTCTGGGTAAATGATTTGATGTCTTGAGAAATTCGTTGGTCGGGATTGTCGATTTCCTTGTGTGAATTTATTTCGTAATAAGCCCGATTCTGAAAATACTTATCGAGGAACTTATTTGTCATCCACTCTCGCCAGTAGAGACTTAATTTATCTTGGATATAGCGGTAAATTACCACAACGGGAGTGCCTACTGCAAAAACCCCTGCATAGACAAACAGATACTTCCAGTAATTGAGTTGGTCTTTCTTAGCTAGTGCGGTGTTAAAAAAGTTACCGACGTAACTAATAATTACATTCAGACCGCTGACTGACAGCGACAAAAACAGCAGCAAAGTCAATAAAGCCCAGGGCTGCCAGTGCGGAGTTAATCTGCCTTTGAAGCCGACAAAAGCACTGAAAGGAAGAATTAACATCAAAGCTACGATCGCAATTGTCGGCGAATTAATAATTCCTTTCAACAAAGTAACTAAGCCCGCCGCAATACTATTGACAAAAACCGGGAAAACAGCAGCACCCCCCAAACAGAAGATGCTGACGAGTACAAACATCGCAGCGAAGAGAAATATCAACAACAGCGCCACTAATCCTAAAAAGATTCTGCCTCCCCTAGGTTTTACAGGATAAAAGTAAGGCTGAGCGATCGCAATAAATCGCTCCCACAACTGACGGTCAAATCGATTCATCTTTGATGTTTGCAAAACTACTTCAACTGTTCTAACATAGCAAGTCTTGCGGCCAAATGCCGCAGTAATTTATTTGGGAGTTGCGCGAAAAAATTGGTCTCATCCACAGACGGATACTTATTTTCCGATTTAAGTCGTGGATCGAAAAAAAAGGGACGTTAGTTGTGGAGCCAATCTAAAATCTAAAATCTAAAATCTCACATCGATCGGCTCAGAAGCAGTTGCGCTTTCACCGGATAAATCCGGCTGCGATTGGCTACCGTAAAATCGCTGGCTAATCCCTAAAATGACTTGTTTCATTACCCAATACAAAACAGCAATTACTACGAAAGTTGCGGCCATTACAACAACCGGACGCTTACCGATCAAATCATTCATTACGGTGTTAACCAGCGCATCGGGATTAGTCAGAAGATCCCAAGTGTTGAAGCGGATAAATCGCCCTAAATAAATGCCGATCGCCGAAAGTGCGTGTATCGTTATCTCCGTTGTTAGGATAAATCTACTCCAACCCTGTTGCTTCAAATAGTAACCCAAATTCATCACCGACAGCACATAAGCCCCAAACCCCGCCAGCATAAACACCACATATTGCGGAATCAAAGCCAATGTTACCACCCATACCGATTGTCCCTCTTTAATCTGGCGGATTAGGTGAATGATATCAGTTAAAACGTAGGGCGCATTCGGCAAAAATCCGATAAACCAGAAAAAACCACCCCACCAGCGGAGAGAGCGAACTCCGCGCTGTCGCAGTACCCAGATGTCTAAAGCCATCAGTGCGAGTGTAATGCCGATCGCCCCCAAAACGTAAGTTTTGCCCACATCTTGGACAATGTGCTTCAAATAGGCCAAAACGTGGCGCGTGCTGGGCAAAAAAGTAGCGCCCAGGAGAATGCCCGTACCCCACAGCAGCCAGCGCGATCGAGGTTTGCGAAACAGCCAAAAACTCAGGCCCAGCGGTACTAAACCTAAAAACAAATTCCAAGACATCCAGCGGACATTGTGTCCCATTGCTTTGATCGCTTCCAGGATTAATCCCATCATGTCAATTTTTATACAATAAAGGGTTGATGCAGTACCGCTTCAAGGGCAGATTGAATCCATCTTAGTCGTTATAGCAGAAGGAAGAAGGAAGAAGGAAGTTAATATCAAATCCGTTAGATATAAACGGAGGACAGGGCAATGCCTGAAAATCCAGAACTGCTGTGAATCCTACTACTACTACTACTACTGATAGGTTGTGCCGATCGGAATCTCAATCTGAAAAGTCGTTCCACATCCTATGGACGAAATACACTCTATTTTGCCCTTGTGCTTTTCCACAACAATCGAGTGCGAAATAGACATTCCCAACCCCGTACCTTTCCCCACTTCTTTTGTAGTGAAAAACGGATTAAAAATGCGATTTCTCACATTCTCCGGGATACCTGTGCCATTATCAGAAATTTCCACGATGACCGTTTTCTGAGTCGTCATCATAGTGCAAATAGAAATCCGGCCGGGATTTGCCTCTGCTTCCGCAACCGATAACTTTTGATACCGTTCCTCGATCGCATCAATGCCATTAGCAATAATATTCATAAACACTTGATTCAGTTGGCTGGCGTAGCACTCCACCAGCGGCAACTTGCCGAAGTCCTTAACTATTTGAATTATCGGCCATTTATCAGACGCCTTCAAACGGTGCTGCAAAATCAACAAAGTGCTGTCAATTCCTGCATGAATATCGACCGACTTCATTTGAGCTTCGTCCAGTCGCGAAAAATTGCGCAGAGACAAAACTATTTGTCGAATGCGCTCTGTTCCCACCTGCATTGAACCCACAATTTTAATCAAATCTCCTGCCATAAAACCCAAATCAATTTCCTCAATTAGATCCCGAATCTTTGACTTCGGTTCGGGATATTCCTGTTGGTAAAGAGTTACCAAGTCTAGCAACTGTTTGGTATACTGCTTGAGATAAGTAATGTTAGCGTGAATAAAGTTAACAGGATTGTTTACTTCGTGAGCGATGCCGGCAACCAGTTGCCCTAGAGAAGACATTTTTTCCGTTTGAACGAGCTGAGTTTGAGTAGAACGTAATTCCAGCAGCGCTTGTTCGAGCTGTTGAGCTCTTTCTCTTTCTCGTGCGTCGCTTTGTCGCAGTGCTTCCTCTGCTTGTTTGCGCTCTGTAATGTCAGTAATTGAACCAACAATGCGGACTGCTTTTCCAGATTCGTCCCACAAAGCTTGTCCCCGACTCAATATCCATTTGTAGGCGCTGTTGTAGCACAACAAGCGGTATTCGATGATGTAATGCGGCGTTTTCCTGTCTAAATGGTCTTGGAAAGCTTGAATTACTAAGTCTAAATCGTCGGGATGCGTGCCCGTTTTCCATTCGTCAAAGTAATCGATATTTGGGCGGTGTTCGTATCCGGTGATTTCCTGAAATCGCTCGGAAATAAAAATTTCTTTTGTTTGCAAGTTCCAGTCCCAAATGCCGTCGTTGTTACCTTTGAGTGCTAACTGCCAGCGTTCTTCACTTTGCATCAATTGAGCAGTTCTCTGTTTGACTCTATTTTCTAGTTCTTCATTAAGCTGTTTGAGACTTTCTTCTGCCTGTTTCCGTTCGATCGCAATTCCGGCTAAATTCCTGACCGCTTCGATCAATTCCAGCTCAAAGTTTTCGGGACTTCGCGGTTGGGCACAGTACATGGCAAAAGTCCCCAAAACTTGACCCTGAGATGATAAAATCGGAGCACACCAGCAAGCTCTGAGTCCAAAACCCAATGTAAAATCTCGAAAGTTTTGCCACAAAGGATCGCTGGCAATATCTGTAACGATTACCTGTTCGCAGCGATAGACAGCAGTGCCACAAGAACCGACATTCGGGCCGATCGCTATTTCATGAACAGCAGCATTGTAACTTTCTGGCAAACTGGGCGCGGCTCCGTGCAGCAGGTGTTGACCGTCTTGATCTAACAGCAAAATCGAACCCATGACATCTCTAGATTGCTGTTCAATAATTTTAACTAAAGTATTTAAAGTCTCGCCGAGAGGATTACTTTTAGCAATCATTTCTAAAACTTGTTTTTGACCGGTCAACCAATTTTCAGCCTGCTTGCGCTGGGTAATATCGCGGGCCATCCAAATAACCGTGTTTTCCTGCATTGGGGCAATGTTAGCAGCAAACCAAACATCTTTGTTGCCAATTTGCAAGCTGTATTCTAGTGAATGCGTCTGCTTTGTGTCGGCGGTAAGTTGAATTTGACTGAGGAAAAAATCTGCTGTTTCTGGTGGCATCATCTCGTGCAGAGTTTTGCCGATAAGTTCCGCCGGTGGTTTGTATAAAAGTTCGGGATTTGTGGGCGCAATTTTTAGATAACGTCCCGACTTATCTATCACAAAAATTACGTCATTCATGGCAGCAAACAAGGCTCGCAATTCAGATTCGGAAGCTTGCAGGGCGATTTCAGCTTGTTTGCGATCGCCAATGTCCGTCCCGATACAAAGCAGTCTGGCCAAATTTCCCTTGGCATCTAGTAAAGGTTTATTTGTCCATGCTATCCACACCCTTTCTCCATTGCGGCGGATGTTTTCATTCTCGTTTTGGCAGTATTTTTCCGGCTGTGCCAAACAGTCTCGAATCATTGCCGCGAGGTCATTTTCTGATAAATCTGTTTTGGGTATAATTGTGCCGATCGCACTTTTGCCAATTATTTCGGCTTCTGAATATCCGAAAAAAGTTTCAGCAAACTCGTTAAAAAAAGTAATCTTGCCTTCACTGTCTAACTGCACAATCATGCTGTTAGCATTCTCAACCAGTTGCCGATACTTAGCCTCGCTTTCACGTAACTTAATCGGCCCGTAAACCCAGCTAAAAGCCACTACTCCGCTCAAAAGTGCCAACAACCCGCCTCCGGTAAGCAAAAATCCTCGAAAAGGCGAACTCGTCGGCCATCCTCCCAGAGGAATGGCAGCTAACTGCCAGGAACCGCTGGGCAAAGTCACTTCCAGAACGATGGGATTATTCTGAAAAATTGCTCCATCGCCGAAAAACACCTCGCCGGAGACTCCTTTGGCGTCTTTGCCCTGCAAAGCGTATTGCAGCTTGGCTGAGGGGTCGTTGAGTCCTGCTTCGTCCATCAGAGAATCTTTGTCGATAACCAGCCCTGCCAAGCCCCAGTAGACTCCTGTTTCGGGATCTGCGCCCGAGGGTGTCAGAAAAATGGGCGATCGACTGATGAACCCGACGCCTCCCGCCAATAATTTCACAGGCCCAGCCAGCACAGTTTTTCTAGTCTCGATCGCCTGTTCGACTATTTCTCGCTGTTCGGGTAGCGCCGTCAAGTCAACCCCGAGTGCCGCTTCATTTCCGACCCGCGGATAAATGTAAGCGACCGTCGTACCTTTAACTAAAGTGATGTTGCGAATGCCGATTTGCTGTGCCAGCAGAATTCTCGCCGTCGCTGCAAACTCGGCTTCGGTAATTTTTGGGTTGTTGGAAATGTAAGCCACCAAACCCCGCATCAAAAACAGCCGGGAATTCAAAGAGCCTTCGAGCTTAGAGCGGACTGTGCTTAGCCGATCGATCGTGGTAGCGCGGTTATGCTGCAAAAATCGCTCTTGTTCCGATCGATCTAAAATGCAAACTCCGACCAAAATTGCTAGTGATGCCGAAATTGCTGCTAAATACGGTGAAATTTGGAATTTTCTAACCTTAAAGTATTCCATCTGCCAGCAGTTAAGGTATATTTTTACGTCTTTAGATAGATTTAGTCTAATTCGATTTTTCTAGGCAGATGCAAGATTTCCGGCCGTAATTGGCTTTTGGCAAGCAGGCGCGAGTTTTTTTTGTGTGATGGGACGCCTACTTTGCGATCGCGCACCAGAAGTACAAGAGATCCCGGACGCGCACCCGAAAGACGGGATTTATTGGCTAAAATAGGGTTAGCAATCATTTTTTTTCAGCGCTGGGCGTAATATCGTTTCCGGTTGTATCGGTATTTTTCAAACAGTCAACAGTCAACAGTCAACAGTCAACAATCATTCCGGTTACACCGGAATTGATCTAAATCAATCATAGGGGCAATTTGATGCAAGAACAGTTGATGGAAGCGATCGCACCTTACCGCGATCGAGTAGATTATCTAGAAGTTCGCCTCGAACAAAGCGAATCAACTGCGATTAGTTTTCGCGGCCCTCAGTTAGATGCTGTCAACCGCAGTTTCAGTCTCGCCGGTGGCGTCCGCGCCTGTCACAAAGGTGGCTGGAGTTTTGTAACTTTCAACGGTTTAGCTGAGTTAAAAGCCCGGATTGAAGAAGCTGTCGTTCAATCTCGGTTAGTTGGTAGCGAAAAAACTGTACTAGCAGATGTTACCCCAATTCAAGATTATGTAGCTGTGGAATTGGGCCGCGACCCGCGCTCTATTACTCTAGCCGAAAAGCGGAAGTTGCTCGAATCTTACAACCAGTTGCTGTTAGATTATGACCCGCGAATTCAGACGACAATGGCCGGTTATAGCGATCGATTCGGGATTACTTATTTTGTGAATTCTCAAGGCACTTCGATCGCTCAAGAGCGCTTGGACGTGACAGGACGTTTCGGGGCGATCGCCCGCAATGAAAATGGTGTCGTCCGCCAAGGGTTTGAGTCAATTCATTCGCGATCGGATTACGATGTCTTGACAAATATCGAAGATCGTGTTAAGAGTGCGGCCGTGCGAGCTGTCGGTCAACTAGAAGCAAAATCGGTAAAAGGCGGTCAGTATCCGGTGATTTTAGACCCTTATTTGTCGGGGGTATTTATTCACGAAGCTTTCGGCCATTTGTCGGAAGCAGACGGTATTTACGAAAACCCGAAAATGCAGGAATTGCTGACTTTGGGCAAACCAGTGGCGATCGAACAATTGAATGTAATTGACGACGCAACAGTGCCAGGATTGCCGGGAACTTTGAAATACGACGACGAAGGTGTGCCCGCTCAGTGCAAGCATTTAATTAAAAATGGAGTTTTAGCATCTCGGATGCACAATCGCGAGACTGCGGGCAAAATGGGCGAAAGTCCGACGGGAAATGCCCGGGCTCTGAGCGCTAGTTTTATGCCGTTGGTGCGGATGACTAATACGGCGATCGAATCGGGCTCACATTCTTTTGATGAAATGGTTGGCGACATTGAGGAAGGAGTCTATGCAGTGCGGATGTTGGGAGGACAAACCAACGGCGAAATGTTTACCTTTGCCGCAGCCCAAGGGTTCATGATTCGCAATGGCAAATTAGCCGAACCGGTGAGTGATGTCACTTTAAGCGGCAACGTATTTCAGACTCTAAAGGATATTGAGTCGATCGGCAACGACTCAGTTTATGCCTACGGCGGTTGCGGTAAAGGTGGTCAAAACGGTTTGTCCGTAAGCGTCGGCGGCCCCCATCTGCGCATTAAAAATGTCGTCGTCGGAGGACGATAAAAAGTTTTGATTTTTGAGCTCAACAGTTTTTCATCTGCGTAAGGTGCGCCATAAGCACCCGAAAGTTCAGGTAATATCAACTCCGATTGCATTGGAATTAATACAACCCGAAATCAGGACACGGCAATGTCCATTAGTGTCTTAAACCTGAAACCCTTGGTATCTCTCGTTCATAGCCAAGTCTTGATCCCCCTAAATCCCCCTTAACAAGAGGGACTTTGATCGGATTCTTGTCCCCCCCTTCTTAAGGGGGGCTAGGGGGGATCTGACCTTAATCGTTAAACAGCATTTTGTGACTGGGTTTGACGTTAAGTTGACACTCCGAAAGGCACTGCCGTCTCCTCTTGCGCCGTGATTTATTGTAGGGAAACGGCACTGCCGTGTCCTCGCTTATCATTCCGGCGCAGCCGGAATTGATATAAGGTGCGCCATAAGCACCCGAAAGTTCAATTAAAAACCCGGTTTCTTGAAGAAACCGGGTTTTTAATGACCAAAAGAATTGATCTGAAAGATTAGGAGGTAGTGGTTGCCGGAATTCTGCATTTCTCCCACAACCGCACTCAACCAAACTACGGGGAAATTTTAGTTACAGCTTCTTACAACTGTCTCATTTCGTCTTCAAGTACCCGAACCAAATCTTGGTTGCCACTGGCTCTCGCTACTTCTATGCGGTGCGTCAGTTGCTTCTGAATGTTAGCGCGGTGGGTATCAGCTATTTTTTTTACGTTTTGGCGATTTGTGTTCATGGTGGACGTTCCTTATATTTAATTTGGTGTATCTGCTACTTCTTTAATATAGCGCTAAATTTCAAAAAGTATCTAAATTTACAAAAAATTTACAGTTATTGACCGATCGACTACAACAGTGTATAATACCGGCGATAAGTCAATAGCGATACCTTGACAATCAAAAAAAAAGAAGGAAGAAGGAAGAAGGAAGATTAATACCTCATCCCTCCGTCTCAGACCCGATTCCGAACATTAGACCTCTTGCAAAAATAATTAGGACGGGCTCTCCGGCCCATCCCACAAGATTTATTTTTTCTTGTGGGATGGGCCGGAGAGCCCGTCCATCAATTGGTGAAAAGAATTTTTGCAAGAGGTCTATTAGATTTAGTCAAACGGTACTCCTCGACACACCCAACATTTAGCCCACAATCAAAACTTGCCCCAGCGCCTCTACCAACTGCTGAAGGTGTGCGAGCTCGTGAGTGGCCATCAGCGAAATCCGAATTCGACTCACGCTGACAGTTGGAGGGCGAATCGCTGGTGCAAAAATACCCATTTCCTTGAGTTTGCTGCCAACTCTTAAAGCTGTGGCTGCATCTTTTAACGGCAGACTGAAAATTGGGGAGACAGAATTGCTAATTGGTAATTGGCGATTGGTAATCGCGCCATATTTGAAAGTTTCAATATTTTGTTGCAATCGAACTCGGCGTTCTGGTTCTTGTTGTACAATTCTCACAGCTTCCAAAGCCGCGGCTGTGTCAGCAGGCGTCAATGCTGTAGTATAAATCCAACTTGCAGCTCGATTGCGCAGAAAGTCAATTAAAGCAGCAGAACCTGCAACGTAGCCGCCCAAACTTCCCAAAGCTTTACTCAGCGTGCCAACTTGAATTAGCGGCAATCCCGTACACCCGAAATGTTCTGCGCAACCACCACCATTAGCACCGAAAACTCCTGTAGCGTGAGCTTCATCTACTAATACCATGCAGTTAAATTTTTCTGCCAAAGTTAACAACTCTGGAAGCGGACACAAATCCCCATCCATGCTGAAGACGCTATCGCTAATAATTAAACACCTGCGGTATTTCTGGCGATTTTGCTCTAGCAACGCCTTTAAATCCTCAAGATTGCAGTGAGCGTATTCTAGAACAGTTGCACTGCTGAGTGCGGCTCCGTTTTTGAGACTCGAATGGTTGTACTTGTCAGATAATATCAAATCGCGCTTGCCGACAACCGATGCGATCGCCCCTAAATTCGCTAAATATCCTGAACTAAATACTAAAGCATCTTCAGTTTGTTTTAAATTAGCAATAGCTTGTTCTAGCTGTCGGTGCAAATCGCGATGTCCGCCCACCAACCTCGAACCCGTCGCACCAGTACCAAATTCCTTAGTTGCAGCAATAGCTGCTTGAATCAACCTGTCATCAGCCGCTAGTCCTAGATAATCGTTGCTGGCAAAGTTAATTAGCCAGTCGCCTGCCAATTTTACCACAGGGCCGGGGCAACTTTCGATCGATTGTGCCGATCGATACCAATCTGCGCGACGAACAGTGTCCAGAGACTTCTCTATCCAAGCATAAGGGTTAGGGTTCATATTGTAGTGCGATCGGGTAATACGTTATATTATCGGGTGATCAGTCCCTCGCCATCACAGAAGCATATGCCACTCACTAAAAAATATAGATTAGTCACCCGCAGCGATTTTGACGGTCTTGTCTGTGCGGTTTTGCTCAAAGAACTTGATATGATCGACGAGATTAAATTCGTGCATCCTAAAGATATGCAGGATGGAAAAATCGAAATAACAAATAACGATATTAGCACCAATTTACCCTATGTTGAGGGAGTTTATCTAGCATTCGATCACCATTTCAGCGAAACTCTCAGACATGACAAAATCAAAATCAACCACATCATCGATCCCTATGCAGCTTCAGCAGCTAGGGTGCTGTACAAATATTATGGAGCCAAAGCAAAGTTTCCTGATATTTCCGACGCGATGATGGCGGCAGTTGACAAATCAGATTCCGCTCAATTTGCCAAAGAAGAGGTTTTGCATCCAGAAGAATGGGTGCTGTTAAACTTCTTAATGGATGCCCGCACTGGCTTGGGCCGGTTTAAAGAATTTACAGTTTCCAATTATCAGTTAATGATGCAGTTAATCGATTACTGCAAAAATCATGCCATTGATGAAATCTTGCAGCTTCCTGATGTGAAAGAAAGAGTAGACCTCTACTTTGAACAAGAGGAAAAATTCAAAGAGCAAATACAGCGCTGCGCGAAAGTTTATGATAATTTAGTTGTTTTGGATTTGCGAAACGAAGATGTGATTTATGCGGGGAATCGTTTTGTACTTTACGCTTTGTTCCCCGAGTGTAATATCTCGATTCATGCACTTTGGGGACTGAAACAACAAAATACTGTTTTCGCAGTTGGAAAGTCAATCTTTAACAAAACTTCTAAAACTAATATTGGGGAGTTAATGTTAAAATATGGCGGCGGCGGGCACCAGAATGCCGGAACTTGTCAGATTGAGAATGATAAAGCTAGTAAAGTTTTGAAAGAGTTAATTGCCCAAATCGAGCAAAATGGTTAATTAAATTGACTTGATATCAATTCCGGCTGCGCCGGAATGATAAGCGAGGACACGGCAGTGCCGTTTCCCTACCGCGATGAATTGTAGGGAAACGGCACTGCCGTGTCCTGATTTTGGGTAGGTAATATTAACTCCGATGCAACCAGAATTGATGTGAGTTCTTGATTATTTGAATTTTTAGGACTGAAGTCCTTACTACAAACGGAATTTTTAGGACTGAAGTCCTTACTACAAACGGGAGTTTACTCCTCAATATTTTGAGGTTGTGATTTTTGGGAGTTAAAACTTTCTGAACTATTGCCTTTAACTCGCGGCAAATGGTCTACCAAACCCATATCAAAAGCGACATCCGGCAAGTCAGCAACGTTATATTTTCCTGGCTCAAACAATCGCCCGGGAGTAAAACAAGGGTGTTTCAATTCTACCACTTCGCTAGGTGAAAACATTCCCCTAAACATTTTGCGTTCAAGTCCCATAATTTCCGCTCCTAAAACAACTCTCGCATTAATCTTAGCAATTTTTGAGCCGCAGCTTCCCAATTAAATAAATCCGCCGTCTCTCTAGCTTTTTGAGCTACCTGGAAACGCATTGGGTCTTCAACAATTTTTCGCAACTGTTGGCGAACAGACTGAACATTTGGTTCTGCCCAATGAGGAGCATTTCTGATTTTTAGATACTGAGTATCGTAACACTCTCCTACGGGAATTAGATCGTAAGCAATGGGATAGCAGTTAGCGGTATTGGCGTACTCAGTCGGGCCACCGTACATAGTCATGGCGACGGGTAAACCCGCAGCAAAGGCATCCAAAATCTTGATAGCAAAACCTTCGCCGCGAAACGGAGCTAAAAAAGCGTCGGCCGATAAGTATAAATCAGCTAGTTCTGCTTTAGTACAAAATTTAGGTCTTATTTCAATTCTGGGCTTAAACTTACCAAATCGATTTTTAATATCCATAATTAATTCTACTATTATTTCAGGATTTTTACCACCGTCTTTGATAATTAATTCCACGTTTGAATCATATTGAAATTCTTGACAAAAAGCTTGAAGTGCCACATCTGTACCAAATCGATATAAATCAAAAGAATTGGTCATGTGCAGAATAGATGTTACATTTTGTTTAGTTTTTTGCGATTTCTTAGAATACAGTTCGGAGATTAACGGATTGAAACCTAAAGGAATGACTGATACGTTTGCAGCGGGACAACCAGCTTGGATTAACACGTTTTTAGAGTATTCGCTGACAGCTAGCTTGTGAGATGAGTTGTTGACAGCATCGTACATCCAATAATCTAATTCTTCTTGGTTTTTGCGAAATTCATAATTGATTGCAAAGAATTCAAGATTGAGATGCCCGTTGAGTTCTTTTAAAAAGTAAGGTTTCCAGTAATGTGACCATTTTATTTGAAACAAATCTGATGGACTGTTGTTCATCCACTTCGCAATCAGATTGTTTTCTTCTTCGGTGCAAATGCGGGTGATGTGAGGTGCGATTTCTGACTGTTCGACGGAAATAGGAATTCCTATTTTGTCTAAAGTTTTGGCTAGGGATAGGGTAATGTCGGCGAAGGAGTTAAAGTGTTGAAAGCCAACGTTAAAGTGAACCATTTTTATTGGGAATGGGGAATTGGTTATTGGTTATTGTAGGGTGCGTCAGGTGAGAAGGTTTTAAATACAAACTCAGGATTTTTGCCCTGACGCACCCTGGGATTTATTAATTAAATTATTCATAAAAATATTTGTACAAGCCTCTACGTGTAAGGTGCGTCGCTTGATGATTTTGCATTTAATTTAGGGATTGTTGATGGCGACGCACCCTACGACTCAAGTTTAAGGTGCGTCGCTTGATAATTTTGCATATAATTTAGGGATTGTTGATGGCGACGCACCCTACGATTCTAAAGTGTAAGGTGCGTCGCTTGATGATTTTGCATTTAATTTAGGGATTGTTGATGGCGACGCACCCTACGACTTCTTATGTTGCCGATCGCACTAAAATGACTGTACAGTCGCACCCGCGCACCACAGCCTCGGGGATATTCCCATGAATCACTTGCTTCAATAGCCCTTCGCGGCTCGCTCCCAGGACGATCGCATCGCACTCATTGTTTTGAGCCAAATCAATTAAAGCATCAGACACGGACTTAGCGCAAACCGAAGTTGTCACTACTTCACAGCTAACCTTGCGCTTGAGAAACTCCGCCGCCTGCTTCAATTCATGGCGATCGGACTCTGCAACAGAAGACTGGTGAACCTGACACAATTTAATCTCCGGTAAAGCACTCGCCGCTACCAAAGCAGGTAGCAGCCGCAAAGCCGCTGCTTGCTTGTAACTGCCACGAATTGGCACCAACCAGCGCTGTAAACCCATCAGCATTTGCAGTCCCAATTCTGGGGTTGGAATGTCTGAATTTGGTAGGGAAAGTTCCGTTTGTGGAGTCGCTGGTGCACCGGGGACGATCGCAAATGTGGAATTGTCTGCGCCGTCAACTCCTTGGGCATTTAACTGCCATTCTGTAGACGCATATTCCCGCGCGCTAACCGCCGATAACACATTTTCCTGTCCTGTTACTAATAGTTTCTCGCTCCACTTCACCAAAACTACCTCGCAGCCTGCTTGCCGAATTATGGTATCGACAACATTGCCAAAAATGCGCCCTGTTGTGGAAATTTCGCCTTGCCAGCCCATCAAAATTAGATCGATGTGTCGCTCCCCAATTGTCTCTAAAATCGCGCTAGGAACGTCGTGAGCTACCCGTATTTGAGTATGTACCGGCAAATTCCAATTGCGAACAATGCGCTCGGCTTGTTGCAGTAGGCGGCGGCTTTTGGTTGTCCGCACTGCGCTTTCTGAGGGAAAACTGTTGCGCGGCACTACGATGATTTGTAGGCATTCTAGTTCATAATTACGATCGCGCGCAATTGCGGCCGCGAGTCGCAGCAAGGCGGGTGCTGTTTGCGGGTTGCTTAGCGGAACTAATAGGCGGCCGTTTCCTACCTGTGGAGCTCGGGTTTGATAGACAACGTAGGATGGTTCTGGATGGGGGCCTTGGGTTTTTTCTCCGCTAAGGCGATCGGACTCAACTCGAATAATATCACTGCGGGTGATAATGCCGACTAAATGTCGTCCTTCTATAACGGGTAAGCGACTGAGATTGTACTGGGTGAGTCTGTACAAAACCTCGCTTAAAGTATCGTTGGCTTCCACAGTAATTGGCTGTGGAGTCATAAATTCTTTGAGCAGCGAATTGCCAGAGATATTGCGATTTTTGGCATTTGCTAAATCTGTCTGACTAATAATTCCGACCAATTTGCCAGCTTCAACTACCGGAAAACCTCGGTGAGTCGATCGCGAAAACGCCTGCATCACTTCATCAAAAGTCAATAGACTCGAAAGGGTTTCCACCTGGCGCTGCATCACGTTGGCTGCGTACAAGTCGCTCAAAGCATCAACCGCAGGTTTTTCTTTTGTCAGTTGAATGCCATTAAACTCCAAAAGGCGATCGTACAACGAGCCACCGTCCACCTTTTCTGCGACTAAATAAGCAACTACAGAACAAATCATCAAAGGTAGCACTAACTTGAAATCCGCCGTAATTTCAAATACAATAACCACCGCAGTAATCGGCGCTCTAGAAACCGCACAAAAAAACGCTCCCATTCCTGCCAAAGCGTAATTTACGGGCAAACCAACACCGAGCCAATATGCCTGGAAAATTCCCACCATGTGACCGAGTGCAGAACCCATAATTAGGGAAGGTGCAAATAATCCTCCCGGAGCTCCTGAAGCAGCAGATATAATTGTCAGGAAAAAGTGAGCGATAAAAGCAATTAAACTGGTTTGTCCAGTAGCTTCACCAGTTAACAGAAATTCGCGTAACCCAGTATTATTACGGAAATTTTCTGGCAAAGCTGCTATGACTAAACCGCAGATTAATCCAGCTAAAGCCACTCGCCAAGGCAAAGCTAGTTTGAGCTTTTTTCGATTAAATTGCAAACTAGCAATTACCCCTTTGCTGAACAAAGCTCCCAACAATCCTGCTAAAACTCCTAAGAGTACATAAAAGGGGATTTCTCTAGCGGAAAAACTGGTTTGGTACTCTTGTAAATTCAGACCTAAACTGTCTCCACCCAAAAGCTGTGAGACAACTGCACCGATGAAAGAAGCGATAATTGCAGTACCTAAAGTCAGCCCAGAAACATCGTGTAGTAGTTCTTCAACAACAAACAAAACTCCTGCAATCGGAGCATTAAAACCAGCAGCTAATCCAGCCGCCGCACCGCAAGCAATCAATTGTCGGCGGTAGTCGGGGGAAGTTGGCATCAAGTGACCAATCCAGCTAGCCAAAGATGCTCCAATTTGGACAGTCGGCCCTTGTCTTCCCAGGGTTAAACCGGAACCAACTGCTAAAATAGTGGTCAAAAGTTTGGCAACAGCTACTCGTAAATTCAAAGAAAGATTGACGCCTCCGAGAGCAGCTTTAACGTGGGGAATACCACTACCGGCAGTTTCTGGAGCCCAACGTTCTACCAAGAAACCGGTGAGGAAACCGCCTAATAAACCGACAGTCGGAAGTAAGATAAAAGCTGGAATTAGCGTCGATGTAGCGACTCGCCAACTACCGAGCCATCCGACCCCTAATTTGAGTAAAACGCCGGCTAATCCTGATACTAAACCGATCAGACAAGCTTCAAAAATGGCTAGACGTTTCGGTCGTAAAAACAGTTGAGATTCGATGACCCTGGAAGCTTCCCTAAATTGTTTGGGAATAGGAATATACCGCATAAATAGGGTTGATTACCTGCGAATTGTCTGCTCGATCGGACTATAGCAAAAAAAAACTCACTTGGTTGAAATCGATCTGCTGAGAACGGAAAACTTCCTGCCAATGGTCTCTTGGATTTGATCGGACTACCGGATTTTGGTTAGTCGGGCTAATCTCGGTCTCGAAGCTGAACTCTACCCGTTTAATGTGCGAGAATCGATTCCCCAATTCTTGTTTCCTTTGCAGTCAGGAGCTCAAGAGCCTGTGGCGAATCTATCTAAGGTCTTGAAACAGGTTTACGAGGAGGCAACTGTAGACTTTGCGATTGATTATTTAGTGCAGCCTGTGCCAGCCCTGGACGATAGGGATTTTTAATGGGTGCAGTCATTGATAAAATTGTAGGACAGCGACAAGGAGTCTGATCGCAAATTTCCGTTATCGTAGAGATAGAGAAAGCTAGCATGACCCACCTTGCTGCTCATTGTACAGTTGGGGAGGGTCGAATGATCCTACGAACAATTCCTGACCCAAAGACAAGACCAGCCCTCCAAAGTAAGTGCTCGTTCGCCTCTGGTTTAAGCATCCACCATAAATGATATAATTGAGGAGCTTACGAATTACATCCGATTGGTGTGGTCTGGTTGCTGGCGAGCGCCTCTCTTGCTAAAATGAAACCGATAAAATAAATAATTAGGAAATCTTTCCAAGTATGTCTAATCGATCACCCCGAAAAACCGTGTCTTCTGTTCAAAAAGAGCTGTCAATCCGAAGTGAAACTATTCAGCGAATTTACAATTTTTATATAAATAACCTTTTTTACGTAAATAGAAGATATCAGAGAAAACTTGTTTGGGCGATTGAAGAAAAAAGAACATTTATTGATTCTATTTTAAGAGGCTTTCCAGTACCTATAATATTGCTGGCTGAGGTTGAAATAGAAAAAAATGCCGTCTTTGAAATTATAGATGGTATGCAAAGATTAAATGCAATTACTTCTTTCATAGAAGGTGAGTGTGACTATGAGGGCAAGTTTTTTGACTTAGCGACAATGGTAGAGTCAAAATCTCGTCTAGATCAAGAGATGCTGTTTCAGCAAACACCTATTCTAGAGAGGAAATCCTGTGAAGTGATTGCAAGTTATGTGTTACCTCTTTCAGTTTACTCCTTTGATGAGGAGGAAAAAATTGATGAGGTATTTAGAAGGATTAACTCAAATGGTAAATATCTATCGAGGCAAGAACTTAGAGCATCCGGAGCAACAGCTTACTATCCCGATCTAGTCCGAAAGATCTCAAGTGAAATAAGAACTGATACCTCGGCTTCAGATATACTGCTTCTCAACGACATGAAAACTATAAGTATTACGAATAAACAACTAGAATATGGCATAAAGGTTGATAACATTTTCTGGATGCAAAATAATATTTTAACTAAGGAAATGGTAAGAGAATCTAAGGATGAAGAGATAGTAGCTGATATTGTTGCATATATGACATTATTCCCAGAGGTGCAGAGAAGCAGTTCTGATGTGCTAGACGAGTTTTATGGTTTAAAGGAAAGCTCTAAGCAAGAGGAAATAGAAAGATCCCTTCAGAAAGTCAATTCCGATATAATCAGAAAACGCTTTCTCAAGGTATATGACCAGATTCGCAAAGTATTGCAAGAGTCGGGATGTAAGTTCAGTGAATTGATATTTGAACAAAATATTCAAAGTCTTCCGCGTTATTTTCAAATAATTTTTTTGAGTTTTTATGAACTAATGTTTGTTGACAATATGGAAGTTATAAATTCCACAGAACTCATTAGTAAATTGACGAATATAGGACAGTACATCAAGATTCCTGTAGGTGGTAACTGGAGTGCTATTAGCAAGACTAACAATATATCTGCTGTGAAAGGTATTATCAGAAATACCTTTAAAGTTAGAGAAAAAATAGATCCTGCTACTGATAGTTGGTTGACCGAGTTTGAAACGTTACTCACACAGTCTAAAATTGAGCAAACTCTTTATGATTTTAAGCAAGGTTTTACGAAGCTAGATGGAAGAGGAGATTTCGATCAAGATAGCTTCGATAAGATAATAAAAACTCTTACTGCTATGGCTAATCATTCGCCTAAAGCGAAGGGTTATGTATGTGTTGGGGTTGCAGATACTGAATCCACTGCCAAGAGGGTAGAAAACTCATACAGTATTCACAGTAGAGAATATCGAAATTTTTGGATTACTGGAATAGAACACGAATCTGTCAGACTTCAAGGAAATCTTGATAATTTCTTTAGATGGCTGATACAACAAGTACAGTCTCAACCCATTGAGCAATCTGTAAAAGATCGCATTGGTAAAAGTATCAGATTGATAAATTATTATCACAAAGATGTAGTTATATTCTCTATTCAAGGAGGTTCAAGTCCTGTAATGTATGACAATAGGTTCTATCAACGGATTGGTGCCAACGTCGAAGAAGTAAAACCCGCAGGATATGTGGAGTTCTTCGGAAATTTTTCATAGGGCTTGCTCCTCCAGCTAACGACATCGAAATTTTCAACTTCTTCGACTCTGTTAACGGCAATCTCGCCCGTACTGAGTTTGTGGAAAATAGAGCAAATTTATTCAATCATAGAATTTTCTCTCGGTTTGCAGCACATAATTTCACTTTCATTTAGGATTGGATGGATTTTTTAACCGCAGATGCACGCAGATTAACGCAAATGAATTCTATAAATCTGCGTTAATCTGTGATTTTTTTACCCTATAGCCTCCACCAATGTTTTTAAATTGGGCACTTCCCAGTCTGGCTGGCCACTGGCCGGCAGTGTCGCCCCAAATCCTGTTTTCTCGTGTCTGCGATTTACCCAAACTGTTGATATTCCCATTGATGCGGCGGGTACAATGTCGTGATATACACTCTGAGCAACGTGCAGCAGTTTTTCCGGTGCTATTCCCATTGTTGCTAGGGCGATTTCAAAGTTGCGAGTTGACGGTTTGTACGATCGTACTTTTTCCGCAGTAATCAACCAGTCAAACTCAACTTTTAAGTGTTTGGCCGTACCTGCAAACAAGTCATCATCAATATTGGAAATTACCGCCAATTTGTATTTCTGCTTGAGCGCTGACAAGGCTGCAACTGTATCGGGAAATGGTTGCCAATTTTTAATGGAATCTACCAAACAATTTATTTCTGTTCCTGATTCTGTTTCTGTCGGTTCAAAATTAAATCTTTGACCGAATCTTTTCATTATTTCTTGCAAAATTTTCCGGTATTCGATATAGTCATTTTTGTCATTTTCTAGTTCGGATTCAAATTCAGCAAAAAGCTCTAAAGTTCCATCATCACTGAAATCGATTTCCCGATTTGATAGCAATTGTTTCAAGGCTGGCAATATCCCCCTTTCCCAATCTATGAGAGTGCCGTAGCAGTCAAAACTCACAACTTCAAACTGATTAAAATCTAACATTTGTCATCGCTCCTTTTCTACGGTTGATATTCAGCAATAATTTCAATTTTTCCGACAATATTGCGATTAAAATCTGCCAACTCTTCTGCCGGAATCCAATATTCTTGGTGAATCGAACTACCGACAGTTTGGACGGGATATTTTTTTAAGAAGTCAGCCAAAACTCGAAACCGAGTTACATAGCCAAAATATCCCGATGCTGCATCTTTTGTATTCCAATCTCGTGCAATTTGGATAGCATATGCTTTGTGGAGTACGGGATAAAAAATAGGCTGAAAAGATAGTCGCGGCGGAAATGCCATGAAATCGCTTTCTTGAATTAACTCCATTTCTTTTTTGCCGACAGCTCGAAAAAGTGTTGCTGTCTCTCGATCTGATATAGTGATATTTTTAAACCAATCTCTCCAACCGTCCCAATTGTGAATAATTCTAGCCAATTCGGCGTAACCGGCGGCACGGGGATGAGAACCGTCATTTTGGGCAAGTTCTTGCAGCCAAACTTCTGATTTTTGCAGCGGTGTATAAATATCTAAATAAGGCACGTTTAACTCGGTGCAAACTTGGGAAAAATGTTTCGATAAGTTGGCAATTCTGATATTTCGATTGACATCCAGAACTGATGGAGGCCCGATCATTAAAATTGGTGTCATTTCTTTGGCAGCCGCGAGAATTTCTCGGGTATTTTCAATTGATTTCTCAACTTCTACTCGACTTTTTTCTTCTTCTAAGTAAGTGTCGTTGACGCCAAAGGAAAATACTATTCTGCTGTCACAGTAGTGAGGTAAGCGGTCAAGAACTTCGCTAAACCAGCGAGATTGTATATCGGCGCTGGTTGCTCCCCGTACTCCTAAATTGTAGTAGGTGATATCGTGTCCTTGCTTGCAAACGGCTGCGCAAATTCGCCCTGTCCAACCTAGACATTTTGGATCGCAAGTACCGTTTACAAAAGAATCGCCGATAAAACAAATACGCATATTATGTTTGGGAATTGGGAATTGGGAATTGGGAATTGGGAATTGGGAATTGGGAATTGGGA
>ENA-OBIO01000136-OBIO01000136.1-metagenomes-genome-assembly--contig:-NODE-136-length-44948-cov-3.30811_pt1 | contig 44948 bp, 45 predicted proteins | sample MGYA00153383_OBIO01 | MGnify analysis MGYA00153383 | reverse complement strand
GGCGCCGCCGATACCCGCATCGATCTCATCGAAGACCAGCGCCGTGCGTTCGCGTCGATCGGCGAGCACGACGACGAGTGCGAGCAAGACGCGCGAGAGTTCGCCACCCGATGCCGCACGCGCGAGCGGTCGCACGGGTTCGCCGGGATTGGGCGAGAGCGCGAATTCAGGCGACTCGGCGCCACTCGGTCCGAGGGCCGCGAGCGGTTCGAGCACGACGGCGAAGCGCGCCGCCGGCATCGCGAGCCCCGCGAGTTCCTCGCCGACGCGCTTCTCGAGTGCGGCTGCGGCTTTCGCGCGCAGTTTCGTGAGCGCGCCGCATTCTCGCGCGAGATCGGCTCGTGCGCGATCGCGCGCCGTGCGCAGCGCCGCTTCGCGATCGTCGCGCGCGTCTTCATTCGCAATCGTCGTCTCGAAACGCGCGCGCGTTTCGAAGACGGCATCGATCGAGCCGCCGTACTTCTTCTTAAGCGCGTCGATGAGGCTCAAGCGCGCCGTAACCGACTCGAGTTCGCCCGTGTCGAGCTCCGTCGCATCGCGTTCGCGCGCGATCGCGACGGCGGCGTCGGTCGTCTCGCTCTGCAGAGCCGCGAGCGACTGCGCGAGCGCTTCGAGCGACGTACCGAATCGCGCGACACCCGCGAGCGCGGCGGCCGCCGAGCCGAGCGCTTCCATTGCATTTGCTTCTTCGCCCGCGAGCGCGTCGTGTGCCGCTCCGAGCGCGCTTGCGATCTTTTCGACGTTGACGAGATAGTCGCGCCGTTCGCGTAGCGCCACATCTTCTCGCGCGACGAGTGCGGCTTCGTCGATCTCGCGCGCGGCAAATCGCGCAAATTCCAGTTCGGCAAGCGCACGTCCGACGTTTGCGGTGAGATCGGCAAGTGCGGCTTCGGCCGTGGAGACGCCGTCGAAGGCATCACGGACGGCACGTCGCCGCGCGAGCGCGTCGTCGCCCGCGAAGGCATCGAGCACGTCGAGTTGATAAGCGCGCGAGAGCAGGCGCTGTTGCTCGTGTTGCCCCACGGCTTCGAGCACGCGTTCGCCGAGCGCGCGTAGTTGGCCCGACGTCGCGAGACGGCCGTTGATGCGCGCGCTCGATTTTCCCGTCGGCAACATCTCGCGCACGAGGATCGCCGAGTCGTCATCGTTCTCGAAGCCATCGGCATCGAGTGATTCGCGCAGCGCCGCATCCACCTCGATCGCGAGCGTCACGCGCGCGCGCGGCGCACCTGCGCGCACGATATCCGCCGACGACCGCTCGCCGAGAACGAAGGCGAGCGAACCGAGCAACATCGTCTTCCCCGACCCCGTCTCGCCGCTGCACACGGTGAATCCATCCGCGAATTCGAGCGACGCGCGCGCGATGAGCGCGAAGTCTTCGATCTCCAACCGTGCGAGGCGCATCAGCGATCCTTCAGGGGCGCGTTCCAGCGCAATTTACCTTCGAGAAGCGCGAAAAAGTCGAGCGGTTCGCGGCGCGCGAAACGCACTTTGTGCGCGTACTTCGTAACCGTGACGCGCTCGCCCGGTAACAGTTCGTCGATGACTTGACCATCGGCTTCGAGCGCGACGCCACTCGTCTCCTCATCGCACGCGATCACGATCCGCGACGAGGTCGGAATGACGAGCGGCCGCGAGAAGAGCGTGTGCGGTAAGAGCGCGGTGACGATGAACGCATCGACATCGGGCGCGACGATCGGGCCGCCCGCAGAAAGTGAATACGCCGTCGACCCCGTCGGCGTCGCCACGATGATGCCGTCGGCCGGAACGTTCGCGGCTTCTTTGTTATCGATGTAGAGACCGAAGGGCATCATACGCGGGCTCGTACGCGTGACGACGATATCGTTGAGCGCGAAGTGCGTTCGACCGTGAGCCTCGACTTGGAGCGCGACGCGTTCGTCGATCTCGAAGCCCGCGAGGAAGATCTGTGTGAGATGCGCGAGCGCACGGTCGTTGCCATCCATCTCGGTCAAGAAGCCGAGGCGACCCGTGTTGATGCCGAAGAGTGGAATCCCAAGCGGCGTCGCGAGTTGCGCCGCGCGCAAGAGCGTGCCATCGCCGCCGAGCGAGACGAGCAACTTCGCATCGGCGATTGTCGCACCCGCGGTCGCGAGACGCAGTTCGCGTTCTTGTGTGTCCTCGAGGGCGACTGCGAATCCGGCATCGCGAATTTGTGCTGCGATTGCAGCCGCCGCGGCGCGCGCGTGCGCGCGAAAGAGATCGACGTAGAGCGCGATCGTCCCCGTCGATGCGAGCGTTTTCATTATGCGGCGTGCTTTGCGAGCGCGAGATCGATCGCACGATCGTCGAACGGCGTGCCGTCGCAGCGAACGAGCGCGAAGAATTCGATATTCCCCGCAGGCCCGACGAGCCGACTTCCCACGAGCGCTTGCGGCACGAGTCCGAGGCCGAGCGTCGCCGCGCGGAATTCGCGGAGAATCGCGCGATGCACGTCCGGATCACGCACGACCCCGCCCGCGCCCAGACGATCGCGACCCGCTTCGAATTGCGGTTTGACGAGCGCGACGATCGATGAGCCCGCATTCCCAGCGAGAAACGCGCGGGTGCGGTCGAGGATCGTCACGACCGAAATGAACGACGCATCGATCGTGATCACGTCGAAGGCGGCGCCAAGGTCGCCGTCGGGCACGAGACGGAAGTTCGTTCGCTCCACGACGCGCACGCGCGGATCGTCGCGTAAGCTCAACGCGATCTGGCCGTATCCGACGTCGAGCGCCGTGACGTGCGCGGCACCGCGTTGCAAGAGACAGTCGGTAAACCCACCCGTCGAAGCGCCGACGTCGAGTGCGCGTGCGCCCGTGACGTCGAGTGCGAAATCGACGAGCGCGCCCTCGAGTTTTTCGCCGCCGCGGCTCACGTACGGGCGCGCGCGTTCCACTTCGAGCAACGCGCTCGTGGCGACCGACGCGCCGGGTTTGGTCGCGGGACGACCGTCGACGCGAACGCGACCGGCAATGATGAGCGAACGTGCGCGCGAGCGAGTAACGCCCGTGCGTTCCGCGACGATTTCATCGAGCCGCTGGGAATCGCGGCCCATCTTAGCGATCCGGAGCGTCGTCGACTTGCGATCCCGCGACGAACGACGCGCCGTTTGCGGCGCGCGTGCCCGGTTCGCCTTCGCCGTCGCCGCGTGTTGCCGCATCGATCGAAGTTTGCGCCTCTTTGAGCAACCGCTCGCATTTTTGCGCGAGTCCCTTGCCCTCGCGAAAGAGCGTCACCGACTCATCGAGCCCGACATTCTCGCGTTCGAGTTTTTGAACGATCTCCTCGAGCCGCCCAAGGGCGCCTTCAAAATCGCCGGATACGCTAGTTGCCATCGGTCCTCTCCGGTTCGACGCGTGCGAAGATCGTTCCGTGGGCGACACGCGCTTCGATCGCTTCCCCCGCAGCGAGCGCCCCCGGGTCGCGCACGATCGCCCCGCGATGTGTCACGATCGCATAGCCACGTTGCAGGATCGCTTCGGGATCGTTTCCGGCGAGTTGCGCGTTTGCCAGGGCGAAGCGTTGGCTCACACGCGACGCCGCGGCGCGCACGGCAGGCTCGAGCCGCTGTTGAGCCGCGAGAAATCGTGCGCGTGCGTTTGCAAGCCGCACCGTCGCCGCGACGTCGAGCCTCACCGTTGCCGCGTGCAGGCGACGTTCGCGCGCGGCGAGACGCATCCGTGGATCGTAAGATTGGAGGCGACGTTCGAGATCGCGCACGCTCGTTGCGCGGCGACGCAAGGCGAGATCGGCCCGCATCGCGAGTGCGGTGCTCGCTTCGTCGACGCGTTGTACGCGCAAGGCAAGGAGCGTCCCGCCGTCGGCAACTCGCGAGCGCAAGAGCGCGCGCGCGAGCCGCCCGGAGAGGCGCTCGAACTGCAATGCGAGCGCACGGCCCGCGCGGCGTTCTTCCTCGCGGACGTCGCCGAGCAGATCGGCCGTCGCAAATCCAATCGTTTTCGCCGCAGCGGACGGCGTTTCGACGTGACGGTCGGCCGCCGCATCGCAAAGTTGTTGATCGGCGGTATGTCCGATCGCCGAGACGATCGGGTGCGCGCATGCTGCGACCGCTCGCACGACGCGCTCGTCGCTAAAGCAGAAGAGATCTTCGAACGATCCGCCACCGCGCGTGAGCACGACGCAATCGAGATCCGCACGCGACGCGCGTTCGATCGCGCGCACGATATCGTCGGGGGCGCGTTGCCCCTGGACGGATGTTTCGAACCACACGATCGCGACGTGCGGTGCGCGGGTACTCAAGAGCCGTACGAAATCGATCGCCCCATCCGACGTTCGCGACGAAACCAGACCGACGCGAAACGGATACGAGGGCAGATCGCGCTTGCGCTCGGCAGCGAAGAGGCCTTCGGCAGCGAGGGCGCGCTTACGCTCTTCGAAGATCGCGTGCAGATCGCCGAGACCCTCGATATCGACGACGCGGACGCGTAACTGATACGTACTGCGCATCGGGTACGTGACGACCGAGCCCGTCGCGACGACGGCCTGGCCGTTCTCCAAATGCGCGGGTATCCGAATCGTCTCGGTGGGAAACGAAACGCAATTGAGCAACGCACCGCGATCTTTGAGGACGAAATACACGTTGCCGTTGTGTTGACGTGAGATTCCCGATATCTCGCCGCGTACCGAGACGTCGCGCAAATGTTTGTTCGCTTCGAAATTCCGCCGCAAATAATCGGCGAGATACTCGACGGTGACGACGCGTCGCGGCGTCGCCTGCGGTTGCGGGTTCATCGTGCGGCGGGCGTCGCATTCGCCGGCGGTGATGTGGGATCGGGCGCGAGGCCATCGCCCCCGAGCGTGACGCTCGCACCTCGCACACCCTGCGGCACGCTACCACCCGTTCCGACTCCGACGACTTCATTTGCTGTCGGCGCGCCGAGAGCGGTTGCCGTCCGCGCCGTCGTGGCCTTGGCGAGCTGCGGTTTAACGGCTGTGGCCGCAGCGATCCGCGCTTCGAACGTACGATCGCGCTTCACATCCGCACGCGCGACGATCGGTTCGGCGGCGACGGGTGGCGCGTCGATGCGTGCGTGTCGGCGCCCGAAGTATCCCGCACTCGCGCACGAACCCAGCGGCTCCGTACCGTCGAGAAAGTACTCGAATTTCTTCGGCTGACCGCAATATGCGACTTTGCGGACTTCCGTGCCGGGAAAAGTAAACTCGTGCTTCGGCGTTTTGGCGAGTGCCGCTTTCATGAAGCGCGCCCACGTGCGTGCGGGTACGTTACCACCAAATGATTCGCGCATCTTCGTGTAGTCGTCGTTACCGAGCCAGACCGCGACGGCGAGGTCGGGCGTGAACCCGACGAACCACGCATCGCGATAGTCGGACGTCGTTCCCGTCTTACCCGCTGCCGGACGTCCGATCTCGGCGTTGGGAAAACCGGTGCCTTCTTTGATGACGCCTTCGAGCATCGACGTCATCAAATACGCCGTTCCCGCACTGACCACTTCGGTCTCTTGCGGCACGCGATTATCCAGGAGATCCGATCCGATCGCGTCGCGAACGAGGCGCAGCGGCGACGCATCGATGTGGATACCTTGGTTGGCGAGCGTCGCGTACCCCGTCGCTTGATCGAGCGGCGTGACGAGGCTACTGCCGAGCGCGAGCGAGAGATTGGCTTCGAGTGGCGATTTGACGCCCATGCGATGCGCGTATTCGATCACGCGATCGACGCCGACTTGTTGTGCGAGTTTGACGGCGACCACGTTGCGCGATTGCGCGAGTGCGTACCGCAGCGTCACGCCGCCGAGAAAGCGGAAATCGTCGTCTTGTGGATGCCACTGCGTGCCGTCGCCCATCGGATAGGACACGGGCGTATCGTCGACGATCGACGTCGGCGGCATGCCGCTATCGATCGCCGCGGTATACACGTACGGCTTGAACGACGATCCGGGTTGGCGCATCGCTTGCCACGCCCGATTGAACTGATTCTTGAGCGTGAACCCGCCCGCACCGCCGACCATCGCGACGATCTCGCCCGTCTGCGGTCGGATCGCCACGAGCGCCGCCTGATGCCCGTTGATGCCTTCGTTGATCGCGCGCCCGACACCCCAATCGACCGCGCTCTGCGCGAGTTCTTGAAGGTGCGGATCGAGCGTCGTCGCGACTTCCAGGCCGCCTTCGTAGACCGCTTGCGTGCCGAAGGTCGCATCGAGAACGTGCGTCACGTACGTCGTAAAATACGGGTAGCGGAAAGATTGTAAACCCGTCAAGCGTTCGGGCATGAGTCCGAGTGGCGCGCCGAGCGCCGTCTCGAGTTGCGAGAGCGAAATATAGCCGCTATCGTGCATGCGTTCGAGTACGTGATGCTGGCGCTCGATCGCGTGCTTGCGATTGACGTATGGCGAGTAATCCGAGGGTGCCGCGGGCAGGCCCGCGAGCACGGCGGCCTGTGCGATCGTGAGATTACCGACGTTCGTACCGAAATACTCGTGCGATGCGGCCTCGATGCCATAGGCGCCCGCGCCGAAGTAGATCAGGTTGAGATAGCGTTCGAGGATCTCGTCTTTGGTATAGTACCGTTCGATTTCGAAGGCGAGGAGCGCTTCTTGGACCTTGCGCGAGATCGAACGTTCGTTTGAGAGAAAGAGCGCGCGAGCGAGTTGTTGCGTGATCGTGGACGCGCCCTGGAATTGCTTGTGCTGATAATCCGCGAGCGCGGCGCGCGCGATCCCCGCGAAATCGACGCCGTGATGTTTGTAGAAATTGTGATCTTCGTTTGCGATAAAGGCGTTGCGCACGCGCTGCGGGATCTTCCCGATCGGCACGAAGATACGATTCTGTTTGTAGAGCGAGGCGAGCAGTTCGCCGTTGCGTGCGTAAACGCGCGTCGCTCGCGACGGCTGGAAATCGGCCATGCGGTTGATGTCGGGTAAATTTTTCGAGTACGAATAGACGACGCCCGCGATCGTTCCCGCGGCGAAGAGCACGAGCAGAAAAAGGACCGCGAACGCCGTGTAGACGATGCGTCCGAAGATCGAGAGACGGCGCCGCTTTTTCCGACGGCTCGCGATCGTGCCTGCCACTTACCGGACCACGGCGCTCGCGAGGACGCCGTTGACGTAGCGACCGCTGTCGTCGGTCGAAAATTTCTTCGCGAGTTCGACGGCTTCGTTGAGCACGACGGCGCGCGGGGTTTCGCGATGATAGGTGAGTTCGTACACGCTCATGCGCAACACGAGCCGATCGATCGTGGGCAGACGGTCGAGCGTCCAGCCCTGGAGGAGCGGCGCGATGAGCGCGTCGCTTTCGTCGCTATGTTCCAGCGTCCCGAGCACGAGATCGCGCACGAACGCCCGATGATCGGAATCCTGCGGACCCTCGAGGGTCGCATCGAGGGCGACTGCGGGTTCGTGATGGCCGATTTCGATCGCGAAGAGCGTCTGCAAGGCGAGTTCGCGTGCATGGGTGCGGGTCACGTCGCGAGTGCCGCGGCTGCCGGTGGGACGAATGCGGGCAGGTAATCGATCGCAATCCCACCTTCGCGAAAACGGCCGTCGCGCATGATCGCCGTGCAGATATCGATCGTGGTCTTCACGCCCGAGATGCGCGTATCGCCGAGCGCGGCGATCATGCGATCGATCGCTTCGAGACGCGTCGTGCCGTGTGTGATGATCTTGGCGAGCAGCGAGTCGTAGAACGGCGGCACCGCGAGACCCGCATAAGCGTGCGAATCGACGCGCACGCCGTAGCCGCCGGGCATCGCAACATCGACGAGCGTGCCCGCCGCCGGTGCGTAATTATTCGCCGAATCTTCGGCATTAATGCGGCATTCGATCGCGTGCCCACTTGGGACGAGTCGCTTCTGATCGAACGAGAGTTTTTCGCCGGCCGCGATGCGGATCTGTTCGCGCACGAGATCGACGCCGTAGAGCACTTCGGTCACGGGGTGCTCGACCTGAATCCGCGTGTTCATCTCCATGAAGTACACGTCGTCGCCAGTGATCAAGAATTCGAGCGTTCCCGCGCTTTTGTATTTCACCGCACGTGCGGCCGCGATAGCCGTTTCGTGCAGCTTCCGGCGTATGCGGTCGGAGAGGTGCGGCGCGGGCGCTTCCTCGACGAGTTTTTGATGCGAGGGTTTCTGGACCGAGCAGTCGCGTTCGCCGACATGCACGACATTGCCGAACGCGTCGCCCATGATTTGCACTTCGACGTGACGCGGCTTTTCGATCAGTTTCTCCATGTAGAGCCGACCGTCTTTGAAATTCGCTTCAGCCTCCGCTTGCGCGGTTGCGAAGGCGTGCTCGAGTTCGTCCGGCGTACGAACGGCACGCATGCCCTTCCCTCCGCCGCCCGCCGTCGCTTTGAGCATCACGGGGTAGCCCAGACGCTTGGCGCCAGCGAGTGCGTCCATGACGGAGTTGAGGATATCGGTACCCGGTGTCGTCGGCACTCTCGCTTCCGACATGATCGTTTTCGCCGTCGCCTTGTCGCCCATTTTCGCGATCGTCTCGGGCGAGGGTCCGACGAAGGCGAGTCCATGATCGGCACAGATATCGGCAAATCGCGCGTTTTCCGCAAGAAAGCCGTACCCAGGATGGATCGCATCGGCACCCGAGATGAGGGCAGCCGAGATGATGTTCGGGATGTTGAGGTACGATCGCGCGACCGCGCCCGGCCCGACACAATACGCTTCGTCTGCATTGCGAACGTGCAACGACGCGCGATCGGCTTCGGAGAAAATCGCGACCGTCGAAATGCCGAGTTCGTGCGCGGCGCGATTGACTCGCATCGCAATCTCACCACGATTGGCGATGAGTAATTTTTTGAACACCGTTACTTCTCGATCGAAAAGAGCGGCTGACCGTACTCGACCGCTTCGCCGTCGGTCACGAAGACCGCGGCAACGCGGCCGGGGCCGCCCGATCGAATAGGATTGCGAATACCGAGCGACTCGACATAGGCGAGTTCCCGATCTTCTGCGATCTCGGCGCCGACGGCGACCGTCGGCCGCGAGAGGCGCACGATGCCCACAAACTCTGCGCGCAACACGTTTGCAGCCAGCGCGGCATGCGAGTTCCCGTTGGTCGCAGCGAGCGCGCCGAGTGTCGGCGCACCGGGCTCGGCTTCCGGCGACGTCACGAGCGGTGCGGCGACGGCGCGCGCCGTGCGGCGCACGTCGATCGTGAGGTCGTCCTCTTCGATGCGGACGCGTACGAGGCCGGCGGATTCACAGAATTCCGCTGCCGAGCGCAAGCGGTCCAGCGTTTCGTCCCAAGTCACGACTCGGAAGATTCGAGCCGCCACGACCGGTATCCGCTGGACGGCCGCCCGCTCCGAGACCGGAAGCGCTTCTAAGAGCGGCTCGAACGACGCATCGATTTCCGCGAGCGGCGCGAGCGCGAACGCGCGCTCGTGGAGACGCTCGTGCGGAATCACGAGATCGACTTCTCGGAGCACGAGATCGTCGTATGCCAAAATATCGAGATCGATCGCGCGCGGACCCCAACGAAACGTCGAGACGCGGCCGAGTTCGGATTCGAGCGTCTTGAGCGCGGCGAGCAAGTCGCGCGGCCCGAGCTCCGTCTCCAAGAGGGCGGCGGCGTTCACGAAATCGGGCTGCTCGGTCACGCCCCACGCCTTGGTCGCGTAGAGCGATGAGCGCGCGGTCACGTGACCGTAGCGCGCGAGCGCAACGAACGCTGCCTCGACGTACGTTGCGGGATCGCCCTCGTTCGAGCCGAGGCCGATGCGTGCGAGCGCCACGCTTACGCGCGCGTCGCGTGCAAGCGCACCGACGGCGTCGCGCCCGCAAGCAATTGGGGTTTACCGATCGTGATCGCCGCCGTCGCGATCCGCGCGTCGGCCATGACCACCCCCAGGATCTCGTCGCCGAGGCGTTCGAGCAATCGATACGAGTGGTCGCGCACCATCGCGACGATCGTGTCGCGCAGCGCCGCGTAATCGATCGTCTCGGAGAGTACGTCGCTCGCCCGCGCGCTTTGCAGATCGACCCCGAGCTCGATCTCGATATCGAAAGGCTGCATGTAATCGCGCTCGCCCGGGTTCGCGCCGTGTTTCCCGTACGCGCGAATGCCGCGCACGGCGATGGTATCCATCATGGTTTCTCCAGCCAGGTTTGGGGTCGCCATCCGCGCACGATCGCATCGCTCACGCGCACGACATCGGTCATCGCGGCAACGTCGTGCACGCGAACGATATCGATGCCCGCTGCGATCGCGAGGGCGACGGTCGCGGCCGTCCCATAGGTTCGCTCGCCCGGGTCGCGTCCCGTTAGTTTGCCGATCGTCGATTTACGCGACGTGCCGAGCAACGTCGGAAACCCGAGTGAGACGAGTCGATCGAGCGCTGCGAGCAACGCGAGATTCTGATCGGGTGTCTTGCCGAAACCGATACCGGGATCGACGATCACGCGATCGGGCGCGATGCCCGCGCGAACGGCACGTTCGGCTTGACGCTCGAGCGATTCGAGCACCTCGTCCACGACGTCGCCCGTGCCTGGTTCGTGGCGATTGTGCATCACCACGATGGGGACGTCGTGCGCGACCGCGCATGCGAGCAACGCGTCATCGAAACCCCAGATCGAATTGAGCAAATCGGCGCCATTCTCGAAGGCTTCCGCGAAGACGTCGGGCTTGTACGTATCGATCGAGAGGACGGTAGCGGGTCGTGCGTCGCGCAGTCCGCGCACGACCGGCAACAGGCGGCGACGCTCTTCACTCGCGTCGATCGGCGTGTGACCCGGGCGCGTCGATTCCGCGCCGATATCGAGGAGGTCCGCACCCGCGTCGAGCAACGCGCAGCCGCGTTCGATCGCGTCGCACGGATCGACTCGCCCGTCGCCTGAAAACGAATCCGGCGTCGCGTTGACGATCCCCATTACGAACGTGCGCGTACCCCACGCGAACGTCGTTCCGCGAAGCGTCATCACGCCGCGCTTAGCGACGCGTACGCTCGACGACATGTTCGAGCCACCACGCCCGCAGGATCGCGGGGACGAATGTCGAGCCCGTCACGACGACGACGTGCGACCCATCGGCGTGTCGCCGCGCGACTGCGAGTGCTTCGATGGGATCGGCGATGGTGCGCGCCGTGACGCCTGCATTCGATGCGATATTCGCGAGACGTTGTGGCCGTTCGGCCGTGCGTCCCGGCGTATCGAAGGACGTGAAGATGAACGTCGCCGGCAGATCGAACCAGATAGCCAAAATCGCGGCGGCATCTTTGGTTTCGCCGATCCCGACGACGAAGAGAAAGCGTCGATCGGGAAAGGTTTCGCGCAAGGCTTCTGCGAGCGATGCGGCTTTGTCGGGATTGTGCGCGACGTCGAAAATCACGCTCGGAAAGCCCGGAAAGAATTCCATGCGTCCGGGAATGACGAGTTGCGCGAAGGCACGTTCGATCGCGCCCCGCGAAGGCCGCAACTCCGCACGGAGTTGCTCGAGTGCGACGATCGCCGTCGTCGCGTTGCGTTGCTGGAACCGCCCGAGCACGGGAAGGTCGAGCTCGTACGTATCGTGCGCCGTCGTCACCGCGAACGACTGCCGATAGGGTTCGCTCGGACGCGCGACGATCGTCGCCACGTCGGAGACGCCGATGAACGGCGCGCCGACACGCGCACACGTCGCCTCGATCATCTCGCGCGCTTCGGTGACGGCATCGGAGACCAGCGGCACGCCGGGCTTCGCGATCCCCGATTTATCGCGCGCGATCAGGGCGGGCGTATCGCCGAGTAACTCGGTGTGGTCGAGGCCGACGTTCGTGATGACCGAAACCTCGGGTTGGACGAGATTCGTGCCGTCGAGCGTGCCACCGATGCCGACTTCGATTGCCGCAATATCGACGTTCTCGCGCGCGAAATAGGCGAATGCGAGTGCGAGCGTCGTCTCGTAAAACGACGGCCGACCGAACTCGTGCATCGTCGCATCGATCGCACCCAACATCTCGCCCAGGAGATCGCCGAACGCTTCTTCGGAGATGGCGACGCCGTCGATCCGCGCGCGCTCCGTCATCGAGACGAGATGCGGCTTCGTGTGCAGCCCCGTGCGTTTGCCACTCGCGGTGAGCGCCGCTGCAATCATCGTCGCCGTCGACCCTTTTCCGCTCGTGCCACCGACGTGCACCGTCGGATACTGCAAATGCGGGTTGCCGAGATGGCCGAGCAGTGCCGCCATGCGCGCGAGGCGATGCGGGACCGCGCGCGAGATCGTTTCGTTGATCGTGCCGAGCAAATACGCAGTCGCGCGTTCGTACGTCATCGTATCTCAGCCGTCGATGACGCGATTCGCGAGGAGATCGAGCGCGTGCGGTAATGCCGGTAAGAGCACGGCGAGCGTTTCGCGCACGGCCTTGGGGCTGCCGGGAAGATTGACGATGAGCGTCGTGCCGCGCACGCCCGCAACCGCGCGAGAGAGCATCGCCGTTTTGACGAAAGCGGCGGACGCCGCGCGCATCGCTTCGGCGATTCCCGGCACTTCATAATCGAGGACACCCGAGGTTGCCTGCGGCGTGCGATCCCGGGGCCCGATGCCCGTGCCGCCACTGGTGAGAACGAGAGGCACGCGCATGCGATCGGCGAGATCGATGAGCTCGGCCTGCAGCGCGGCCGCGTCGTCGGGCAAGATGCGTTCGTGCACGATCGCGTAGTCGCTCCCGAGCACCTCGGCGATGACGGGAATACACGCATCGGGCCGCGTGCCCGCAGCCGCACGATCGGAGAGAACGATGACGGCGAGATCGCGTATCATCGTGCGTCGTCCGCCGTCGCGCTCGCAAAATCAGCGGCGCGCCAAAGGCCACTCTTTCCACCGGATTTTTCGAGCAGCCGCACGGATTCGATCGCAATGCCTTTATCGAGCGACTTCGTCATGTCGTAAATCGTGAGCGCCGCGATCGATGCCGCGACCATCGCTTCCATCTCGACGCCGGTTTGCGCGACCGTGCGCGCGATCGCATCGATGCGCAGCATCACGGGTGAAGTCCACGCAAAGGTGACATCGACGCTCGCGAGCGGCAACGGATGCGCGAGCGGAATGAGCGTCGCCGTCTGCTTTGCGGCGAGAATGCCCGCAATCTGCGCGGCTGAGAACGCATCGCCTTTCGCAAGCGTCGCGGCACGAAGCGCATCGGCACTCGTCTGCGTCATCCGCACGTGCGCGCACGCGTGCGCGACGCGCGCCGTCGTTGCCTTCGCGCCGACGTCGACCATCGCGACGCCCCCATCGGGACGCACGTGAGAGGGCCGCGTGGCGGACGACTCGAGATCGGAGATTAGCGCAGGCTCGGCGTCGTGGGTTTGCCCGCTTGGAAGCGCAGCCACACGAGTGAGAGCGCCGCGAGGATTTCAAAGAGGACGAAATGCTTGAGGTGGTGCGGCGGCGCGACGATGTAATACAGCCCGACGAGAGCGAAGACGACGGCGAGACCGATGGCGGCGAATTTCATGCGATGACCTTTGTGAGTGTGAGTGCGAGACATACGGACCCGAAGATGAGGCAGTACCAGCCGAATGGCCGCAAATCATTGCCGTGGAAATATCGGACGAGGAAAGCGACCGAGGCATAGGCGCAGATTCCGGCGAGCACGCCACCGACTGCGGCCTGCGCGAGGACGGCTTGCGAACCCGGGGCGAAGAGTTGCGGCACCTCGAGCGCCGATGCGGCGAATATGACGGGCGTGGCGAGCAAGAACGAGTAGCGCGCCGCGTCTTCGTGCGTGAGCCCGAGCAACAGGCCTGCGACGATCGACGAGCCGGAGCGCGAGATGCCGGGGAAGAGCGCTGCCCCTTGCGCGATGCCGACCTTCGCCCCGTCGGACCACGCGATCGTCGGTAACGCGCGCTCGCCCGTCGAGCGGCGACGTAGCGCTTCTCCCGCGAACATAATGAACGCGTTCACGATCAAGAAACCCGAGACGAGTGCGCTCGAACCGAAGAACGCCCGCACGGGCTTTTCGAGAAAGACGCCGAGGAGCGCCACGGGGATGGTGCCCACGATGAGCAGCCAGCCGACGCGTTCGTCGGGATCGCTCGAGAGATTGCCGCGCGCGATGCTCGCGACGAGCGCGCGCACGATGCGCACCCAATCCGCGCGATAATAAACGATCAGCGCGATCGCCGTGCCGAGATGCAAGGCGACGACGAAGGACAGAAACGTCGGATCGCTACGATCGATCTTCCACCGCAAGAGCGACGGCACGAGCACCGTGTGGCCGAGGCTCGAAATCGGGAAAAGTTCGCTGACGCCTTGCAACACCGCAAGGATCATCGCCTGAAGCCAGGTCATCGTCGCCGATCGTTTTCCATCGCGGAAATTGGGGTTACTGTCCCGTGAAGTCGACTCGGAAGAGATACGAGCCCGCGGTTTTGACGCAGCTTACGATCTCGGGCGAGTAGGTGCTCGCGCGAGCGGCACGTTTGGCGGCTTCGTCGAGGGAGGGATTGCCAGCCGACTTACTGAGCTCGACGCTCGTCACGTGGCCCGCTGCATCGAGAGTGACCTTGATCGCAGCGCTTCCGACAGCACCTTGCTGACGGGCGACTTCCGGATATTCAGCTTCCGCTGCGTTGACCGTCGTTGCATCCGCATTCGGAACGGCGCAGGCGGGTTTCGGAGCGGGCGTTGCCGTCGGGGCCGGTGTACTTGCGGGGGTTGCAGGAACGCCCGTCGCCGCTGGTGCCGAGGTTGCCGCGACGGCGGGTGCCGAGGCGACGTTACCCTGCGGCACGCCGTTTTGGCTCCCGACCTTGGGCGCGACGTATTGTTTTTCCGACGACGCGCTCTTGGCATTCGAGGTCGTCTTCGGCGGATTGACCTTGAGCTTGACCTGCGGTGGGGGATTGGTTTGCTTGACCGGGGGCGGCGTGCTCTTTGGCGGCGGCGTCGGTGGCGGCGTGGGTGTAGGCGGCGGCGGCGTTGGGACGCGGACCTTGATTTTCTTGGTCAGTGACACTTTTTCAGGCTCCGCTTTATCGGCCGCACGTTGTTTGAGGCCGAAGAACGGCAAGACGACGATGTGGACCAAAAGCGAGATGAGAAACGCGTAGCCGAGAAAAGAGCGTAAGCGGACCACCGGACGCTTCGGCGCCGGTGGCGGCGTGATCGGTGCGGTCATTTAATTCTTGGCACCATCGGTTTTATTGGCGAGGCCGAAGTTCGTCAGATTTTCTTTTTTTGCCGCATCCATCACCTGGAGGATGGTGCCGTAGTTCGCTTTGGGATCCGCCTTGATGATCACGCTCGTATAGATGTGATTGGTCTGGTCCTGAAGCGTTTTGAAAACCGCCGGCGCGCCCGCGATATCCGTCGTATTCGATCCGATTTGAATGTGCGACTTCGCATCGATGTAGACGATGATCTGCGAGTCTTTGACCTTTTCGGCGTTGTGGGCGCCGGGAAGATGCGGCTCTTTGGTGACCGATGCGAGGATGATAAAGATGATCAGGAGGACCAGCAACACGTCCGTGAAGGGCGTGATATTGATCGTCGACATGACGTCGTCTTCGCCTTGTTGCGTTGCGACGGCCATACTACGACGTCACGAATCCGACGTCGTCGAGGTTCGCTTCTTTCGCCGCATCGAGAATGCGGATGATCGTCCCGTACGGAGCTTTCGCATCCGAGGTGATCGACACGTGAAGCTTCCCGCGCTTGGCGACCGTCTGGGCCAGGATGCCGTAGATCGACGTATCGTTCGCCTTGGTGTTATCCACGAAGATGACGCCCTTGTCGTTGACTTCGATGTCGATCGTTTTCTTGTTATCTTGCTGCGTATTGGCCGGATTGTTTTTGTTCGGCAGCTCTTTTTGAAAGCCGGGCGGCGTGACGAGCGCTGCGAGCAGCATGAAAATAATGAGCAAAACCAACAACACATCCGTGAACGGGGTGATGTTGATCTCGGCCATGACTTCATCGTCTTGGCTAGCCGAGATGAGCGACATGCGCTCGGCCTACTTAACGGCGGCGGGAGCCGCTGCCGGACTGCCGGCGCCGACGGGCTGATAGAGATCGGTCGGAATCGGCTCGCCAGCGTTGTGAAAGTGCAAGATCTCCGCGAGTTGATTGGCCGAAACGATCATCTCTTGGTTATACGCTTTGATGCGCGTCTTGAAGTAATTGAAGAACACGACCGAGACGACGGCGACGAAGAGGCCGGCGGCCGTGGTAACGAGCGCTTCACCGACGCCGGCGGCCACGACGGCTGGGGTCGAGTTCCCCTTGAGGGCGATATCGTTGAAGGCATGAATGATTCCTGAGACGGTGCCCAAGAGGCCGACGAAGGGTGCGACGACGGCGATGGTTCCGATAACCCCCAGATTACGCTCCAAGGTGTTGAGGTTCTCCATCAAGGCAATCGAGAGCGCGTCGGTAATGTCGGCGCGCGTCTTCGTTCCGCGATGGAGACCGAAAGCGAGGATACGCGGGAGCATGCCCTTGTTCTCTTCGCAGATCTTGATCGCGCCGGTCATATCGTCGGATGCAATCTTCTGCCCGAGCGTGCGCAAGAGCGCGCGGCTATCACCATGCTGTTGCGAGAAAAACACGAGCCGTTCGATCACGATGGCCACGGCGACGACCGACATCAGGATCAGGACGATCATGACGATCCCGCCCTGCTTGATAAGTTCTACGAAGCCACTAAAGAAATCCACGCTGGTGCGCCGCCTCCGAAAAAGCCAAAAAAAGTTGCCTAGGGACGAATCGAATCGTTGCCGAGGACCCGTCGCGGTACGGGGGGTTGTACCCCGTTTTCGCTTATTCCTCGGCCGTCGTTATTTCGATCCGCCGAGCCGTTTGATCGTATCTTCGATATTCGAGGTGAGAGCGGGATCGTTTCCCTTTTTCGCGAGTTCGTCGGCTCGATTGAGAATGACGAGCCCGTCCTTGGTTTTGCCCGGCTGATTCGCGAGAACGAATCCCGCTGCAAAGTTCGCGAGTGCGTCGTTTGGTGCGAGCGCGATCGCTCTATCCGCATCGATCTGCGCACGACCGACGTCGGCATTTTTCGGCGCGCGGAAGTACATGAGTGCCGCACGAGCATACAACGTTGCCGACTGCGATGGCGCGGCGGCCGCGGCCGATTCGAGCATGGCAGCCGATTCCACGAATTTACTCGCCAGCGCCAACTCGCTCGCCGACTTCGTGTAGGAACCGGCCAAGAAAAGTCCAGCATTCGTTTGCGTGGGATCGAGTCTCGTGACTTCGGCAGCGATCATTTTCGCATCATCGATTCGCCCGGCGCCGACGTATGCCGAGACGAGATTGACGTCGATCGTGGCGCGATCGGTCGGTTTGAAGGTTGCGTCTGCGGCTGCGAGCGAGCGCGCCTTTTCGAGATCCGCGATGGCATCCGCATGTGCGCCGGAGGCGTCTTCGGCGGTCCCGAGCGTATTGAATGTGAAGGGGCCTGGTGCGATCGCGACCGCGCGTTTCGCAGCGACGATCGCGGCCGGATACTCTTTGGCCTTGATATGCTCGCCTGCCGCGTCGTTGTACGCTTTCGCCGCGAGCGATTTGTACTTCTCGGGGATCTCGCCCGCTTTATCGAATGCGGCAGCGGCAGCCGAGGCGTCGTTGAGAAGAGCGCTCGCAACGCCGAGATCGAGCTGCGCCTTGGCGTCGGTGGGATGCTCCGTGACGTATGTTTTTAGCCCGGATTGCGCGCCCGTGTAGTTACCGGCGCGAATCTGGCGTTCGTACTGCGCGAGCCCACCCGTTTCGCCCGCATCGCCCGCCACATTCGCCCCACCGCCCTTCGCCGTGAACTTGAGCGTGAAATCATAAAAGGCAATCTGCGGCGTTTTTCCACGCGTGGCCGCGCGATAGGTCGAGTTCTTCGCGATATCGAGCGCCGTTGCGTCGTCGCCGTGATTGGTCGAGCGAACCACGCCCTGAACCGTGCCCGAGCCTGATTTCGCGACGAGCACTTTGACGACGACGGTCCCTGGGCCAGAGACGGGGATCACGCTTTTCCCCTGCGTTGCGAGCTTGGGAGGCGAGTAGTAATTCACCGCAACATCGGCCGATGCGTCGGTCGTACCCGCAAGTGCGAGAGCCCCAACCGCCGTCCCCGTGCGCGCGAGCGCACCGAGTGAGAAAGTTCGTGCCATGGTCACCTTTCATCCGAGACAGGCATATCGCTAGAAACGCGTGCGCTCCGGGTACCGTTCGCACCCAAGCGAGCGACAGCGTCCGCCGATGCTGCGAAAATCGTGCCGAGTTCGTCGACGCGATCCGCGTCGAGATTTTCGGCGAGTGAAAACAGTACGTTCGCGAGGGCACGGACTTCCTGCGCGACGGGTCTGCCGTTTGCCGCGAGAATCGCGCGCCAGACATGCCAGCCCGAGGAGCCGAGTCGCAGCATCGAGGCCATGCCCGTACCGCACAACGCCGCCACACCGGGCTCGTCCACGTGTTCTCCAAGGCGTGCTCCGAGCGCGACGGCGACAACCTGTGGAAGATGCGATGTGAGCGCGACGATGCGATCGTGCTCGTGCGAATCGATCGCCATCGGGCGCGCACCCATCGAGGCGATAAACGCACGGGCGCGCGCTGCGAGGTCGGGTGATGCAGCCGTATCGTAGGTCCACACACGATCGACGAAAAGCATGGCGTCTGCGGCGCCAGGGCCGCTGCGTTCCGAGCCCGCAATGGGGTGGGTCGCGATAAAGGCTCGAAGGCCTCGGCCGGCATCGGCAACGGTCGCTTTTACCGATGCGACGTCGAGCACGAGCGATGCTCGCGGCGGGTCCTTCCCAAGTGCGTGCAGCAGATCGAGCGTTGCATCGAGTGGGGCTGCGAGCACGAGGGTGTCGACCTCATTCGCGAGCGTTGCGAAATCCGGGACGTCGCGGCCGATCGCACCGTGGGCCCGCGCGACGACGAGATGCGCCGGATCGGGGTCCCAGCCGACGACTTCAGCACCCGCTGCCGCCGCACGCAGGCCGATCGACGCACCGATGAGCCCGACGCCCGCAATTCCGAGCGTCGGGGCTGCGCTCACGCAGCCGCGGTCGCGGGCTCCGGGAGCTTGCGGCCGACGGCCTCGGCGACCGGGGCGATCCGCGTCATGAGTTCGGCGAACATCGGGAGCGTCAACGATTGCGGTCCGTCGGAGAAGGCGGCAGCGGGATTGGGATGGACCTCGATGATGAGGCCATCCGCACCGCCGGCGACCGCCGCGAGGCTCATCGGAGCGACGAGGTTGCGGATACCCGTGCCGTGCGACGGATCGACGATGACGGGCAGGTGCGTGAGGCCCTGTGCGACCGGTACGGCCGAAAGATCGAGCAAATTGCGCGTCGCTTGATCGTAACTGCGGATACCGCGTTCGCAAAGGACGATCGCATGGTTCCCGGCGACGTAGATGTACTCGGCGGCCATGAGCCACTCGTCGATCGTCGCCGCCATTCCGCGCTTGAGCAACGCCGGAACGCGCGCGCCGCCCACTTCGCGCAGGAGCGCGAAGTTCTGCATGTTACGCGCGCCAATTTGCAAGATATCGGCGTACTTCGAGACGAGCTCGATATCGCGCACGTCGAGCACCTCGGTCACGACGGCGAGCCCGTTGCGATCCGCAGCGTCTCGCAAGTACTTGAGGCCTTCTTCGCCGAGACCTTGGAATGCGTACGGTGAGGTGCGCGGTTTGAACGCGCCGCCGCGCAAGATATTCGCGCCCGCTGCGGCAACTGCGCGCGCCGTCGTTTCGAGTTGCTCGCGCGATTCGACGCTGCAGGGCCCCGCGCAGATCGCGATCTCCGTGCCGCCGAACGAGATGCCCGGCTTGACGCGAACGATCGTCCGATCGGGCCGCGCTTCGCGGCTAACGAGTTTGAAGCTCTTCGAGATCGGAACGACCGATTCGACGCCGTCGAGACCGGCGAACTGGGCCAACAGAGTCTCCTTATCGCTCGGCGCGCCAACGACGCCGACGATCGTGCGTTCCGCTCCACGGCTAATATGCGCCTTAAGCGCGAGAGAGGCGATGAGTGCCGTGACCGCATCGAGCTCGGCGTCGGCTGCGTGTGGGCGCATAACGATGATCATTGGGGCGTGGTACTCCGAGCTACTGGTGTCGTGGGCGGGGCGAGGTCCGGACGAAGCATGACGGCTTCGCGCAAGTAGACGTGAACCATCTCCGCTTGGCTCTTCTCCGTGTTGACGTGCACGAGAATACGGATGCATTTTTCGAGTCGACCGGGCACGCCGATCTCAGTGAAATTGAGGAGCGGCACCATCGTCCATCCCATCCGACGAGCGGCCGCAGCCGGAAATTCCGCGTGTAAGTCCGGGGTGACGGTGAAGAGCGCCGAAGCGACGTTTTCCGGCTCGATGGCATTGGCCGCGACGACTTCACGCACGAGTTCTTCGGTTGCGGCCAAGATCGCTTCGGCGTCGTCACACTCGACCGTCGTTGCGCCGCGAACCCCGCGAACCATCACAGCTCCTCCCGGTCGTCGCCGTCCGAGCCGTCACGCGACGCGCGATTGGCTTCGCTCTGCAACGCGCGGAGCGCTGCGAGTTCGCGATCGGTCACGTCGCGCCAACTCCCGGGCGAGAGATCGCCGAGGTTGAGCGGCCCGAAGCGCAGGCGGACGAGTGAGAGAACGGGATGATCGGTCGTTTCGAACATCCGGCGCACTTGGCGATTGCGGCCCTCGTGAATCGTCACGTCGATCTCAGAAACCGCGGGCCCGGCACGCACGACGCGTAATTTCGCGGGCCGACTGCGGCCGTCGTCGAGGCGTACGCCCGCGATGAACTTCTTCATATCTTCGCCTTGAAGCCGACCTTGCACGATCGCGCGATACGTCTTTTCGACACCAAATTTCGGATGCGTCAGCACGTGCGCCATATCGCCGTCGTTGGTGAGAAAGAGCAGACCCGAGGTGTCGTAATCGAGGCGACCGACGGGTACGACGCGCCCGCCGTCGTGCGGCACGAGCGAGGCAACCGTCTTGCGGCCGCCGGGGTCGCGCATCGTGGTCATGACTTTCGCAGGCTTATTGAGGACGACGTACCGTTTTTCGTCGGGAACGGCGACGACGTTTCCCGCAAACTCGACGCGATCGCCAGGCGCAACGGACGTGCCGAGTTCGCGCACGGTTTTCCCGTTCACGCGCACGTGGCCCGCTGTGATGAATTCTTCGGCCTTCCGACGCGACGAAATGCCCGCGTGGGCGAGGTACTTTTGCAATCGCACGACGGTTGTCTCTTCGCCGCGCGGCCGCAAGATCGCTCTCGGGTCTCGACCCCTTCGCGACCCGTTGCTTCAGCGGTTAAGCGCCCGCGTGCCGCTGAGGTGCGGGCTGCCGCGCTCGTAAAAACGCAAGAGCCGGTCGGCAGCCTGCGTGATGCCGATTCGCACGCTCGTGCCGATCTCGGACACCGGGGCGCCTGCGGCAAGCCAGAGCGGGCCCGGCGTCGTGAGATCGATGCCGTCGATGGAACGCGTGATGGCGAGCGACGTCGCGAGCTTTCCAGGGCCGCGGCAGAGATCGCGCGCCGTAGAGTGCGGACGACGCGCGCGCATCGCCTCGATACCCGCGAGTGGTTCGCCCGCCCGAATCAGAACACCGGCGCCGACGCCTGCCGATTCGCTCGAAACGTTGACGCAGAAATACATGCCGTAAATGAGATAAACGTACGCGTGACCGAGCCGTAAAAAGAGGGAGCGATTGCGTACGGTTTCGCGGCGATACGCATGCGCGGCCGGATCGCCCGGAACGTAGGCCTCCGTTTCAACGATCCGTAGGGCGCAGCGGACGCCCTCCACTTCCGAAACCAGGACCGTACCGAGGAGTTGGCGCGCGAGTGCGACGGTATCGGCCTCGAGTTCGGCACGACGCAACCGCCGCAACCGAAGCTCCGGCTGTTCGTCACGACGCGTGTGATCGCGAGGTTCAAGCGGCGACGGCGAGAGCGACCTCCGCGCGGGCCCGCGAACCGAGGTCGCGCGTCGAAGGATTACCGATCGCATGAAAATTTACGCGCGCGAATCGGTTCAGCGTACAGCGCAACTGGACGTACGGAATGGTGAGCGCGGGGGGGACAGGGGCATGCTCGACGAGATCGCGTGCAAGCGAAACGTCGTCGAAAACGAGTGCAACGGCACGAAGTCCGCGACACACCAAATGTGTTGCCACGGCTTGCGCCGCTGCATACGCGATGTCCCGACCGCGGAGCGCCGGAAGTGGACGGCACCGAAACGCTATCCTCACGAGAGTTTCGTTTCGATCCTCTGTCTCAGAGAGAGCAACGTAGGCGATTCCGTTGCCCGCGCTATTGGCGGCGAATCCAAGCGTTGCCGTAGCGAACGAGTCGTGCGTCGATATGCTCATCTTTATAGTTGCCTCGCCGAAATCATACATCGAACATACGTTCGATGTCAACCGGAGGTAAGCACGGCGGGTCCGGCGTGTGTTGTGCGGGTGGGGCCCACATCCACGAGTTCGTCGTAGAGCGCGATGACGCGCGCGCCGAGACGATCTCCATCGAAGCGATTCGAGACGTCGCGACTGCGGCGCAGCGCGAATCGTCCGGCGTCGAGCACGCTACCGAGTGCGGCTGCAAGCGCAGTTGCGTCGCCGGAGACGAGCGTGCCCGCACCTCCGAGTACGTCGGCGGTCGCAGGCGTATCGATCGCCACGATCGGGACGCCGGATGCGAGGGCCTCGACGAGAACGAGCCCTTGCGTTTCCGTTCGGCTCGTGAACACGAACGCATCGGCCGAGGCGTAGATATCGGGGAGATCTTCACGCGCGGATTCGCCGGCGAAATACACGCGCGATGCGATGCCAAGTCGAACGCAGGCGCGCTCGAGTTCCGCGCGATGCGTTCCCTCACCGACGATCGCGAGCCGGGCGCGCGTGTCATCGAGTCGTGCGAAAGCTTCGAGCACGAGATCGACGTTTTTCTCGCGACCCAAACGACCGACGACGAGCGACAAACGTTCGTGCGCTGCGACCCCAAAGCGCGCGCGGAGATCGTCGCGACGCACGCCGCGTGCGAATCGCGCGCAATCGATCCCACTCGGCACGATCTCGATGCGCGACGTCACGCCGAGCGCGCGGAGATGTGATTCCATAGCGCGCGTCGGGACGATCACCGCGTCCGCACCGTTCGCAAACGCGCGCGTGAGATGCCTCGCAACGCGCCGCGTCGCGTCGCGCTGGAAGGGAACGTAATGCGCGTACGCTTCGAGTTGCGTGTGATACGTGAAGACGAGCGGCACGCGCGCGTGACGTGCGACACGCGCGCCGAGCCATCCGGTCACGAACGGCGAATGGGCGTGGACGATCGAGATATCGCCGAGCGGACGCGAAAGGTACGGTACCGTAAGACGGTATGCCGTTCGCGTGGGCAACGGAAACGACGGTATGCGAACCACGTGCGAATCGTCGTCGCGATATTTCGGCATCGCGGGCGTGATGAGGGCGTACGCACGATCGTTGACACGAAGCGCGTGCGCGAGCGCGTCGAGCGACGCGACGATTCCGTTTTGGATCGGTCGATAACACTCGGTAAAGAGACCGACGCGAAACGCGCTCACGATGCTCACAAGCTTTCTGCGATCGGCCCCGATCGCCTACGTTGGTCGGAATGACGTTTTGTCAAGTTGACGTCGAACAAATTCTCGTGCTAAGGTGCCGAAAGTTCAGCGCCCCCCCGCGCCGGGGGTCGTTCGGCCGTCGTTCTCTGGAGGGGCGAGTCGCTACTTTTAAGCTGCGCGTCGCGAAGTCGGCGCCCGGGCATAATGCTCGGGAATACCTGTCTTCGGCACGCCACACGCCTTTTTAAGGAGCCGGATTGATCGTAAGAGATCAAAGAATTGCGAGCGTCGTAGCCACGGGGATTCTCTCTGTCGGGCTTTTCGGGTGGTTCACGCTTCCCGCGCGCGGCGCACAATTCGATGGCGTTACGGTCATAAATCCCGCCATTTCCACCTCGAGTACCGATCGCAGTTCTGCTCCATCCGCAAGCGCACCGATCTTTGCGACCATCGTCCGGGACGGCACGGCTTATACGTATGGTACGATGGCTACGACCGTTGGCGAATTCTTGACCGAGCGCGACATTCGCATAGTCCGCGGCGATATCGTCGCTCCCGATACGAACGAGCGTCTTACCGATGGAATGCGTGTGACGGTTCGTTTTGCCGTACCGGTCTCGCTCACCGTGGGATCGCAGACACGGACCGTACGGACCGTGCCGACGACGGTGAGCCAACTCCTCGCTTCGCAACACGTCCGTCTGGGTGTCCACGACGAAGTCTCTCCCTCGTTGCCAACGCTCGTCGATGGCAACGATCGGGTACGCGTCGTGCGCGTCGCGATGTGGACGGCACACGTTCGCGAAAATATTGTCGCTCGCGTACACACACGCAATGATGCATCGCTGCCTGCCGGGCACGTCGTCGCGGTCGCGAAAGGTCGGGCGGGTATCCGCGAAACGACATTTCGTTACGTGCGTCGCGACGACGCCGCGCCGACGCGCATCACGCTTGCGTCGCGCATCGTGCGCGCACCGCAGACGCGCATCGTCGTGCGCGGCATCGCAACGTACACGTCGCTCGCACGCGTCGCACGACTGGGGTTCAAGAACGCCGTCCGTTTCGCGGGCACCGCGATTAACATGATCGCGACGGCGTACACGGCGGCCTGCTATAAATGTAGCGGTATCACGGCCAGCGGCGTTCGCGCCGGCTTCGGCATCATCGCCGTAGACCCGCGGGTCATTCCGTTAGGTACGAAACTTTTCGTGCCGGGATACGGCCGTGCTGTTGCAGGCGACACGGGCGGCGCTATCGTCGGCAACCGCGTCGACCTCGGTATGGACACCCAACACGACGCGATTCGATACGGGCGACGTCCCGTCACGGTTTACGTCCTCCGATAGAGACGTCCGAACCATCTCATGCGCGTGCGCTTCTCGCGGCACGCGGCTTGCGTCCGAAGAAACGCTTGGGGCAGAATTTCCTCATGGACGGCGGTGCATCGAAGCGCATCGCCACGCTCTGTGTCGAGCCGCCCGCATCGCGCGTGATCGAAATCGGGCCGGGCACGGGCGCGCTAACCGCAGCCCTCGTCGCGGCAGGCGCCGAGGTCACGGCAGTCGAGGTCGATGACGACATGGTCACGATCTTGCGAGACCGCAGCGATCTCGCTGCCGCGACGATCGTGCACGAAGATGCGCTCGCGTACGACTATGCCGCGTTCGCGACGGCGGGCGCGTGGTGCGCGGCCGGAAATCTCCCGTACAATATCGCGACCACACTGTTGACGATGTGGCTCGAAGCGCCCGCACCGCCCGCACGCATCGTCATCATGGTCCAGCGCGAAGTCGCGGATCGGCTGACCGCGGCGCCGTCGACGCCGCCCTACGGCAGCCTCACGGTGTTCTGTCGCTTCTTTGCCGTTGCGAAACGCGCGTTCGTCCTGCGGCCGGGTTCGTTTTTTCCACGACCCGGTGTCGATAGTGCCGTCGTCGTGCTCACGCCGCACGTGGAGCCGCCGGTACGCGTTCGAGACCGCGCGTTCTTCCTGCAGGTCGTGCGCGCAAGCTTCGCGTACCGCCGCAAGACGCTCGCCAATAGTTTGCTCCTCGCGCTCGAAATCGATCGCGCGCGCACGCAGTCGGCGTTGGCAGCGCTCAACATCGATTCGGAGATCCGTGCGGAACAACTCGACCTGGGCGCTTTCGGCGCTCTCGCCGACGCCCTGGCCCCCTGATGCGTGGCGCCCGGCGCTGACGATCCTCGCGGGCTTCGGCGCCGTCATTTTTTACGTGGTCCCACCACTCGTGTATCTCGTCATCGCCGCGGCATTTCACGTCGTCGATCTGCGGCATCCGCTTCGAAACGCCGATCAGCTCCTCGTCGCTCAGCTCGTCGGTTACATTCCCATCGCGATCTATCTCGGCTACGCTCTGCCACGCCTCGCACGGCTCTCGCTGCACGATCTCGGCTTTCGTCGTCCGACGGCAGGGGAGATGGGGACGGCGTTGCTCGGTACGATCGCCATGTGGCTCGCCGTCACCCTCGTCGGCGCGGCAATCGTCGGCGTTACGCACCGACACGACACCGAAAATGCGATCGCACTCCTTGCTGCGATGAAAACACACGCCGAGCAGGTTGCCTTTTTCCTCCTCGCCTGCGTGCTCGCGCCGATGATCGAGGAGCTTATTTTTCGCGTCTTCCTCTTCAACGCGATCTCGAAATACGTCGCTCGGGTCGGCCGCGGGGTCGTGCCGCTCGCCATCGCCATTATCGTGAGCGGCGCGATCTTTGGCGCGGTCCATGCGGGTTCGGTCTCACAACTGCTCACGGTCTCCGTCCCGCTCACCGTCGGTGGCATCGTGCTCGCGTATGTCTACGCGCGCACGCACAATTATTGGGCGAGCGTGACGACGCATGCGATGTTCAACTCGATTAGCGTGTTCGCGATCTTCGTCTTTCACCAAAAGCCGTGATCGCGCAGACGGGCTCTTCCCTGAGGCTCGGTCTCGATGCCGGGAGTCTTGCGGTCGATCGTCGCGGAATGGGCCGGCTCGCGCGCGGCGTCCTGCGGGCGGCCGCCGAACGCGGCGACATCGAAATCGTCCTCCTCGCGGATCGTCGCGAACATCGCGAGGCCCTCGCACTCGAGTTTCCATACCCCATCGCCGCAACGAAGTCGGCGGCACGACGCGACCGCTACGATGTCGTCTGGTTTCCTTTCAACGGCGCGCGCTTCAGCACGTCTGCGCCATCGCTCGTGAGCCTCCACGATGCTTTCGCTTTCTCGCTCCCGCATCGCGAGCCGATCGCGCGCGCGCGCGAACAGGGGCCGATCCGTCGCGCCGCTCGCGATGCGACGCGCGTGCTGACGCACTCGACGTGGGCGCGCGACGAGATCGAGCACCATCTTCACGTCGAGCGCGATCGGATCGCGACGATCGCACCCTCTCCCGATCCGTTTTGGTTTCCCGCGGGCGGCGACGCCTTGCCCGCCGGTATCGCCGGTAGCCGATTCGCCCTCTTCGTCGGGCCGAGCGAAGCGCGAAAGAACGTTCGCGTCGCGATCGACGGATGCGCGCGCGCGATGCGCGAACCGGGCGAGATGCTCGTGATCGCGGGGACGCTATCACCGCAGGATCGGGCCTACGCCCGTGCGCGCGGCGTCCGCGCAGGCGAAATCGAGGCGAGCGATACCGTCTTGCGAGCCCTCTATCGCAACGCCGAAATCGTCCTCGTGCCGTCGCTTGCCGAGGGTTTCGGGCTCGTCGCGATGGAGGCCATGGCATGCGGTGCTGCGGTGCTCGCCGCCGATGCAACGGCGCTCCCGGAATCGACTGACGGTGCGGCCGCGCTCATCGATCCGCGCGACGTCGGAACGTGGGCGGGTGCGATCCGCACGCTCTTGGACGATCCATCACGGCTTGCGGCTCTGCGCGATCGTGCGACGACCCGATTCGCTTTCGCCGACCGCACGTCGTACGGTCGCGCGGTCACGTCGCTCTTACGCGAACTCGCGCGTTAGAGCCACAGCCTCCGGCCCCAAGCGAACGATCCGCTCCACGATAGCCGCGAACCGCGCCTTAAATGCTTGGGGACCGAACGATTCGGCATGTGCGCGCACGACCGCCGCATCGTATCGGTCGGGATCGAAACGTCCGAGCGTTGCGGCGAGTGAGTCCGCGGTCGCTTCGGAAAAGTACTCGCCCGTGATGCCGGGCCGGATCGTCTCGAGCGCTCCGCCCGCACCGTAGGCGATCACCGGACGTCCCGAAGCGTTGGCCTCGAGCGGCACGAGCCCGTAATCTTCTTCACCCGGCAAGAGCACCACGCGCGCGCGTCCCATCACATCGCGTAAGGAAACATCGGAGAGCGCGCGGAGAAATTCCGTCTGCGTTCCGAGCGCTTCGGCCTTGAGAGCTGCTTCTGCGGGACCGACGCCGACGATCACGAGCTTCATGCCGACGATCGCGCACGCGCGGATCGCGAGATCGATCCGCTTATAGGGCAGTAAACGCGAAACGACGAGCGCGTAATCGCCATCGCCCGAGCCCACACGGAAGCGTTCGAGATCGATCGGGCAGTGAGCGACGAAAGATTCACGACCGTAGTATTTTTTGACGCGCGCCGCGACGTTATGCGAGTTCGCGACGAACGCCGTGGGTCGCTGTGCCGCAACGCGATCCCAGGCGACGAGTCGATCGACGACCGGCCGCGCGAGCGTCGCGACGATTCCCGAGGCGCCGCCCGCAAGCCCACCGACATACGCGTCGTACGCAAAAGCGAAACGGCTAACGGTGTGGATGTAGCAGACGTGCGTCGCGTCTTTGCGAAAACGGACGCCTTTCGCCCACGCCGTCGTCGTGCTCACGATCGTATCGTACGCGGAGAGATCGAGGCGTTCGAAAGCGCTGGGATAGAGCGGTGCGAGAAAGCGAAAATAGCGAGACGAACCGGGAAATTTTTGGAGGTACGACGTCCGGACGCGCGCGGGATCGACGAGATCTCCCGTCGCGGCCCGATCGAAAAGCGACGTGTAGATCGGTGCTTCGGGATAGAGGTCGGCGACGTGGCGGAAAACGCGTTCCGCACCGCCGCGCTGGTTGAGGTAGTCGTGAACCAGCGCGACGTTCACGGGCGCGCGCGTCGTTTCGAGACGATCAGCGCGATCCGGGGGCTGCGGTCCGTTGCCTCGGTAAGACGAGTGCGACGATATAGCGTTGCAGATAGGCCTTTGCGGCCCGTTGCACGTCGACTGCGGTCGTGCGTTCGAGCGCGTCGAGCGCAGCGTTGATCGAATCCGTGCCGAGGCCTTGCGCTGCGAAGGTTCCGAGCAGATACGACCGATCCGAGAGCGTCACAGAATCGGTGAGGAATTGGCCTTCGGCTGCGGCTTTGAAGTGACGCAACGGCGTCGCGCCGAGCGGCTTGAGCGAGAGCGAACGCGAGACGACGAGCAATTGCCGTAACGCGAGTGACGGATCGACCTGCGATCCATTGACGTAGATGACGAGGCTCGCGGGCGATGCATCGTAGAGATAGAACGCGCCGATGGATTTTTCGACAAATCCGAGCGTCGTCGTGCTGTCGCGTTCGAACGCTTCTGCCAGGAGTTTCTGGAGCACGAGCATCGCCCCGAAGTCTTTACTGCCGGGCGCGGGCGCCGCAAAGCCTACCACGATCCACGTCGCGTTGATGTCGCGGTGGGCGACGATCCGCGGCGCCTCGGGCGGGAGGACGCGCGTTTTGGATACGACGGGCGGATTCGTGCCTTCGGGCAAGGCCAGGACGAGCGCTCGAAGCGCATCACCGAGTGTGGGCGCGAGCGCACCGACGGCACTCGCGCTGACCGAACCCCGCTTGTAATTGCTCGCGAAAAATGCCGCGACGTCTTTGCTCGAGAGGCCTGCGAGCGTCGCGGGGTTGCCGAGCGCGGGTGCGCCCGCACCTTCGGTATAGTACGACCGGCGGAACATCGCGATACCCACCGAGAGTGCGTTGCCCTCGAGTTCGCTTTGGCGTGTCGTGAGCGTCGTTCGCGCGGCCGCGATGGTCGCGGGTGAAAAATCTGGCGCGGCGAGCGCCTTCGCGAAGAGTCCGACGACGCTTGCGAGACGCTCGCTACGACTCTCGATGTAGAAGTGCACCGAACGACCATCGACCGTGTAGGTAAGGCTCCCACCGTTCGCGGCGATCGCATCGCGCAGCGAGCCCGTGTTGCCCGCGACGTTCGTGCGCACCAAACATTCGGCGACGAGCGATGCGATGCCGGAGGTTACCGGCGTTTCACGATCGAGGCCCGCGCCGATGAAGATCTGCACGCCACTGACGGCCGCACCGAGATCGCTCTCCCCGACGAGTTTCGTGACCCCGAGGTCGGTCGAGAAGGCCGTGGGGTAGCGCGCGATCGGGCTCGGGATAGGTGCGGCGCCGGAGAATGCGAGCAGTCCGACGAGCGCGAGGCTCGAGGCTTTTGCAACGTAAGAAGCTCCGATCACGGTGTTTTCGCTTTCTCGGGTTGGGCCGAGGGCGTGGACTTCGGCTCGGGGGCGAGGGTAACGACGACGGGCGTTTTACCCAGATATTTCGTCGCGGTCGCAGCGACGAACTCGGGGCTCAACGACGTCGCGGCTTTGAAATAGGCACCGCTCTCACCATTGACGCCCGGAGCGTACGCAGCCGACCCTTCAACACTGTACCATCCAAAATTGTCGGCGATTTGCACCGGCGTTTGGAGATCGCTCAACAGATGAAATTTGAACGATTCGAGTGCCGCTGCAAAGGCGGCTGCCGGAAGCGGTTTGCGGACACTCGCGAAGCCATCGTCGACGAGCGATCGAATCGTATCCGTGTTTTTCCCCGCATAAGCCACGAACATCACACCGGGATCGCGCAGCGTGATGAATTGCCCCACGAGCAACGAATCCGGAACGGATTCCGCGACTTTGCGTGCGACGACGCCGTCGTCGATGCGGAAGAGATAATCGGCGATGAAGTCCATCGCGGTTGCCTCGCGTTGGTCCGAAATCGTCGGGCCGACCCAGCCATATCCGCCGGATGCCTGAACGAAGGTCCGATTGACGGGCGTCGGGCTCGCTGCAACGACGGGCGCGGTCGGCGCCTCGGCGGACTCATTGGCGTTCGGCCGCCCAGAAACCGCGGCAGTTGCAACCGACGCGTCGACCGCGCCACTGACGACGAGCGTCGCGTTCTGCGAGCGGAACGCGCGCGATGCGAATGCGCGCACGTCGGCGAGCGAGATCGCGGCGATCGCTTTGGGATCGCCGCCGAGTGAGGGGTAGTGTTGCGGTCCGCTCGTGAAGAGCTGCGCGAAGACGGCATCTCGCACGACCGTCTCGGCATCGAAGGTCGAGATCAGCGATTCTTGCGCGACCTGACGCTGCGCGGCTCGAAAGGCATCTTCGCTCGTGATGGGCGCGAAGTATGCCGTCGTCATGATCTTCACGATGCGTCGCGCAGCCGTTGCCGGGACGACTGCCGTGATCGCGATCGAATCGCTGTACGTCGAAATAGAGAGCCGCCCACCCACGTCGCTGACGGCTTTGCCGAGTGTGTCGCCCACGATGGGCTTCGCACCCGCGACGACCTGCGCGGCGAGGCGCGCTAGCGCGGGTATCGGTTTTTCGCCGAAGCCCGTCGATGGCGCACGATACCACAGCTCGATTGCTGCAACCGGCGCGCCCTGCGAGGCGCGGACGATGACCGTGCCTCCTACGGGCAGCCGGTCGACCGTCGTATTCGGCCCGAGATCGAGCACGTCGCTCGCCGTCGCGGCCGGGCTCGGCGTCGGAGACGCCGAGAGGACGAGGAAGGCTCCGAGCATACTCGCTCGGAGCCAATGACCTGACTTCATGAGGTTCCTCTAACCGAACGACGACGTTCGGAGTGAATCGGTTCTACGCGGGTTCCGGCGAGATATTCGGCGGCATCCGCTTTGGCTTTTCGACGCGCACTTCGGGTTCGTGCGCGATGGCAGCCGCACGCGGCAATGCCGGGACTTGGTCGGGTTTGCGTGGATGGGGCAGGTCGCTGATGATCGCGACGACTTCCTCGGTGTCCACGGTCTCATGTTCGAGCAGCGATGCTACCATACGCTCGACCATGTGCCAATTATCCTTCAGGAGCTTCGTGGCATCGGCGTAGCAGCGTTCGATGATGCCCCGCACTTCCACGTCAATCTTGCCCGCGATCTCTTCTGAGTAATTGCGGTCTTCGCCGAAATCGCGACCTAAGAACACCTGATGGTTGCCCTTGCCGTACTGGATCGGGCCAAGTGTCTCGGACATGCCGTATTGCGTCACCATCCGTCGCGCGAGTTCGGTCGCTTTTTCGAAGTCGTTCGATGCACCCGTCGTGACGTCGCCGAACTTTATTTCTTCGGCGATGCGACCGGAAAGCGCCATCGTGATTTGCGCGAGGATGCCGTTTTTCGTGATCGAGTGACGATCTTCGTCGGGCAACGACCACGTGATGCCGAGTGCCATACCGCGCGGGATAATCGTGACCTTGTGAACGGGATCGGCCATCGGTAGCAAACCGCCGACGATCGCGTGGCCCGATTCGTGATAGGCCGTATTTTCTTTTTCTTTTTGCGACATCACGAGCGACTTGCGCTCGGGACCCGCGACGACGCGATCGATCGCCTCTTCGCAGTCGCTCATCTCGATGACCGACTTATTTTTACGCGCTGCGAGCAACGCTGCTTCGTTCAAAAGATTTTCGAGATCGGCACCTGAGAAGCCGGGCGTCCGTTTCGCAAGGGTACCGAGCGAGATTTCTTTCGATAGCGGCTTGTTCTTCGAGTGCACGCCGAGGATCGCTTCGCGACCCCGCACGTCGGCGCGATCGACGACGATCTGACGGTCGAAACGACCGGGACGGAGTAAGGCTGGGTCTAGGACGTCCGGGCGATTGGTCGCCGCGATGAGGATCACGCCCGTGTTTTGATCGAAGCCATCCATCTCGACGAGAAGCTGATTGAGCGTCTGCTCGCGCTCGTCGTGTCCTCCACCCATACCGGCGCCACGCTGGCGGCCGACCGCATCGATTTCGTCGATGAAGATGATACAGGGAGCGCTTTTCTTCGCCTGTTCGAAGAGGTCGCGGACGCGGCTCGCGCCGACGCCGACGAACATCTCGACGAAATCGGAGCCCGAGATCGAGAAGAATGGGACGCCTGCCTCGCCTGCAATCGCGCGAGCGAGGAGCGTCTTACCGGAGCCCGGCGGGCCCAGGAGCAACACGCCCTTGGGGATACGCGCGCCGAGAGCTTGGAATTTTTTCGGGAACTTGAGGAACTCGACGACTTCGCCGAGCTCTTCTTTCGCTTCGGGAACGCCCGCGACGTCGGCAAAGGTAACCTTCGTGCGGTTCTCCGACTGCAATTTTGCCCGCGAGCGGCCGAATGACATCGCCTGATTCCCACCGCTCTGCGCTTGGCGCAGAATGAAGAGCAACAGGAGCGCCATCAGCGCGAAGGGGACGAGTTGGACGAGCATACCGACGAACGGCGTCGCCTGCGGGTTGTCGACGGTAATCTGGACGCCGTGCTTGCGCATGTCGGCCAGAAGCGCCGCGTCGTCGACGACGGTCGTTGTGAATTTTGAGTCGGCCGCATTCGGGAGCGCCTTCTTCAGCTCGCCCGACACGTCGTGCGTACCGGATATCGTGACTTTCGAGACATTCCCGGCATCGATTTGTGCGTAGAACTGCGAATACGACAGCTTTGCCGTCGGCGCCTGATTGAGGACGAGTTTGTCGACGATGAAAATGACGGCGATGAAGATTGCGACGACAATGACGATCGATCTTACGTGCTTGCCCAACGTTGTTGCTATCCTATTCCCTTCGAAGACCGCGCGTTCGCGGATTCGAAAACCCAGGTGTGGAGGCTTGCGAGGTACGGAAGCGTCCGATATTTTTCTTGGTAGTCCAGACCGTACCCTACAATGAACGTGTCTGGAGATGGTAAACCAACGTAGTCCATTTGGACCGTGACGTGGCGCCGAAAGGGCTTGTCGAGCAGAACGCACGTCTTCAGCGATGCCGGATTCCGGCTTCGCAGGAGACCTTGGAGATACTGCAGGGTCAGGCCGTTGTCGACGATGTCCTCCACGATGATGACGTTCTTACCCTCGACGCTTTCACTCGTATCTTTTAGGAGACGTACTTCTCCGCTCGACCGATCGGAGTTTCCGTAACTGGAAACGGCGAGGAAATCGATGCGGATGTCGGCGCTCGGTGGAAACGCGCGTGCGAGGTCGGCGGTAAGGAACAGTGCCCCCTTTAACACACCCACGAGCAGGACGGGTTCACCCGCTGCATCCTGGGTAATTTCATCGGCAAGGCGGCGTACGGCGGTCGCGATTGCTCGCTCGTCGTATTCGATCGCCGCAATGCCGTCGGGCGTGATGCGTTGGTTCATTCGACGATGAGTTCGACGCCGCGCCGCAGGAAATGGCGTCCCGGCGTCCCTCGCTCGAGCGCGCGCGCCGCAGCATCGAGACGCTCGAACGAGAGATTGCGTGCGTCGCCCGTCGCTTCCACGATTGCTTCCCGCAAAAGAGCTCTTCGTTCCGCCTGCGGTGATCCGGCACGCTCTTCCCGCAAGATCGCCGCGCAACGCGCGACGGCGGCATCGAGATGCGGGAAACTCGGCCGCAACGTCTCGAGTGCCGCACGAACGGCGTTGCGTCGGTACGCGAAATCACCATTTGTCGGATCCGCCGCGTACGGGAGATGATGTGCGGCCGCATACGCCCGCAACATCTCGGGTTCGCATCGTAGCAACGGGCGCAACACGATCGTGCCTGAGGCGAGTTCACGCTCCGGGGCCATTCCGGTCAAGCCATCGGGGCCCGCGCCGCGCAGGAGCGCGAGAAACACGGTCTCGGTTTGATCGCCCGCGTGATGCGCGGTGACGATCCGCGACGCCCGGACGTCGCGCGCGATGCCGTCGAGTGCGGCATAGCGCTCGTCGCGCAGGCGTGCTTCATCGGCACCCCCGTCCCGGAGCGAGACGGCAACGACGCGTGCGCCAAGCGACGCGCCCAGACTCAGGACGACCGCTTCGTCCTGCCAAGCGCTCCCGCGCAAATTTGCGTTTACGTGCGCGAGGACGAGCGTTCCGCCGCATTCGCGCGCGAGTGGCGCGAGTAACGCTGCGAGCGCGACGCTATCGGGCCCACCCGACGTCGCGACGACGAGCGTTTCGCCCGTGCGCATCGCGATGCGCGCGGCGAGATCCGCTTCGAGTGCGGCGAACGGCCGCGCGCCGCGCATCGCCGTCAGCTCCTCACGGCGCGCGCCATCTCGCGCTGAACGTCGCGGTCTTTCTCATCTTTCTTTTTGTCCCAAAGCTTTTTGCCACGGACGAGCGCGACGGAAATTTTTACTTTGCCGCGCGTGAAGTAGAGTCGCACCGGAATGAGCGTGAGGCCTTTTTCAGATATCCGACCTTTGAGTCTCAGGATATCTTTTTTGTGCACGAGCAATTTGCGCGGCCGGTTCGGATCGACGTTGGAAAAACTGCCTTCGAGATACGGCGGGATGTAGACCGAGAGCAACCAGAGCTCGTCGTCGCGGATGCGCGCGTAGGCCTCGCTGATGCTGATCTGGCCACCGCGAATGCTCTTGATCTCCGTGCCCGTGAGCACGATTCCGGCTTCGAATTGCTCGAGCCATTCGTATTCGAACCGCGCGCGACGATTTTCGATCGTCGGCGACGGCGCGGGCGGCTTGCGCGGTTTGGGCGCGGCCGCCGTGGTTTTCGCTTTAGGTCCGGCCATTTACGCCCCGACTTCCCAATCGCTCTCCGGGTTGCAAGGTCCCGCGCACGACGAAGCTACCCTCCGCCGATGCGAGCAGCGTGCCCGCTTCATCGCGTACGCTCGCTTCGATCCCGAGCACCGTGCGTCGATGCCACAACACGTTGCCACGAACCTCGAGCGGAATGCCGATGCCGACCTCGTTGCGGAAGCGCATTTTGAGATCGCCCGTCACGCCGAGAAACCCGCGAGCGCCCGCCGCATACGCCATCGCTTCATCGAGGACGAGCGCGACGATACCACCATGGACGACGCCACGCCAGCCTTGGAACGTCGGTGGAATCGTCAATGACGCGCGCACCGAGAGGTCGCCCTCGGTCGCGAACACCATTTTGAGCCCGATCGAGGAGAGCTGCCCGCAGCCGATGCAGTATCCGTCGTCGATCGGCGTCGCGGCACGATCGGTCATCGACTCTTCGCGGGCTCCGGCGACGACTTTCCTTCCGCCTTATCGTAATCGCCGGCTTTGATTTTCCCGAGCAACGTCTTCGCGTAGATCGTATCGACATCGTTTGCGACGGCGGCGTTGAGGATGCTCGTCGCGCTCTTGAGATCGTGTTGTTCGATGTAGATCCGTCCGAGCAACGTGTAGCCGTGCTGCCCCGCTTCGCCGACGTGCGCGGCATCGAGCGCGATCGCTTTATTGAGGTAGCCGATCGCGGCATCGGGTTGATGCAGATCGTGCAAGAGCGAGCCGATGTGAAAGTTGATATCGGCGTATTGCGGCACGAGATTGGGCACGTCGATGAGATAGCTCAGGCCGCGCTGGGGATCGCGCAGATCGCTCTGATAGAGCTGGCCGAGATACTCGCGCGCGAGCACGTTATCGGCATCGGTGCGTAGCGCCGCGAGCAACTCCGTCTTCGATCTGTTCGCCGAACGTTCGTTGAAGCGCATGATGCCAAGGCCCACGTGCGCGGCCGCGCCGTCGGGATCGAGCGCGATCGCGGAATTGAGTTCTTCACGCGCATCTTGCGTACGATCGCGACCGGCGACCGACTGAAACATGTACGAAAATCCGAGCCGAACGTGGTTCACGTAGTTTTTCGGAGCGCCGGATGCGGCGTCTTCTTCCACATTCGTGAGGACGTCGAGGGCGCCGGGCTGCTGCGCGGCGGCCGCATTGAGGAACGAGATCGCGAGCGTGTTGTCGGGGATGATCGCGAGCGCACGTTCGAATTCATCCTGCGCTTTTTTAAATTCGCGCGCGTAGAAATGCTTGAGCCCGGCATCGATCCGATCGACGAATCCATGGTTCGCATAGTCGTTGCGGCCGGCAGCGGGCGGCGCTGGCTTCGTCGTCGCTGCTTTTCCGGCCGACGCAGGCACGGGCGCGGCGAGGCAGTAGATCGGCGCGGCGAGCACCAGCAACAGAGCGAGCGAGCCCGCGAAACGAGAGAGCATGAAGACGTCCTTTAGCGTTGCGAAGCCGGTATCATCGTCCGGCCCCCAGTCGGCGCCCGAGCGCGTCCGGTAAACGCGCCGCGGCAATCTTGCGTTGCGTTTCCTCGATCGCGTAGGGTACGCGCTCCCACTGCACGCGTCGCGCCACATCGTCGAAACGGACGAACGAGGCGTCGGGGTTGAGGTCGCGCGGTTGCCCGACGCTTCCGACATTGACGATGTAGCGGTGACCCTCGATGAAATCGAGCGTGCCGCCCTGTTGAAAAAACCGATGCTCGAGCGTGCCGTCGGGCCCGAGTGCATAAGCGTCGGCGATATGCGTGTGACCGACGAAGATCAGGGTCGCGTCGGTCGCAGCGAACGCGCGCGTCGCCGCCGCCTTATCGAGAATATAGGTAAAATACTCGACCGGCGCCCCGTGAACGAGCAGAAAATCGGGATGGCGGAGTTCGTAGGAGAGGCCGTCGAGCCAATCGAGGTGCTCGGGCGCGAGCTGCCCTTGCGTCCACTCGAGCGCGCTCCGCGCGGCATCGTTAAAGAACTCGAGGCCGTGACTATCGATCGCGGCGACGTCGTGATTGCCGAGCACGGTTTCGTGCGCGCGCGCACGCACGCGCGCGAGACAAGCGTTGGGGTCGGGGCCATACCCGACGATATCACCCAGGCACAGGATGCGATCGTGCGCATCGATACGTGCGAAGACCGCGTCGAGCGCTTCGAGATTGCTGTGAATGTCGGATACGATTGCGTACGTCATCGGGGAGCGGGCGCGTTCGCGTCGGAGTGCGCGAGCGCCTCGGCAAAGGCCGTGCCGAAACGCGCGCGTTCGGGCGCCGTGCCGACCGTGACGCGAATGTAGCCGTCGAGCGGTGCGAAGGCGGGTTTGCGCACGAAGACGCCGAGCGCGAGCAATGCCGCGACGACCGCCTCCGCTCGCGCGCGCGAGCCGCAATCGATGCAGACGAAGTTCGTATGCGATGGGATCGTCGCGCACTCATGAAGCGTGGCGATCCGCACGTACGCGTCGCGCCCGCGCGCGACCTCGGCGACGACGTCGCGCACGAAAGCGCGATCGTCGAGGGCGGCGAGCGCACCGACCTGCGCGATGCGATTCACGCCGAAATGATTGCGAATTTTATCGAGCGAGGTGACGACCGATCGCGGCGCGATCGCATAGGCAACGCGCGCGCCCGCAAGACCGTAGGCTTTCGAAAACGTTCGCATGCGAACGACATTTTCGTGTACGCCGTCGGCCAAGAGATCCTGCGTGGCCACGAAATCGCCGTACGCTTCGTCGAGCACGAGTAACGCGTGTGACGGTAACGCCCGCACGAGCGCTTCGACGTCGGTCCGTCCCGCAAACGTGCCGCTCGGGTTATCGGGATTGGCGAGGTACACGATACGGGCGCGCGTTTCGCGAGCACGTGTCGCGAGCGCATCGAGGCGCACCGTTCCGTTCTCGGCATAAGGCACGGTTTCGAGGCGCGCGCCGTACGCATCGACGTGGTACACGTACGTCGGATACGATCCACGCGTCGCGACCGTCACGTCGCCGGGCGCGAGATATGCGCGCACGATGAGACCGAGCAGATCGTCGATGCCCGAGCCGATCGCGATTTCCTCGATCGTGCAGTCGTGCTTCCGTGCGAGCGCCGTGCGCAGATCGAACATTTCGGGATCGCCGTAAAACGCGATGCGCTCGATCTCCGCACGCATCGCGGCAAGCGCGCGCGGCGGCGGCCCGAACGCGCTTTCGTTCGCACCGAGCCGCACGATCGAGGCAATCCCCGCCTTTCGCGCGAGTTCTTCGGGTCCGACGAAGGGCTTGTTTGCCGGAAGCGCCGCAACGAGCGGCGTCGGATCGATCACGCGCTCGCGATCGGCGCGCCGCCGCTGGAGAGCAACGTGATGCCGAGCGTCTCGCCCACGTCGATGCGCGCGTGCGTCTCCCCGATCGTCGCATATCCGCTCGCCCGCGCGAGCAGACTCGTCTGCGCGGAACGGATCGTGAGCGGTTCGGCAAGGAGCATCGCGCCGCGGAGGACGAGACGCGCGGGCACGAAGTGCGTCCAACCCGCGCGGCCGACGAACGGAGCCGCGGCGATCGCTGCGAGCGTAACCGGCCGCGCGTCGCGTTCGCCCGTGAGCGCAGCGACGATCGGACGCACGACGGCCTCGAGAATCATGAGCGCCGACGACGGATTGCCGGGCAATCCGATCACGGCTTTTCCGGCGATCGCCGCAAGGAGTGTCGGCTTTCCCGGTTTGACGCGCAGCCCGTGCACGATCGATGCCCCCGCTTCGATTTCTTCGACCACGCGCGGGACGAGATCGCGCTCGCCGACCGAGGAGCCACCGGTCGTGACGACGGCATCGCATGTGGCGAGCGCGTCGCGTAGCGCCGCGAGCAGACCGCCGTGTGTGTCGGGCGCGCGCGGCATGTGCACGGGCTGTGCGCCGAGCGCGACGAGTGCGCCACCGAGCGCATATCGATTGGAATCGCGAATCTGACCGATCCCGAGTTCGGCTGTGGGATCGACGAGTTCGTCGCCCGTGGAGACCAGCGCGATGCGCGGGCGACGAAAGACCGGGACGCGCGCGATACCGAGCGTTGCGAGCACGCCGAGTTCGGGGCCGCCGATACGGCGACCGGCCGCGAGCACCGTCTCACCGAGCGCGATATCGCTCGCACGCTGCGAGAGACACGCACCGCTCTCCGGAGGCGTGTCGAGGTCGATCGTTTCGCCCTCGATCCGCGCGTCTTCTTGCGGCACGACGGCATCGGCGCCATCGGGCAGGGCACCGCCGGTTGGAATCCACATCGCTTCGTCGCGCGCGAGCGCGCGCGGTGCGGGGGTGCCCATCGCGACGGCGCCGACGATGCGACGCGATGCCCCGCCGTGCTCGCTCAAAACGGCGAAGCCGTCCATCGTCGAGCGTGCGTGTGAGGGATGATCTTCGCGCGCTACCGCATCGCGGGCGAGCACGCGGCCGACGGCATCTTCGAGCGAAACCTCTTCGATCGCAGGCGCGGCAAGATGCGCGCGACCGAGATACGCGACGACGGCTTGTGCCGGTGCGAGAAGGCGCTCGAGATCGAATCCCCCCAGGCGCGATCCGTGCGCGAACGGCGACCGTAGGACCGCGGCCGAATCCTGCATAACGACGACTTCCAATCGAGGTGGCAATCTGCTGCCTTCTTCATATGGACAACGACCGATGTTAGACCTTGCGCTCTTGCGCCGCGAACCGGATCGCGTGCGGCGCGTTGCGGCGCGCCGAGCCGTCGGCGGCGGCTTCGTCGACGACGTGCTCGCGATCGACGTACGCCTGCGAGCCGCGCGCACGACCGCCGAAGCGCTGCAAGCGGAGAAAAATGCTCTCACCGCGCGCATCTCGCAAGCGAGCGATAAGGGTGCAGCCGCGCGTGAACTGCGGCCGCACATCGCCGAACTCGACGTCCGCATCGTCGCGGCAAACGCGGAGATTCCGCCGCTCGACGCGCAGATCGATGCGATCCTCTCCGAGATCCCGAACCTTCTCGACGACGCCGTTCCCGATGGTGCGGGCGAAGACGACAACGTCGTCGTGCGCGATTCGGGGCCGCCACCCATCGCTGCGTTCGTGGCTAAACCGCATTACGAACTCGGCGAAGCGCTTGGTATCATCGATTTCGAACGCGCGACCAAACTCTCGGGCGCACGCTTCTCGGTGCTGCGCGGCGCGGGCGCGCGACTCTCGCGCGCGATCGTCGCATTTTTTCTGAGCCGCGCGAACGAACGCGGCTACACCGAGATCGCACCGCCGCTGCTCGTCACACGCGACACTATGTGGTCGACGGGACAGCTCACGAAATTCGCCGACGCGATGTTCCGCGATACCGATGCGGATCTCTTCATGATTCCGACCGCCGAGGTGCCGCTCACGGCGCTCCATCGCGACGAGATCCTCGGCGCCGATGCGTTGCCGTTGCAATACACCGCGCACACGCCATGTTTCCGCAAAGAAGCGGGCGCGGCGGGCAAAGATACGCGCGGACTCATCCGCCAACATCAATTCGAAAAAGTCGAACTCGTCTGGCTCGTACCGCCCGAAAAATCCGACGAGACGCTCGAACGGCTCACCGCCGATTCCGAGGCACTCCTCGCCGAACTCGAACTCCCGTATCGCGTGGTCGCGCTCTGCAGCGCGGATGTCGGCTTCAACGCCGCGCGCGCGTACGATCTCGAAGTGTGGCTGCCCGGTCAGCAGCTCTATCGCGAGATCAGCTCGTGTTCGAACTGTACCGATTTCCAAGCGCGGCGCGCGCAGATCCGCTTCCGTCGCGAAGCGAAGGGCAAACCGGAGTTCGTTCACACGTTAAACGGTTCGGCACTAGCCGTCGGGCGGACGCTCGTCGCGATTTTGGAAAACTATCAGCGCGAAGATGGCGGTGTCACGATCCCGCGCGCGCTCGTATCGTTCTGCGGGTTCTCGTCGATCGAGCCGGACGGGACGACGCGTCCGTAGCGGCACGTCGCGCGCTGGTTACTCCTGTACGACTGTGCGTAAGCTCGCGCTCTTCGCAACGAGTCTGCGGACCGATTCGTCGATCGTAAAATGCTCGATCTCGGCGAAGGGCACCCAGCGCACGGCATGCGATTCGTCGCTAACGATCGGCGCTTCGTCTCGAGGCGCGTGGAACGCGTGGCGGACGTCGTAGTGAAAATGCGCGAGCTCGTTGCCGCGCGCCGGAATCTCGTGCACGTCGAGATCGTAGATGCCGGCGGTTGCGGGGGCGAGGTTCGCGAGGCCCGTCTCTTCCATTGCCTCGCGTAACGCCACCCGGCGCACGTCGCCGTCGCCGTCGGCATGGCCGCCAGGCTGAAGCCATCGTTCGAGCTTTCGATGGTGCAAGAGCACGACGGCCGAGGCGTCGGCATCGACGATCCACGCGGAGCCCGTCACGTGCCCCGCAACATTCGTGCGTTCGAAGCAATCTTCGTTCGTCGCTACGAACGCGCGCAGGCGATCGCGCATGTCGCACTCGCGCGCATCTGAGGGCTCGTAGGCGTCGAGCTCGTCGAGCAAGAGCCTCCGGTACCGGCCGACCTCGGCGAGACGTAGCTCGTTCGGCGAAGTCTGGCCCGAAGGTACGATTACCGCCGCAGCCGCGCGAGCCGCGCGACATCGGCCGCGATCACGCGTGCCGTCATCTTCGCCGACATCATGACCGCGGGCGTCCCGCCACCCGGCTGCGTGTTCGCGCCGACGAGATAGAGCCCGGCGACGTCTTCGCTGCGATTATGCGGCCGAAAGAACGCGCTCTGGACGAAGATCGGCTCGAGCCCGAAGGCGTTGCCGAGCCGGCTGTTGAGGGTCTGCTCGAAATAGGTCGGCGTGATAAAACTCGAGGTCGTCAAGCGGTCGCGCAGATTCGGGATGTGGCCGCGCTCGTCGAGCATCGCGATCACCTCAGCAACGAGTTTCGGTCCGGCCACAGACCAGTCGATCCCACTCGCGTTATGTGGCACGGGAATGAGTGTGTAGGCGGCCTGATGTCCCGCGGGCGCCATCGACGGATCGGTAAGCGTCGGGACGTGGAGATACTGCGAGAAGTCGGGTGCGAGCACGTGGCGATCGAAAATATCTGCCAAGAGGCCTGCATAGCGCGGTCCGAGGATGATGTTATGGTGCCGTAGCTCTTTATCGGCATCGGGATCGGAACGAAACCCGAAGTAGATCACCACGACCGACATGGACTGCTTCGCGAGCTTCAACCGCAGATCGGGATGAATCTTACGAAAGCGTTTCTCGACGAGCCCGTACGTGCCCGCGTAGTCGCCGTTGGAAGCGACGAGATCGGCGCGAAGCGTCTCGCCGTTCGCAAGCGTCACGCCGCGCGTGCGCGGCTTACCCGACGTTTTCTCCACGTCGATCTTCGCGACTTCGCTCTCGTAGCGGATCGTGCCGCCGAGTTCTTCGAATTTTCGCACGAATCCGCGCACGAGGGCGCCCGTTCCGCCAAGGGCGTAGTGCACGCCCCACGTTTTCTCCACGAAGTGAATCATCGCGTAGATCGCCGGGACGTGCATGGGATTGCCGCCGACCAAGAGCGATTCGAAACTCAGCACAGCGCGCAGCTTCTCACTCTTGACGAACCGCGAAACGAAGCGGTAGAGCGGCTGCATCGCCCCGAGCCGCACGAGATCGGGCACGACCTTGAGCATCGTAAGAAGATCGCCGAAGAACGTGTAGCCGAGGCCGAGGAATCCGCGCGTGAAGATACGTTCCGCCGCATCGTGAAAGCGGTCGTAGCCCGCGAGATCGTCCGGGGCGATTACGGAAATCTGTGCGCGCGTATTGACGGGATCGCCATCGTAATCGTACCACGACCCATCGTCGAAATTGATCCGGTAGAACGGGTTGACGGGTACGATCGTGACATATTCCGAGGTCTTCGGTCCGCCGCTGATGCCGGTGGTGATCCGCTTGCCATCGAGCACGTGCGGGGGAAAATCGGGCTCATCGAGTTTGGCATCGCCGGGCTCGAGAGCGAAGAGTTCTTCGATAATGTGGGGCACGGTGAGGACCGTCGGTCCCATGTCGAACGTGTACCCATTCTCGCGCCGCACGTACGCACGACCGCCGGGTCCGTCGAGCTTCTCGACGATCGTCGTCGCGATGCCCATCGCTTGCAGTCGGATGCCCAGGGCCAGGCCTCCGATGCCGGAGCCGATCACGATCGCGGAGGTGGCGCGTGGTTGCGTCTTCGCAGGCGATGCGGGGGCGAGCGTTGCGGTCATCGGGTCCTTAGAAGAAGCGGTCGGCCTTGCGGTTCCGTCCGACGTGCAAAACTCGTACGAATCGCCCGCACCTTCCTGGTCGCCATCCTCGGTATGGGTGCCGAAGAGATCGGGCATGCGATCGGGTTCGCTTGAGTCTACCCCGCGATGCGCTTGCCGCCGAGCATGACGAGCACGGGTTTTCGTTCCAACAACGCGATATCGCGCGAGGGATCGCCGGCGAAAGCGACCACGTCCGCAAGCATTTTCGGTGCGAGATGACCGCGATCGCGGGTGCCGAGCAGATCGGCTGCCGACGACGTCGCGCTGCGAAGCAAATCGAGCGGCGAAAGTCCCATCGTGCGGAGCAAGCCGAAGTCGCGGTTATTTTGCGCGTGTGGGAAAACGCCGGCGTCGGTGCCGTAGGCGAATTTCACGGACGTGGCCACGGCACGCTTCATGCCCTCGTCACGCACGCGCGCGGCGAAGTTTGCCTTTTCGAGACCGTTGCTCGAAATATTATTCGGATTGCCGGGCTGCAAGATCGAATCGAGCGCCCAAATCGTCGGTACGAGATAGGTTCCGCGCTGCTGCATTTCGTGCAGCGTCGTCGCGCCGACACCCGAGCCATGTTCGATCGAGTGACAGCCGCCCCGAACCGCTTGTGCGATACCGGGATCGCCGTGAGCGTGCGCGGAAACTTTACGACCGAACTTTCCCGCTTCGTCGACGACGGCTTGAATTTCGTCGAGATTGAACTGCGGAACGTCGAAGGTATCGCCGTACGAGAGCACGCCGCCAGTCGCGACGATCTTGATGAGATCGACGTGACGCTTTACATGAGCGCGGACCTGTTCGCGAAACCCGTAGGGCCCAAACGACGTCGCCGGTGCTTCGTCGGTTTCGACGTGGACCCAAGGGGCGTAATCGTTGTTGTCGGCGTGGCCACCCGTTATCGATAGCAACGTACCGCTCGCGAGCATGCGCGGCCCCTCAATCGCTCCACGCGCGATTGCGTCGCGCATCGCGAGATCGATGCCCGCTCCACCACCGACGTCACGGATCGTCGTAAAGCCGTTTGCCAGCATGCCCTGCGCGTTTGCAACGGAGAGGAGCGCGGCTTCGGCGATACTCGTTGCCGATTCGTTCTTCGGGCCGATCACCGTGAGATATGCCGACGGGACGACGCTCGCTGCGACGTGCGTATGCGCGTCGATGAGGCCGGGCATGAGCGTTGCGTCGCCCAGGTCGATCGTCGTGGCATCGATACCCGCATCGCCCGCCGAAAACGAGACGATTCGATCACCACGCAAGACGATGACTCCGGGCGAGCGCATCGTCAATCCGTCAAAGAGCCGTGCCGCACGGAGCACGGTGACCGCTTCGGGCGATGGAAGCGAAGCCGCACGCGCACCGCGCGGAAGAAAAAGTGCGGCAAAACTCGCGGCCGCGC
>ENA-OBIO01000134-OBIO01000134.1-metagenomes-genome-assembly--contig:-NODE-134-length-45153-cov-6.41108_pt1 | contig 45153 bp, 47 predicted proteins | sample MGYA00153383_OBIO01 | MGnify analysis MGYA00153383 | reverse complement strand
GAGCGACCGCCTGACAGGCATCGAGGCGCGCATCCGCGCTCAATACACCGCACTCGACACGACGATGTCCAAAGCGAACGCGCTCTCGAAGTACGTGACCCAGCAGATCACGACCTGGAACAAGAGTTCTGCCTGATCGCACCTGAAATGCGCCTCGCGAGGGTCAAGATCAGGGCGCCGGCGTCGATAAGAAACACACAGACGCAGGAGCACATCGACATGTTCAGCAGCACCCATTTTCTCGGACCCCGCCGCCCGGCGACCACGGTCTACCGCGACGTCGGCGCGACAACGTCGCTAGACGGCGCCAGCCCGCACAAGCTCGTCAGCCTGCTCTACGAGGCGCTTGCCAGCCAGATCGCTCGCGCCCGCGGCGCCCTCGCACGCGGCGACATCGCAGAAAAAGGCCGCGCGATCTCGCACGCGGTGCGCATCCTCGACGAAGGCTTGAACGCGCCACTCGACATGAGCGCTGGAGGCGCCATCGCCGCGAACCTGCACGACCTGTACGACTACATCGTGCTCGCGCTGACGGTGGCGAACCTGAAGAACGACGATGCCGGGCTGGGCGAATGCGCCCGCCTGGTCGAGACGCTGCGCGACGGCTGGGACGCCATCGCCAGCCACGCCGAAGCCGCCAACCGGGTTGCCGCGTGATGCGCGCGACGAACCCACGGACCTCTCAGTTTCCCGAGAACCCGACCATGAACGCCCCCCTGCTCAACTACTACCAAGCGATCGAGAAAGCCAGCCAAGACATGCTCGACGCGGCCCGCACCGGCAATTGGGATCACGTGCTCAAGCTCGAAGGCGCGTGTGCGCTGCTGATCTCGCAACTCAAGCAAACCGCCTCGGGCAACCCCCTCGGCGACCAAGAGACGCAATTCAAGTCGCGCATCATGCAGCGCATCCTGATCAACGACGCCGAGATCCGCCAGCTCGCCGAGCCGTGGCTCGACGACCTCGACCAGCTCCTCGCCGGCCGCCCGAAGACCATCCATTGATCTCGGACTGAAGGTCGTCAAACGATGGAAACCATGCCGATGCCGTTGGACGCGCTGGGCGCTGCGCCCGGCGGTCTGGACGAGTTCCGCATCACCTCCCCGCGCGAGATCGCGGCCATGCTGCGCTTGCTCTGCGACGGCAGCGTGCAGATGAACCTGAACGCGAGCGACGGCAGCGTCGTCAGCGCGACGGTCTGGACGATGAGCGCCGAGCGCGGCGAGATCGGCTTCAACATCGACCCGGGCGACCCGGCGCTGCACGCGCTGATGGAGAGCGACGACTGCGTCGTCGTCGGCTACCTCGAAAGCGTCAAGCTGCAGTTCGACGTCAGCAACCTCGTGCTGGTGCACGGCGCGCGCGCGAGCGTGCTCACTTGCAATTACCCGCGCGAGGCCTTCCGCTTCCAGCGCCGCAATGCCTACCGCGTGCGGCCGTTGCTGCGCAGCGTGCCATACGCGCGCGTGCGCCACACCGACATCGCCGACATGCAATTGAGCCTGCGCGTGCTCGACGTGAGCATCGGCGGCTGCGCCCTCTTTTTGCCCGACGACGTACCGCCGATGCAAGTGGGCGGCGTGGTCAACCAGGTACAGATCGACCTCGACGCCGACACGCGCTTTCACGTCAACCTGCGGCTCCAGCATGTGACCTCGCTCAACAGCGAGTCGCGCGGCGTGCGCCTCGGGTGCGAGTTCGTGCGCGCCGATTCGAACGCGTTGCGCACGCTGCAGCGCTTCATCGACCTGACCCAAAAGCGCGGCAAGCTGCTGTCGATCAACTGAACAGGCGCTTTTTTCCTGCGTCTTTTTCTTCGATCGCTCCTCAGGTTTTTGCAGGTGCTGCCGATAGCTCACTGACCAGCCACCTTCGTGCAACAGCAAGGAGCGCAGATGAACATTCCTGGCCTCACAGCAATCACCCGAATCGGTCCGTCGACCGCATATCTCCCGGCACCTGCCATCGCGGCCCGCCAAGGCGCGTTCGCGCCCGCGGTCGAGGTCGAGATCGACCAGGTCACGCAATTGCCCGTGCCACCGCGGTTCCCGTGGCTGAGCCGGCTGTCGCAGCAACTCGAACCGGTCGCGAAGCAAAAGGCTGCATTCCCGTCGGCGCCGATCCTCGGCGACAACGTCGACCGGGCGGTTTGATCGCGGGCGGTTGCGGCGCATCCGGGAGAATGCGGGACGACAGCTGATCCGCCCGGATCGAAAGAGAGAACCGCGCATGACCGAGACCACCCCCGCCGACGCCGCATCCGTTCCTGCGACCCCCGCGATCCCCGACCGACTTTCGGTCGACCCCCGCAGCCCGCATCACATTGCCGCCGTCTTCGAACGCGAGATCGGCATCCGCGTGAACGACAAAGAGCGCTTCGACGTGGAGGAATATTGCATCAGCGAAGGCTGGGTCAAAGTGCCCGCCGGCAAAGCGCTCGACCGCAAAGGCAAGCCGCTTCTAATCAAACTCAAAGGCAGGGTCGAGGCGTTTTATCGGTGAGTGCCTGGCACAACGCTGTTGGTTTGGTGCTGCGGCCCCGCTCGCCCTTCTAGCGCCTGTGAAAAGTTGATGTTCAAGCCAACATCGATGTGCTGTGCGGCGTTCGATTACCCCACCGGCAGCAACACCAGCCCACCCGCATCCAGCGTTCGTGCGCGGCCTTGGTTTTTGGCGCGGTAGAGGGTGGCGTCGGCGCGTTTTATCAAGGCGTCGAGGGTGTCGAGCGGCGAGGTTCGCATCGCGATGCCGGCGCTGTAGGTCACCTCGAAACCGAGCTGGTCGAGCGCGTTATCCGTCAGTCGTTGGCGCAGGCGGCGATCGAACGCATTGGCCGCTGCTTGATCGGCGTAGGTCATCAACACGCAGAACTCCTCGCCGCCGTAGCGGCCCACCACATCACCGGCGCGAACCGCCGAACGCAAGGCCTCGGCGACGAACTGCAATGCCCGGTCGCCGGCATCGTGGCCGCGGCTGTCGTTGACCTGCTTGAAGTGATCGAGGTCGATCATCACGACCGCCACCGGGTGGCTGTAGCGCACGCTGACGGCCAGATCGGTGTTCGCCTTCGCGAGCCAGGCGCGGCGATTGAAAACGCCGGTCAAGCCGTCGATCGTGGCGAGCCGCATGAGCTCGCGTGCCGCCTCGTCGCGATGCGCCAGCAGAATCGCGACCAGCGACAGCACCGCTGTCGCATTGCCCATCACGGCGAACGCCAGATTCACCGGGTGCGGTGCCAAAAACGACGGGTAACTCTCGGTGAAAAACGCGCCGAGTACGCCGCGCCATGCCGTGACCACCATCTGCAGCAGCAGGCTGATGACGAGCAGCCCGCGCCATTTGCCCACCGGCACTTCGGGCTTGCGCCAGAGCGAGGCGGCCACCATCGCCATCTGCAACGTGAACAGGCCGTTGGCCCAGCCGACGCGAAACGCGTAGCTCGAAAATCCGATCGCGTAGCCGACTGGCAGCACGAGCGCGATCAGCGCTGGCGCACGGTCGTGCGCAACGCGCCCGCACCACAGGTCGAACGCGATGGCATTGAAGGCCATGCCGCCGGCGATGCCGGCCATCGCGAATGTCGAAAGCGTGCGGTCGGCGAGCGAACCACTCTCGACAATGCCCGAGAACAACAGCAGCGACCACCCGGCGGCCTGCAGCATCACCCCGATCTGGGCGCGCCGCGCCGGCGCGTTGACCTCGCCCATCACCGCCGGCAGCACGATCGCGATCGTCAGCATCGCGACGGTCATGGCAAGCAAAAGTGAGGCGATGTCGAAGTGCATGAAAGGCCGGGAGCGGCGAGGGATCGGCGCACTGCCGTGCGGCTGCTGGATTCTGCGGTTTGTGAAACTTTTGGTTCGTGCGAAATTCCGCGCTCTGCGGGCGTTCGCGAACCAACTTCGGATTGCCAGCGCTCGCGGCTCAACGCGCCGCTGCTTGCTACACCTGCATCGACATGATGTCCGAGTAGGCCTGGACCATCTTGTTGCGCACCTGCAGCGTGGCCTGAAAGCCGATTTGCGCCTTCTGCATCGCCACCATGGTTTGCTCGATGCTGACGGTCGGGCTGTCCATCTGCACTTCACGCTGCATCGCGCTCGCATCCAGCTGTGATTTGCTCACGGCACCGAGCGCTTGCGTGAGGGCCTGCTGAAAACCTGCGCCCTCGACCGGCCCGCTTTTCTGCAGCGGCTGACCGTTCGTGGCCAGGCCGGCGCGGGCCACGGCCTGGGCGAAATCGAAAGGTTTGAGGGTCACGTTCATGGAGCGGGCTCGCAGTGAGGGCGTGGCGCCATCGTAGGCACAACGCTGCGCGGGCAAGGCGCGAACTGATGCGGCTTTGTCCGGCTGTTCGCCTCTTTCGGAAATTCAAGTTCCCGAACAATCGCTTTCAACTGAGGGCAATGCCGCCCTCGAACGAAACCGACGACCCATGAACGACGCAGTCGCGATCAACCCCGCTCTACCGTTCGTCGAACCCGCCAGCTTCGCCGGCCGCATGGCCGCGTTGCCGATGCGCAGCAAGCTCAGCATGGCGCTCGGCGTGGCCGCACTCGCCGGCGTGGTGCTGGCGATGACGTTGTGGAGCAGCAAGGGCGACTTCAAGGTGCTGTACGCGAACCTGTCCGACAAAGACGGCGGCGCCGTGATTGCGCAGCTCTCGCAGATGAACGTGCCCTACCGCATGAGCGAAGGTGGCGCCGCGATTCTCGTGCCCGCGCTGCAGGTGCACGACCTGCGCCTGAAGCTCGCGACCGCCGGGCTGCCGAAGGGTTCGGTCTCGGGCTACGAGCTGATGGACAGCGCGCGCTTCGGCCAAACGCAGTTCCAGGAGCGGTTGACCGCACAGCGCGGGCTCGAGGGCGAACTCACCCGCTCGATCACCTCGATGGCCGCGGTGAGCAACGCCCGCGTGCACCTCGCGCTGCCGAATCAAAACGGCTTCTTTCGCGAGCAGCAAAAGCCCAGCGCCTCGGTGCTGCTCACTTTGCACCCGGGCCGCGCGCTCGACCGCGCCCAGGTAGCCGGCATCGTGCACCTTGTTTCGAGCAGCGTGCCCGAGCTCGACCCGAAGGCTGTCAGCGTGCTCGACCAGACCGGCGCGCTGCTCACCAGCGGCGGCGGCGATGGCCAGCCCAGCGCCGGGCTCGACGCGCAGCAACTGCAGTACGTGAACCAGGTCGAGACCGGCTACGCGAAGCGCGTTCTGGCGCTGTTGGAACCGATCGTCGGCCGCGACAACCTGCGCGCCACGGTGGCAGCCGACATCGACTTCTCGCAGACCGAGGCCACCTCGGAAGAGTTCAGACCGAACCAGGGCGCGGAGGCGAAAGTGTCGATCCGCAGCCAGCAGGTGTCGGACCAACCCGGTGGCGCCGGCGCGCAGCCGAGCGGCGTGCCGGGCGCGGCCTCGAACCAGCCGCCGATCGCCGCGACAGCGCCATTGGTCGGCGCATCGCAGCCCTTGCAAACCGCGCAAGGCGGCTCGGGCACCTCGGGTGCCAGCGGCCGCCGCGATGCGACCACGAACTACGAGGTCGACAAGACCGTGCGCGTCACGCGCAATGCGAGCGGCAACGTCAAGCGGCTCAACGCTGCGGTCGTCGTCAACAACCGCTCGGTGACCGATGCCAAGGGCAAGACGACGCAGGTGCCGCTCTCGGTCGACGAGATCGACAAACTGACCGCGCTGGTGCGCGAGGGCATCGGCTTCAATAAGGAGCGCGGCGATTCGGTCAAGGTGATCAACGCGCCGTTCAAGGTCGAGCCCATCACCGTCGTCGACGTGCCGCTCTGGAAGAACCCCGATGTGATCGACATGCTGCGCAGCCTCGCGGTGCCGGCCGGCCTGGTGCTGATCGGCGTGCTGGTGTTCTTCGGCCTCGTGCGCCCTGCGCTCAGAGCGGCACTCGCGCCGACCCCCGCGGTGCCCGGCGCCACGCTGACGGCCATCGTCGACGACCAGCAGGTTCTGCCCGCGCTGCCGGCGCCGAAAAGCGTCCAACACCTGGCGCAAGCCAAGGCCCTCGCGAAGGAGAACCCCGCCGCCGTGGCGGGCATCGTGCGCGGTTGGGTGAATGGTGAGGCGCACGGCGACGCCGTCGGCGCCAAGGCCTGACCGCCCGACCCTAAAAGAACATCGAGGAACCGCACGTGGACGAAACGGGTTTGGAAAATGCAGCGATCCTGCTGATGTCGCTCGGCGAGGAAGAAGCTGCCGGCGTCTTCAAGCACCTGACGCCGAAAGAGGTGCAGGGGCTGGGCGAAACGATCCAGAAAATGAAATCGATCTCGCGCGAGCGGGTCGACGGCGTGCTCGAACTGTTCAACGCCACCACGGCCGACCAGAGCATGCTGGTGAGCGACACCGATGAGTACGTGAGGGCCGTGCTGCGCAAGGCGCTCGGCGACGACAGGGCCAACCTGCTGATCGACCGGATCATGCAAGGCGGCGACACCGCGGGCATCGAGAGCCTGAAGTGGATGGACCCGGCATCGGTCGGCGAGCTGCTGCGCATCGAGCACCCGCAGATCGTCGCAGCGATCCTGGTGCACCTCGATTTCGACCAAGCCGCCGACGTGCTGAAAACTTTCTCGGAGCGCCAGCGCAACGAGGTGTTGGTGCGCGTGGCCACGCTCGACGGCATCCAGCCTTCGGCGCTGAAAGACCTCAACGAAGTGATGGGCCGCGTGCTCGCTGGCGGTGAACGCAGCCGCAAGACCAAGCTGGGCGGCGTGAAGGCGGCGGCCGAGATGATCAACCTGATGGGCACGAGCGTGGAGACCTCGGTACTCGACTACATCCGTGAAGCCGACAACGACCTCGCACAGAAGATCATGGACAACATGTTCACGTTCGACGATCTGGGCAAGATCGACGACAAGGGCATCCAGGCGCTCCTCAAAGAAGTGCAGAGCGAATCGCTGGTGATCGCGCTCAAGGGCGCGACACCGGAGATGCGCGAGAAGGTGTTCAAGAACATGTCGACCCGCGCCGCCGAGACGCTGCGCGAAGACCTGGAGTCGCGCGGGCCGGTGCGCGTTTCGGAAGTCGAGGCCGAGCAGAAGGAAATGCTCAAGGTCGTGCGCCGCCTGGCCGACGAAGGCCAGATCGTGTTGAGTGGCGGGAGCGACGATGACTTCCTCTGATCCGCGTGATGTGCGCGATCCGCGCGATTTGCGTGAGGCACTCAGTCCGCCGCCGGGCCGCCCCAAGGCGGACAGCGCCCCTTGGGGGCAAGAGCGAAGCGACAGGGAAGCCTCATTTCGCGCACCCAAAAATATCGCGTCGCCCAACGACGCTGCGCGTGCCTATGCACGCTTCATTCCGCGCGAAGAGCTGAGCGACGTCAAGGCATGGAACCCCGGCGACATCGCCGGTGGCCCAATGCCGCAAGCCAACATCCACCGCGCCACCGACGAAGCGCCGAAGATCGACTTGGCCGCGCAGCTCGCGGCACAACTGCGCGCCGCACGGCAAGCCGGCTACCAAGACGGCTACCGCGACGGCTTGGTCGCGCTCGACGGCTTCAAGCAGAGCTTCGCGGCGCAAACCACTGCGCAGATCGGCGCGCTCGTGCAGTCGCTCGGTGACGAGCTCGGCGGGCTGCAACAAGACATGGCGCGCACGCTCGCGATAGCCGCCACGCACCTCGCGCGACAGATCGTGCGCAGCGAGCTCGCAATTAACCCGGCGCTGGTGGCAACCGTCGCGCAAGAAGCGATCGACACGCTGCTGCTCAGTGCCAAGCACATCACGCTGCGCGTGCACCCCGACGATCACCCGTTCGTCGCAGCAGGCGCGGCCGATGTGCTCGTGGCACGCGGTGCACGCCTGCTTGCCGATGCATCGATGTCACGCGGTGGCGTGCTGGTCGAGTCCGACATCGGCGTGATCGATGCGAGCCTGGAAGCCCGCTGGCGGCGCGCTGCGGCTTCGCTCGGCTGCGACGAAGGGTGGACCGACAACGGGCCAGCCGGCGCCGACGACTCGGGCACTGCCGAATGATCCCGAAGACCGACACCTCACCGCTGACGACCCCGGACAAGTGGAGACGCTACCTCGCCGACATGCGCAGCTTCTCGGCCGACAAGCTGCCGTTGGAAACGCAGGGCCAGCTGGTGCGCGTCAACGGCCTCGTGCTCGAAGCGGCGGGCTTGCGCGTGCCGGTCGGCTCGGTGTGTGAAATTCGCATGGAAGGGCAGTCGCCGGTGATCGCCGAGGTCGTCGGGTTCTCGGGCGACCGCGCTTACCTGATGCCCACCAGCGATGTGGCCGGCCTCGCGAGTGGTGCGCGCGTGGTGCCCAGGGCCTCGCCGGTCGTGCCGATGAAGCTCGGCGCGGCGCGCCACCCGTGGCGCCGCAATGAAGACCGCACGCTGCACCTGCCGGTGGGTGACGGTTTGCTCGGCCGCGTCGTCGATTCACACGGCCACCCGATGGACCGCAAAGGCCCGATCGAGCACGTGCACAAAGAGCCGCTCACGCGCCGCCCGATCAACGCGATGGACCGCGACCCGGTGCGCACCCCGCTCGACACCGGCGTGCGCGCGATCAACGCGATGCTGACCGTCGGCCGCGGCCAGCGCATCGGCCTTTTTGCCGGCACCGGCGTCGGCAAGTCGGTGCTGCTCGGGATGATGGCGCGCTACACCGCGGCCGATGTGATCGTGGTCGGCCTGATCGGCGAGCGCGGCCGTGAAGTGAAGGAATTCATCGAAGACATTCTGGGCGAAGAAGGCATGCGCCGCGCCGTTGTCGTGGTGGCCACGGCCGACGCGCCGCCGCTGGTGCGCATGCAGGGCGCGAACTATGCAACCGTGATCGCCGAGCACTTTCGCGACCGCGGCCAGAGCGTGCTGCTGCTGATGGATTCGCTCACGCGTTACGCGATGGCGCAGCGCGAGATCGCGCTCGCGATCGGCGAACCGCCTGCCACCAAGGGCTACCCGCCGAGCTGCTTCGCGAAGCTGCCGCAACTGGTCGAGCGCAGCGGCAACGGCAAGGCTGCCGATCAAGAAGGCGGCGGCGGCTCGATCACCGCGTTCTACACCGTGCTCAGCGAAGGCGACGACCAGCAAGACCCGATCGCCGATGCGGCGCGCGGCATTCTCGACGGCCACATCGTGCTCTCGCGCGAGCTGGCCGAAGCCGGCCACTACCCTGCGATCGACATCGAAAAATCGGTCTCGCGCGTGATGACGAGCGTCGCGAGCCGCGAGCACCTCGAGGCGGCGCGGCGCTTTCGGCAACTGCATGCGCGCCACAACAAGGCGCGCGATTTGATTCAGCTCGGCGCCTACTCGCCCGGCCACGACACCGAACTCGACACCGCCGTGCGCCTGCACGACCCGATGGTCGCGATGCTGCAACAAAGCATGCACGAGAGTGCGGCGATGGGCGGCAGCGTCGAGCAACTCCTGGCCTCGATCGCCGGTTGACCTCTGCAGATTTCCGCATGACCGGTATCGAAACACTGACCATCTTGCTCGGCCAGAACGAGCGCCAACGCGACGTCGCATTCACTGCGCACCAGCGCGCCCAAACCGCCGCCGAGGCCGCGCTCGGCCAGGCCGAGCAACTGCGCACCTACCGCCGCGAGTACGAGCAGCGCTGGCGCTTGCAGTTCTGTCGCGAAGGCAAGATCGAACTCGTGCACTGCTACCAAAGCTTCATGGAGCGGTTGACGCAGGCGGTAGAGCAGCAAGTGCGCGTGGCCGAAAACGCGGGTCAGCAAGTTCAACACGCGCTCGTCACCTTGCGCGACACCGAACTGCGCTGCGCCTCGGTGCGCAAGCTGATCGAGCGGCGCCAGGCCGAGCAGCGCCTGAGCGCTGACCGCCGCGACCAAAAACAAACCGACGAGGCCGCCTCGCGCGCAGCCTGGAACCGCTTGGGCTCGACGCGGCCAGCGCCGCTGATGTGACATGGAGAAAACTGCATGACGACGATCCAACCTTCTTCGCTGCGCGCCCCGTCAGGCGACGCCGCCACGGCCGCGGGCACAGCGTCGAAACGCACGCCGAACGACCCCGCCGGCTTCGCTTCACTGCTGCGGCAAACGCACGCCGCGCCCGCGCCGATGCCGATGCCGACCATCGCGCTGACCGCCGCGCCGCCACCGAAACCGGCGGCGCACGAATCGACCCCACCCGACGAGGCCACGAACGACACCGAGCCGCCACAAGCATCGACCGACACGGTCAACCGCGCGCGCGCCTTGCTCAAGACCAAAATGCGGGCCGTGGACGATGCGACGCCCACCCCGACCGGTACCCAACCTGCAGCCGAGGCAGCGCCAGCCGACGCGAGTGACGCTGCGACCGATGCATCGAGCAACGCGCAACCGCGCGCCGCGCCGGACCCCGCCACCTTGCCGATCGACCCGAGCGTGATGCACTGGCTCGCCGGCCTGCAACGTGCGGCCACTGAACAAGCGAGCGACGCCGCAGCCAGCACCGACACCGCCACCGATGCCAACGCCGTCACCGACAACAACCCCGGCTCGGCAGCCGACATGCGCGGCACCGCCAAAGGCCTGCGTGCCGCCGACCTCAAGGCCGATACCGAGCTCAAAGACAAGGCGGCACAAGGCAAGGCGCAACGCGCCGGTGCTGCCGACGCGCGCGAGTTCGCCGGTGTGCTCGCCGAGCAGCGGATCGGCGAAAAGCCGATGGCCCCGACGACTTCTGCCGTCGCCCGCACGAACGTCGACGCGGCGACTGCGGCAGCAGCCGCGAGCGCCGTGGTGTCGGCCCCGATCCCTGGCACCGAGGCGCTCGCACCCGCCGCCGTGGTCATCACCACACCGCTCGATGCACCCGACTTCGCGCAGCAGCTCGGCCTGCGCCTGAGCGTGCTCGCCAAAGACGGCGTGCAGACCGCCGAGCTGCACCTGAACCCTGCCGACATGGGCCCGGTCTCGGTGCAAATCGTGATGGACGGCACGCAAGCCCGCATCGATTTCGGCGCCGACATGGCCGCCACGCGGCAAGCCATCGAAGCCGGCCTGCCCGAACTCGCGAGCGCACTTGCCGACGCCGGCTTCACGCTCGCCGGGGGCGGCGTTTCGCAGCACGGTGGTGGGCACGGCGGGCGCGGCGATTCGGGTACGTCGGGCGGCACGCGCCAGCGCCACATCGGCACAGATGACGACACGAAACGTGTTGCAACCGCCGCGCGCCGCGTCGTGACGCAGGGCGGCGTCGACGTCTTCGCGTAGCCTCGCCGAGCGCGTTACTGGCCGCTGAACCCCCTGCTTATCGCCGCTTCAGTTCGGCGCATCGATTCCACAATTTCCTTCATGACGTCGGGCGCCGTGCGGCGACCGATGGCCCCGAAAAATGAAGGAGTGACGATGTCTGCTGCCGCTGCTGCTGCCCCTGCCACCGACGGTGCCGTCGTGCCTGCGAAGAAGGGCAAAAAGAAGCTGATCATCATCGTGGCGGCCGTGCTGTTGCTGTTGGTGATCGGCGGCGGTGCAGCCGTGTTCTTGCTCAAGAAAAAAGCCGCCGCGGCCGCCGAGGGCGACGATGCGTCTACAAGCGCCAGCGCCGAGCAGCACGGCAGCAAGCCCGACCTCAAGCACCCGCCGACCTTCTTGCCGATCGACCCCTTCGTCGTGAACCTCGCCGACAAGGAAGCCGACCGCTATGCGCAAATCGGCATCACCTTCGAGGTCGAAGACACGAAGTTCGCTGACTCGATGAAGGCCTTCATGCCGGCGATCCGCAACGGCATTCTGATGATCCTGTCGCACAAGTCCTCGAAAGACCTGCTCGACCGCGCCGGCAAGGAGCAACTCGCTGGCGAGATCCTGCGCGAATCGGCCCGCACGATGGGCATCGAGGTCGCGGAACCGGCAGTCGTCGTCGAGAAGCTGGCCGAGGCCGAGACAGACAAGCCGGCCGCCGACGAGGAAGACGCGAAGCCGACCAAGAAGAAGGAGAAAGCGAAGAAGGCGAAGGCGCCGGTCGAGCCGAATCCGATCAAGCACGTTCACTTCTCGAACTTCATCGTCCAATGAAGCGCGACCTCACCCAAAGCGCGCGGGCCGCCGCGCCGGGCCGCCCCAAGCAAGGCCCGATCCCCTCGGGGGATCGATCGACGTACCCGTCGGTCGAGGGGCAGACATGAACCAGCAGATTCTTTCGCAAGACGAAGTCGACGCGCTGCTGCAGGGCATCACCGGCGAAAGCCAGAAACTCGATCAGGAGCAGGTCGAAGAGGGCGCCGTCCGCAACTACGACCTGGCGAGCCAGGAGCGGATCGTGCGCGGGCGCATGCCCACGATGGAGATCATCAACGAACGCTTCGCACGCAACATGCGGCTCGGCTTGTTCAACTTCATTCGCAAGAGCCCGGAGATCTCGATCGGCAGCATCAAGGTGCAAAAGTACAGCGCCTTCTTGCGCGAGATCGTGGTGCCGACCAACTTCAATATCGTCAGCGTGCGCCCGCTGCGCGGCTCGGGTCTGATCGTGTGCGACCCGGCACTCGTGTTCGCGGTGATCGACGCGCTGTTCGGCGGCGCCGGCAAGTACCACACGCGCATCGAAGGCCGCGACTTCTCGCCGACCGAGCAACGCATCATCGGCCGGCTGGTCGATGTGATCACCGGCGAGTACAAGAAGGCTTGGCAAGGCATCTACCCGCTCGAGCTCGAATACCAGCGCTCGGAGATGCAACCGCAGTTCGCCAACATCGCCACGCCAAGCGAGATCGTGGTTGCGACCAGCTTCACGCTCGAGATCGGCGACACCAGCGGCACGATCCACTTCTGCATTCCGTACGCGACGCTAGAGCCGATTCGCGACGTGCTGTATTCGACCATCCAGGGCGACTCGACCGAGCCCGACAAGCGCTGGGTCAACCTGATGAAGCAGCAAATCCAGTCGGCGCAGGTCGAGCTCGTGGCCGAGCTCGCGCAGGCGCCGGCCACGGTCGAGCAATTGCTGTCGTTCAAGGTCGGCGATTTCATCGAACTCGATTTGCACCAGGCCATCCAGGCCAAAGTGGTCGGCGTGCCGGTGTTCGACTGCCACTACGGCACCTCGAACGGCAAGTACGCACTCAAGGTCAATCAACTGTTGACCAACGCCGAGACGGGTTGGCTGGGAGAACGCAATGTCAGCTGAAGAAAATACCGCGCCTGCAGAAGACGCAGACGCGATGGCCGCCGAGTGGGCCGCCGCGCTCGCCGAAACCAAACCCGAGACGGCCTCGGAAGTGCATGCGCCAGCCGACCAGATCTCGCCCGCGTCGTTCCAGAACTTCGCGCCCACCGGCGCGAGCACGGCCGGCAACGACATCAACATGATCCTCGACATCCCGGTGCAATTGACCGTGGAGCTGGGCCGCACCCGCATCCCGATCAAGCACATCCTGCAACTGGCGCAAGGCTCGGTTGTCGAGCTGGAGGCGATGGCCGGCGAGCCGATGGACGTGCTGGTCAACGGCTACCTGATCGCGCAGGGCGAGGTCGTGGTCGTCAACGACAAGTTCGGTATTCGCCTCACCGACATCGTGACGCCGAGCGAGCGCATGCGTCGGTTGAGCAAGGGTTGAAGATGAAGTCCCCACGCTCGCTTCGCTCACTTCCCCCCGAGTGGGCGCCAGTTCCCTTGGGGCGGCCCGGCCGGAACTGAAATGGTCTCGAACGGCATGAGTTCGCTGCTGTGGTTCATCGCGATCATCGCGATGATTCCGGTTGCGCTGTGGCTGCTCAAGCGCACGCCGATGGGTGGCGGCGCGAGCGGCACCGTGATGCGCAGCGTCGCGGCGCTGCCGTTGTCGGCGACCCAGCGCATCGTCACGGTCGAGGTCGGCCAGGGCGACGAGCGCCGCTGGCTGGTGTTGGGCGTGACCGCGCAAAGCATCACCACCTTGCACACGATGGCGCCGCAGACCGAGGCCACGACGAGCACCGCGCCGTCGACGACGCCGTTCGCGCAACTTCTGGGCAAGCTCCGCGGTGACGCCGGAGCCCGTGATGGCCGCTGAACTCCCGCTGATGATCGCGCAGGGCGCGGGCGGCACCAGCTATTCGGTGCCGATTCAGACGCTGCTGTTCTTCACCGCGCTGTCGTTCCTGCCCGCTGTTCTGTTGCTCATGACCGGCTTCACGCGCATCGTGATCGTGCTGAGCCTGCTGCGCCAGGCGATGGGCACGCAAGCCGCGCCGCCGAACCAGGTGGTCGTCGGCCTGAGCCTGTTCCTCACGTTTTTCGTGATGAGCCCGACGATCGACAAGGTGTATGCCGACGCGTACCAACCGTACGCCGAAAACAAGATCCAGTTCGATGAAGCACTCAAGCGCGGCGAGGTGCCGATGCGCGCCTTCATGCTCAAGCAAACGCGCCAGGCCGATGTGATGTTGTTCGCCAAGCTCGCGAAGGTCGATGGGGCCGTGAAGACCGCCGACGTGCCGTTCAAGGTGCTGGTGCCGGCCTTCGTGACGAGCGAGTTGAAGAGCGCGTTCCAGATCGGATTTTTGATCTTCATCCCGTTCCTGATCATCGACATGATCGTGGCCAGCGTGTTGATGTCGCTCGGAATGATGATGCTGTCACCGGTGCTGATCGCGCTGCCGTTCAAGCTGATGTTGTTCGTGCTCGCCGACGGCTGGAACCTGCTGCTCGGCTCGTTGGCCGCCAGCTTTTCGACGTAAGCATTTGCCGCCGGGCCGCCCCAAGGCGAACACTCCCCCTCGGGGGGGCGACGCCGAAGGCGTCTCGGGGGCCCAAGGAAATCATGGACGCAACCCAAGTCTTCACGGTCGGCCAGCAAGGCCTCTACATGCTGCTGATGGTTTCGGCACCGATCCTGCTCACCGTGTTGGCGATCGGCCTGCTCGTCAGCATCTTTCAGGCCGCCACGCAGATCCACGAGGCCACGTTGTCGTTCGTGCCGAAGGTAATCGGCGCGGTCGCGGTACTCGCTATCGCCGGGCCGTGGATGCTGACCACGCTGGTCGAGTACCTGCAGCGCACGTTGCAGGCGATACCGACGGCGGTGGGCTAGTGCTCACCTTCACCGACACGCAAGTCCTCGCATGGATCACGCCGATCCTGTGGCCGTTTTTGCGCGTGCTCGCGCTGTTCGGCACGCTGCCGATCTTCGCGCAGCGTGGCGTGCCGGCGCGGGTACGGGTCGCACTCGCGTTCCTGATCGCGTTTTGCGCGCAAGCCAGCTTGCCGGCGATGCCCGTGATCGCGCTCGACTCGGGCGCCGCGGTACTTGCGATCGTGCAACAAATCCTGATCGGTGCTTCTCTCGGTTTCGCGGTGCGCATCGTGTTCGCCGCGGTCGAGTTCGCCGGTGAGATGGTGGGCCTGCAGATGGGCCTGAACTTCGCCGGCTTTTTCAACCCGATGACCGGCGGCGAGGCCACCGCGACCAGCCGCTTCTTCGGCACGGTGGTGAGTTGGCTGTTCATCGTGACAGGCGGCCACCTGCTGCTGATCGCCGCGGTGGTGCAAAGCTTTCACGCCTTTCCAGTCGGGCCCGAACCGTTCGCCTTCTTGCGTGCGGTGCAGCCGCAAGTTTGGGGCGCCGAGGTGTTTCGCCTGGGGCTCTGGATCGCACTGCCGATGACCGCGATGCTGCTGTTCGTGAACTTGGTGATGGGCATCATCTCGCGCGTCGCGCAGCAGATGAACATCTTCTCGATCGGTTTTCCGATCACCGTTTCGGTCGGCCTGATCGGCATGCTGCTGACGCTGCCGATGATGCAAGTGCCGTTCACGATGGCGCTCGAGCGGATGCTGCAGCAGTTCCAGTAGCATCGCGCGGCCCGGCGGCAGTCGACCGACTGCTCTGGTGTCATCCCCGCGCCGCATGGAACTTGCATTCTTCAAAGGCTTCGCGACCTCGGCTGCGCTGATCGTCGCGATCGGTGCGCAAAACGCGTTCGTGCTGAGGCAGGGCATCAAGCGCGAGCACGTGCTCGCTGTGGTGCTGGTGTGTGCGGCATCGGACGCGCTGCTGATCACCCTCGGCGTCGCCGGCTTGGGCACGTTCGTGCAAAGCAGCCCGACGCTGCTGACGCTCGCGCGCTACGGCGGCGCGGCGTTCTTGTTCGGCTACGGGGTGCTGGCAGCGCGGCGGGCGTGGCACTCAGAGTCGCTGGCCGCAGCAGCCGACTTACCGCTGAGCCTCGCGCAAGCCCTCACCGCGTGCCTCGCATTCACCTACCTCAACCCGCACTGCTGGCTCGACACGGTCGTGCTGCTCGGATCGATCGCGAGCCAGCAGCCCGCGGGTTCACGTGCGGTCTTCGGCATCGGCGCCACCGCGGCGAGCTTCGCTTGGTTCTTCGCGCTCGGCTTCGGGGCGCGCGCGTTGCGCGGCGTGTTCGCACGACCTGTGGCCTGGAAGGTCACCGACGCGTTGATCGCACTGGTGATGTGGGGCGTCGCGGTGTCGTTGCTGGTGGGTGATTGAGCGCACGCTCAACGGACGCGCTTTGCCGCATGAAAGGCGACCGGCAGATCGGCCACTGTCAGGTGCAGGTCATCGGCCGCCGCGAAATGCGCGAGCAGCGCTTCGACCACCACACGCACCCGGGGCGCGAGATAGCGGCGGTGCGGGTAATGCAGCACGAACTCGCGCGCGCCGGCGTCGTGGTGGTCGGTGAGCACCAGCTTGAGCCGCCCCGTACGCAGGTAGGGCAGCGCGTGATACAGGCCGGCCTGCGCGATGCCGGCGCCAGCGAGAGCGAGGTCCATGCCGGCCTCGCCGTCGTTGACGATGAGCGACGGCGTAAGCGCGACCGGCGCGCGGCGCTTTGAGCCGTTGCCTCGAAAGGCCCAGGGCGAGAGCGACCCATCGGTCAAGCCGCATTGCACGCAGCGGTGTTGCGGCAGTTCGTCGATGCGCTCGGGCACGCCAGCGCGGCGCAGGTAGGCGGGGCTCGCGAACAGCGCTGTCGGCAGCGCGCAGATGCGCCGCGCGACCAGGCTGCCGGCGTCGATCACCGCGCCGCGGATGCCGACGTCGTAGCCTTCGGCGACCAGGTCGACCGGCCGGTTGTCGAGGTCGACCTCGATCTGCAGACCCGGGTGCGCATTCATCAAGGCAGGCAGCACCCAATGCCGCCCGAACGAGATTCCCACCGAAACACGCACGAGACCAACTGGCTCGGCCGCCGACTGCGAGACCTCGGCCACCGCCTCCGCACGAAGGAACACACAAGAAGATCGGCATCATCGGTTCGGGCACGCTCGCGCGAACGCTCGCGGCAGGTTTCTTGAAGCACGGTCACGACGTCGCGCTGGGCACGCGCGACGTGGCCAAGCTCGCGGAGTTCGCGGCCGCCCACCCGACGGCGCGCATCGGCAGCACGGCCGAGGCCGCGGCCTTCGGCGAACTCGCGGTGCTGGCGGTGAAAGGCAGCGCGGCGCTCGAGACGTTACGCGGCGTGGCCGCGCAACTCACCGGCAAGACCGTGGTCGACACCTGCAACCCGATCGCCGATGCGCCACCGACTGACGGCGTGCTGAGTTACTTCACGGGGCCGAACGACTCGCTGCTCGAGCAACTGCAGCGCGAGTTCAAGGCGGTCAAACTGGTCAAGGCCTTCAGCTCGGTCGGCACGCTGGGCATGGTCAATCCAAAGTTCACCGGCGGGCCGCCGACGATGTTCATCGCCGGTGACGATGCGGCCGCCAAGGCGGCGGTGACCACGCTACTCACGCAGTTCGGTTGGGAGGCCGCCGACATGGGCCCTGCCATCGCCGCCCGGGCAATCGAGCCGCTGTGCATGCTGTGGTGCATTCCGGGCTTCGTGGCCAACGACTGGATGCACGCCTTCAAGGTGCTGCGCGGAAGGCGACGACGGCAGCCGCAGCAGCCGTCGCAGAGGTCAGGTCGTCAATGACAGGTCACTTGCCGATCTTGATCCAGGACCACTCCAGAAAATTGTCGGCACGGTGCACAGCTTCGACATTCGTGCGCATCGCCCACGGGATGAACTGCCGGTGCAGCGGGATGTGGTGCACCTGGTCGTTGTGCTCTTTGATCGCGGCCTTGATCAGCGCCTCGCGCTTGACCGGATCTGCCTCTTTGCTCGACTGCGCGGCCAACTGGTCCATCTTCGGGTTGTTGACCTGGCCGTAGTTGAAGCTGCCCACGCCTCCGGGGCCGCGTGTGCGGTAGATGGGCGTGAGCGTGGTCTCGGCATCGGTCACCGAGCCGCCCCAGCCGAGCATGTACATGGAGGTGTCGAGGTTGCCGAGCTTGGCGAAGTAGATCGAGCGTGGCATTGCGTTCAGCCGCGCCTTCACGCCGAGCCGCGCCCACATCGAGACGAGCGTCTTGCAAATCTCTTCGTCGTTGACGTAACGGTCGTTCGGGCAATCGAGCGTGAACTCGAAACCGTCGGGGTAGCCAGCCGAGGCGAGCAGCTTCTTCGCGGCGTCGAGGTCGAACGGCAGGCGTTTTTCGAGCGCTGGGTCGTTGAAGGTGCCCATCGGCGACACCATGGTCGCGCCGGTGGGTGCGGCCTGGCCACGCATCAGCTTGGTCTTGATGCTTTCTTCGTCGACGGCCTGGTACAGCGCCTGGCGCACGCGTTGGTCTTTGAACGGGTTCTTGCCCTTTACGCTGCTGTAGAGCAGCTCGTCACGACCCTGGTCCATGCCGATGAAGATGATGCGGTTCTCGGGGCCATCGACCACCTTCACACCCGCCGTGTTGCGCAGGCGCGGCGTGTCGGTCGGGGGCGGGTCGAGGACGACGTCGAGCTCACCCGAAATCAGCGCGGCCACACGCGTCGAGTTGCTCTTGATCGGCGTGTAGATCACGTCCTGCACATTGCCTTCGGGCTTGCCCCACCAGCCGGCAAAGCGTTTGTAGACGGTCTTCACGTCGGGCTGGCGCGAAACGACCATGAACGGGCCGGTGCCGTTGGCGTTCATGGCGGCATAGTTCTGCTCGCCGGCATTGAAGTCTTGCGTCTTCGCGGCGTTGTTCTTCTCGGCCCACGCCTTGCTCATGATGAAGACCGAGTTGGCGTGCTGCAGGAAAATCGGATTGACCTCCTTGAGGTTGAACTCGACCGTCAGGTTGTCGATCTTCTTCGGTTCGCCCATCGCGTTGGCATAGACCTTGATGTCGGAGCTGGGCTGTGCGGCGCGCTTGTACGAGAAGACCACGTCGTCGGCAGTCATCGGCGTGCCGTCGTGGAACTTGACGTTCGGCCGCAACTTGAAGCGCCATGTCAACGGGCCGGCCTGCTGCCATTCGGTTGCGAGCTGCGGCACGAGGTTGAGTTGCTTGTCGCGGCCGATCAGGTACTCGTAAACCTGGCTGTTGATCGAATTCGTCAATGACTCGTTGCGCGAGTACGGGTCGAGCGTCTGCAGATCGCCCTGCGAAGCCCAGCGCAGCGTTTGCGCCTGCACCGTAACCGCGGCCAGGGTCAAACCCAACGTCGCAGCAGCCACCACCGCCACTGAAGAAGCTCGTTTCATTTCTCTTGCTCCGGCAAATAGGAAAATCGGCAGTTTAGGGCCGGCACCGCGCGCGGCATGGGCAGGGAAAACCTCAGCGCGCAGCGTTCGTGGTCGAGCAAATTCCAGGCCGGCGCGAAGCCTCGACGTCAACCCGAAGCGTGCCCGCCAGAAACAACGAAGCCGCTGGATCGCAGCGGCTTCGCGAGGGTAAGCCGCGCCTCAGCGCCAGCGGGATTGCGGCACCGTTTTCAACTCGCTGGGCAGCGACGCGAAATAGCTCGCGAGCGTCTTGGCCTCGGCGTGGGTCAACTGGCGTGACATTCCCTGCATGATCGCGTTGTTTCGGCCGACTTGCGGGTTCTTGTCGATCTGGTACTCGCGCAGCGCGGCGTAGAGGTAGTCGCCGTGCTGACCGGCAAGTTTCGGGTAGCTCGGGTCGATCGGGGCGCTGAAATTCGCGCCGTGGCACGACGCGCAATTGCCTTTGGCGAGCAGCGCGGTCACGTCGGCCGGCATCGCGGTCGCGAGTGCCGCGGGCACCGGGGCGGCCTTGGCTTCGGTGGAATAAAACGCGGCGAGGTCGGCCATGTCCTGGTCGCTGAGCGAGGTGGCCACGCCACGCATCGTCGGGTGCTTGCGATCGCCCTTTTTGTATTGCGTCAGAGCAGAAACGATGTACTTCGCGTTTTGGCCCGCGATCATCGGCACGCGGTACACCTCGGGGAAGCTCGCTTTGTAATCAGGGATGCCGTGGCAGCCGATGCACATCTGGGCCTTTTTTTCACCCGCCTTCGCGTCTTGCGCCGAAGCGCTCGGCGACAGCGCCGACGCAGCAGCGAAAGTGACCAGCGCGATCATCGAACGGACGAGGTTTTTCATGGTTCCAGCAGGCGATTTGTTCAGGTCAGCTACCGATTATAGGTGCCGACTTATACTGCCTCGGCACCCTCAAAACATACCCCTGCGGCCTCGCGCTCGCACGCTCGCCATGAAGTTCCAAGGCTCCGAAAACTACGTCGCCACACCCGACTTGATGCTCGCGGTGAACGCCGCGGCCACCCTCAAACGCCCGCTGCTGGTCAAGGGAGAGCCCGGCACCGGCAAGACGATGCTGGCCGAAGAGGTGGCGCAGGCGTTGAAAATGCCGCTGCTGCAGTGGCACATCAAGTCGACCACCAAAGCGCAACAAGGCCTGTACGAATACGACGCGGTGAGCCGACTGCGCGACAGCCAGCTCGCGGGTGCAGAAGGCAGCGAGAAGGTCAAGGACATCGGCAACTACATCGTCAAAGGCGTGCTGTGGCAGGCGTTCACGGCCGACCGCCCGGTGGTGCTGTTGATCGACGAGATCGACAAGGCCGACATCGAGTTCCCGAACGACCTGCTGCGCGAGATCGACCGCATGGAGTTCTATGTGTACGAGACGCGCGAACTCGTCAAGGCAGTGCACCGGCCGCTGGTTTTCATCACTTCGAACAACGAGAAGGAATTGCCCGACGCGTTCCTGCGCCGCTGCTTCTTTCACTACATCAAGTTCCCGGATGCCGAGACGATGCAACGCATCGTCGGCGTGCACTTTCCGAACCTGAAGAAAGAGCTGCTGTCGGCCGCGCTGAAAAACTTCTACGACGTGCGCAACCTGCCGGGGCTCAAGAAGAAACCCAGCACCTCCGAGTTGCTCGACTGGCTCAAGCTGCTGCTCGCCGAAGACATTCCGCTCGAGGTGCTGCAGAGCAAGGACGACAGGGTCGCGGTGCCGCCGCTGGTCGGCGCGCTGCTGAAGAACGAGCAAGACGTGTCGCTGTTCGAAAAGCTGGTGTTCATGCAACGCAACAACCGATGAGCTGGCCGAGCCCGGTCGAACTACAAGGCGCGCACTGCACACTCGAACCGCTCGCTCTCACGCACAACGATGCGCTCGCCGCCGCCGCGAGCGACGGCGAGCTCTGGCAGCTTTGGTACACCGCCATCCCGAGCCCCGAAACAATGCGCGCCGAGATCGCCCGCCGGCTCGACCTGCAGGCCAAAGGCTCGATGCTGCCGTTCACGACGCGCGACGCCGATGGGCGCGTCGTCGGCATGACCACCTACATGAACGTCGATGCTGCGCACAAGCGCCTCGAGATCGGCTCGACCTGGACCGCCGCCAGCGCGCAGCGCGGCCCGTTCAACACCGAGTGCAAGCTGCTGCTGCTCGGCCATGCGTTCGATGCGTTGGGCTGCATCGCAGTCGAGTTCCGCACACACTTCTTCAACCAGCAGAGCCGGCGCGCGATCGAGCGCCTCGGCGCCAGGCTCGACGGCATCTTGCGCAGCCACTCACGCGCGTCGAACGGCACGCTGCGCGACACCTGCGTCTACAGCATCCTTGAGAGCGAGTGGCCGACGGTGAAGTCTCACTTGCAGTGGCAACTCACCAAACCGCGTTGACCTTTCCACGGAACTCTGCATGACCGACAAGAAAAAACTCCTGACCGTCGACGACCTCTGGCAATTCGAACGTGTCGGCAGCCTCTCGCTCGCGCCCGATGGGGCGCAAGCCGTCTGCTCGGTCAGCAGTTTCTCGATGGACGAGAACAAGGGCCACGCGAGCCTGTGGCTGCTTTCGACATTCGGCGGCGAGCCGCGGCGCTTGACGAGTTGCGGCGAGAAGGACGGCCAGCCCGCGTGGTCGCCCTCCGGCGAGCAGATCGCCTTCGTCGCCAAGCGCGAACAGCAGGGCAAGAAAGACGATTCACCGCAGCTCTACGTGATCGCACCCGACGGCGGTGAGGCGCGCCGCATCGGCAGTTTCGCGCCCGGCATCGAAGCCTTCAAATGGTTTCCCGATGGCAAGCGCATCGCGTTCGCAGCCTGGGTTTGGCCCGAACTGAAGGGCACGAAAGCGCAGGCGAAAAAGCACAAAGAATTCAAGGAGCGCAAAGCCAGCGGCTACGTTACCAGCGAGTCGCAGTACCGCTTCTGGGACGCGAACCTGCCGATGGGCCGCGTGCTGCACCTGCACCTGCTCGACCTTGCCAGCGGCCGCGTCACCGACCTCTTCGAGGGCACGCCGCACGAGCTCGCGCGTGCCGGCGCCAGTGAAGACAGCTTCGACATTTCGCCCGACGGCCGCCACCTCGTGTTCGCGTTCGACCCGCAGCCCGAGAAGCGCATCGAGAACCGCAAGGTGCTGGTCGAGCTGCAGCTGCGTTCGGGCAAATTCGCCGCGCTGACGAACGACCCCGAGTGGGATTTCGACATGCCGCGATACAGCCCCGACGGCGGGCACATCGCGATGACCGCGGCGCACACCGGCAAAAAGCACACGATGCCCAACCACGCTGCGCTGCTCAAGCGCGGCGGCGCCTGGCAAGTGCTCACCGACACGTGGGATCACTCGGTGGACAGCGCGTTGCGCTGGGCCGGCGACGCGAGCGCGCTCTACTTCACCGCGCAAGACCGTGGCCGCGCCAACCTGTATCGCTACGCGATCGCGAGCCGCACTGCGAGCGTCGCGGCGCAAGGCGGCTGGGTGCAGACGTTCGACGTGGCCAGCGATGTGATCGCGAGCGTTGCCGATGCGCTGATGCACCCGGCGCGCGTGCACGCGGTGCGCGATGGCCACGCGCCGCTGCGCATCGAAGCCTTCAACGATGCGCTGCTCGCAAGCCTGCGGCTGGGCGAAGTCGAAGAGGTGATGGTCGAGGGCGCGCTCGGCGAGCCAGTGCAGATGTGGCTGACCTACCCGCCGGGCTTCGACCGCAAGAAGTCGAGCAGCAAAACGGGCGGCGGCAAAACGAATTACCCGGTGCTGCACAGCATCCACGGCGGGCCGCATGCCGCCGCCGGCGACACCTTCCACTACCGCTGGAACACGCACGCGTTCGCGGCGCAGGGCTATGTCGTCGCCTGCGTGAACTACCACGGTTCGTCGGGCTTCGGCCACGCGTTTCTCGACAGCATCACGCACCATTGGGGCGAGCTCGAACTGCAGGACGTGGAAGCCGGCACCGACTGGCTGCTCGCGCAACCGTGGGCCAACGCCAAGCGCGTGTTCGCGGCTGGCGGCAGCTACGGTGGCTTCATGGTCGCGTGGATGAACGGCCATGTGAAGCCAGGCCGCTACAACGCCTACATCTGCCACGCCGGCTGCTTCGACTGGACCGCGATGTTCAGCGACGACGCCTACACCTGGCACGCCAAGGAACTCGGCGCCTGGTATTGGGAAGACCCGGCAAAAATCCAGTTGCAAAGCCCGAGCCATTACGTCGCGGCAATGAGCACGCCGACGCTCGTGATCCACGGCGCACTCGACTACCGCGTGCCCGACCAGCAAGGCCTCGCGTACTACAACACGCTCAAGGCCAAGGGCATCGACGCGCGTTTGTTGTGGTTCCCCGACGAGAACCATTGGGTGCTCAGGCCCCGCAACTCGCAGCTTTGGTATGGCGAGTTTTTCGACTGGCTCAAGTGGCACGACCCGGGCGTGAAAACCGGGCCGGTCGCGAACAGAAAAGCACGCCGAAAACTCTAGGCCGCCTGCAAGCCAGACGCCGCGGACGGCTCGGCCAGCACGACCCGATCGCGCCCGGCCGCCTTGGCGCGGTACAGCGCCGCATCGGCGCGGGCGATGACCGCGTGGGCCGGCTCGGCGATCGACTGCGCGATCGCCACGCCCACGCTCACCGTCATCGGCACGCGCGCGCTTTCATCGGCGTTGCGCACCACCTCGCGCAAGCGCGTGCCGAGCCTGAGCGCGCCCTCGAGATCGGTGTGCGGCAGGAGCAGGCAGAACTCTTCGCCGCCCATGCGCACGATGTGGTCGACATCGCGCGCGGCTTCGCGCATCAACCGCGCCAATTCGACCAGCGCCGTATCGCCGGCCGCATGGCCGAACGAATCGTTGATGCGCTTGAAGTGGTCGACGTCGACCATCAGCACCGCGAACGTCTCGCCGTAGCGGCGCAGGCGCCCGACCTCGCGGCGCAGCAGCGGCGCCAGCGCGCGGCGGTTCAGCAGGCCGGTCAGCGCGTCGCGCAGGCTGCGCTGACGCAAACGCCGCACCATGCGCGCGACAACCAGCAGCGCCAGCACCATGTTGATGACCAGCCCGCCCATCATGAAGGCCATCGCAATGCCGGTGTTGAACCCGCTCGGCTCGTGCAGCGGCCGCGCTGCGAGTTCAGGCACCCATGCACCGAGCACGGCGCGCGCCGCGAAGGTGATGCCGAGCAGTGCGAGCGGCGCAACCACCGTGCGCGCCGCGGCGATCGCGTCATCAGCGACGAGGCGCCGGTGGCTTTCGAACGCGGCGCGCAGCAGCGTCCACGCGATCGGTATCGAGATGCAGATCACCGCCCACGTCGGGTGTTCCGCGTAGAGGCCGATGGTCAGCAACACGCCGTCGAGCGCGAGCAGCGCTGCGTGCTCGACATCGGTGACGCGAATGCGCAGGAACACCTGCACGCCGCGGCGAATCAGCACGAAGGCCAGCAAGACCAGCAGGTTGGCCGCGAACCAGGTCAGCACGGGAGGCAAGGCGCCGCGTTGCAAGATCAGCCCGAGCCCCGCCGCGAAAGCCAGCGCCGCGCCGGCCCATTGCAGCGCGACGAGTCTCGTCAACCCGAGCCAGCGCCCGGTCACCCACCAGCCAAGGGCAAACAAGCCCTGCTGCAAGGCAATCAGTAACAGCACGGTGGCGGTGTCGTTCAAGCAGTAATCTCCAAGTGACGACGGGTACTGCGCCTCGCCGCGACCACGTCGCACCGCCGCGGAGTATGGCCCGCGCCGAGCCCGGTGACATGCCCCGCGCATCCCACCTCGTGGGGATGGACAGCACCCGCACCCGCACTCCCGGCTATGCTCGTGCCCTCGCCCGCATGCGCACTCGCGCGGGCACGAAGCGACCCGGGCCGCCACCATGCTGATCAACTTTTTCTTCACGCTGCGCGCCGCCAAGCTCAAGGTCTCGGTCAAGGAGTACCTGATGCTGCTCGAGGCGATCCAATGCGGCGTGATGGATGCGGACGAGTTCGATGCGAGCGGCCCGACCGTGGACAAGTTCTACTACCTCGCCCGCACCTCGCTGGTGAAAGACGAAGCCAATTTCGACAAGTTCGACCGCGCTTTCGCAGCCTACTTCAAGGGCGTGGAGATGCTGACCGACTTCACGCAAGAAGTGCCGCTCGACTGGCTCCAAAAAAAGCTTCAACTCGACCTCAGCGCCGAAGAAAAAGCCGCGATCGAGAAGATGGGCTGGGACGAACTGATGGAGACGCTCAAGCGCCGATTCGAGGAACAAAAAGAGCGTCACGAAGGCGGCAACAAGATGATCGGCACCGGCGGCACGAGCCCGTTCGGCGCCTACGGCTACAACCCGCAAGGCATCCGCATCGGGCAGGAAAAATCGCGCAACAAGAGCGCGGTGAAAGTCTGGGACCAACGCCAGTTCAAGGACTACGACGACACGCTGGAGCTCGGCACGCGCAACATCAAGGTCGCGCTGCGCCGCCTGCGCCGCTTCGCCCGCGAAGGCTCGGCCGAAGAGCTCGACCTCGACGACACGATCCGCAGCACCGCCGCGAATGCCGGCTGGCTCGACATCAAACTCGTGCCCGAGCGCCACAACAAGGTGAAGGTGCTGCTGCTGATGGACGTGGGTGGCACGATGGACGAGCACATCCACCGCGTCGAAGAAATCTTCAGTGCCGCCAAATCAGAATTCAAGCACCTGGAGTTCTATTACTTCCACAACTGCGTCTACGACTTCATGTGGAAGAACAACCGCCGCCGGTACAGCGAGAAGTTCCCGACGATGGACATCATTCGCAAGTACAACAGGGACTACAAACTCATCTTCGTCGGCGACGCGACGATGAGCCCGTACGAAATTTTGCAGCCCGGCGGCAGTGTCGAATACAACAACGAAGAACCGGGCGCCGCATGGCTCGCGCGGCTCACGCAGGCCTTCCCGAAATTCGCCTGGATCAACCCCGAGCCACAGGGCGTGTGGGGCTATCGGCAAAGCATCGCAGTCGTGCAACAACTGATGAACCAGCGCATGTTTCCGCTCACACTCGGCGGGCTGGAAGGGGCCATGCGCTTGTTGAGCAAATGACCATGGGCCGCAGGCTGCGCACCGCGCTGATCGCGGTCGCCGCCTGCGCAGTCGTTTTGGGTTTGAACGGTTGCGCAAGCCTGCCTTTCGGCCTCGGCAAATCGGATGCGGCTGCGGCCTCGCCCGCCGATGCCGCCTTCGCCGCGCCGACCCGCGCCGACTACAAGCTCGATGTTCAGGCCCCCGACCCGCTCCGCGCGCTGCTGCTGAACTACCTCGATCTGGCACGCTTTCAAAACGCCCCCGCGACCGAGAGCGTCGACGCCACCGAGCTCGAGCGCCTGCTGCGCGCCGCGCCATCGCAGGTTCGTGAGCTGCTCGAAACCGAGGGCTACTTCAACGCCGAAGTCAGTGCCGCGCACGACGGATCGCAAGGCGGCCTGCCGCTGCTGCGCATCACGGTCGACCCGGGCCCGCGCACGCTGGTGAATGCCCTCAGCATCGAGGCCGAGGGTGACCTGCAGCGGTCCGCGGCGAGCGGTGATGCAGCCCCAACGCGCGAGCTCGCCACCCTGCGCAGCCAATGGCCGCTGCGCCCTGGTGACCCCTTCCGACAAGCCGCGTGGGCCGCCGCGAAAAACACCACGCTGGCGCGGCTGCGCGCCGACGGCTATGCCGCGGCCACCTGGCGCAGCACCGACGCGCGTGTCGACGCACCGCTGAACCGCGCCGATATCGCGGTCGTGCTCGAGAGCGGCCCGCTGTACCGGCTCGGCGCGCTCGTCATCGAAGGCGTGCAGCGCTACGACGAGCAAGCCATTCGCCAACTCTCGACCTTCGGCCCCGGCGACCCGTACAGCGAGAAGACCTTGCTCGACTTTCAAGACCGGCTGCAGAAGGTCGGCCTGTTCGAGGGCGCTTCGGTCGAGCTCGATGCCGACCCGACGAGCGCCGGCGCTGCACCGGTGCGCGTGCGTGTGAAAGAGCTGACGCAGCAGCAGGCGACCGTCGGCGTCGGCTACAGCGCCAACACCGGGCCGCGCCTTTCGGTCGAGCACACCGACCGGCGCGTGTTCAACACGCGCTGGATCGCGAAGAACAAGATCGAGCTCGGCCCCGCCAACAAGACTTGGCAGGGCGAGCTCAGCTCGTACCCGCTCGACGGCCTGTACCGCAACCTCGTCTCCGGCAGCGCCACGCAACTTCGCACCGACGATCAGCAACTCACCGCCTGGAACGCCCGCATCGGCCGCGCGCAAGACACGCCGCGCATCGAGCGCCTGTACTTCGCCGAACTCGTGCATGCGCGGGTCGACACCTCGGAGCTGTCGAGCCAGGGCGATGCCGCCTCGGCCAACTACCAGTGGATTTTTCGTGACCTCGACAACGTGCTTCTGCCGACCCGAGGCCTGACGACTTCGGCGCAGGCCGCGCTCGGCTACGCACGCGGCCGCCGCTCGGTCATCGGCGACCCGCCCGAAAGCGCCAAAGGGCCGTTCGCCCGCGCCTATGCACGTCTGACCCGGTACGAGCCGTTCGGCAACGGCTGGTACGGCACCGCGCGCGCCGAGGCCGGCGAAGTGTTCGCGCACAGCGCCATCGACATCCCCGACACGCTGCTGTTCCGCGCCGGCGGCGACGATTCGGTGCGCGGTTACGGCTTCCGCACGCTCGGCCCCGAGATCCGAGGCGTGACCGTCGGCGGCCGCACGTTGCTGACCGGCAGCATCGAAGTCGCGCGGCCGATTTCACCGAAGTACGCCGATTACTGGTGGGCCGCCTTCATCGACGCCGGCAACGCGGCCGACCAGTGGCGCGACCTGAAGCCCGCCGTCGGCTATGGCGTCGGCCTGCGCTGGCGCAGCCCCGTCGGGCCGTTGAAGGTCGACGTGGCCTATGGCCAAAAAGTCAAGCAGGTGCGCCTGCACCTCAGTGTGGGCATCACGTTTTGATGGACGAGACGAGCGCGCCCGCCGCCACGCCGCCGGCCGTGCCGCCACGCCGCCGCAGCGGGCTGCGCGTGGCTGTCGCGCTGGCGTCGCTGGTGCTCGTGCTGCTGATCGGCGCACTCGCGAGCGGTTGGTGGGCACTGCGCAGCGAACGCGGCAGCGCGTGGCTGGCGTCGAGGCTGCCGGGTGTGCAGGTCGAGGGCGCGAAGGGTCGCTTGATCGGCGACTTTTCAGCGCGGCGCATGACGATCCGGTTGCCCGGCGGCAGCGACACCGTCACGCTGAGCGAGCTCGCATGGCGCGGGCTGCGCGTCGAGCGCGCGGGCTCACCGCGCTGGGCGCGCATCACGATCGACTCACTCGAGGCGAAGCGCATCGACCTCGCGCTCGCGCCGAGCACGAGCACCGTACCGATGAAGGCGCCAGCCGATCTCACGCTGCCGATCGAGCTCGATGTGCAGTCGCTGCGCGTCGGCGAACTGCACGCCGCGGCGCTCGGCACCGAGCCGATTCGCGCGCTCACGGCAAGGCTGCAGCTCGGCATGAACGGCGGCACCGAGCACCGCATCGATCAGCTCTCGTTGGCGTGGGATCGGTTGACCGCGAGCGCCAACGCGCGCATCGCCAGCACTGCGCCGATGGCGCTCGACGCATCGATCGCGCTGGCCCGCCAAGCTGCCGAATCGCTGCCGGCGTGGCGGGCGAGCGCCACACTCGTCGGCCCTTTGGCGGCGCCTGTTCTGCTGACCACGCTGCGCGCCGAACCGGTCACATCGAAAGGCGCCGAACGCCCCGAACAGACGCTCGACGCGCGCGCCACGCTTCGCCCTTTCGCAGCCTGGCCGCTCGGCGATCTGCACGTCAGCACGAAGGCGCTCGACCTCTCGGCCCTTGCGAGCGCCGCGCCGGTGACCGCGCTGACAGCGCAGGCGGTTGCGACGAGCACGGCTGCCGACCAGCCCGCCAGCGTTTCGGTCGAGCTGAGCAACGCCCTGCCCGGCCGCTGGAATGAGGGCCGCCTGCCATTGCGCAGCGCGCGATTCGAGCTTGCCGCGCAGCCCGACAAACCGACCGAGCTCGCACTGCGCACGCTCGGCGCCGAACTCGGCACCGCGCAGGCCAGCGCCGGCCGCATCACCGGCGAAGGCCGCTGGTCGCCGCAAGGCTGGAACCTCGCGGCGACGCTGACCGCACTGCAGCCCGCGCTGCTCGATGCGCGCGCACCGGCGATGCAGCTGAGCGGGCCGCTGACGTTGGCGGGGGGCGCACCGGCCGATGCCAGCGTCGACGTCAAGGCCGCGCTCACCGGCGCCATCACCGACCGTGGTGCGCTGCGAAACGTGCAATTGAAGGTCGACGCCACAGTGAGCCCGCAGCGCATCGCGCTGCGCGAATTGATCGCCTCGACCGGCGGTGCGCGCGCGTCGCTCGACGGTCTGGTCACGCACCCGGCCGCCGAGGCGCCATGGGCCGTGAAGGCACACGCGACGCTGGCCGATTTCGACCCCGCCGTCTGGTGGCCTGGGGCCGACGATTCGCCGTGGCGCGCAGCCGTCACCCGGCTCAACGCGAACGGCACGATCGATCTCAGCGTGCCGGCGACGACCACAACCGCGGCCACATCGCAAGCGCTGCCCGTCGCGCTCGCGGCACTGCGTGGCCAAGCCGTCGTCACGCTCGGCAAGAGCCTGCTCGCCGGCGTGCCGCTGAGTGGCGAGGCGAGCCTGCGCAGCACCGCCGGCGCACAGGCGATCGCCAGCGTGAAGCTCGATGCCGACGGCAACGCGCTGCGCGCCGACGGCCGGCTCGCGACCACCGGCAACGGCAGCGCCGACGCATGGGACGTGAGCGTCGACGGCCCAGCATTGAACAAACTTGCGCCCGTCTTCAAGCTGTTTCAACCGGCCGGCGCCGATGCCACGCTCGCCGGCAGCTTGAGCGCGAAAGCGCATGTCACGGGCCGCTGGCCCACGCTCGCAACGCAAGGCCAGCTCGACGCGAACGCGCTGCGCGCCGGTGCGCTCAGCGTTCAAAAAGCGCAGGCGCGCTGGGCGCTCGGCACCTCGGCCAACGCACCGATCGAGGCCAGCGCGACGTTGACGCAGGCGAGCCTCATGCAGAACGGCGCGCCGGGGCCGTCGCTCGACACGTTGCAGCTGCAGCTCAAAGGCACCGGCCTCGCGCATTCGTTCGGGCTGCGCGCCGAATCGAAATCGCGGCCACCGGCGTGGACCGAATCGCTGCAGAGCAACGTGGCAAACAGCGTGGCCAACAACGCGACAAGCAACGTGCCGAGCAGCGCGGCATCGCGCACCGTGGCCACCGTCAAGGCGCAAGGCGGCTTGGTCGACGCAGGCATCGCGCCCGCAGCACTCGCCGGCTGGCGCGGCACCATCGAGCAGATCGATCTGCGCAGTGACAGCCCCGGCAGCGCGCCGCTGCTGAACACGCGCAACGTCGCCATCGAGGCGCTGTGGGCCGGCGGCATGCCGCGCGTTACCGTGCAGCCCGGCCGTGCCGAAGCGCTCGGCGGTGCGATCAAGTGGAGCCGCATCGCGTGGCAGGCCGCTGCGCAACCCGGCGGCTTCGCGCAGGTCGAGGCCGAGGCCGAACTGGAGCCGCTGCGCATCGCGCCGCTGCTGGCGCGCGCCCAACCCGCGTTCGGCTGGGGCGGTGACCTGACGATCGCCGGCCGCATCAAGCTGCACAGCGCGTCGACCTTCAGTGCCGATGTCGTCATCGAGCGCAGCACCGGCGACTTGACCGTCACCGACGAAATCGGCACGCGCTCGCTCGGTCTGACCGACCTGCGCCTGGGCATCACTGCCGACAACGGCACCTGGAGCTTCACGCAGGGCCTGGCCGGCAAGGCGCTCGGCGTGGTCGCCGGTGCCGAGGTCGTGCGCACCTCACCGCAGGCGACCTGGCCTGCCGCCGATGCGCCCCTGACCGGCGTGCTCGAATTGCGTGTCGACGACCTCGGCACCTGGGGCAACTGGGTGCCGCCGGGCTGGCGACTCGGCGGCGCGCTGCACACCAGCGCGAGCTTCGGCGGGCGCTTCGGCGCGCCCGAATACACGGGCCAGATCGACGGCACGCGCCTCTCGATCCGCAACTTTTTGCAAGGCGTGAACGTCAGTGACGGCGATGTCGCAATCCAGCTCAAGGGCAGCAGCGCACGCATCGAGCGCTTTACCGCGAAAGCCGGCAACGGCACGCTCAAGGTCGAGGGCGACATGAGCTTGGGCGCAGCGCCGAAAGCGGTGCTCAAGTTGACGGCCGAGAAGTTTCAGCTGCTCGGCCGCGTCGACCGCCGCATCGTCACGAGTGGCGCCGGACAATTGCAACTCGACAAACAAACGCTCGCGTTCGACGGGCAGTTCGGTGTCGACGAAGGCATGATCGATTTCACGCGCAGCGATGCACCGAGCTTGTCGGACGATGTGGTCGTCGTGCGCGCGAAAGGCGCGCCTTCGCCTGCCGATGCAGCGTCAGCAGCGGCAGCACCGACGGGTGCGCCGAGCGTGTCGGCCACGCCGCCGCGCAACGTCGCGCTCGACCTGCGCGTGACGCTCGGCGAGAAGCTGCGGGTGCGCGGCCGCGGGCTCGATGCCGGGCTGCGCGGCGAGTTGCGCATCACCTCGCCGGGCGGGCGCTTGGCCGTCAACGGCACGGTGCGCGCGCAAGACGGCACCTACGCCGCCTACGGCCAGAAGCTCACGATCGACCGCGGCCTGATCACCTTTGCCGGCGCGGTCGAGAACCCGCGGCTCGACATCGAAGCCACGCGCCCGAACATCGACACCCGCGTCGGCGTAATCATCAGCGGCACGCCAGCGAACCCGCGCGTGCGGCTGTTCTCCGAGCCCGAGCTCTCGGAGATCGACAAACTCAGCTGGCTCGTGATGGGCCGCGCCAGCGACGGCCTGGGCCGCACCGACACTGCACTGCTGCAACGCGCCGCACTCGCGCTGCTCGCGGGTGACGGCGGCAGCGGCCCGACCGACCAATTGACCAAGGCGCTCGGCCTCGACGACATCTCGGTGCGCCAGACCGACGGCGAAGTGCGCCAAACCGTGATCGGTCTCGGCAAGCAACTGTCCAAGCGCTGGTACGTGGGCTACGAGCGCGGGCTCAACGCCACCACCGGCAGCTTCCAGCTGATCTACCGCATCGCCCAACGCTTCACGCTGCGCGCGCAGTCGGGTGACGACAACTCGCTCGACCTCATTTGGACCTGGCGCTGGAGATAAGTTTGCAAAGGCACATGCGAGAATTCCCGGCGCTTGCCGCGCCTCCTTGCTCGCCGTAGTTCAACGGATAGAACGGCCGCCTCCTAAGCGGCAAATACAGGTTCGATTCCTGTCGGCGGGACCAACGAGATGTTCCGGCAAGTCCATTGACGGCACATCGGCTGGCACTTGACGAGAAAGACATGGCGTCGTTTTTCCGCATGCTCAATTTGTCGTCGACCACCGCCCCACTCCCCGTGAAATAACATGGTGAGAACGTCAAGGAGAAACGGATGAGCGAAGACCCACGCTGCTGCGGCAGCGGCATGTGCATCGTCGACGACGAGGGCCGTTGCTGGTGTGGCCAACGGTGGGACGGCGCAAAAATGTGCCCCGCTGACATGGGTAAACAGGCGGAAGCAACAGTGCCGACAGAGAAGGAAGCCGATCGCTGACGCTGCGCCGTTCTCGACACCTCCGGTCGGGCAGGCCGCAAGCTGCCGCGCTGCTGTGGCTGGCTCGCGCGGCAGGGCTTAGGCGGGTACGCGGCGTCGTCGGACGCATCGACTTAGAGCTCGCCGGCGAAGACGGCAGCGAGCTCTACCCGCGCGTGCAGACGGGTGGAAAGCATGAAGGTGCCGACGAACTGCGCTGCAGAAAGAGCGGGTCGGACGGTGGCGTGCGCGCGTAGCCTTCGGCAAAGAACTGCGCCCGGCCTGGCGCGAAGCCGCGCGCGAACAGGTCCGATGCGCCGAAGTCGTAGGCGCCGCCATGGCGCGGCGGCTCGCCGGCCATGTGCATCATCGCGATGACGCCGCGCGTCTGCTTCGGCGGGTCGCCGGCGGCGGGGAACCCGGCGGCAGCGGGTACTGGATCTTCACGGCCAGCACACGTCCTTCGTGTGTCTCAGCGCGATGAACCTGACCGATCGATGCGGCGGCGACCGGCTCGTGGCTGAAGCGGCGGAACCGCTGGTGCCACTCGCTGCCGTACCCGCGCTCGAGCACCTCGGCGAGCTGGGTTGCAGGCATCACATGGGCCTGATTCCGCACTTCGCCCAGCAATTCGGCAAAGTTCGGCGGCAGCATGCCGTGGTCGCCCATTGACATCATCTGGCCTACTTTCATCGCCGCGCCGCGCATTTGCGACAGCCGTTCGGCAAGCCGACGCGCGTTACTCGGCGTCTACATCAACTGCGTCAGGTCGACGCGCTGGCCGCGTGCCAGCCGGCCCAGGCCTTCTGCGGCTGCGCCCGCGGCCTTCTCGCCGACCGCGTGGCCGAAATGCCAAAAGCGCTGTGCTCGACCTTCGGGCACTCGCGCACTGCGCTTCGCGGGCGGCTTTGGAACGGGGCGGTCCGACATGACCGCATCGAACCAGAGCGCGGCGCCGCAAGCCGAGCCAAGGGCTTCGGACCGCATCAAAGAGGCGCACGCAGCGGCTTCTCGGCTGTGTCGCTGAATCACCGCAATGACCCTGGATCACGCAAACAGCGGCGCGGTTTCACAAACCAGCCTCGGGAACCGAAGGTCGCAGAATTGAAAAAGCCGGGCGCTGCCCGGCTTCATCTCACAGGCCGCAATTGAAGCGGCCGGCCGAAGGTCACTTGGGCATCAGAACGCTGTCGATGACGTGAATGACCCCGTTGTCGGCGACGATGTCGGTCTTGATGACCTTCGCTTCGTCCACCGTGACACCGCCTGTGGTGGCGATGTTCAATTCGCTACCTTGCACCGTCTTCACCTTGCCGGCCTTGACATCCTTGGCCATGACCTTGCCCGCCACCACGTGGTAGGTCAGTACGGCGGTGAGCTTGGCCTTGTTCTTCAACAAGGCGTCGAGATCGGCCTTCGGAATCTTGGCAAAGGCTTCGTCGGTCGGTGCGAAGACGGTGAACGGGCCCTTGCCTTTCAACGTGTCTACCAAGCCAGCGGCCTTCACGGCTGCCACGAGCGTCTTGAAGTCCCCTGCGGCTGCAGCTGTGTCGACGATGTCGGCGGCTTGACTGGCGAAGGCTGTTGCGGCGAGTGCTGCGGCGATGAAAATCTTCTTCATGAGTGATCCTGTAGTGCAGCTGCGTATCGAAATAGATTGCAGGCGCCAAATTGTGGCCCCGATCAAATGTCCTCTTGGCGCATCGGGTGACCTTCAACGTTGCAGCTCACGAGCGCGCACCATACCGGGCACAGAGTGCAAAGGCCTTGCTCGCCTGCCTGCAGCAAAAGACGCTTACCCTGCGCCCACAGCGCGAGTGAGAGCCAAACCGATCGGCAAGATCGGTCCCAACTCGTTCCAGCGCGCGTGCTGTCACCCTGCTTCATTCCAACCAGGGTTCACTGACTACCGATCTAGGAATTTCACATGCATGACATCATCGATACCGCCGTTGCAGCAGGCACGTTCAAGACTTTGGCTGCAGCCGTTACCGCCGCCGGCTTGGTGCCCACGCTGAAGGGTGCAGGCCCATTCACGGTATTCGCCCCCAGCGACGAAGCCTTTGCCAAGCTGCCGGCCGGCACGGTAGAAAGCCTGCTGGCGGACATCCCCAAACTGAGCGCCATCCTCACCTACCACGTACTGGCGGGCAAGGTCATGGCCGCTGACGTGATGACGATGGACGGCAAGACCGCAGCTACCGTCAACGGCGCGCTGCTGAAGATCACCACCACGGGCGGCGTGAAGCTGAACGGCGCAGTCAACGTGGTCGCAACAGACATCGCTTGCACGAACGGCGTGATTCACGTCATCGACGCGGTGCTGCTCCCTTCGGCCTGACCCGTCATCCCAGACCCCGGGGCCCAGAGGCGCCCTTGATGTCGACGGCCCGCAAGCGCAAGCTCGCGGGCCGTTTTCCCGAGACCTGCACGCAGTTTGCGGGGCTACCTCTTCGGTTCCGGAATACCTTCGTGCGCCAGCAATTGCCGAAGCACTTCTTCGAGGAACTCGCGGCAATGCCCGCTGGCGCTGTACATCATCGAATGAAGGGCGGCATCCTTGATGTTCGTGCTCTCGCATTCGAGGCTGTAGCTTTCGAAGGCATTGATTTTGTTCAGCAAGTCGGCGAGGTGATTCGGACACTCGCAAAGCACCTTGGACGGCATGTGGCTGAGTTGCTGTAGAAACGCATCGTCATAGCGCCGGGCCGCCGCCGATTGCATCAACATCTGCGAGAAGGCTGCCGGAGGCGTGGGGTCGATCGACATGCCCAGATGGCAAATGCGGGCAATCTGCGCCGGATCAGCCGGCGCCGCCAATGCGATGACATTGGCGTTGTCGAGCCGGGAAAGGAGCTGGCGGTTTCCGAAGCCGTAGATCACGATGACCACTTGCGCTTTGCTCTCCGACCGCAACCGCCTCAGCACTGCGAGCAGATCGTGGCGAAGCACCGGAACGTCGGCAATAACGGCATCGACCGAAGGCAGCGAGCCGAAGTCAGCATTGGCAAGCGCGGGCAAGCTGGCCTTGATCCGCACATCAGATCGCGCCTTCCATGCCGTCTTCAGCACTGACGCCAATGCCGAGCCGCAGACGAGCACCCTGCAACTCGTCGCACGGGCCTTCGCCGCCGGCGCAGCCGCATCCTTGAACCTGGCCTTGATCTGCCGGTCGGTCAGCGTGGCCACCGTACCGATTGCCTGCCCCGCATCGACAGCGGCCTTGACGAGTAACAAGCGCTCGATGTCGGCGCGCCGATACAGACGCACATTGCCCGCGCTGCGTGTCGGTTGCACGACCGCATGGCGCGACTCCCACACTCGAATGGTCTGCACCGGGATGCCGGTGAGACGCGAGACCGTGGCGATCCGGTACATCCCGTCGATGGAGGCGTCGGCATTGGAAGGGACGGTTTTCATTGAATGGCGATACTTTTTTCCAAGCGGGGCAGTGAAGCGCAAGATGAGGCAAGCCGGACTGTCAATGCATTCCTGTGGGCGCCAATCTTCGGGCACGTTCGAGCAGGACCATGTGCGGCAGCGTCAGCGCCGCCAGGCCGACGAAAACCAGTTGCATCACCCGCGCCTCCACTGGGAGGTTCGTCGCCAGAAAACCAAACAGAACCGCGGTGCCCAGCACAGCAAGCGTCGGCCACAGCGCGAGTGCTATCGCATCGCGCGCCTCGTCGGCCGGCAGGCTCGCCAGCGTCCTCAGGATGTGGCGTGGGCTGTGCATGGCGCAGAAGTAAACGCTGAACGCGGCCAGCGGCGGCGCGATCAGCGCGAGCACGGCCAGTGCGGCCGACTCGCAAGCGGCGAGGCGCGAAGTCCGGGCCTGCAGGACGCAGGCCAGCACCGTCGCGGCCAGCCAGGGTCCGGCAAGCTGGCTCAAGACGGGCACGACGAAAGCGGCGCTTGCGGGGCCCGCCACCAGGCCCAGCAGCCGCCGCAGTTCGGTGCCGTGGAACAAGGCTGGCAGCACGATCACGGCGCCTCCGTACAAGACACGCCCGAACCAGGAAACGCCTGCTTCGGGATCGCCACCAAAATGCAAGGCCGAGACGATCAGGAACGCGCACAGGAAAATCGACGGTGCCACGAGCCACAAGCCCACCACCGCGGCCGACAAACCGGCGTAGCCCAGCCAGAAGAGCGTCCATCCTTTGAGGTCAGCGACAACGAATAGCCGGCGCGCGACCACCACGTCAAAAGCGCCGTGAGGCATGCCCAGCAGCAGCACCAGCGCGCCCATCGCCAGGAGTTCGTGCCGTGGCTCGAGGCTGAGCCCGGACGAGCTGGCGATGACCAGCGCCAGTGCGAGCCCGCAAAACACCCGGCCTTGAGTCCGCAATGCCGGCGTCACAGTGTTTGGGCCTGAAAGGCATTGCGCGGCGCGGGCAGCATCAGCTGTCGCAGGAACAAGCCTGTGGGCAAGGACGCAGCGACCGCGATGCGGTCCATCAAGGTCGCGCGGTCGCTCAGGAAGCGCACGATGCGGGGTGTCGCGGTGCGCTCGAACAAACGAGTGAACAACTCCGGGCCGCGCTCGGGATGGATGCGCAGCACATCCAGGAACAGGCGGTCCATGAAACGCGTCAACAGGGGATCGGGCAGGTGTGCGCTCGCCATCTGGCCGCGGCGCAGCGCCGCGCTGCAGAGCTCCGCCCAGCGCTGGATGCGCTGGAACGCATAGCCGGTGGCGGGACGGGCCGCGCCGCTCATCAGCCCGGCGTGCAGGTGACCGAAGCCGAGTGCCCTGGCAGGGCGCGTCATCCCCATCGGCAGGATGCCGGCTTCGGTGCGCACCACCTGGGTTTGCGCATCGCCGCAGAGGCGCTGCACGGCCTGCTGCTGGCGACGAGCGAGGTCGGCAGGCCCGCGCGGTTCTGGATCGAACAGCGTTGTTTCGACCAGCGCACGAACCGGCGACCACGGGAGCACATATGTAAAAGCGACTGCCCCCGGCGAATCGTGCGCGAAGTCCATCAGTTCGACGCGTCCGGGGTCGAAGACCGGCCGGTCGCAAACCAGTTCCTGGCCCAGGAACGACTGCCACAGCACCGAGTCACCGCGTCGAGGTGCACGCGGTGGCCGGGTGTCGATCACCTGCGCCGCCGACAGGACACCGGCCGAGGTTTCGATGCGCCAGCCGCCCGGCACCTGCCTTGGCGGCTCCAGTACCGTCACGCCCAGCGCCAATCGCAGGCCGTCGCTGGCTTCGATGGCGCGCACGGCGTGGCCGTAGAAAGCGCCGGCTTCCAGCAGCTGGTACGGCGTGCGGGCACAGTCGACAAGCACCGCGCGAGACGATGAACGCACCGCGACCTGCGACCAACTGTGCTTGACCAATGACTCGTGACGATGCGGTCCCAGCCGCCAAAAACACCAGCTGCGGTCATTGGTGTAGGCCGGGCGCGACTCCAGCACTGTCACCCGCCGGCACCGGCCGGGTTGCTCGGCGAGCCGCAGTGCCAAACTGAGCCCCGCACAACCACCGCCCAGCACGACGAGGTCGAGATCAGTCCGCAACGTTGGTCTCCGTGGCCCATGCAACAGCGGGCCGCCTTGGCGAGTTCGCGTGCGGCAGCGCAACGGGCACTCGTGCTGTGCGGGGCTGCGCAGTCGCGGTGCTGGCGAGTGCACGCAGCGTGATCGCCACCTTGCCCGCGGCGCTGACCGCGGCCCGCGACGACCAGCAGTCGAACCCACGTTCGCGCAACACCGCGCCGATGCCGCGGTAGGCCCGCGCGGCCACCAGGATGCCGGTGCGAGCGCCAGCCGGCAAGTGGCGCAAGCCTTGCTCGCCGCTGGCGTAGTGGCGGTCGGCCGTGTCGAGCAGCATGCGCAGTGCATCCGTGACAGTGGCTCGGACTGCAGGCGTCGGATCGATGAGCGCAGCGGGCTCGAGTGGCCCCACCAACTCAGCGGGAAGGTAGCGCCGGCCCAGGATGGCATCGTCGCGCACGTCGCGACAGATGTTCGTCAACTGCATCGCGATGCCGAGGTCGATCGCGTGCGGCAACGCCTCGATAGTGTTCACATCGAGCGCCGCCGTCATCATCAGGCCCACCGTGCCGGCGACCCGGTAGCAGTAGCGCAGCAGCTCGTTCATGTCAGCGACGCGCACATCCCCCAAATCGCCTTCGACGCCGCGAATCAATTCCAGCGGGACGGCCGGGTCGATGCCGCAGGTGCGCATGAGTTGCAGCATGTCGGCCGTCCCGGCGTCGTCGCAGTCACCTGTCTGCAGGGCTCGGCGAATCACGGCCAGCGCGGCCAGCGCCGTTACCGCATCGGTGGCCTCGTCGGCGACGTCGTCGATGCGGCGGCAGAAGCCATAGAGGCGCGTCGCGCGCTCGGCATGCCGTGCGCTGAGCAGCCTGCGCGCCCAGTGAAAGCTGTGGCCTCGCCGTGCCAGCAGCCCATCGGCGGCTGCGTAGACCGCTCTCGACGGCCCAGGGCTTGCGATCTCGTTCATGCGCTGTGGGGCGCACGTTGCACGACCATTGCGGCCTCCGGGATCATCGCGTCGACTACCTTCGCCGAGCACAGCACGCCGGGCAGCCCCGCGCCGGGGTGCGTGCCCGCGCCCACCAGATAGAGGTTGCGGATGCCCTCCGCGCGATTGTGAAAGCGGAACCATGCCGATTGCCTGAACAGCGGCGCTACCGAGAAGCCGGCACCGTTGACGCTGAGGTAGTCGTGCTCGAAGTCGCGCGGTGTCATGCTGAATTCGGCGGTGATGGTCTCGGCCAGCCCTGGCAGGATCGTCCGGTCCAGCGCGGCCACGATGCGGTCGCGCAGCCGCGGCCCTTCGGCTGCCCAGTCGATGCCGGCCTGCAGGTTGGGAACCGGGCACAACACGTAGAAGCTTTCGCAACCGGCCGGCGCGAAGCTGGGGTCGGTCGCGGTGGGCCGGTGCAGGTAGAGTGAAAAGTCTTCGCTCAGCACCTTCTTGTTGAAGATCTCGTCGAGCAGTTCGCGGTAGCGCTCACCGAGCCAGATGGTGTGGTGGGCCACGTCGGCGTAGGTCTTGCGCGTGCCGAAATAAAGCACGAACAAGCCCATCGAATAGCTTGCCGCCGACAGCTTGAGCCGAGACGACCAGGCTTGCTGAGCCTTCGGGATCATCGACGTGTACAGGTGCGCCGCGTCGGCGTTCGAGACCACCAAGTCGGCCGCCAAGACACCACCGTCGGTCAATTCGACCGCCGTGGCTGCGCCACCCTCGACGCGGATGCGCCGCACGGTCCGGCCCAGCTGCACCGCGACGCCTCGACGTTCCATCAACGCACCGAGCGCGCGGGTGATGGCGCCGGTTCCGCCCATCGCGAAGAACACGCCGTAGGCCCGTTCGAGGTAGTGGATCAATCCGTAGATGCTGGTGGTGTCGAACGGGTTGCCACCCACCAACAAGGGCTGGATCGAAAACGCCTGCCGCAGCTTGTCGTTCTTGAGGAAGGTTTTCACCAGACCCCAGACGGTGCGATCGCAACGCAGCCGGACCAGGCTGGGAATCACGCGCAACATCGTGCGCAGCCGGTCGAACGGCTTGTCGGACAGCTGCGTGAAGCCGATGTCGAAGATGCGTTTGGAATGCTCTAGCAGGCGCAGGTAGCCGTCCCGGTCACTGGCCGAGATGCGCCCGATCTCGGCCAGCGTTTCGTCAAGCGTGCCGCCGTAGTCGAAGTGGTCGCCGTCGGCAAAACAAAAACGGTACCAAGGTGTCAGAGGGACCAGCGCGACATGGTCAGAAAAACGTTCGCCAAACAATGCAAACAACTCGTCGAAGAGAAATGGCGCGGTGATCACCGTCGGCCCGGCATCGTGACGGAAGCCGTCGCGTTCGAACACTTGGGCACGACCGCCGAGCTGGCTACAACGGTCGAGCAGCGTGACCCGGTAGCCCTTGGCCCGCAATCGCAACGCGGCCGCCATGCCGCCAAAACCAGCGCCGATCACAACTGCGTGGGGCGCGACCGCTGCCCAGCGGGTTGTCGATGCTGTTTGGCGGGCGCGCGGTTCGAGCCCCGTGATGCGGGCTCGTGCGTATTCAGCACTCATGGTGATGTTCCATTGACGGAGGCACAGGGTAACGGCCGGCGACGCATCCATCCGCCGCCGTCACCGAAACGTTTACCGAACGGCTGTTTCAGCCTCGGACTTGCGCGCAGCGATCATGAAGATCAGCACGCCAAACACGGCCTTCGCGACGACGTCTGCCACCGTGTAGCCGACCTGCACAGCAGTGGTCGCTGCACCGCCTGTGAACCCGATCATCGGGAGCACGAACACCACCGGGTAGAACAACCAGGACACCACCGTCAGCCAACGAGCCGCACTGATCAATCCCCGGGCACCTTCGGGCTGCGAGGCGATCGAATTTTTCAAGCCAATGAACAGGTCATAAACGATGATGAGGAAAGGAATCATTGCCAGCGCCCACCACATCCAGCGCGTGCCGGGATCGGACGAAATCTCGCCGGGGTAGCCGAGCACCACCATCAGAGCGGCGAGCAAGCCGAGCTTGGTTGCTTTGGCGGTCGTTTCAGCGCGTGACAAGCGCATCACGAGGATGAGCTCGACGAGCAGCAGCGGTACGGTCAGCAGCCAGTCGACGTACCGATACGCGTCGTTGAACTTGGCGCCGGTGGGCTTCATTGCGCCGTCGACCAAAGCGTACGCGCCTTCCCAGCTGTTAAAGATTCGCAGATAGTGGTAAAGCGCGATCAGCGTTACCAGGCCGGTAACGGTGAGTGCCGTTCGATACGGCGGCGTCACTTGCGAGCGCGACAGGAAGAAGAAGACGGAAGCCGCGCCCATCACGGCAATCGTGAATGAAAACGCGTTGTAGACGAGGCTGTATTGCCCGGGTGAGATCGAGTCCATTGCGGCAGAGTCCAAGTGGGAAAGTGCGAAGAATAGTTGCCGTATAGGTTTTGTATAGCTGCTGCCCGTTCAAAACCTTACTGACAAAGCGGCTGATAGGCACATCATTTCCTCTGTCGCCATGGCTTTGCGGGTAACGCCTGAAGACCGGCCGCCCCACAGGCGAGATTTCGAATGACGCAGTCCATTGCAGCCTTGTTGGTAACGCGGCTGCTCGGCGACATGTCGCCTTACTCGTTTGAATCGCCCCGGTTTCAGGAATGGCGTGCTCAGTTAGGAACCGGCACCACGGCAAGCCAATCCTCTTCAACAAGCAAGCTGCGTGTGCTACCGCACAGACCGAGCCACCTCGTCGCAAGCATGCTGTGCATATGTAATGCCACGCAAAGCGCAGAAACGGTTGTCCCATGCAACGATCGAGCACGACGGTGAGTAAGCTTCAGCACTGCGGCACCACCTGATGGACAGCGCTTTGCTGAGCCTGCTGGGTGCCTTCGTGCTCTCCCTTATCGGCCTGTTTGCCTTCATCTGGTCAATGCGCCAGGGGCTGCTGCTCGAAAACCCTCGCGGCGCTTCGGTCATCTTCACCCCAGGGGAGATCGGCCGGATCGACGATCCGGCGCTGCCCGCCAGCGAGCAAGGCACGATGCAGGCGGCCGTCGTGCCACGTGGCGATCCGGTTGTGCCGGCTGACCTCGCGGAAACCGAAGACCGCATCGCTGCGGATCAGTCGAGCGCTTTCCCCGTCTTCGTGTTCCTGGCTTTCGCGTGCTTCTGGCTGTTGGTGGGTTCGGTGGCCGGTTTGGTGGCGTCGATCAAACTGCATCACCCCGACTGGCTGGTCGACGATGCCTGGCTTACGTTCGGCCGCGTGCGCACGGTTCACCTTAACGCGGTGATCTACGGCTGGGCGACCAACGGCAGCCTAGGCATCATTATTTGGCTGCTGCCCCGCTTGCTGCGCACCCGGCTGCACGGCGCGCTATGGACCATGCTCGGCGGCACACTCATCAACGTGGGTGTGGCCGCCGGCATCGGCGCCATTGCCATCGGCTGGACCGACGGCATGGAGTACCTGGAGATCCCGTGGCAGATCGGCATCTTCATCGCGGTGGGCTTCGTGATGGTGATCGCCACGGTGCTGTTCACGCTGGTCAACCGCAAGGTCGAGCACTTGTATGTGAGCGTCTGGTACTTCGTCGCCGCGCTGTTGTGGATCGCGCTGCTCTACGTGGTGGGCAAGCTGCCTGGCGTGCACTACGGTGTGCAACAGGCCACCACCAACTGGTGGTTCGGTCACAACGCGCTGGGGTTGTGGTTCACGCCGGTGGCAGTGGGCGCGATCTACTACTTCCTGCCGAAGATCATCGGGCGGCCGATCAAGTCGTACAACCTCTCGCTGCTGGGTTTCTGGACGCTGGCCTTCTTCTACGGTCAGGTCGGTGGTCATCACCTGATCGGCGGGCCGGTGCCGGGTTGGTTGACCACGCTGTCGATAGTGCAGAGCGTGATGATGGTGATTCCCGTCATCGCCTTCAGTGTCAACCAGTTCGGCACCATGCAAGGCCAAATGCACCTGGCGCGCTTCTCGCCCACGCTGCGTTTCATGATGCTTGGCGGGTTGATGTATCTAGCTTCTTCGGTGCAGGGCTCGCTGGAGTCGCTGCGGAGCATCAACACCGTCACCCACTTCACACACTTCACCGTGGCGCATGCGCACCTGGGCATGTACGCTTTCGTGTCGATGGTGCTGTTCGGCGCCATCTACTTCATGCTGCCGCGGGTGTTGAATTGGGAGTGGCCGTACCCGAAGCTGATCACGCTGCACTTCTGGCTGGTGGTGGTGGGCATCACGATCTATTTTGTCGGGCTGTCCATCGGCGGCTGGCTGCAAGGCATGGCGATGCTCGATGCGGCAAGGCCGTTCATTGAATCGGTGGCCGTCACGCTGCCCTACCTGCAGGCACGCAGCACCGGCGGCGCGCTGATGACCCTGGGGCACTTCGTCTTCGTCGGCCACTTCATGGCGATGGCGCTGCGCTTCGGGCCGCAGCGAGCGGGCGCGGCGCTGTTCTGGCAGACGAAGACGGCTTGATGGACAGCGACCTCAAACTCGTCAGCGGCGCCATGGTGGCGCTGGGCTTGGCCACTGCAGCGCTAGTGGTGATGCCTTACATCCAGGTGCGCGACATTAAGCCCCCACCGGAATTGAAGCCCTACACCGACCAGCAATTGCGGGGTCGAGCGGTCTACGTCTCCAACGGCTGCATCTATTGCCACAGCCAGCAGCCGCGCGACCGAAAGGTGGGGCCGGACGGGGCGCGCGGCTGGGGCCGGCCCTCCGTGCCGGCCGACTATTCCTACGACCGACCGCACCTGTTGGGCAGCATGCGCACGGGCCCGGATCTGTTCAACATCGGCGTTCGTCAGCCCAGCCGCGACTGGCACCTGGGGCACCTGTACCAGCCACGGGCCTATGTTCCGGGCTCCATCATGCCGTCCTTCGCGTACATGTTCCGTGTGAAGGCAGCGGCCGACGAAGGCGAGCAGGTGGTCAACATGCCGCCCGGGCTGGTCCCTGCCGGCATGGTGGTCGTCGCATCGCCGGATGCGCTGGATCTCGTCAAGTACCTGCAGGGGCTGGACCATACCTACCCGGTGTTGCCGCCGTTGCCCAAGCCGTGAACCGGACTCACCAGCATGGCTGAACACACCACTTCCGAAGCCCCGGCCGTTGCGAAGCCCGGCCCGGACGCACAGCATCGTGAACATACCGACCCCACCGAGAGCGCGCAGCCTATTCCCTTGCTGGCAGCTGTCGCAATCGTGTGCTTATTGCTGTTCGGTGCGGGCTACATCGTGATGGCCGAGCCGCCCGGCGCAGCGGCCCTGGGGGACCGCCGCACGCTGACCGATCTGCGCACTGCGGCAGCCGATCCCAGCAAGCCCACCGGCGCAGCCGACGGCAAGCAGCTGTTCGCGGCCCAATGCGTGGCCTGCCACCAAGCCAGCGGAAAGGGGCTGCCAGGCGTCTTCCCACCGCTCGACGGCTCCGAATGGGTGCTGGGCGACGAGCGTGTGGTGGTCAACATCCTGCTGCATGGCGTAGTAGGCGAAATAACGGTGGCCGGGCGCGATTTGCGCTTTCAGCT